>JAABUQ010001066.1_pt1 | contig 61704 bp, 47 predicted proteins | sample 5560001 | NCBI WGS metagenome assembly JAABUQ01 (sample SAMN10711888, study PRJNA513371) | rock metagenome | isolation source: Antarctica rocks | place: Antarctica: Victoria Land, Finger Mt nord | collected 2015-12-18
GCCCCCCCCCCCCGTAAGGAACCGGTGGTGACGGTGGAGGAGACTGGTGGTGGTGGTGGTGGTGCATATGGTGAGGCTTATGTGAAGGGATTTTCCACACCGAGGATCATCTTTTTTTCATCTTTTATGTCAATCATGCATGCATAGGGTGGAAATAGTCCTGGCATCCGATCCGGCGAGGGATCTATCTATAGTACCTCCTCAGGGAATACTTGATACTTGCCTGTTACGTAGGATAAAGCAATATCTTACATTAACTTCGATCACTATCTTTCCATCCGGATGACTGAGACAGGGTGAAAGAAAAGGCTGGATCACGTTCGACTGTTGTATCACGTCCTACAACTTCCAGCCCGAACTACAACGCCTCCTGTTGAATGGCAATGAAGATCAAGTTTCGACTGTTCTATTACATCCTATAATTTTCGGCCAGAGTACAGTGTCTCCTGTGAAGTGGCAATGAAGTTCAAGTTCGACCTTTGTGTTACATCCTAGATATCCGGCCAGACGACAACGCCTCCTGTTGAATGGCAGTTGCAGTCACTGATTAACGCCTTCGCGCTCAAGCAGTGTAGATGCCTGGCGCGCAGTAGAGCACCTATACAGCTCAGAAGTCTGTCTCGTCTATGAACCTCCTACCCCCAACAATCCCACTTCACAGCATCATCTCCAATGGATTCTCCACCACCCGCTTCAACTCCCGGACCCACTCCCCGCCTACCGCCCCATCAACAACCTTATGGTCGAAGCTCCCCGTAACCACAATCTGCTCGTCCCACTCCACGCCCTCCTCACCATCCGCCCCCTTCGGCACCGCAACCTTCCTCGTCGTGCCGACCGCCAAGATACCCGCTTGCGGCGGGTTGATCACCGCCGTGAAGCGCTCCACCGCGGCATTCATGCCCATATTGCTGATCGTGAACGTCCCGCCCTGGTACTCCTCCGGCTTGAGTTTCCCGTCGCGGGCGCGCCTGCCCAGGTCCTTCACGGCCGCGGAGATGCGTTCCAGGCCGAGGGCATCGACGTTCCGGACGATGGGCGTCATGAGGCCGATGGGCGTGGCGACGGCGACGGAGACGTCGACGGTGTGGTGCTGCCGGATGACGACCTGGCCAGCGATCTCGCGCCAGGAGGAGTTGACGGCGGGGATCTTGGTGCAGGCGATGGCGCAGGCTTTGATCAGGAAGTCGTTGAGGCTGAGCTTGTATGTGCCGGCGGCGGATGCGTTGAGCGCTTGGCGGAGCTTGAGGAGTTTGGTGACGGAGAGGGTCGTGGAGACGAAGTAGTGCGGGTTCTGGTTAAAGGATTGGGTAAGTCGGCTAGCGATCGTTTTGCGCATCGAGGAGGCGGGGATGTCTTCGTAGGAGGCGGCCGGGGCGGCAGCGGCACCGGGGGTGGAGGTGGGCTGGAATTTCTCGATGTCGGATCTGGTGATGCGTCCGCTGGGGCCGGTGCCTTTGACTTGGGACATGGGAACGCCTTTTTCGAGGGCGAGGGCTTTGGCGGAGGGGCTGGCGTTGGGTTGACGGTCGAGGGAGGTTTGGAGACGACCGCCGGTGGAGTCGGACTCTTGCGATTCGGGGGCGGGTGACGGTTCTGATTCTGATTTGCCGCTGTCGAGGGTTGAAGGGGAGGTTTGAGAGCCGGTGTCTGGAGGTTCGGAGGACTCAAGGGCTTCTTCTTTCGAGTCTTGCTTGGGCGGTGCCTTCTCTCCTCCGGCATCATCCAAGGTGAACGACTCGAAGGGGGCAACGTCGGTGCCTTCCTCAACCATCACAGCAATCGGCTTGATTGACTGTTAGTAATATGACGAGGCTTGTGAAGACGTAGCATCTCACGTTTCCAACCGCGACATCCTTTTCGCCGGATTCTTTCAGAATCTTCGCCAGTACGCCGTCCTCTTGGAACTCGAAGTCCATCTGGGCTTTGTCCGTCTCGATTTCCACCAAGACATCCCCTGGCGCAAGTGTGTCCCCTGGCTGCTTCTGCCACGCCCCGATGTTCCCCGATGTCATTGTTGGCGACAATGCAGGCATGCTGACGACCGTGTGTGGAGGAAACGCTGTCAAGACCACTCAGTGACCGAGTCGATAATATTGAGGAATCCAACATACATTTTGACGCATAGTAACGGGCAAGGGCTGAAAGTGCCGGCGTATATCTGGAGTAGCTGAAAGTAAGCCCAATTGCTCGTCCCGACATCTCGTAGAGCCTTGTAAGGGAATGGTGTAGGAGCTCACTCACCTTGGGACATTTTGAGCTCTACGCAAGGCCGAACTTCTTGTGCAAGCTGGGGAGGATAGAAAAGATGACCTTGTTGAGCCACGGCGCAGGACCGCAGCTACAGACATGACGAGGAGAAGGCCAGAATAGAAGTACAAGAGATGGCAGAGACGACGGGACGGTGAGCTTTTCACCGAGTCGACAGCATTATTGGGGGAGTCAAAGGTCAACAATCCATTCACCGAGCCAAAACGGTTGTAAAAGTTTCCAGCTTTGTTGGGTTGAGCTCTCCAGGCAGGACCCTGAAGATATCAGGCTGACTCAGCCCGCAGGCGTCCAATCGGCGACGCTGACAGCTACGCGGTACCTCTATGATACAATTAGGTAGAGAACCGAACACCTCTGCACGCCCAATAAACACATGGCTTATTCATCACCGGCCTTCTAGGTCCCGTCAGGCGCGGCGATACATGGGGTCGCTGAACGGCGCAGGAAGTATTCGTCTCGGAACTACGAGGTCCCGTCTTTCATATTCCTGGGGCCTATTCAGTGTCCATGGCGGAGGTGGAGGGGGTTGAGCCTCCAGCGAAGCGGAATGGACACACACAGCTAGGGGTGGAACAACCTTCAGGTCCAGATACTGGGGAGTTGGCAGGCACCATGGAACATGTGAGTCTGGGCTCGGCGCCCCCAAAAATTGAGGGTGAGGAAGTACCAAAACCCGAGATCTCGCGCCAGAGGGATCCAGGTACTACATCTACGACTTCAGAAACACAACAACCGCCGCCTCTCCCAGAGAAAGATCAGCCAGTCACACCGCGCACTCCCTCAGCCCCTTCAAACCTCGCCTCACCTACAGACGCTTCGCGTTCGGCTCGTCCATCCGCAGATGTCAGCACTGGCGCGCAGAGATCCGCCCCCTTAAGTTCTATAGTTTTCGTTGTGACAGCCTTGGAGCAGATAGCATCTTCTAAGGAGGCCCGGAAGAAGAAGCCATTGGAAGAGTCAGCGAACGGGGCATTGGCAGCAATCAAGAAGCACAATGGGGCACCAGATCCAGAGACTATCTTTGAGCCACTGCGTCTGGCGACTGAGACTACGAGTATACCCTTGACGACTACGTCGCTGGACTGTATCGGCAAGCTAATCAGTTACTCTTATTTTTCAATACCGCCACCGGTCCAGGACCCTTCTATTCCAACACCGAAGCAGCAGCAAGTGCCTTTAATCGAGCGAGCGATAGATACGATCTGCGACTGTTTCCAGGATGAAGCCACACCGGCTGAGATACAGCTACAGATCGTGAAGTCATTGCTCGCAGCGGTACTCAATGACAAAGTCATAGTGCACGGCTCGGGGCTGTTGAAGGCTGTACGACAGGTGTACAACATATTCCTGCTGTCCAAGTCACCAGCGAACCAGCAAGTTGCACAGGGCACCCTGACTCAGATGGTCGGGACGGTCTTCGAGCGGGTAAACAACAGACTATCACTGAAAGAGGCGCGCTTGAACATCACCAACTTGGTCTCAGGGAAGGGAACGGCAAACACAAGTCAAGTCGAGCTCAACGGTAGTAGCTCGGCCGCCGAAAGTGACGCTGCTGGCACGAATGAGGCAGATGCTCGATCGGAAGCACAGTCAGTGGATGCCCAAGAGTTGGAGGTGTCAGATAAACCGGTACGGAAAGAGCCAAGGGAGACATTGACACTGAAGAGCTTCGAGAACACCAAGAGCTTTGACGATGCTAAGATTGGCGACAACGCTCCGACCATGGTGACACATGCGCAATTACCACTTCCACAAATAAGGACTCCATCAGGGCAGCCTATACCTTCAACAAATGGGGTTGACACTCAAGCTGAACAGCATACCATGAACGAGGATGAGGAGGACGAGATCTTCGTCAAAGATGCCTTCCTAGTCTTTCGGTCTATGTGTAGACTTAGCACTAAAAACCTTAGCCCGGATCAGCAGCAAGATATTCGGTCCTCCAATATGCGGTCAAAGTTGGTATCGTTGGCCATCATTCGTACACTTCTGAACAATCATATCAATGTTTTTACGTCGCCGCTGGTAGTCATTAGGAGTAGTTCCAACAATGAGCCGACAAGTTTTGGTCAGGCTATCAATCAATATTTGAGGCTGGGTTTGGGCAAGAACGGCGCAAGCTCAGTCAGACAGGTCTTCGAGTGTTGCTGTGAGATTTTCTGGTTAATGCTTCGGAATATGAGGGTCATGCTCAAGGTATGTAATTAAAATCCCCGTACCTGGGATCTCTAATCAGACTCTAGAGAGAAATCGAGGTTTTCTTGAAAGAGATCTACCTAGCCATTCTCGAGCGCAAAAATGCTCCGGGCTTCCAGAAACTCTATGTTATGAAGATCCTCAAACGACTGTCTATCAATCCCCAAGCTCTAGTGGAAATTTATTTGAATTATGACTGCGAATCCAACGCGCTGGATGACATGTTTCAACGGATGATCGAGCATCTGTCCAAGATCTCTAGCACTTCGGTGACGGTCTCAGCACAACAGCAACAACAGTATCAAGGGCAATATGCGAAAGAGATGGAAGCAGAGCCCGACTGGCAAGATCATGGCAGGCTGCCACCGTCTTTGACCACGGCCAATCTCAACACCCCTGCACACCACGATTTGGATATGCCTGTAGACTTTCTGCTCAAGCACCAGGCGCTTGACTGTCTAGTGCGAACATTAAGGTCTCTAGTAGACTGGTCGCAAGAAAATCCTGTAGTGAATAAAGGTAACCTCGATTCGATGGATCTCAGAAATTCCTCGGACAGGATACGAGAATCTCTCGACCCCGGCGTTTCGACAGAGGCTCCCAGATTGCCTGTTGTGGACACTCCGATCGTGCCCGGAACGCCCCGTCTAGAGGACGACCCGAGCCAACTGGAGAGAGCGAAAGCCCGTAAAATAGCGCTTAGCAAGGGTATTGGCCAATTCAACTTTAAGCCCAAACGTGGTATCAAGACACTCTTAAAGGACGGTTTTATCCAGAGCGAGTCTCCCGAAGACATAGCGTCTTTTATCTCACAACATGACCAACTCGACAAAGCGATGATTGGCGAGTATCTCGGCGAGGGCGACCCTCTCAACGTAGCTACCATGCATGCTTTCGTGGATTCTATGGACTTCACGCGACGAAGATTTGTCGACTCCCTGCGGCATTTCCTTCAGAGTTTCCGTTTGCCTGGCGAGGCACAGAAAATTGATCGGTTCATGCTGAAGTTCGCAGAACGTTACATTTCTGGTAACCCTAATGCTTTCGCAAATGCCGATACTGCCTACATTCTAGCATACTCGGTGATCATGCTAAACACTGACCAGCACAGCACGAAGATGAAGCAGAAGCGCATGACGGCCCCAGACTTCATCAAAAATAATCGAGGGATCAACGACAATGCGGACCTGCCTGATGAATACCTCACAGGCATCTACGATGAGATTGCGCATCACGAAATAGTTCTGAACACCGAAAGAGAACATGCCGCAGCTCTAGGTATTATACCACAGCCGCCAAGTGGCGGCATTGCATCAAGAGCGGGCCAGGTCTTTATGCAACTCAATCGCGACCTTCAAAAGGAAGCCTATGCACAGGCATCTGAAGAGATGTCAAGCAAAGCAGAACAACGACTGCGAACCATGATCAAATCGCAGCGGAAAACGACCTTGAAGCAGGGTTTACCGAAATTCATCCCGGCCACTTCCTTCAGGCATGCCGGACCTATGCTTGAGGCGACGTGGATGTCTTTTCTTTCGGGACTATCTGGCCAGATGCAAGATACCCAGAACATTGAGACCATCCGCCTCTGCATGGAAGGTTTACGGCTCTCAATACGGATTGCCTGCTCGTTCGATCTTGCAACGCCAAGAGAAGCCTTCGTAACCTCCCTTGCCAAATTCACCAACCTCGGCAATCTGCGTGAGATGATGGCAAAGAACTTCGAGGCGCTCAGGATACTGCTTGAGGTAGCCCAGACCGAGGGCAACTTCCTTAAGGGAGCATGGCGAGAGATACTCATGTGCATTAGCCAACTTGACCGGTTCCAATTGATCTCAGGTGGAGTAGACGAAGGTGCTGTACCAGATGTGTCCAAAGTTCGACTGGTCGCACCCAACAGAGTACCGTCAAACGGTTCTCGAAAATCATTGGCACCCTCCGTCCGGCCTCGACCTCCAAGTTCATCCAATTCGACGTACCAACTGGACATTGCGCAGGAAAGTCGATCACCAGACGTCATCAAGGGTGTAGATCGCATTTTCACCAGTACCGCTGAGCTATCTGGAGACGCGATTGTCCACTTTGTCCGTGCTTTGAGCGAAGTCAGCTGGCAGGAAATCCAATCATCGGGTCAGAGCGATTCACCTCGAACATACAGTCTTCAGAAGCTCGTCGAAATCAGCTATTACAACATGACGAGAGTAAGGTTTGAGTGGATCAATATCTGGCAAGTTCTTGGTGAGCATTTCAACCAGGTCGGCTGTCATCCCAACACAAACGTGGTCTTCTTCGCGTTGGACTCCCTGCGGCAGCTGTCAATGCGTTTCATGGAAATCGAGGAGCTCCCGGGCTTCAAGTTTCAGAAGGACTTCCTGAAGCCTTTCGAACACGTGATTGCGAACAGCTCTGCCGTGACGGTCAAGGACATGGTACTGCGGTGTCTAATCCAGATGATTCAAGCACGCGGAGAGAATATCAGATCAGGCTGGAAAACGATGTTCGGGGTGTTTACAGTGGCTGCACGAGAGCCTTATGGTAAAGTCACTAACGCTCGATTCGTGCAAGGGTATCCTAGCTAACAGCTCGACAGAAGCCATCGTAAACCTCGCATTCGACCATGTCACCCAGATATACAATACTCGGTTTGGCGTCGTCATCTCGCAGGGGGCCTTTGCCGATCTCGTCGTCTGCTTGACAGAGTTCTCGAAGAACCTTAAGTTCCAAAAGAAGTCGTTGGCCGCTATCGAAACGCTGAAGTCCACTGTGCCGAAGATGCTCAACACGCCTGAATGTCCTCTATCGCATAAAGCCGGAAGCTTGTCTAATGGCATCAATCACGATGTGCCTGTTACCAGGGTGGCCACCCGACAGAGCCAGGAGGAGCAATTCTGGTTTCCTGTGCTGTTTGCTTTTCATGACGTTCTCATGACCGGGGATGATCTCGAAGTAAGGTCACAGGCGCTGAATTACCTCTTTGACACACTCATTAAGTATGGCGGGGACTTCCCACTAGACTTCTGGGATATCCTTTGGCGACAACTGCTCTATCCCATCTTCATGGTGTTGCGCTCGAAATCGGAGATGTCCAAGATCCAAAACCATGAAGACCTGTCTGTGTGGCTCTCAACCACCATGATACAAGCGCTACGGAACATGATCACCCTCTTCACACACTACTTCGACTCACTCGAGTATATGCTCGACCGATTTCTCGATTTGTTAGCACTCTGTATCTGCCAGGAAAATGATACCATCGCACGAATTGGAAGCAACTGCCTACAACAACTGATTCTACAGAACGTTACCAAGTTCCAGCCGCCACATTGGACGAAAATTGTCAGCAGCTTTGTTGAACTTTTCGATCGAACAACCGCACACCAGCTTTTCTCTGCTGCTACGTCATCCTCCGACTCGTCCTACGTATCTGAAGGCGATGCGTCGCGTAAGCGGGCAGATACCACAACCTCGAATCATCTTCCTATCACTGACTCGCCCACGGAAGAGACGCCGTCAAGCTCCACCCAAGCTAGCCTCAAGATGGACAACGCCACGCTATCGAGAGACAATACCGATGAGACAGCCGATTCTCACTCACCCAATCGCGTTTCTTCATTGCCTTCCACACAACCTTCGTCCGCACCTTCCGAGCTAGAGGATTATCGGCCCCAGTCCAGCTTACAGCAACAACCGGTGGTGGTGACAGCAGCCCGGCGGCGCTTCTTCAACAAGATTATCAGCAGGTGTATCCTTCAATTGTTGATGATCGAGACGGTCAACGAGCTGTTCTCCAACGACGCTGTCTATGCAGAAATTCCAAGCTCGGAACTTCTGCGGCTGATGTCGCTGTTGAAGAGCAGCTACTCGTTCGCAAAGCGATTCAACAACAACAAAGAGCTCCGTATGAGACTCTGGAGGGAAGGTTTCATGAAGCAGCCTCCAAACCTGCTGAAACAAGAGAGTGGCAGCGCTGCGACGTATGTCAACATCCTTGTTCGAATGTACCACGATGAAGGTGAGGAGCGCAGGCGAAGTCGTGCGGACACCGAAGCGGCGCTGATACCGTACGTCATCCCCTTGGCATGCAAACTGTTGCCTGCTATACTAATAATCGCTCCCCAGACTCTGTGCCGACATCATCCGTAGCTTCGTGGAGCTAGACGAGTCGCAACCGCGGAACATTGAGGCATGGAGACCCGTGGTGGTGGATGTCATGGAGGGATACACGAACTTTGCACGAGAGGACTTCGAACGACACATTGAGACTTTCTATCCCTTGGCAGTCGAGCTTCTCAACCGCGAGCCCGGAGTGGAGATTCGTTCGGCGCTGCAAGGACTGTTACGCCGGATGGGGGAATCCAGGATGGGTATGGCGCCTGTGCAAACGACGATTCAAACCCCCCCCAGCCCGCGGAGCATCTCTTCGCAGTACTTCAGTCGAAGATCGAGTCGAGGTAGGTGATACGCGAAGGCTCGACTTTCCAACTGTATTATCCGGCTTTTTAGCTTCTGTCGTGCGGTTTTAGCGTCATCGTTTTGCGGACGTCTCTTGCTGGAGGCTCTGGAGGGACATGTGGGGGGGGGGGTGTTCGAAGGGATCTGAAAAGCAGGTTCACGCATCTTGGAGAGCCAGCATTGTACAATACTCTATCGGGAGAAAGCAAGAGAAAATACTTTAGACTAGATACGGACTATTGATATAGGGGAGCTTAAGTACACTAATCAAGTGTGGAATGGCTACTGATCACATGCCTCCTCGCACCTCTTAGACCCTGTTCCTGGACACGCGAGATGTTGCCGGGCAAACCAGTGCGATACGAAGTAACCGGCTCGAACGCTCTTACCGATTCACGGCGCCTGGGCGCCTGGGCGCCTGGGCGTTGTCAAGTGCTTTACCTTATTGCTCTGCCTACTTCATGAGTGGGGCCCTTCAGGAGTATTGTATCCCGCCATTGACATTGTCGCCGCGTCACTTCGAGCTTTTCATTTTCAACAAAGACTCACCCCGACCACCGGCCACTTCGCCAATTCCACCTCCAGACTTTGCGCAGAACGACGTGAAGTTGCACCACACCCTCTAGAATATCATTAATATGCCGAATTTCAAAGACAAGCTCCGCGACCAGCTGAAGGGTAGGACAAGAAACACTTGATTCCCAACCCCGCACCAAAGCTCCCTCCAGAACCCAACATCTTCCCTACCCAAGCTACACCCCATTGACCTCACGTGCCTGCAGGTACACACCTCTCCGACGTCAAAGTCGGCGCCATCCACTTCAAGAACAAGGTTGGCAAGTTCGGCAATATCATCAACCCCAATCACCGCCACGACGAGGCCCACGAGAAGGCCACGGACGAGAAACGCACGCGGATTGCCGAGAGCCACAGGTTCGAATCCTTCGCTCCGGAGAGAGATGGCAACAAGATCAAGTGGTATGTCGATGGGCGGGACTACTTCTGGGCCGTCTCGGTCGCGCTGGAGAAGGCCCAGGAGACCATCTACATCGCCGACTGGTGGCTGAGCCCGGAGCTCTTCCTACGCAGACCGCCATATAACAATCAGGAATGGAGGTTGGATCAGGTGCTGAAGAGGAGGGCCGAGGCTGGCGTGAAGATCTATGTCATTGTTTACAAAGAGGTCGCCGCGGCCATCAGTTGCAACAGCCTGCACACCAAGCATGCTTTGGACGCGCTCTGTCCGCAAGGGAGCCCCGGCCATGGAAACATCAACGTGATGAGACATCCGGATCACAATGTATTCGAGAATGCAGGAGACATGACCTTCTATTGGGCGCACCATGAGAAGTTCATCGTTATCGATTATGCCTTAGCTTTCATAGGCGGGTTGGATCTATGTTTTGGAAGATGGGACAGTCGACAGCACCCGCTGGCAGACGTACATCCCGCTGGCGTCACCAACGAGCTCTTTCCCGGTCAGGACTTCAACAACAATCGCATCATGGATTTCAAGACCGTGGATGACTGGAAGTCAAACGAGCTCAGCAAAGCAGACTATGGCCGCATGCCATGGCATGACGTCGCCATGGGTCTTGTTGGAGATTGTGTCTATGACATTGCAGAGCACTTCGTTCTTCGCTGGAACTTCGTCAAGCGCGACAAATACAAGCGGAACGCGGGCTATGACTGGCTTACAATGCAAGGTCGACAAGGGGACCTTGAGGACCTCATAGCCGTTCAGCGGCCCACAAATCCTGTGGGCGAGTACGTCCACCATCCCCTGTCTTACATAGGAACCAAACCCTGGGCCCACGAGCACCCCGGCACCGTGCACGCGCAGATCGTTCGCAGCAGCGCCGACTGGAGCAGTGGCATCCTGACAGAACACAGCATTCAGAACGCCTACTGTGAGATCATCCGCAACGCGGAACACTACGTCTACATTGAGAACCAGTTCTTTATCACCGCAACCGGCGAAGAACAAGCCCCCGTGCACAATGTGATCGGCCGCGCCATCGTCGACGCCTGCGTCAGAGCCGGCAAGGAAGGCCGTAAATTCCGCGTCATCATCCTCATTCCCTCCATTCCCGGCTTCGCGGGCGACCTGCGTGATGACGCCGCTGCAGGCACTCGCGCAATCATGGATTACCAGTACAGATCCATCCACCGTGGCCCCCTCTCCATCTTTGGGCAAATCGAGAAGGAAGGCGTCAACCCGCGCGACCACGTCTTCCTCTTCAATCTGCGCTCCTACGACCGCCTGAACAAGACCCCCCGGATGGTGAAGCAGGAAGAGCAATCGGGCGTCAAATACCAAGATGTGCAGCGCGCGCAAGCCGAGGAGATTATGAGCGAAGGCGTACACAACGCAACCGGCAAGCGCAACAAAACCGACAATGAGGAGACAGAGCGCATACTGGATCAGAAGCGGAAATTCGAAGCCCACCGCGACGAGGCCGGCTTGGGGGACGATGGGATACCTTCCGCGGACTCCATCGCGCAAACGGCCATGCTCAACGGCGGGAAAGTGACGGAGCAGGAGTGGCGCGGCGATCTCGAGAGCGAGAAGGAAAACTTCGTGCAGGAGGAGCTGTACATCCACGGCAAAGTCTGCATCGTCGACGATCGCATCGTCATCTGCGGCAGCAGCAATATCAACGATCGCTCGCAACTAGGCTTCCACGACAGCGAACTCACCATCGTCATGGAGGACTACGATGTGCTGGAATCCACCATGGATGGCCAACCCTTCAAAGCGGGACGGCATGCGGCCACGTTGCGAAGACTGCTATGGCGCGAGCATCTCGGTCTGGCTCCCGCGCAGGAATTGGATGCAACCAACGATCCGAACGCTCAGCCGCCGGATGTATGTATGAACGAGGAGCGGTCCGGGCCCGAAGAGGATTTCGTGGTAGATCCCATGAGCGACGCGCTCTGGGACCGATGGACAGGTCAAGCAACAACGAACACGCAAACCTTCCGTCATCTCTTCCGCGCAGACCCAGATGACAACAGTGAGCCCCTCCTTCCCCTTTCCCCCTTTCCCCTTCCACCCAGCCCACTGCTTCCACGCCCTTCCGCTAACCCCCCCCTTCCTTCTCTGTAGTAAAAAACTTCGACGACTATGAAGCCTTCCTCCCGCGCCACAACAAATTCAAGCAAGGCCATCTCCACGACCCGTTCATGCCGGGGGAGGAAGTCCGCCAGAAACTAGATTTGATCAAGGGGCATCTGGTGTGGATGCCGTTGGATTTCCTGAGGGATGCGCCGATGGCGGAGAAGGGGCTGCAGATTAATGCGTATACGGAGAGTATCTATACCTAGGCAGAGGGGAGGAGAGTCGGGGCGGGGGGGGAGAGGAGCTTGGGCTTCGATTGCGCTTCTTGTGCGAGCCGGTGTGTGGCATGTTGCAGCAGGCGGCTGGCTTCATGTCTGGGAGGGGAAGGAGAGCGGATATTATGTTATACTCAGCCAAGGCCTTCTTTTCTGTTGAGGGGGCAGAGCTGCAACGCCCACACTATATCCCCTTTCCCCCTGTCTAGTCTCCCATTGCGCTCCTACTTCTAGTTCCCTCCTGTGTGCCAAATTTCCTCCCCCTACCCTGCCCCCTTCCCTCTATACCCCTCCAACAACCTCCCGCTCCCCACTCCCAACCAAGCCCTAATCATTCCAACCTTCTCTCTCTCCCTCAACTTCTCAGAAACCTCTCCTTCTCTCCCCTCGCCCCCTCAATCGAGCTCCAATTATTTTAACCTCTTACTCTCTTCTATATCTTCAAAAAGTCTCTTCTCTCTTCTCTTTCTCTTCTTCTCTCTGCCTTTCTCTTCTTCTCTCTTCTCTCTTCTCTTCCTCTCTCTCTCAACCATTCTTTCATTCCTCTAACCACGAATCTCTTCGATCGCTCGCCATCTTTCTTCCTAGGCGTCTTTCCTTCTAAATATCTTGCTATCCTTCTTTCTCGCGAATAATAATGCTTGGGCGACGCACGCGAGCTTGTGAGCTCGTGGGCGACTGTGAATTTTAGGTGGGGGCTGGGATATGGGACAGTAGGTTTTGCTATGAGGGTTGCTAGGATTTGGGGGGATGGTTGGTAGAGAGGAGTAGGGGAACGAGAGACTGGTGAAGAGGGGAAGAGAGGAGAGAAGGAAAGAGCGTAGAAATAGAGTAGAGAAGACAAAGAACGAGAAGAAGTAAGAAAAGAGGGAAGAAAAAGAAGTGAGATGGGGTTGGGTGGAAATAATTGAAATCCAATAAGACGAGGTGAGATGACTTGGCTTGGCTTGGCTTGATATAGTGGAGGAGAAGGAGGAGGAGGAGAGGAGATGTAGAGAAGATTAGAGGTGTCAAAAGTGTATAGTTAGATGAGAATGGGGATGGGAGGAGGAGAAGAAGAGAGATGACGATACACTGCTTGATAAGAATAAGAGGGCGGAGAGACCTGCACAACGAGCGAATCGATGAAAGAAGATCAAAGAGCGCGATGGGACTGCGCGATGGAATAGGGAGGAAGAAAGGGGAGAGTTAGAGAGACTGCGAGCGAAGAATCGAAGAGAGGGGACTGAGATGGGAGGAAGGGAGTGGGGAACGGAAGGAGGGAGGGTGGGACTGGTATGTGGTTAGGAGAAGGATGGAGGAAGGGTGAGAAAGCAGAGTAGGGCTGGATTGGGGAGGAGAGCGGCGTGGTGGGATGGGGTCGGTGTAGCGTATTATAGTGGGAGTACGTTGAGGCAGTGCGAACATGTAGACGAAGGGGTGGCGAATAAGATGTGGCGTCCGAAACCTGGTAGATGGCAAGTAGGGAATTGGTGCCCGAGTATACATACTTATGGGACGAAAAGTGTAAGGCGTGAGTTGTGGTTGAATTATAGGATTGAGGGCGACGGCAGACGTGAGGAGAGATGGGGCTGGGTGGGCAGAGATGTTCCCTGCGATGGCCGTGGGAAGTATATTCTGGGGCTCAGAATAGAGCGGAGGCGGGTCGTCTGTTGGTGTGAATGGATAGGAGGAACACGTATAGAAGATGAGGGAAACGTATAGGAGATTACGAGGTTAGTGTCGATGGAGTTGGGTGTAGCTTGGAGCAGCGGGTCGTTCACGGCACGCATTGACATTTGCAAGTCTCAGAGAAATTGGGGCGATGACGGAGCTGGTGCGCATGTTGCATGCACTGGAAGGGACGCAGCAACTTGAGGCTATCGGCGCAAGCGAGGAGCTGTGGCGATGGAGCGAGAGTGCTAAAGGTGAGGTGAAAGCGGCGAAAAGCGAGAAGAATATGTGGACAAGGGTAGTCGAATGTCTGCGACAACGATGAGTAGTTCGATGAAACCAGAATGGAAGTAAGAGATTGCACTTGATGTCGCGGGAGCTGAAATGGACGAGCACGGGAATGATTTATCGAATAGTTGAAGCGACGAGAGTATGCTTTTGAGCGATGAGTTAGAGCGGCCCCGGCAGTGGTCTGATAGAGATGATTGAGGCACTGTTCGATCAGGAGGTGTGTGTTAAGAGGGGAGAGAGTAGTATTGGCTGATTAAAGAGTAGAGGCCTGCCACTGAAGGTGCCATTGGTGCTGTGAACGAGAGTAAGTGTATTGGACTATCGGTGTCATAATGCCCTTGCGGACCGGTATCTAAATCGACCTCCCTTGCTGTACCCTCTGTGTGTTCGTCCTGCGTCTCGCCATTTCCGTATGATTCTGATATCGGAAGCTGCGCGGCGGAGAAAGGTCCGAGTCGAATCGCCACCCACCCCAAGCCGTTGTACCTGCATGATCTGCCTTGCATCATGCAAGGCAGTAGATCTTGGCGCCACAAAAATCTCCGAAGTCGGATCCCACTACTTCGCAAGTCAATACACAGAACATTGTAAGCGTTTTAAAAGTTGTCGGCGTCTCTCACATGTGGATCGCCAGTCGGATCCCCTCCAGCCTTCAGGTAATGCCCCGCCTCAAGTCCTCTTGGTCGAACACGGTCGACATGTCTTCAGTTTGCACAGGCGGCATTCGTAGATGAACCAATGAGGGCCTGAACTGCACAAAGCGCAGGTCCAGACGAGGATGTTCGTTTCGGACTTGATGATGGAGAACGAGTGGGAGCAGTTGCGGTTAGCCATGGTTGCTGCTCGTGCCGCGGATATTGTTCGATACTAGGCCAGTCAGAGCTTTGTAGGGTGGGAGAGATCCAAGGGACTGACCTACGTGGAAGATCCTCACTCGAAGAACCGGATGTTGGGTGTTGATGATGGCTTGACGCTGTGATGAGTTGATGTGAAACAAAGTATTGATTGTGTACTGTTGCGACTGGTTTGCTCTCGAGTACAAAGTACTTCGGACGACTGGGAACTTATAGTACAAAGCAAATCACAGTCCAATGACGCTTGTTAGAAGCGGCGGGCAACTTGTACAAGGATTGGCGAAATGAAGTGGGACGAGTATTCAGGTGTTCGTGATGTTCGTGCCCAAAGTGTGACATAGATCAGAATGGGAACTGGGGAACAAGGGTGATAAGTCCCGCTATAATCTCTTTCCGCGTGGCCATAGGGTTGAACTCAACGAGGGGATGTCATCTGTGGTGGTGGTGGTCAGATTGGAGTGGATTGAGGCGTGACTATGGCGGTGCTGGGCGATGCTAGGGCCATGGTCCGGCAGTTATCCGTTTGGGTAGGAGCAACGGGGAGCGAGCCCGATAGTCAGGTTCCGGCCCTGACATAGCTGTCATGCACGATGCACGGTGCACGGTTGTCAAACTAGCAAAGGCGTGAAGCTTAAACGAGCAGTTGGAATGGTGGTTTGGAGAGAAAGAGGTTAGACAATACAACGAGACGTGGCACTGTCATCTCGGTTGCTGGAGATAGGATCCTTCGACTCGGGAGACGGCATCCTGTTCCCCTGGGACTGGCAAGCTGACGGGTGGATGAGAGGTTGGGCCCGCTCTTGGGATGCCTGATCCTGTCCGATCGGAGCTGAAGCTTCCTCAATCCTGCGATGCGGGAGGATGTAAGAAGATATGTCATCATCTCGATCGCAACTTGGCTACTCGATTGCAACGAGAGAAAGCTGAACAGAGAGTGGAGTGGAGGAATAAGGTACTTTACAGAAAGATTGGACGTTGAGATACACGATTAAGATGGCGCCAGACTTGCCGCTAGGGCTCGATTGGTGACCCAGATCGGGCATCTTGCAGCGAGCCGGGACAAGCCACCATCGTGGTCGACAGGGATTCGTTCCTTCTTCGTTTGGCGCCAAACACGAGTCACGGTTAAGCGGTGGTTTAACTTCGACTAGAGATGCTCTAAAAGACCTTTGGAGACCCGATTCCCCGGTTCGTGGGTGTAAAAGATCTCCCACGTTGGTCCAGACCGAACGAGCCCTGTCATCTGTCATAATTTAGGGGTTGCCACGTGCTTTGTGAAGAGTAGTGGGAACAGGGGCCTCACGAGCCACATCGCGATCGCACATTCACAGATCAACCAGGTGGGCCTGGCGCTTTCTTGACGTACTTCTAGTTACAGGAAATTATAGTACCTCAAAACAAAGCTCGGCCCACGAACCACTATCCTCAGCGTGGTTTTGTCGTGACTATACTCTGCTCTTTCAGTTCCATAGGCACAACGCCTGGTTAAGATATTGCCATTGAGCGTTTTAGCATACCACAGAAGCTCTCAAAGAGCACGCTGTCCTCACCCTGCAGCCATCGCACCTGCACTTCCACCTCGTCATTTGCTGCCTGTCGCACGTGAATCCTGTAAGCAAGCGCTGGCTCTTCTTCCTCCTTTTCCTCTTCCGTGGATGACTGGTCTCCTTGATCGGCCCTCTCTCGCTTTCTCCTCGCTGCGCGCGACCAGACGTTCCCTTTGGCGGCGCCGATGCCGGTAGCTAGTGAAGCCCGATATTGCCAGCGTAGGTCCAAGCGTTTCAAAATTAGGTTCAAGCGCTGGGCTGCCAAGTCCCGCGATCCGATTCGGAAGCTGAAGCTGTATTCGGAAGGAAATGGTAGAAAATTTTTGGGTAGACTCGATATGCCTCTCGCAAACTCCTAAATCCCCCGTCAGCCTCTTTGCCAACGAAATTTGTGTATCGAGTTGGGGCAAAAGGTGGAAGACCCATGGTAACTACCTGTTTCGGTCGCCGCAACTCATGGCTCCAAGCGACTGCCCATCGTCTGGTCTTCCCTCCTTGCACAAACTCCGTCACTGCCCAGTTGGTGACTCCCGCGCTCTTGAGCTTTTCAACTATATCACCAACAGAACCCAACTTGCCGAGCATGCTGGTATACCACTGGCAACGCTCTTTAAGAACAAGGCTTTCGTCTACCATACGGCCGACAAATTGCACTTCGCCACCAGGCGTCACCATCTCGATCTCGGCACCCGTGCAAGCGCTGTAGGGCGGCCGCGACTTGGCTGCTGCACTGGCAAGAAGATCTTCGGGATTGGAGTAGAAGGGCGGGTTGCACATTGTGAAGTCGATACTAAGATGGAGTGCTATCAGTAGACGTTGGAGAGCCGGGGCTTGAAGGCTTACGACTCGAGCTTGAATATGTCGAGAGGAATCAATGGCTCATGGGCTTGAGTCAGTAATGGCCTGATGCGCGATTGCAGTTTGTTTTTGGTGACATTTTGTCGTGCGTATTGAATGTTCTTCTCGTCGATGTCTATTGGCTATTACGTTAGTCTGATTGACCTGACTCCCACTCTATACTCCGCTTCGATCCGAGAAATCCTACCTGTAGCGGCAAACCTCCATTTTGGTCTTTGGGCACAGCCGAGTAGAGGATAGATACAGCTTGCTCCAGTACCAATGTCTAGACCAACAACTTCTCGTTCGGGATTGTAGGCGTCGGACGTCAGGTTTGAAGAAGTGGTATCGAGGAGCGATTGGATCCATAGGATGTAATTCAGCCTTCAGCCGTTGCGTCATCAGGTCGTCCTTGGTGCCACATTGGAGAAGTGGTCGTACCTGTTTGGTACCTACGGACCATAAGATGGAGCCCAGGAGACAGTAAGAACATGCACGTACAGGCGGACATAGTCTATCATCTGGCAGCTCAATATCAAGTTGGAAATCCCGCTTCAACAAGCTTTTGGTGAGCTGTCTACGAGGCCGTCGGGTAAGCGTAGTACGAATACTGATATGCGAAAAGAACTGCAACGGTAGATTGTGGGGAGGGAGACAGCAGAGAAGGAAGGTTCTTACTGTACAGCGGCTGGGTTACTAAAGTCAAGTTGTCCATTGGACTTGAGGCTACGTTATGGTCAGCGAGTAACCAGGATGAGGTTGTAGAAGTGGACATTACTGTTTGTTGAATGCCGGATCTTGAAGAGCTAGTACAGCAAAGTCGATCTCATCATTGTAGATGTTACGAGAATCAGCCATGACATGACAAGTTGAGTTACATAATAATGATAGCTGCTTATAGACTGCATTGTGCTAAAGCTACATGTATGTTGTCAAAATCTAGGAACAGTTTTAGGTTGGAAGTGAGGCTCAGGGTTGAAAAGAGCTTAGCGTCGTCGTATGCCTGAAGTGATCACATAATAAGACATCAAGATCTGGGGTTTTTAGGCTAGATACACGATTCGCGACAATCTAATAGATACAATATAGTAACACTCTACCAAATAACTAGACTAACTGTTGGATCGAATTATCGAATTTCGGTTTCAACTTTAGAAATCGACTCGATTTGTCGATTTTAATATTAGAAATCGACTTAAAATTTAATTCGATTTCTATTATTTTAAAATTAATTTAACTTAATTGAAGTCGATTGTTACGACCCTAGCTCGTTACAGCCAATATATATCCTACGGAGGGATATGTAGCACGGAGCACGACTACCTACATGCTTGACGACTTGGCAGGCGAACAATGCTCGACATACTAACGAGCGAGTTCGACATGTTCGACAGCGAGCAAAGCGAGCAAGGTTCGACATGTTCGACAACGAGCAAAGCGAGCAAAGCTCGACATGCTTGACAGCGAACAAAGCGAACAAGAAGAAATCTCATTTAGTATATAAATCTTCGAACACGACTCTCTTATGAATCGTGTTTAACTTATCTTAAGTCTTGACTTATTGTTACGACTACTAAAGTTGCAATCCCTTGTTATCAAGTGATTGCTTGCATTGCTTGAAGACGTTTACAAATCTTTTCGAAGCACAATTCTCTCTAATATTTTAGATCGCTAGATAGCAACGTAACACTTTGAACACTTAAAAGAATGTCTATATTAGGTCAACGCGCCTCTATCCCAAGCACTAGCTCATCAACATCACGTCGACTCTCTATTGATGAAGACGACAAGATAAGAATCAACAAACTTGACGTCTATCATGGAGATCAAATCGACCTAAAGAATTGACTTATGTAGGTGAATATTTACTTCATCTTTTATTTTATTTTAGCGAACAAGAAGACGATTTTTGCATTCACATTTCTTAGAGGAAGAGCTCAACACTAGCTCAAGCCAAATTTACGCAAATATTTGAAGAATTATGACGAAAATTCTCGTGCGATGTTCACGAACTTCGATAATTTCAAAAGAGAGCTTCGAAGAATCTTTGAAACATTTAACGAGAAACAAATCGCGAAAAGAGTAATTTAGCATCTAATTTAACGAATCTTTGCAATAGAGTACGTAGCAAAATTCTAAAAGTATGTCAATCTTATCAAGTGAAACGATGTCGCACTTATGACAATGTTTCGACGAGATCTCAAGAACAATCTCAAGAACGAAATTATGCGCGATGATCGATTCATTAGCGATATGTTCGATCTCATTGAAGTGACTATCGATCTCGACGACAAGTTGTATGAAAGAGCTATGAAAAAAAGATACGATCAATCTCAAGAAAGGGCAAGAATCTTTTTTGAATTAACGATCGAATATTATCTAAGAGAATCTCGTTCTAATTAAAAATACAATAACTTAGACTATCGTGAGTTTGCATCAATGAAACTAGATTCGATTCAATATTGTAAAGAGAAAAATCCTAAAGAAAAGCAAGATAGCAAATCGAAAACGTGCTATTCATGTGACAAATCAAGCCACTTCGCAAGAGATTGTCGTTCAAAGAACTTGATAATTTCACGACAAATCAATGCTATGTTAAGAGAGATACTTAATAGCCAAGACGACATTAGGGAGCAAATCGACATAGAGGCGAACATCCTCGAGATTGAATCAAACGACGACTATTGTCTAGTAAAAAACCTAAATCAATTGAAGAAAATCCTAGATAAAACATTATCAAACAAGGCATTCGCATTTACGCAGAAAGTCAACAATGCTATTAGAAGAATATGGCAAAACAAACATTTAAGGACGTTATACTCGCATAGCTCAATTACGAACTTCGACGTTAAGTATGAATAAGAAGACTTTTAGAAAATGCTAGAAGAAATTACGAAACGACTCGACGCTTTAAATAGCTCATCGAAGAAAAGACAAATCAATCAAATCGTAAATAAATGCGAGGAAACGCTAGAAAGCGATGTCAATACAAAAAAAAACGTATTCGATAAAATTGAGCAACAACTAAGCGATGTCAATCTATCTTAACAAAAGATAAAGCAAGCAAAGAAACACAAGACTCTTAGTTGAACAACTTGCTATAACGACTTATGTTGAACTCACCTAGAAAAAAAAGAAGAAGTTAATTGATTTTCTAGGAAGCCAAAGTTAACAATCTAGCAACAAAAGAAAGTTCGACAAAGACAAAAGCTTGAAGCAAAAGTCGCAACATTAAAACAAAGAAAAGTTAGAATCTCTTAATAAAGGGCATATCAAGAGAGTGCAATATGTTAGCTCAATAGTAGCAACTAAACTTAATAGCACACGCACGATGTTTTATCACATCAATTAAGATCAATGATCGTCGATTTATCGCAATGATCGATTCTAGTGCAACAAGTAATTTTATAACTAGAGCTCTTGTTAAGAAGGAAGATTATTCTACTCAAAAGAAGTCTAACGTCTACAATCTAATAATTGTAGATGAAAATCTATTACTCGATGGAAATGAAAGAGTGAATAAAGAAACAAAGTCACTATCGATAGCTATTTAGCAACATCATGAGGAACTAACCTTTGATATAGTGGGAATAGTCACTCACGATATCGTTTTGAAAATGCCTTGATTAAAATAGCACAATTTAGAAGTCGACTAGAATACACGAGTACTCAAATTTGAGCGATGTGATCACGCAATTCACATTCAATCTACGCATCGACAACGTTCAATAATAGATGAAAGACAAAGTCGAAATTCGATCGCAAGACGCGAACTTGCATTCTTGAAAAAGAACGATCAATAACAATTCGATTCGTCAAGCACTAGCAAGAGTTAACTAGGTCATCAAGATAAAGTAAGTGAAGAAAATTGCGAATCTTCTAAGAATTTTGAAATATCTAGTAAAGCGAAGAAATCGCTAAAACACATATCACGAATATATAACAAATGGGAGCATCTATTCTAGGAAAAGAAAACGACAAAGGCTCTATCTAAACATTAATCATGAAATCACGAGATCAAACTTAAATCAAGTAAGAAATTCACGTTTGAATCTATTTACGCTTTATCGAAGAAAGAATTGTCAATACTTCGCAAATATCTAGCAAAAAACGAAAAAAAAAAATTTATCAAGAAATTCCAATCACGAGCAAGATACTCGATTCTCTTTACATTCAAAAAGAACGAAGAACTTCGCTTATGTGTCGATTATCGAAAGCTAAACGACATAACGATTAAAAATCGATATCTACTATCAAACATTAGCGAGCTTCAAGATCGACTATTTAGAGTCAAGTACTTCATCAAACTAGATTTACGAAAAGCGTATAACTAGATTAGGATAAAGACAAAAGAGAAGTGAAAGATAGCTTTCTATACACGATATAAACTTTACAAATACATGATAATGTCGTTTGAGCTCATCAACGCCTCGACAACATGTTAGAAAATGATCAATGATGCGCTACGACAATATTTGAATATATTTGTCATAGCATATTTGAACGACATCATAATATACTTAATCACGTTGAAAAAACATATATAGCATGTTTCTCAAATATTGAAATGCTTAAATCAAAGGAATCTACGTCTTAAATCAAAGAAATGCGAATTTCATCGAAAAAAAGTTAACTTTCTAGAATTCGTTATAGAACGACATGAAATTCGAATGAATTTAAAGAAAATTAAAGCAATCAAAGAATGATTAACATCAATCGATGTTAAAAACATCTAGACCTTTATAGAATTTGTTTAGTACAATAGAAAGTTCATCAAGAACTTCTTAAGAAGATCGATATCATTGACAAATCTAACAAAGAAAGACACGTCTTAAGAATGAGAACTCAATGAAAAAACAACATTTTAAAGATTGAAAGAAGAGTGTTTGAAAGAACTAGTACTCAAGATGTTCGATTTCAAGAAATCAAAACAAATGAAAATCGACGCATTAAATCTAGTTATCGATGCATGCTTTAGTTAATCATATGAAGGCATGTAGCATTTAGTGGCATACTACTCTAGAAAACTCTCGTCAACGAAACAAAACTACGATATACATGACAAGAAATTACTTGCGATAGTAGTAGCTCTTAAAGCATAAAGAGTATACATAGAAGAAGCATTAAGATTTACTATTCTAACGAATTATAAAAACTTATTGCACTTTATTACGACAAAGAAACTCAATAGAAGGCAAATGCGATAATTCGAGAAGCTAGAACAATACAAGTTCAAGATATTATATATCTTAAAAAAAGAAAATGACAAAACAAACGCACTTAGCAAGCGAAGTAATTATATAGAAACGAAGAAATCGTTCAATCATAGTATACTTAAGATTAATAACGACGAATCATTATCGATTAATAAGTATGAGCTAAATGCGACCTTACGAATTTTAAGAGATAAGTCAAAGAAGTTCTTAATCAAGAAAGAAAAGCTTCAAATATTAATCAACAAGATCGACAAATGTATAAAAGAGCATCATGACGAATCATTGCAAGGACACTTAGGAATAACCAAGACACTTTAGCTTTTGCGCCAACATTGTTAGTTTCTTAACATGAGGCAAGTTGTCAAAACATATGTTAAACGATGTCTTAGCTATTAACAAAACAAACATGATACATATGCGAGCTATAACGAAATTCAATATTAGAAGTTATTTGAATCGCCATGAGATGAAGTTACGATGAACTTTATTATCAAGTTGTCTAAGTCGACGAATTCAACAATTGAAGACAAATATAATTCGATACTAGTAATGATTGACAAGCTTATCAAGTACTCACATATCATCGCATGCAAAGAGAAATTTATAGCAAAACAACTAAAATACATCGTACTAAATCGACTAATTAGATATCATAATATACTCAAAGGACTAATCAATGATAGAGACAAGCTCTTTACGTCTAACTATTAAAAGACACTTATATCAATGTTAGGTACAAGGCTTCGTATGTCGATTGCCTATCACTTAGTCACAAATGAATAAATAGAACGAATCAATCAAAGCCTTAAGCAATATTTGAGGCACTACGTTAACAATATTTAGAACAACTAGATATCACTTTTATCTATGACACAACTAGCTCTAAACGCGAAGGTTTTAGATATCACAAAGGTAACGCCTTTCTTTGTTAATTTTGGCAAGGAATCAAATCTCTTTGATCGAGAAAGAAATCACTTGACAACTCAATTAGTCATTGAAAGAATAACGACACTTAAGAAGGTACACGATAACATCACGTCGATGCAAATCAAATCAACCAAGTATTAGAACAAGAAACGAAAAATGGCATCTTAACTAAAGAAGAAAAATAAAATGTATCTCTTAACAAAAAACCTAAAGATCAAGAAGAAAAGCAAGAAACTTAATCATGTTAAGATCGAATCATTTTTTATTAAAGCAATCAAGAAATTAGTCAATTACGAACTCGACTTACCCAAGGACGCCAAAGTATTTTTAGTATTTTATATTTCATTATTGGAATCAATCGACCTTAATACATCTATATAGAAAACATTTCATTATCACTCACAAAAAGAGAATCGATTCGAGGTTGAGAGAATTCTAGAAAGAAAGAATTAGCAATATCTTGTCAAGTGAAAGAGATACTCTACAATAGAGAACACATAAAAATCTATTAGCAATCTCGACGATTGCGACACTCTTATCTAAAAATTTCATCAACGTTCGAGAAATCATTTAGCATAGCGAATGACAACTAGATGACAAAAGATGCTTCGATCAAAGCATTCGCAACAAGACAATTAGAAGACTTTGCGATGTTTAATTTCTTTATCTTGAACAAGAGACATTGTGTCTTTCGCTTCGCTTTCGCATTAACTTTCTTTAACATCTTTTTATTTCGTAGCAATCGCGTGATCACGATTGTTAACATAGCTTCATTTTTAGCAATCTTCGAGGACAAGTCTTTTCTAATACGATTTAGCGAAATTCACGACATGTTAACACACGCTTTACTAGCGCGAACACATTTCGAACACTTTAGACGAGACGACGAGTCTTTCATGACGATACAAGGTTTATTAGAACAAGAGCAACGCTCACAAGCAAAGTCGATCAATATATCGTAACGATCGATTTCGAAAGCAAGACAAATACGACTTTGTTGTTGATAAGACATGATAAATGTAAGCAATCGCTTTTCGAGACGAAAAGGTCAAGAAAAGAAATAGTGTTACGACTTTAGTTCGTTATAGCCAATATATATTCTACGAAGAAATATGTAGCACGAAGTACGACTATCTACATGTTCGACGACTTGATAGACGAGCAATGCTCGACATACTAACGAGCGAGTTCGACATGTTCGACAGCGAGCAAAGCGAACAAAGCTCGACATGTTCGATAGCGAACAAAGCGAACAAAGCTCGACATGTTCGACAACGAGCAAGGCGAACAAGAAGAAATTTCATTTAATATATAGATTTTCGAACACGACTTTCTTATAAATCGTGTTTAATTTATCTTAAGTCTTAACTTATTGTTACGACTATTAAAGTTGCAATCTCTTGTTATTAAGTGATTGCTTGCATTGCCTAAAGACGTCTACAAATCTCTTCAAAGCACAATTCTCTCTAATATTCTAGATCGCTAGATAGTAGCGTAACATCGATTTTCGATTTTAATATTAGAAATTAAATTTAATTGTCAAGAATATTAAGAATACTAAAAATAATATATATTTAGTTTAAATTTAGATTTTTTTAATTATTTTTTAGATAATATATATTAGTAATATATAATATAAAAATAGTTTAATATACTTATTAATTAATTTAAATAAATCAACTATTTCTATTAGATTATTAATTAATTGTTAATAAAAATAATAGTCTTAACAATTTAAGTTAATTTTTCGAATTAAGTTTTAATTTTAAGTATAGAAATCGATTTAAATTATTGTAATCGTTAGATTAAATCGAACATTTTTTTCTTAATTTAATTTATTCTCTTAAATCTTGTAAAGTTAAGTCAAGATTAAGATACAAATCTAATTCTAGAATTAAGTTTTATTAAATTAATATCAAGAATTTAAACTAACTTCGTCACGTTAGCATTTACTTATTTTATCTTATCTTATCTACATATTAACTTGATTAAACTAGCGCAAAATTTACGCTAATTATATATAATTAGCATAGAATTTACGCTAATCGCATATAATAAGCGCGTTATATAACGTTACGTAATTAAGTAAGTCGAATTAAATACTTAACGCGCATTCTTTGCTTGCTCTATCTTGTTAAGCTAGAAAATTTGCTTAATCTTAAAATTAAAATTAAGCGAATTAATTCGATTAAGTTAAAATTTAACTTAACAATTACGCTAATTTTAAATTGTCAATTTCAATTTTAGAAATTAAATTATTAAGACTTTCGAATTAAGTTAATACAAATTGTTAAGATTCGAATTAAATATTTGATTTAAACTTAATAATTTAATCTAATATAATTAGTTTATATCTTGTTCTTAAATCTAATAAACTATATAAGTTAATTATTGTTTTTTGCACTTTACTTAAAAGATTTGTCTTAGTAGTTAAATCTATATATAAAAAAAGAAACAACTCTAAAACAAATTCTAGCAAGTTTACTTTTATTAAAGTCGCACTAGAACTAATACTAGAGATTAGTTTTGACGCAATAGATATACTAGCTTTTAGTATATCTAAATATATTTGTATCGAACATAATATTTGTTATAGTATTGTTTTATTTTTTTGTATTAGAAAGATTATATTTAAACGCGCGCTTTGTTTATTAAAATTAGTAGACAAGAACTAAATAAGACTTTGCATTTAGCGTTGAACTAGTTTATTAAGCGTTTGTTTCTAAAAAAAGACTTCAGGGTTGACGCTAGGGTTAATCATTTATCAACCCTAACGGAAGGTTAGGGTCGCGAAGCGACGTGTCCAAACATAATCTTTCTCATAGGATCTGACTACTGAGGCAAGGGTCTGACTACTGAGGCAACAAAAGATCGAAACACCAGATGTCTTGGCTACTGGCTGGCCCACCCACCACAATACAAGCCCCTGGGAACCAAACTACTCGCAAAGGTCACTAAGGATCTTCGAGCTGCCCTCCTCTGACTGAGTGCAGAGTAAACTAGAGTGGGTGTGCAGATCAAGCAGCCAAGCACAGCCCCCCCTAACCTCCAGGTCCCCAATGATTACTAGCTCTCCTGTCGTACAGGGTTCTTCCTTGATGACCAGAAACCCAAAATTTCAATCTGGGCATAGCCTATCGGTGATCACGCGAGGCAATGGGTCCAGAGCGTAGAAGCCTGGAGGATTGTGATCGAGATTCCAAAGAATCAAGCCATCGCTGGGTAGCATATGCATATATGCATCTGTGCAAATCAAGGCAATAACGTATTCGGTTGCAGAACCGCCAATAGGAACTACGAAGTATGTGATCCTCCAGGATCTGCTGCCTTTCGGACGTTGACTGTGAGTCAGCTGAATACAGCATCCAGGGCTTGCAACAGCCTCCATTGAGAGTCGAGGTGCATGAAGGCCTCGTGGAATCGTGTCTGTAAAGTCCCGTGTCGTCAATTAAGTCGACACCGACCACTCCTACGTCTTGAGTCTTGTTCCTTGGCAAGCCAGGAACTGAACAATGCTCAAGACCTGCTTTCCTCAGCAAGATCAAGGTCAGAGCTTCTTGACTACTCGTCCAGAGATCCGAGGGAATACTAGCCAAGCATCTTCCGACGTAGGCAAGGTGAGTTCGACTTTGTCCCAATCGCCTGCTTGGATCACGGATTTATGGGTGTTGCGTGTCAGATGACAATTGCCTAAGAAGAACGGCCAAACGGTGTTGTAGACATCTAGGTGAGAGGTATTAGCTACAGCTCGACGCTGCAAAGTGGATAGCTGACATATGCGGAAGGAGATTGAACTTACTTTGCACCATTCTCGATACTGGGTCTTTGCTTTCAACGTGCTCGTAGATAACCATTTGCCCACCGGGCTTGAGCAACGTATATAGCTGCCTAAGTATCTCATCTGGATCAGGCACAGAGCACTGGACTTGCACGCTGAGAACGGTATCGATGCTGCCAAACGAGATACTATACTTCTCCAACGTTGCCACGTCCTCGACACCGCAAGGAACGATTTCATATATATCATCGAGTCGACAAGCCTTGATTCTGGCCCTCAAAGCATCATGCAGTTCGGCATTTGGCTCCACGCCATACACTTTCGTCAGCTTGGAAACGTCGTAACGCGGCAATTGGCTGCCCATTCCAGGCCCGAGCTCAAGGACAATTCCTGAAGCCTGGGATACTAGTTTCGGTACGACGGTTTCTTCATCACGCGCGGCGAAGATTGGTCCTGACCGTAGCTAAGCCCCACCGGCTTCGTTTGCGGAGGATTTGGTGCTGAATGACTTACCCATTCGCAGCCAGAACTGGCCAAAGAGACGATCTTTCAATTTCGAGATGTGAAACAGATCTGAAGGGCGGTTGAGGAAGATCAACATGTCAATCAGGGCGAGTATGCTGCCTAAGAAAGTCAGTGATCATTTAGTCCTGGAGCATAGGAATTGGGATTGTACCGTAGAAAGCGACAAGAAGATACCATAGCGGCTCGCCGTAGGCTAAACAGCGGTTCCTGATCTGTACTGCCATCTAAATAAAGGAAGTTCAAGAGGGACCGGACTGGGAGCATTAATGACTGAAATCGAAAAGTGCCACTGGAGCGTGAGGATCTGGTTTAGTATGATCAGGATGCTGCAGCAACTAAACCATGAATACCGTGATTTTCCGCGCCTGCCACTACGAAGTGGGTTGAAACCCGCGGTTATGTTCGCTGGTGCAAAACAGATACGGTTAGAAGCGGAGAGTACTCGCCAAGACCACGCCAAGACCCTGGGTCTTGGCGGTACAACGTACCTGGCAACATAAGAGTGACGTCACTCATGAAACCACCGGGCTTTTGATGAATGCTCGTCTCGCAATCAAAATTACATGCTTTTCAGGTGTCTCTCAATCAATACGTATTCCTTTATCTCATGAACTTCCACTGGACTCGAGGCCACGCATGCCGACAGCTCTGGTTCTCTATCTAGCACTATCGGCCTTATGAGCTGGTGAGGCGTAGACTTGTACAATTATTGCACGATCAGCACAGGTAGCTATGATGTTCTGGCATGGGATTCTCGCTCAGATTTTCTATCTCCCAAATCTGTTACATTTCTTCTATTAAGTCTAATGTCTGTCAATGTCTATAGCCCTCAGCGGGCGCTGTCTAAATTTCTACCTGAGCCAAAAAGATCTCTATGAAAGTTCTTCGGCTTCTGTCTCTCATGCCGACTTCTAACAAAGGAGACCGTGGCTCCATTTGATCAACACCCTCAAGCCTTGAGCTTCCTTCGATGCATCTAGTGAGAAAAAGTCGTGTGTAAGTCGAATATCCTCCTCCGTCGTTTCATAGAGCTCCTTCTTGCTGCTGTCATTCAACCATCGCTCGGGTTGGAATTGACGAGGATTCTTGAACACAGATGCATCAAGGTGAACGTCGCGCAGAGACATGCTGATCGCTGTATGTGGTGGAATCACCCAGTCGCGATAGTATATCGGATACGTGTGGTTGATGCGAGGCATACGGTTGGACTCTTTGCTCAACCGCAGACCTTCTGAGATCGAGGCGCGGAGGTAGGGGCAGTCCGAGAGCTGTTGATAAGACAATAGATTGCAGGGTCCAGAAGGTTGGAGTGTTCTCAGTTCTTGCTTCAGGCGTCTCATCTTCGTAGGGTCGGCTAGGAGATAGAATGTGGTGATGCTCAGGGCTTCACCGGTCGCCTCCGTTCCGGCGCCGACTATCATCGTGGCTTCTTGGGTGATCCGACCATACTTTTTGTCTGATGAGGGGAGCGATGAGTGGAGGATCTCGTGAGGTACAGTGCTGTGCTTGGACTTGTGAGAAGAATAAGTCGAAGATCTCACCGCTTCGATGACCTGAGTTTGAATGTGCTTCACCTAAATCAGCATCGAGGTCCGATCACATCTTGCAGAGCTCTGGACCCTACCTCCTGAAAGTTCAAGATGTCAACGAACGAAGCAGCGATAGTTAGGACGATGCAATGTGGTATCGCCGACATCATGGAGAACAGCCAAGGAACGTGGCGGTTCCACAAAGCCACTTGGGCCAACGTCTTGAACATATTGCCGAACTGGGGCGCATCATTTCCGGCCAGGTAATTCGAAGGAAGAGGCATCATACATCCGCTGACGACGTCAGAAGCCATACACCAATACAGATGCGACATATTCGAAGGCTGCCCAGGTCTTCCTTGGCGTGCCTCTCAAGCTTCGATATCAGCCTCTCAAGGCATGTTTCAACCACAGGCTGCATGCGCAGCGCGTACGATGTCGAGAACAGCTCCGAAGTTGCAGCACGGCGAAGACGATGGAGTTGAGCATGGGAGGTAGCGAACGCAGACTTTGGGATGCCTGCGAAATTATAATACCAAAGATCTTTGTCAAGCTTTGGGGTCATGGTGGATATCTTATCGAAGAATTCCGGGTCCTTGATGTGGATCTCCCAGGGATTGATACGAACAATGGGACCTGCGACAGTCAGTGCTAGCTTCTTGGTATGCCAGAAGGTTGGCGTAGCTTACCATATCTTCTGTGCATTTCGTCAAGGTGGTTGGAGAATTTGCCTAGTAGGAAGCAGTCGTAGTACGTCTCATACCATCCTGTCATGGCTGCTAATCTTGGGCCAGGGTATTTTGCTAAGGGGTGCCACGTAATGCGATATATCGCGAGAGCAGCAGCAAAGATGACGCCCGAGACGGTCATGAGGCCAGTGGTCTCCAGGACAGAAACGAGTGACATGCCCTTGAAGCTCTCCAGCGTCAGGATCTCGTTGGATAGCCTAGGTACGAGAGGCAAGAAAGATGGATCTCGATCTTAAATACCGAGCATAGCATCCAACAATGTGTTGATAACCTATCTAAATGACTAATTCAAACATCTTGAGACACACGGACAGCACCTATGCGTTCATGACGGAAAAGAATGATGGAGCTATCTCATCTGTTAGGTGCCAGCTCAACGTTAGCGGGTAGGCTTCACTGCCTGGGATCTCGGAGCAGGACCTGTTCTGATGTTGTGAAGAAATCTAGATCGTTACACAGAGAAGTCGCTGCCATCACTTACTCTGTGCAACACTGGTTAACCACAGCGCTGACCGTTCTTCGTGGGATGAAGTTGGGAGCTGTTGGGAGCTAATGTGACGATCCCCCGGGCAGTGAAGCACTATGTAAAACCATAAGGCCGAGGCCTAGGTCATCTCTAGTGCTGTATTCGCCGTCTCCATGCTGGAATTGTAAACTATAGACGTGCGAAGCAGTTTGAACTGCCCCGTTCGGGAATAAGTAGGGTGACAGATCTTATTGGCACTCCCTCGATAGAAAAGCTGCCTTATTATATGGCAGCAATCGATGTACATTATAGCCCCGTCGGGTCCGCAATTGGCGTCAAAATACATCCCATAAATCAACACTTTTGTGTCAAAAAGGAACGAAGCCCAATCTTCATAGCTCTGCTGTATTTCGGTCGACCCAAGCAACGGGAATTGGCACTCTCAGACTCCGCCTGTTTTTAGCTCAGGAGCCCATGGAGCATTTGTCATTTCTTCTTTGAGGGCTTCCTTTAACCGTGATTTGGCCTAGAGCCGGTTTCTAGCCATGAAGATCTCTCTTGCTTCGAAGTACGCACGTCTGTAGGTTGAATCTTTCTCTCTTTCAAGAGCACGGCGCCATACTGGTCCCCACGAAAACAACAAGGACAGCAGCATACGCAGCTGTAGCGCCAAGAACATCTTTACCAGCGCTGTCGCTCGCAATAAAAGCCAGCAGAAGCGCAAACAGGAACGTGGCAACGGAGACTGTTATGAGGCTCGTGTTTCTCGAAGGGTGCAGAGTCATGATCAGCATTGGTCCAATAAGCGCTGCACCACCAAACATTGCCATGACAACGCGTTGAGTGAACGCTTGTCTTTGAGATCTCTCCTCCCTGCCGCGCTGGTCGAGCTCCCGGAAGCCGAGATTTCCTGCTGTCGCTTCTAGCAATCTTAGAGCTTCTGAAGGCGATGGTCGGTTCTCGTAGTCAGGAACGTCGGAGACAAGCGATCTGACAGCTCTCCAGACAATGCTTGGGGTTGTAGAGTCATATTGCGACGTCAATTCACCGACCGTAACCATGATTTTCCAGGTAGCCCTGGACTAATGGATGGAGTAGTAAAGAATTCTTATGTATCAATCTCGATACTCCTGGTTCTGCACCAAGCACATTCGATGCCAATCTACCGACTAGCGTAGCTCCAATCGGTATCCTAGGCTGGGCGTGCAGCGATAGCGTCTCATAAGTCCGGAGAGCATCGGCTAGCGAGATAGATTAACTACAAAGCCTGCGTCACCCTTGGGCAAGCTTACCGTATGCTCGAAGAGCGTGGTCGACCGAGTCTTTGTATTGTCCTTTCAGTGCTGTGCTTTTCACCGTAGCGACTGCGAGGCTAAGTAGTTCATCCGGCAATTCTGCGATTCTTTGCAACTGCAGGGTCCGGAAGCTTAGTACTACCACCTTCTCAACTTCCACTTTCCGGAATGGATTTGGGTCATCAAATTTGTTAGTCGAATCATCAAGATCTACACCTCGACCACTCGTATCCTCTGCGTTGAGGCGATTAGTACCTGCTGCTTCGATATCCGATTCCGGCTTAGCGAGGCCTTTGAAAACTGGAGGGTCTGCCATCCTCTTTAATAGTGAGGTGCTCGGTTGCGCAAGCTGCTCTACCGTCTTCACGAGACTCGGAGGCGGTCGTATTTTATCGCCGTCCTGTAAGTTTGGAAGGTGTCAGACGCACTGCCAGGACTGCGAACCGCGGGCGCTTAACTACCTAACCTGGCTCCGAGTGGCTGGTCGTAGCTATCAGCAGCTTCTATCATGGAAACACAAGGTCGAATGGCTCGCTGGTTTGTTCTGTGCTTAGCAGATATCGCGAAGTTGGCTGTTATCGATAGCTATCTCGAACAGTTGGTGTTGAAGAAGGCTGCATGGTGGCCCTGACGCCTAGATCGTCCCGAGATAGACTAGTGGCTTGGCGCCAAGTCCACTATCTTCTCTCAGACACTGTGTGAATGTATGTACATGTTGCAGCTCTATCAGCCGCTCTGAATTCTGACTTCCTCTGTTACGCTGCTGTGGCTAAACCAAGCCAAGGAAGTTTCACCTGAGCAGAGATAAATATATCATTGACTGTGTTGATAAATGTCATCCTGAAGCTTCCTGTGACTGGAGGAGCGCCTGGACCCGAAGCCCTCTGTAATTGCTCGATCTGCAGCATTTAAGTCGAAGCACAGTAGATCTTGGAGGTTCTCAAGCACACAGAAACAAAAACCATTGGCGTACCGTATCAAGGAGAAACCCTTGTATCCATTCCCAACTTATCACTGGCGCGTTGGATTGCAACAGTAAGGTAATGCCGCTAAGCGAAGCCTCTCGCTGCGTCTGCGGAGGTTGATTGGCCCAAACAATAGCGCCCAGGTCCAAGATTTCATAGTAGAATTCTGTGAGCTCCTCGACCGCAACGTGGACGTTACTACCGATGAAGTCGAGGACATTGTAATGAGCTACCCATCCGCCGCCAATGGAAATTGTGGTAGCAAAGATATTGCGATGCGCATCTCGCCAGTCACGTCTGATTAGCTTGGGGGTCGATGCAGTATTGACCGCTTTAGTATTGATGAGGCTGCTATCGTGCAATAAGGAGAGTCGGTCGGGCCTCGAAGGAATATAAGCCGGCAGAGTTGACGCAAAAATAAAGCTCAGAAGATGTAGTAGAACGAAGGTGTGAGTAGGGTGCACCTGCATTCTGTGGAGAGAATACGTAGTCTGCTTCCTTGCCTGCCAGGGTTGATATACATCGCAGCGGAGCATTCACGCTTAATGTACTTACTGAGGTAATTAGAGGAAACACGTTGAGAGCAACGTCATTCTGCGACACGAATTTTACTATCCCACCTTTTGCGGCTGGCCAATACAGGGTCTGGTTTACTATCCGCACGGAACTCCATGGCCACGCGGTCGGCTAATAGATGTACGTGGACCCGGTGATCTGGAAAGCTCCACTCAAAACTAAAATTGGATTCTGGAAACACGCGATCCAAGAGCTGTCGTCTCGAATATTACTAACATGTACCACTAAAAGCCTGGTGCGGAATCGAAGAGACTTGTTGAGGAATGCATGAGTCCAGAGATATACAACAAGATATCCTACTCTTCCAAACCGTCAAAGCTCCAAGAATTGGAGATGTGTTCAGCATTATAGGACCGCTACTGTCGTCTGGTATGAAAGTACTGAGTAGCTGCTGGGCACATCAGGAATCGTGTGTGCGACTGGGAGGAAAACTCTGAACGCGTGATTTCCCTTGGCGGCACATGACAGCCAATCGCTCGAGGGTCTTGGCGCAAGAAGCGCATACTCGGGTGGGGGATCGACGATTATATTCTGGTTGTTCCTGACTATACTCTTAGCGTTCTCGGCTGGTGTTTTACTTCGAAAGTGTGGGGGGTGAAGAGGACACATCCGCAAGCGCTTTCGGCTCGTGATTGCCCCGAGGACTCGCGGCGATGAAACACCAGGGCAGTCTGTTAGCTCCGCTGAAGTACCATTCTGGCAGTGGATCTCAACAAAGATACCGAAGAGGAGATGCCTCGAAAAAGTACTCATCATCTAGAATAGCGCGTCGCGAAATGGTTGGTCCTACGAACCTCAAGAGTACTGTCTGGCCGCATAGTGGACTAAGCCGAGAATGCTGCTATTCCGGTTAATCCTGATTGGACCAGCATACAAAGAGGAGAAGAAGCGCTCTGCTACGCAAGGTCCTTCACCTGACTCCGATCAATCATCTCGGCATATTGCAGCCCTTTCGAAATCTTCGCTTCCTACGCGGAGAATATCCAGGAGCTATTCAATTCGGCTAGTTCTCTGCCTGTGCTGGTCTCAGCGCGAAAAATTCAGAATGTTTCACGATAAGTCCCACTCAACTCTCGTTGCAGAGTCTTCGAAGGTTTTCGTACTCCTCATAGCGTTGCCTGAGTCTCTAGCGAGTGGATGTAGGAGACCTTCGGGAAAAATCAGCATCGTTCCTCGTAGCTAGGCCATTGTTTTTGAGTGACATGGGTTTGTCTTCTCGCACCTGCCAGGATATGTCGAACGATCGGTGTTCGAAATCCGACCTGATTTTGGACAGGCTCCCAGGAGCGCTGCAACTCTTATAGACAAATTTTACTTTACCCGCTGAAGGTTATCACTGAAACGCTGCATTGAAGCTGGTCAGCATCTTGATACTCCATGCCGTGAAGCTACAATAGAGCCAGGCTATCCTAGACTTCCTGGTACATGGAGGCTTAGTCCTTGTACAGATGTAGTCCACCGTGACCGACCCGGGACTCGTTGGTCACTAGCACGCAGACGCTGGCGGGCTGTCCCTTGCGCCAGTACGGTTCACTCGCTACCAGCTACCAGTAGGCCTCATGGTGGAGGGAGTAAATGCTAACAAACCCTTCAGCTGGGTACCTTGGGAAGTGCAGGGTTTGTTCCTGCGTACAACATTTCGTGTATGAACACTGACTGTGGGCTACTGGATCAACATCACTGCTACTTAGACTCACATTCCTGATCATAGCTTGTCGTTATCCCCGGAAGTTGACCGTTCAGCACCACATCCGTCAGACGACAACATCGAATGCCATAGCACGAAGTAAGGTTAGACTCCGCTACCTCGGCCACGTGCCTTGGAGCATGCGGATTTTGGCGCTCGTGCGGCATCTGAACAAAAGGATACCTACGTGGTCAAAATATCGTCATGCTCCCGAGGAGTTGGTTCCGATATACTGAAGCGTGTAAGAGGAAGAGTAGAGCAAAGCTGGGAACGCCATGTGTGGTTAAAACTTGCGTTACCTCAGCCAATAACTCCATGTGGCAGTCCCGTCCTTGATATTGACCGTGTTAGAAAGCACAGGAGATTTACACCCACTCGACGCTCAGTCCAACCACATAGCGCAGCGCTCGATTAAGTATATTCCCGAAGGGTTCCAGGATAGGGGCGCGCTGTTTTCGTGGCGCACCCCCCCTTGCGTCGGCGTGCTGAGACCCCTCCACGACCATGTCTTCTACCAGGTATCTTCCACGTACTCACCCATACTAAGTTTGAACTCTCAATACCAACATACGACACGGGCAATGTACTTGCGCACCTATGTATCCCAGGCAGACAGATGCAGGCTCGCCGACGAGAGCCTGAAGCGCATCGAGAACGCGTTCCGCAGATTCAAGGCTCAGGCACTTATGAAAGAAGCTGACAAATTGAGCAAAGAGGATGGTGTTATCGATGTGCTATTCGGTAAGCCAAGATGGGTTGCATAGGAAGAGTCCGCGTTGGGGAGTTGGTGAGTGTCTTTAGTGAAAAAGTAGGAGGGAAGAGGAGTACCGTTTGAAGGTGGAGAGTACTATTCGATTGCCAGACTCAGGAAGTGTTTGAGGATGACGGAAAAGACTGGCATATGGTATGGTCAGTATTTGCACAGCCAGAAGGTGTTAGCACCATTACCACGTTCCGCGCGCGGTTCCACGTTAGAAACGATTGCTTTTAAGCTAAACCGATGTCTATGGATCTCCTTATTTTATTGTTCAACACTGTGTGGGAAGGCTGCATAGTGAGTTATTGGCTAATCCTCATAAGCTACCCACAAGACCTTCCGCTCTCCAATTAATTCCAGCGGCTGCTCTTCGACTTCATCAAGTACGATCGGAGAATCAACCAACCGCAATTCCAACGAGGACCTCAAACTACGACACAAGACCGAGCGAGCTGTATGATCTATGTAAGTAGAACCGGTCTCTTATCTCCTAGACTCACCCCAATGTTACGTTGCTGCAAGCATGAGTGGCGATAGGCTCTATCCGGGAACACTTCGAAGTCTTACAGGTAGATATAGAATCAGAATTGTGACTTTCCTATACGGTGGTATCAGTGGGTCTGAAATCTCTTTACAACTCGTTAATCAAATCTTCTCCTCCCATGTTTTGCAAATACCGAATTATGCTATTCGTATTCGTTGACCCTCTGTCACCCAATCCATGGTTTTTCTGTCAAGACGTAGTTCTAGAGTGCAGAGCAACTTGAAACTTGGCCAAGCCAGTCCCGCGTATAAAGGCTGAATGCAATCGACTCATACATTGTACAGCTGAATGAGACAACGTTCTGGGGAAGGAAATGATGGTAACTATGATCAGTGTTGCAAGTTGACAAGAAATTTTCGCGAAATAGTAGGAGATACCACACAAGAAAGTGTGTCTAAACAATCAGCAGGAAATTCTGCAGTGATATGAATCTCAACAACAAGCTGTCCCAGCACAGAGACCATGCGCCCAGACAGATACGGTCGATCCTTACGCCATCACAATCATAGGTCCCAGTCTACCACTAATCCCTGCTTGCCGGGATGCGATCGTCGCTCTCTTCAGAAGTACTCGTGATAGTAGAGCCGCGCAAAGCTCCGCGGAGAGGCATATCTAACCGCGGGAGGTGTGTCGGCATATTGAGCCAGATAGACAGTCATCTTGTCCTGACCGAACGGATTTGGTCCATCGTGTAGAAGGAAATCTTGCAGATCCTTATCGAGGTCCCTAAAGTAATGCCAGGTGTCCCGATGGTAATCTGGTATGCGAAAGCCCTCAGAGCAGCGACCAATATGTAGCGCTTCCAAATCCCCAGAAGCTTTGATTTGGTTGAGAAATTCGATCCACGGATACCCGTTCAACCAACAGCGTTCGAGTACGAGATGTTTTAGCCTTGGCGAATTTGCGAGAAAGGAGAGGAGCTCGTTACATATTACCCCAACCCTTTCGAGAACGAGAATTCGCAGCTTCGGAAACTTACAGCCGCCCAGTGTGAAGCGGAATAACTTGTCACTATTAGAATGTCGGAAGCGGAGAGCCAAGCACTCAAGGTTCACAGCCTGCGCTAGGAATCTGAGCAAACTTCCTTTCTCTTGCACAATCCGGCCGCCGTGCTGGGACATTTCATCAATGTCGAGACGCAACTTGATCAGATTGGCCATGAAAACCGACACCTGGAACGTGAAGCAACTCGGCTCGTCAAAGCGTTCAATGGGGATCTTGAAGAATCCTTCATACAGATGGGTGGGCTCCATAACGAGTTCCTTAATCTTCCGCGTGCCTGCTGGAGGGATTGTGAACATCGCGCGTGCGATATCGGGACTTCGCGAGGTCTCAAGGCTTTGTAAAGGAGTGAGCCTGAACAAGGCGTGCATTTCTCTGGGTAAACGACATGTCTCCCATCGGCAGTACTTGGCCAGCTCGAGGTCCGTCAATCTCTTGAAGCGAGTTCGATAAGTGATGACCACCCGATAAATACGAGGAGCTTCCATGAGGATCCGTTGGAGCAGCTCATCGATCCTGCTCCAGGACGATTTATTCCCAGCCCTCTCCTGAAGGCTGCAATATTCTTTGTAGCCCATGTCCATGTGCTCATCAAATTTAGGATGCTTTGGGATTGCGTGACGCCTTCTGTTGCAATGCACGAAATTCTTGTAACGTGGTCGAATTAGCTTAGGATATTTGAGCGGACACAGGACTACACTCTTGATCGAATTCCGGAACTTTTTCAGAGCAAGCGCTGCATATTCTTGGTCGAGAGAGTCGCGCGAGATGAGTATGGAGTCGAAGAGGAAAGGGACGGACACCATCCCTAGTCGCTTGCATGTCTGTCGGAGCTGCTTTAACTCTGGCTTCGAGAGATGCTGTAAGACCACGTCGAGAAGTTCGACGGGTAAATCCATGACTTATTCTCTCAAATGGATCAATCGATGCTTTCTCAAGAAGCTGGTGGTCAAATAGTATAGCCAGAGGCTATGCAATTCGAACTTCTGCTCAGTGACTGTCTCGGTAGGCCTGGAAGTGGACGAACAGCAGATGGTTCGGAGAAAAATAATGCAAGCTACCACCTGATTTTATATGAAAGCTAAGTGAATGATGTACACATTGTGCATGTGTTTTGTTGAACAATACCCATTGTCACATGAGTGTTCAGGGACAAAGCCGAAATTCCGTGTGGAGGAGTAATTCCATCAAATGGTTTCTGAATCTGAGACTTGAATTCGAGCGGCTCAGCGAACGTAATAGAACAAAGACAGGAAGATCACTTTCTATCGCTCTTCGCTCCCGTCGACATGTGACCCGGGTGAAGATTCTCGGCCTAAGGTCTTTTGTGGTGATGCGGTTTCGAGTCCTCAATTTAGAACGAACGTGGCCTGTGAGCAAACTGTTCTTGTTGGCATACGGCTTACCAAGACAGGCTGCTGGAAGGACTTAATCTCACGATCTCTCGACGGGGACCTCGTCCAGGATCGCGAATGAGAGCGTAGACAAGCATAGAGGTAAGAAGAAGAATCCTAAATGTCCGGTAATTGATTCAATTTGAAGCAGCCTGAGAGAGTTAGAGACATCCTCTTAGTCCTCACCTCTAGGGTCTCAGATGAGGGCTGTATACTCGTTCCCATCGAAGTATCGGTGGATATCTATCGACCTGGTTCTTGCTACCGTCTCTTCGGCTTGCTTCGAGAAAAAGTCGATTGTGATTCTCTAATGTAGTTCTTAGAAGCTCTCACGCTTGATAGTCAATACATACAATCTAACACGGAGGGATACATTAGCGCAGGCACAGGACCAATCGTCAAATAGGTACAGACTGCGAGCGAAAGTGCTTGTGATTGTGTGTCTGGTGCGCAACGAACAACGATTGAAGGGGGTTTGCCTATAACGCGAACGGCGGTACTTGCTAGGATCAGTCAACCACCGAGAGAGTGTGCCGCAAACCTTTAGGGTGCTATACACACTCGCCTGGGATTCTGCCATTGCCGATACTACAATCGGAGATGGGAATTGTGGGGTTATTGCGGAAATCTGATGTCTGTGGACCGGTTATGGCATTTTGCCCGGAGAAGTCATCTGTTGTCTAATATAAGTGTCTAGGGATAGGAACAGGCTTCTGCGTCGCTGATTTCGAAGACTGTTCTTTCGCGGTACAATTTTGATCAGTGAATCACACCGCCAGCCCTTCATTGTACTCTACCCGTGTACCCCAAGTCACATCCTTTCCAATAAACTGCGTCTTCCTGTTATCGTGATCGAGTTGCATCAGGTACTCACTAGCCGACGATTTCTCCTTCACAATGTCGATCCTCCTGCGGAACTGCTCTTCGCTTTCAAGTGCCTGCTGGTTCTGATCTTCAGTCCACAGATTTCTGACAATCAGAAGCCGCTCCAAGGCATTGGTCCAGTAGCTCCCGGACTCGAAGCTTCCCTGCTGCTCGACCATCTTTGGGATCACGAACTCCGGTATTGTGACTGTGATGGCCTTTGCTTCCTTCTTGATAGTACCGCGGTTGAACAGTGAGCCAGCCCATTCGCTCCAGCTTTCCACATCTATGGGTGTGTACGTCTTGACCCAAGAGTGACCTTGTCCGTCTCCAGTGGAGACGCGCTTGAAACCTTCAAGAGCGGGACATATGTAGCTCTGCGCTTGTTGCGCATGGAAGACAACAGGGTGGATGTACTCGCTCGTGTCCGACTTCCCAGGGTAGCGACCTGGCGTACGCACCACTTCCCCAGATATATAATTCATCAGTCCTTTGAAGTCCTTTTGGTAAGGACCGATCCCCCACCCATAATTTGCCTCACCAAGCTTTGGATCCATTCTCTGGGCTGCCTTATGTCGGGCCGTGAGTTTTTCAAGTGCGTTGAAGTAATCGGACATGATATGGGAAAGCACCTTCTCCTCGAAGCGCAGAAAGGGTCGGCATCGATCGACCATCCAAGCGAAGGTTGTGTTAGCCATTGTTTCAAGGTCTCCCTTAGAATTAGTCTTGAGCCCGTCGTCACTGCCACCGCCGATATTGACGTGCACGCCTGCAAACCAGCATTGCACTAGATTCGTACTCTTGTTGCTATCAGGCACGTTCCACATCGTGGGACTGAAGGGCTTGCGGCGCTCGTCGAGAGCAAGTGCCTGGAACGCATTCTGGATATCTAAGCGAAATCTGATCAGACTACATCTGAAAAAACCGATCATCCTGGAGTTCTCACCTGGATGTAAGTCGGTATTGTGAAAAGCATATGGCTTGTTCCATTTGCTAACATCAATAGACCTGTTTCCTGGATAACCCAACGAGCCTACTGTATCAAAAACTCTAACTATCTTGATGTCGACCGACTTATGGCAATACGACAACCACCAGTATCCTGTCCCTTTCGGAACTCTATACGGCGCATTCTTACGATTTCTTGGAGCAATCGTCATCCAATCTTCCTCCTCCAGATCCTTCTCAGCTTTGTCGGCGACTGCGTTGTTCAGCTTTCCCCAGGGGGTTTCTCCTATCGAAATCGCAGGGTCTTTCGCTTTGTACGCGCTGTACATCTCCCAGAACCGAGACATTTGGATGTCTTGACAGATCCCAACGCACGCTACGAGCCCAGCCGTGGCGCGCGCAGTGTAGGCACCACGAGAGAAGCCGAAGAAGAAAATTTCGTCGCCAGGATTGTAGTTGTTGGCAAGGAAATTGTAGGCTTCACATACATTCTCGTCAAGACCGGACCCGAAGTAGCCTATTGCGCTTAGTTCAAGTACCCATCTTTTCCTTTTGTGCAACGCTCCCAACGATGCTTCCATGTCTCAGGGATTAGAAACAACGAGGGCTTGCAAGGTTAGGTAAATGAAGGAAGCACCAGCAACTTCATTCAAGGACGATAAGGAAACTCATCATGTGAGAAGTCGGTAGATGAAAGCGGCAATTATCGGTGGATTGATCGCCGGAGACGAAGCTCTCATATAAAGGTAGTACAAAGGATTATCACTGACAGATAGCGAAGGATATAATCTCTTACCGGCGAAAGCTTTGTCTAGCACGTCTGCTGTCGCCACGCCTGCGTCATAGTACACTATCTGAGGTGCAGCTTGATTGTGCTCATCGATATAAGTCTTCGATATGGCGTGCGATATCTTAGCGATGTTGGAGGGCACCTCATGGGTTGCATGATTGGAAGCCTGCCAAGTGCCGTCACAGCAGACGACAAGTCTTTTGCGTACAGGTGTAGGCCCTCAGACACCACCCTTTGGGGGACTGTAGCCTTGCTGCGCTGCCATTACCAGCGATGTGTATCTTCGCAGTGTAGAGATATGTCGCAGAGATTGCAACCAAATACCAGGCTCAAGGAGACGAAATCGAGAGCTTGAAGATCAGGGACTGCAGGAAAGAGAGAAAGAGAAAGAGAGAGAGTAGATTTGAAAGGAAGGCCGGAGATCAGAGCCTAGATGTCGCTCTCTTACCGCCATTGTCGGATCCGTGTAAGATCTGGTGGCGATTCGGAAGTAGGTTGATGAGACATCGAGCTCAGCTATGTTGTGGTAGATGTGGCGTGCCAATTTTACCGAGAAGGGCAAAGCCTCATGCATGCAAGCGATTCGTGATAGTGACAGCGGAGCATGGATGGCCTAGAGCTAATATCATGGGGCGCCACCGCCATTTAATAATGAGCTTTCAATCGAGATACGGGGTACTGATTACGTTGGCTGGACCAGAGCGATGCAATACTTAACCCTTTGGGGGGGCATTCGATCGTCGCTAAGAGCGACGGCACGATACTTTCTAGATACTGGCCCGGACCTTTAGATTTTTCTCTGTGACGTCAGTATTGTGAACGAAGACATGATTGTATTATCTGCATAGGTAGTAAAAGAAGCGATGCAATCGCTGACTTGCGAACGCGAAATTTTGATCGAAATCACATGTTTCTTTTGACGATAGATTAGAAGACTTAGCTTACCAAAGGTCTCGACAAGATCTTTAGGAATTTTACAATGTTTGCAAATTCTTAACCTCATTTTTTAGATTTTACTTCTTAACTTTTGTCAAGATCGCTCTAGATTATTTTATCAATTTTCGCATTTCTTGATATTTTAATATTAAAATTTAAAGTTAAATAAAATTAGCTTTGCACTTTAGTAACTTTATATAGTTTTGTAAGATTTAAGAGAGTTTTAACTAAATTATTGTAATACGTAATTTTTGTATTTCGAATTATATTTGTAGACTAATTGCGTCGATTTAAGAAATTGAGTTCGATTTAAGAAATTAAAAGTTTTAACAATTTAATTTCTAAAGTTAAAACTAATAATTCAATTTAATTTTAAAAGTTAAATCGAAAATTAAATCGAAAAATTAAATTAAATTATTAAGATTATTATTTTTAGTAAATTTAATTATTTTTAGTAACAATTAATTAATAATTTAATAGAAATAATTAATTTATTTAAATTAATTAATAAATATATTAGAAATTTCTTTTTATAAATACATTACTACTAAGTATTATCTAGTAATTAATAAAAAATCTAAATTTAAACTTAATTTATACTATTTTTAGTATTCTTAATATTCTTGACAATTTAATTTAATTTCTAATATTAAAATTAAAAATTAACTTAACTTAATTTAATTTAATTTTAAAATAATTAAAATCAAATTAATTTTCGATTTAATTTCTAAAGTTAAATTGTTAATTTAAGTTAATTCTAGAAGTTAAAATCGAAAATCGAATTAGCAATTAATCTATATATTTATAGAAAAGTAATTGCTCGAATTACTTAAAACTTGCAACAACTATAATAGCTTTAATTCTTAATCAAATTTTATTAGCAAAGTAACTCTATAGAGTGTTAAGTGTCTAGTTTTATATTTGAGATTTTTCACAAAAAATATCAAGAAATTCGGAAGTTAATAAAATGATCTGGAGCGATCTTGACAAAAGTTGGGAGATAAAATCTAAAAAATAAAGTTAAGGATTTGCAAGCGTTGTGAAATTGCTAACTTCCCTGTAGATAAATTACACAAATCCTTCAACCCGATTGCTACACGCTGTGTTCGAATACCTTACTCACTTCCAATCTTCGTAATTCTTGAACAACAAGCTCATCACTCAAGGCGGCGCAAGTTTGGCTTCTGCTTCTGCTAATTACACTTGGTGTATCTCGTGCACTTTCGCAGAGTCTTTGCGATCGGAAAGTCATCAAAATCGACAAGTGCTAAGTAATCTGATTTTGCGTCCATGGCAGAACGACAGCTCGAACAGCTCCATCTCATGCACGGGCATGGCACATCTGGGCTTGGCAGTTCTCGCTCTGGTGTGCCATTTCATGCCAATGGTTGGGACTTGCGAAGGAATCTGCGATATCTCAACACGCGACTTCGCGTGTCTGTTGGAAAGTCAAAATGCTGGGATTTCGAAGCTTTAGCACAACGGAACCCTCCTGAATCACTCATACGGCGAGCATGCTGCACAATTCCACCGGCATCAGCTCGTTGAGCGAGTAACCACGACTACGCAACGGGCTTGAGGTGTAGTGGCTGAGTATTCTTCCCACCAGGTTGAACGTAGAGGTCCTGGGGTTGTGACAACATGCCAATCCCCAGGGACTCTTCTTTGCAAGTACTGTCCTTAAATCGGTCCACGAGTCCGGATAGTGTTCTTCATATGAAAAGGAAGGGGAACTGAGAGAGGAGGTAAGGAACACAGGAGCAGGCTTGCCTAAAATGGAATAAAACTGGGTGTCTACGGAGACAATGACCATTGCTAACAATTTTACTAATAGATAACCCTCGTGGAGATAGATACGTGGACGGTCTCTATTTGATGGTCTTTCGACAACGACCTGTCTTAAGTTGGTAGAGACTATCATCGTGGTTATAGTGGTTAGATGATCCTCCAAAGGATCATCAGGATCGCTATAGAGTCGACTACTGCCCCTGATCAAGCGAACGGGCTGAATGCAAACGAGTGCAACAAGAATGGATGCAGGGTGGATGGTCAACATACTGAGTACCATAGAAGGTAGCAAACACAGGTTCTCTCATTTCTGTCGTCGTTGGGTACTTCAACTTCTCTGCAGGTATCTGTTGTATTCCATGTTGCTACGACGGACGCTTCAAAATGGCCAGAACGTTGCAATGCCCAGACAATGCCTTTCGGTAACTCCTTAAGGCTCGATCTGTAAAGCTTGCATATTTGAGGCTCGAAAAGTAAGCCGCGCTGGTGATCCTACTGAAGCGACACTCACTGTAATATGAAGCCGTTTCTTGGGCTATGAGTCCGGCTGGAGTCCTCGTATTTGATGTACATTAGCAGTCCTACTCTGTCAGCATGACGTTCGGATTGTTGTCGCAAATCGGAGGCGGGACGTTCTTGAAGCCCTTGATTCCCATTTGCAGCTGATGCTTATCGCCCGATTGCGATTCCGCCGCATTCAAAGTTAACTCTAGCCTCAATGCTTTCTCTTGGTCCGCAGTACGATTTGTCGAAAGCAGCGTCAGGTACTGTTGCATCCACTGTCTCTGACTGCGCGGCACGCAGTAGGCCTGCGATCCCGCCTCAAGGCATTTCTTCAATTGGGACATACCGGCAATGATCTCCGGACCCAGGTCACTTGGGATCTGTGTAGAATCAGGGCCGTGGGGATAGGAGGCTGTACGTGCCTCCGGGTTTGCAGGATAGATCAAGTATGGAACGCTGGAACAAAAGCCATCGATGTGTTCAGCTATCAAGTGCTCTGCGTGCTCCTGCTCCATTGAGAGAGAGGAGGCGGTATCTGGGCGGCAGGTCAAGGATCTTAACAAAGCCGCGACTCTCGATATGATAGTCAGCATAAGGACTTGGCCCATGCGCCAGGAGTTGCACATGGTGGCTTGTGTAGTATCGCAGAAGATGTCGATCCGATCTGGATATAATGGTTGAAGGGTTGGGTTGTGGCTCTGGTGTAGAGGATGTGACTGGCAGGGGCGTCTTCGCGGTTTTAGAGAAGCCCACTGTGAAGCCTTCTGATGCTCCCGCTTGGCATCCATCAACAGGCGGGATGCTTCCGCAATAAGACTCAAGCCCTGATATATGCCGTCGAAGAGCGTTTTCTCCCTAGCACGGATCCCCGGAAAACCCTCAAGCATATCGCATAGTGTGAAAAAGTCGGAGTGTCCTTGAGGGTCCGCATGAAGAAATTCTTGGGAGGTACGTTCATTGGCGACCCGCAGGAAGTCCTCCATCAGCTCAATATTCCCGGTGAGTACGCAGTCGTAGACCTAATCGTGCCATTAGCACGATAGATGTGGCATATCAAATCTCTGCCTCTTACTACTTCAGCCCGTGTGAACATGAGGAGCTCTTGAGATAGCCGTGATTGGAACGAGTGCTTTGACCGAGATTTGATAACAGCCACTGCGCCATCGCGGTGACGTCGTGTCGCACAAGACTCAAGCGCCAGCGATCTCGAATGCTACAGTGTTTCAGTACTTTCCAGGACCCTGGAGGCCAAATAAATGACCGACCTCATATGTACCAAGCATGTTGATTGCCATCAAGAACGGGTCAGACTTGACTATTTGAGGGTCACTGGCGGCTTCCCTCAGTAGCCGGAGGCATTCAGCATATTTTGAGAGGGCATAGGGCTTGAAACGAGAGTACTGAGGATGAAGCGAAGTAAAGCTTGCGGAAAGTGCCATAGTTGCCAACGACAGAATCGACGTAGGCATTTCGCGGCTGTAGATGTTGGGAAGGTCATCGATGTAATATCCAAGCATTAGAGGGTGGACGTTGACGAAGAAGTAGCAGGTTGCTTGCTGGTCAAGGTCCGGTGACAGCGTAGATAGCAGTGATAGCTCGGAGTATTCTTGCCAGAGATCTTCTCTGCGTACGCCCACTGCCTGTGACCTCCTTGCGCTTAGGTTTTTCCCCCGGCGAGGGTTGGAATGGTCTTTCCATACCAGTTCTCTTCGCTCGCGAAAGATATCATAGCCGGTACAGTCGATCTTGGACTTGGTACATCGAAGACATCCAGGCTTCTCCCCACCGCACTGAAGCATGGGTTTAATGGTGAACGTTTTCATGACGCGGAGATATCGTGGCTCAACCTACCATCAATTTCCGAGCCCGGCACTCTCTGCAACCCTTACTCGGGCCACGATTGACCATATTGTTCTAAGATCGCTGCTGCGAATACTTTGCCCTTCTGCGGCGAGGATGGATGCTGATGCGAGACGTAAGTGAAATTGGGCGATCTAGGACCTTCCATTATTCGACTTTTCTGCCGGCTCACTGCTTTGAACACTTTCTTGGGAGGTGCCAGATGCACAGAGTGCAGGCACATTTGTGGGACTGATGTCAGGATGCATCAAAAGTAGAGCCGCAATATTGGCGACACCAATGAGTTTCGCGATCCGTGAGCTTGTGCTCAACACGCCAATCGCAAAATTCGATGGATCGGGTCTAGCTCCAACGGTTCATGGGGGCTAAATTTCGACTTCCGACGTTGTGCTGTGAAGATCGGGGTTGCGCCTTGCAGGAATTAAGTGAGTCAGCGAAGGTTGAATGGAGGGTCGAGGACCATCGCAGTATATCACAGTGGCTCGCTTCAAGCATCCCGAGCTGCCGGGAGGCTGCAGATGTATCTGCTAGCAAGTCCTCGGGCTCTTGATGTCTCCGATGCCGAACTTCCCTTGCGCTTACAGATCCCCAGGCCCAGTTCATGCCGGGACGATTGGAAATGACCATGGGAGGTTTGATATAATTGCATCATATGGTTTTTGACGTAATCAGCCACGGGGGTTCTGATTGTTGCTTTGATGAGGCAGAATATCTATTGACTCCAGGTTATGACGATGAGAACCCTAGCATGTTATCTTCAAATGTATTACCCGTCTTACGTATCACCTCGATCAATCTTCGAATTGACGGGACGCCTAGTCGTAGCATACATCCGACACACAGCATATAGCTCAATTGCTATGGTACTCATTACCCGATGCATACCTCTCTGGCATCAGCTCTGATAGCGAGGTGTCTCCGTAACATGATCAGTGGACAGCGACCGGTAGATGTTGTTGGATTTCCATATGCAGGGTGGCACCTAGGATCCAGTGATTGACGCAAACCACGCAAGTCGCCATCCGCGCAAGTATCATATTGGCCGTCGCAATGTTCGATCTACAACATCCTTCTCCCTGGCTTCTAGCGGGCTTCCATGAGTTTCATGCTTACTCTCGCAACACAATCACCAGAAGCAGCCTAGTGTACTCCTTGGGCCCAGCATGAGAATCACAGAGACTCGATAGCGCTCCTATAGTGTTCAGCTCAGAGTAAAATCCTTCTCCACAATTCTGAGAGTAACATGAATATAAAGAGACGACTTCCCTGGCAACTGTCTTTTACTCAGTACCTTTGTGTTCTATCTTTTACACTAAGCCCGGAATCAAGGACCGAAAGCATTGGCTAATGAAACACAGCTCGTCTCGTCAACGGCATGGGCACAGGGATGCTTAACGTCATAGTTCCGGTTTGGGTGAGCTTCTGTACTGGCCTCGTCTGCGAGGAATCTGACCCAATGGGAAATAGTCAACCGAGACCGCCCCACACACATCCCGTGGTCAGTTCGTGTCCATCGAGTTCTTCTTGAACATCTTCGGCGTCGTCGATGCGTACTGGCTTGGCTTGTGAGTAATTTCCCGCTCGGATTTTGGGTGAACGCTGGCTGACATTTGGAAGTGGATGCTCTTACATTGGTGGCGGATACAGTCCATTTGTTTGGCGCTTTCCGATTGCGTTTCAAATCATCCCACTGCTGCTCCTCTTCGTGGTGGTATGGTTCTTTCCCGAGTCTCCACGGTGGCTGGTGAAGGTTGGCCGAGAGGATGAAGCTCGTTACATTCTTGGAAGGCTACGTGGGGAAGACAGCACAGCGCTTGCCGAAGCTGAGTTCCAAGACATTCGGAACGTTGCCGAGATGGAGAGGAAAGCAGGTAGCTCAAGCAGTTACTTCCAGATGTTTTGGGACATCATGCCCAAGACTATCGGAGGTGGCTCCTCTGGGCCACTCCACATAGGTCGGAGGGTGCAACTCGTCATCTGGCTCCAAATACTCCAAGAATGGATCGGTATTGCTGGAGTAACAATCTGTAAGAGTTATCTCCTAGCAATCGTGCCAGACAGGACTGACCTACGATAATTCAGATGCGAACAACATCTTCGGCCAGGCAGGCTATTCGGGTCAGAAGGCACGTTGGCTGGCTGGAGTGAACGATATTACTTACATGGTAAAAATTTGCTGCTCGATGGTCCTAGGCCATAGACGCTGATTGGTTTGCAGTTCTCGACGTTGTTCGCAATTTTCACCCTCGACCGTCTCGGGCGCCGGAAATCCCTTTACTTGGGCTCAATAGTGATGGGCATCTCCATGTTCCTGTCGGGAGGGCTTTCAAGAGCGGCCATCAACAACAAGGAGCACGCAGCGCAGTACGGCGCCGCAGCTGCCTCCTTTACCTTCATTTTCACCATGGGATTCGGTGCTACCTGGCTTACTATCCCATGGCTATACCCCGCCGAGATCTTTCCGTTGCAGGTCAGAGCCAAGGGCAATGCCTGGGGGGTGGTTGGATGGTCGGTCGGTAATGGCTGGACGGTAAGCTCAAGCGGCCATTAAAGAAAGCAAGTAACTGACACGTCCGCTAGGTCCTCTTACTGCCTATCATGTTCCAGAGGCTAGGGGAGAAGGTCTTCTACATTTTCGGCGCCGTCAACATTCTGACTCTTCCCATCGTCTGGGCATTTTATCCAGAATCGAATCAGCGAACTCTAGAGGAGATGGATCTTCTCTTTGCCAGCCCATCGTGGTGGAACTGGGAAGCCGAAAAAAACTTTGAATTGCTGAAGGCTCAGAACCCCGAGCTTGTGCAAGCTGCTCGTCGTGGCAATAGTGTCATCGACAACGAGATAGGTCTCAAGCATCGAAATGGCCGCGGTCCAAGTCTCGCTCCCCAAGGCCTTGACCATGATCTGGCGGAGTCTCAGGGACAGATTGTGGAGCACAAGCGTTGACATTGATACTGGAACAGGCTTCGACTACCCTTCATTCCATACCGGGTCCAAAAGCTGGCTTTTCAATTGAGCAAGCCGTGGAGCAGTCTCATGAAGTGTATCGAGCGTTGATGCGGATTTTGGGTTGGGGACTTGGAGAGGGATACTATTCTCATGCTTTTAGCCAGAATATCTGGCGCGCTGCGACTGTGAGAAGGATGTTAGGAGAAGGTGTATGTCAGGCACATAACGCACTCAAATTAGAGCAGAACAGCAGAAATTGGTCTTTTTCACGGGGGCGCCGTCTCAGGAAAGAACGTGTCGTGCAAGGACTAAGATAAAGAGGTGAAGAGTACAGCGAGACTTGTCAGTACCGCCAAACCCAAAACACCGGCCCTTTGCGTTGCCCCACTGGTCTCAGTACCCAATGGCTTAGCGTAGGGCGCCGGATTGGAGTCTCCCCATTCGACCGATTCCTTGTCCTTCTTCTGATCAACCTTGACAGACCCACTAATAACCTCGCATGGATGACCACAAGCCGCATAGCCTTGTAAGAGCAGACCAAATTGACACACGCCATACTGCCCATAAGTCGTCATGTTGACTAGGAATGAACCTAGAGGGGGTTCAGATGTGAAAGTCGCCGGTGCAGAAGGACTTGTGAGATTAGTGGAGAAGTCTGCTGGGCGAGTGAACCTTTGGTGCTGTTAGTTAGATTCTATGGTGGAGGGTAAGTAGATTGCGTACATGTCCCTATGTTCGTGGCATTGGTCTTCCAGCAGTTGATAAAAGGTAAAGTGAAGCTGAGGTCGTTGTTGGTATTGGTACTGGTATTTCGAACCAGTCCAGGATACAAGGATGCTGTCGAGGTGGTTGACTTCGATGCTTGACCTGTTGATACTTGAGGGATATAGGAAACGGTATAGTTCTGTGGAGGATGCAGCGAAAGCGGGTTGACGAAGAATTGAAAAGAACAAGCAAGTAAAGAGAGAGATTCTTGGATGTCTCATTTTACCAACAAACCGCTGAATCGTTCCGGAATTGCGCGTATCTGCTTTCGATTGTGCTCATTCGAAAGAAAATCGTTCGCAAGCGCTGCTCTTGAATTTGGTTTAGTGTAGTGGCAAGATTTAACAAAGAGAGGATCCTCTCTTGATGACGTTGATAATGGCCTCAACCCATAAGCAAGGCTCAGCAGCAGTACAATGCTGAGACCTGTAGTATGAGGCACGGGGTGGGCAGTGTGTTTACCTGAGGATTCGAAACGTGCTTGGCGATTCCTTCTTCCTGATCCCCCGTTAATTCGAGAGACGACCAGTGATATTGAAGCGACAGACACATGATAACACTCGGGCTTGTATCACAGAAAGCCGTTGACGCCAACGCTCAAATGTGAAGCAGAGCGTTGCTGCGCCGCGTCTTGCACAGCGCCCACTGAGCGTCGCAAATCTTTGCCTAACCCGCTTGCGCTGATATGGCGGTTGAGAGGCCAACGGCACAAGGTCTACTCGGTCGCAGCAAATGACCTGGCTACTACCGACTAGAAAAACTTGAGAAAAATATCACGAATTGTACTATAGTCTTGAAAGCTCATTGATTGTCGAGAACGTAAGTGTCGCGCGCTAGCTAGTATTCTCCCAGGGCGCTTGTCTCGAACGTCCAAATCTAGTGTGACTATCCTCTTCTCTCTCTAAAGCCGCCTCGGTGTCCACTCGCTGCTCCACCTTTGTAGCTTTGGGAATGGTAGGGGCAGCATTTGACAGAGGCTCAAGCCTGATGTAGCTATCGTCGCCAGTAGAGCGGCTTGGGTAGGACACCTTATTGCGAGAGCGCTCGCTGGGCTCAGACTGATAAGGTGCACCGCGAAGAGACACCCGGCGACGGCCGAGACATATGTCGTAGATAGGTTTCAAAGCGGGGATGGAGCCACAGACTACAACGAGAAATGTTTCTGCGCTGAAATGAGGTAATGAGATCAGTAACTGGCTGTTGTAATAGCAAAACATTAACCTTACCCGTTCCACAGAAGAAGATCGTACGTTGCCCCTTTCACATATTAGTCACGTCCCATGTCCCTTTCCAGGAGAGTCATAGTCGACCAAACGTACATGTTACATCAGGATCATCAGCCGCAGGGAGCTTTGTAGTTTTTACGATGCCACAAATGGCCGCACTGCCACTTGTCAGCGGGCTTGTCCGTTGCACCTCCATTGGATTCAGGATATCTACAGAAGACCTCCACTCATTAGAACGCATAAGGCCGCTCTCTTCTTCAAAGTCATATTGAGATTCCAGAAGATCGTCACTGGAATCAGAGCAAGACAAACATCAATGAAGACGTTCCAGCCTGTTCGTCAAACACATCAGCGGTTGTTCTCCATTTCCCCAAACGGGTGGCAACTCACAGGAGCTAGCAATGGTGACATCTGTCATTATAACAGGATTCCAACAGTGTGCAGTTATGAAAGGGTTCCAAAGGCCATCTGCAGGCTTACACGGTGCGAAAAGAAGTATAGAGTTCAACATGCTGATGAGAAATGTGGAAATCATGGTAAACCACAGAAAACTTTTCCGCCACCAGCTCGGACCCATAAGCCTTAGTACGAGGGCGGCCACAGCAACTCTTCCGGTAGCAAGGCCCATGATAGCAAATGGTTGGCAGATGTAGAACAGTCTTCCGATCTTCACAAGCTGGTCAGGACCCTGGTCCATGATCAAGTAATAAGCATGGCGGCAGCCCCCATTCAGTAATAGGATTGTTCCGGCAATGGTAAGAGCCAGAAGTTGCAACTTGGATTGCATGTTAGCCATCAAACCCGCATAGGCATGATATTCGATGTCATCTGACCATTGTGAAAGCCGTTATCCAATCGTCCCAGCCTAGCGCACGCAATTGAATCCGAACCCAAAAGCGCAGGCTGGTGAACACTAGCCCTACACTGAATATGGTCCAGTAAAAGCTGTAAACAATTCGCCCTCTGTCCTGGTCGCCGCCGGGCGGAGGAGGCCCAGTCAAAATATCCATGGGGATGGCACAAATTAGAGCTGCGCACAATGACGCTGGGTTAAGATGCTTGCAGCCAAAAGTACTCTTTACTTGCTGTCAACACCCGAGGTAGCCTACTCGGAGCCTGGAAGGAATCCTCGGTCGTCAAAAGTCGGTCTCTAAGGGCACCCTCCAAGCCTGTGAGAATTTTGAAATATGCTTGGTATTCGAAGAGCGAATTTAGCGGACCAAAGCAATCTGATTCGGAGATCTGGTTTCGAAAAGGGTATGGAAGCGGGACTGAGAGACTTCATCGAGAAGGCTGTTCATGCCCGCCATCATATACCACGCGGAGGCTCGCGGAGGGAACTTCCTTGTTTGTAGAATCAGTGGTCCGAAAAGCTTAGCGATCCTTCGGCATAGCGCCATGGAGCGCTCGGGCTCTTTTTCGATGGCGGCCAGCTGAAACACAGCAACTGTTCGTCCACGCCGTACGCTATAATAAGCTAGAGGTTTCGGGGTCTGTAGTTATAAGGTATCAAAGCGCTCTAGTAGCCAATACAAGCGCAGCGCAAAGCGAGGTGTGTTTACCTGTATCTAAAAATTGACCCGCATGGTGCGGCGAGAAAGAACAACCCGATCAATGTGCACTGCATAATCCCAAAGTAAAGCCAGTCCAGATTGACTTGCATACCGCTAGTGACATCTTACCTGTGGGATGGAGGGGGGCAAACGACGTTGCGACGCGCGCATAGATAGAATCTGCACGCCAAGCCACTAACCGAAAAATATCCATGCCTAGCGTTCCCAGGATCTGGATCGCGTACAGGATGCCTTGCATGATAGTGGTCAAGCACCGCCCTCTCGCTGTTTGGAGTCATGCCTATCTGGGCAAGGCTGTGCACTCGTGGGATGGCTGGCTCCTCATTAGACGGCCCTCCCACCTCGAAGCCATGGACTCTCTAGAACCTTTCCACAAGAGGAGCTCGCCAAGGAAGAATGTCCACGATTCGCGCTAACATCGTCGAGCAGCCAAGCGAAGAGCAACTTCTTGCGCAAGCTGGTCAAGATTCGTCGGAGATGCTAGACCTTAGAGACAGCGATCGCGATGCGATAGACGCGAAGAGCACCACTGTCCCCCAAATAAGCTCGGTAGAGCAGGCCGCAACTAGCATAACAACAACATCGGCGTACAGAGTCTACAAGAGGAGATGGTTTGGTTTGGTGCAGCTGATATTGCTCAATATAATTGTCAGCTGGGATGTATGTAGGACTATCTCCTCTTCCCATATACTATGGCTTAATTTGCACTCTCAGTGGCTCTCATATGCATCCGTAGCGAACACAGCAGCAACGTTCTACTCTACTAAGCCAACCACCATCAACTGGCTGAGCACGTCTTTCTTGTTTGCCTTTATTGTCGCCTCCCCCTTCACTCTGTACGCTCTACACAAGTCTGGCCCACGGTCCTCGATCATCATAGCATCGGCTTTGATTCTTTCAGGCAGGTTCACAAAACGCTCATAAACAAGTTCACCGTATTAACGAGCAGATGTCAGGCAACTGGATTCGCTACGCTGGCACTCGAGCTCGAACTCCCAACTTCGGTGTAACAATGTTTGGCCAGATCCTCATCGGCCTCGCCCAGCCTTTTGTTCTCGCGGCGCCTACTCGGTACTCCGACCTCTGGTTTACACCTCAGGGTCGCTTGTCGGCGACGGCCGCTGCCAGCTTGGCCAATCCGTTCGGAGGGGCGCTCGGTCAATTGATAAGCCCCATGTTTGTACAACACCCATCGGACATACCAGATATGATTCTGTACATTGCCATTATATCCTCCGTCGCAACTATTCCTTCAATGTTTATTCCCTCTAAACCACCTACCCCTGTCTCAGCATCTTCGAATCACGCATACGTCCCGATTCGTCTACAGATATCGCTCCTTACCGGCCGAACACCGTTCTGGTTACTCTTCTTCCCTTTCGCTGTATACGTCGGTTTCTTCAATTCGTTCTCTTCACTGCTCACGCAATTCCAGACCCCATACGGGTTTTCAGAAACCCAGAGTGGTATCGCAGGGGCTCTGTTGATTCTGGTAGGCCTCGTTGCCGCAGCCATCATATCGCCCATTATCGGTCGCTCCAAGCGCTATATCTTACTCATCAAGATTCTCGCACCAGTCATTGCTCTCTGCTACCTCGTATTCATCTGGGTGCCGGCCTCGAGATCTGTAGCGGCATCTGATATTGTGTGTGCTGTTCTCGGTGCCGCATCATTCAGCTTAATGCCAGTGGCGTTGGAATGGATTGCTGAAGTGACATGGCCTGTGGGACCTGAGGTGGGAAGCGTCTTCTGCTGGGCAGGAGGCCAAGCGCTTGGCGGCATTTTCATCATCGTATCCGGCGCTATGAAGGATGGCATTGGATATCCGCCGAACAATTATCGCAAGGCTATGATATTCCAGGCTGTCCTGGCTTTGGCTGCTGTCCCTGCTGCGTTGAGCCTGGGGATTGTTGGAGGTAAGGTTCGAAATCGGAGGTTGGAAGTGGACAAGGGGATAGAGTTGGAACTCAACCGAATATGAGACATGGTCTTAGACGCTATCGGCATACAATTTCGTTGACTCATGGAGAGCCATCCCATAGAGCAACGATCCCCAACTCAGCCTGTCTTTGGCGATCGTTCTGGGCACGGCTAGTTACACAAGTCCGGCGAAACACCGGGCATTCTAGCGCGTTTTCGAGCCGGCCAGGACACTAAACGGCGCCCCCCTTTTCCACTTCGGCAAGCGCTACAACGCGTTTGCCGATGTCCAGGGGACCGACGACTTGGAATCTGTCAACAAGAACAGCGTTCCACGATATCCAATCAAAGCTCTGAACATGAACCTTCTCGAGAGAATCACGAATGGATCATCGGCGGAAAGTGCGTGGTCCCGCAGCACCGCTTGCCGGTCTTGCCTTGCTGCACTCTCGTTCTCCTAACCGATCTGTTCCGGCTTTGAGCGAATCGTTTGCCATACACTCGCTCTATCTGACAGACCATCTCTATGGTGCTGTCTTATGCATGTCCTCCCTGTGTTCTGTGGATTTTGGATCGAACTGCATCTCGGATTGGCGCGTTCTGAAGATGATCGTTTCAATTTGTCGGGCCTCTTCACCATATCTTGGTACTACTCGGGTCGCCCAGAAGTTTGTTCCCTTCCTCATTCGGCTAGTCGCTTACTTTACGTTTGTTGGCCAATCATTGATCGGGAACATGTGTGCTCCAAACCAAGCACGAAAGGCCGGTTCGCGAGATTGGTCAATAAGCGAGCCATGAACGGCTAACCAGAGCAGGAAGGGAGCAAACTTCTGGGCGACCCGAGTATCTATAAGACAGTCCTATGCTTCTGGAATGTCATTTACTGCCCTGCTACTGACGCTTATTACCCGCGTCCCTAAAGTACTACGACCGAATTGTCTTTATTAACCCTTCCTTCCTGAACATACACAAGTTCCAGTCATGGCGGAATTAGCGATTGCGAGCCATCATTTAAGATTGGATATTTTCGTTTTTGGGGGTGGCACTGCAGGTACAAAGTCTCTACGACGGTCCATCATATCCGTCGACGTTTCCTTGAACATTTATAAGACTGTGCGTCAGCATCTCGTCTCCATGACCTTTTACCAAGTCTCTCCATCGTTCTCATTGAGTACTGTCCCGATGAAAGATCGCACCCACAGGTTGTCAACCCACAAACGGCGCCTCTTCTTGCTTAGACAGAATTAACTGTCGGTTACCGCACTGCATCCCAACCCCAGCTCGACAAGCGATCGGTGGCCAATCTTGATGGTCGTCTGCTCTCGGACTCAAGCGCTGCGAACTATGGAGCATGGATGCGTGCACCTGCCAAAGACTACGACCGTGGGCTCAACAGGTTGGCCATTATCGATGGAGCTATAAAGCACTTCTACCACATTCGCGCCGAACGAAGCGTCACCGCGACCGGCCGGAGACAAAGAGCAGCTAGGTTTCGAACGACCAATCCATACTACTTCAGGCAGAGTCTACCCTCTGCAGGACACAAATCACCAAGCATCCATCGAACTTGGATTTTCAGAGAACTCTGATCTGAAGGCTAACAATCCTCGTGGAGTCGCGCCTTGGGTAGAAAATTGGCGAGGTGGGATCATCTGCATTCTGGAAAGGTATTCGACCTCTCAAAAATTCATTATGTGAACCAGGCTGCCGCTTCGAAGATAATACTCAACGCGGACCACGATGCTATCGGCGTGGAGCGCTTGGAAAGACGTACTCTTCAAGCAAGGCGCACGGTCATTGTGAGCTATGGAGCACACAGAACCCCACACCTACTCGTGTTTCTAGTATTGGCCCCTTGGACGAATTGGCAAAGCACAATATCCCTCAGCCCATCGATCTCCTAACAACCATACCAGCAGTACCCTGCCCAGAGTATCGCAAATTTTGTATGGGAGAAAATCTTAGAGTATCGCAAAATCTAAATCGTGCGATACCTTGCATCGATATTGCCTATTTTGGAAATTTGAGAAAAGTTCCTATATATTTAGAGTACAATCTTGAAAATGACGTAAGAATTATCTTAATCGAGTCTAAACACAATTTGATATTAAATTATAATTTGTAAAGAGAAAATCTAATTTTCTAAATATAACTGCTACGATATCTTGCATCAATATTGTTTATTTTAAAAATTGGAAAAAAGTTTTTATATATTTAGAATACAATCTTAAGAATAACGTAAAAATTATCTTAATCAAGTTTAGATTTAATTTAATATTAAATTATAATTTATAAAAAGAAAATCTAATCTATTACGAGCCTAACTTGGAACAACGTGGTATATTAACTATAGCGCAACATGTAGCACGAAGCACGACTACTTGCATGTTCGACGACTTGACGAACGAGCAATGTTCGACATGTTCGACAACGAGCTAAGCGAACAATGTTCGACATGCTCGACAACGAGCTAAGCGAGCAATGTTCGACATGCTCGATAACGAGTTGGGCGAGCAATGTTCAACATGCTCGACAACGAGCTAGACGAACAATGTTCGACATGTTCGACAACGAACATAGCGAACGAGAAGAATCTCTTTTAGTATATAGATCTCTTAACACGATTTCCTTATAAATCGTGTTCAATTTATCTTAAGTCTTAATTTATTGTTACGATTGTCAAAGTTGCAAATTCTTGTTATTAAGTGATTGCTTGCATTGCCTAAAGACGTCTACAAATCTCTCTCATAGCATAACTTTCTCTAATATCTCTCACGAAAGTACTAGCGTAACACTTTGAACACTCTAAGAATGTCTATATTAGATCAACGCGCCTCTATCTCGAGCACTAGCTTAACAACATTACGTCGACCCTTTGTTGATAAAAACAACAAAATAAGAATTAATAAACCCAACGTCTACCATGAAGATCGAATTGGTCTAGAGGACTAGCTTATGCAAATAAATATTTATTTTATCTTTTATCTTGTTCTAGCGAACAAGAAGACAATTTTCGCATTCACATTTCTTAGAGAAAGAGTTTAGCATTAACTCAAGTTAAACTTACGCAAATATTTGAAAAATTATGACGAAAATTCTTGTGCGATGTTCACGAACTTCGACAACTTTAAGAGAGAGCTTCGAAGAATCTTTAAAACATTTAACGAGAAACAAATCGCGAAAAGAGTAATTTAGTATTTAATTTAACGAATCTTTGCATTAGAGTACGCAACAAGATTTTAAAAGTATGTCAATCTTATTAAGTGAGACGATGTCGTATTTATAACAATGTTTCGACAAGATTTTAAGAATAATCTTAGGGACGAAATTATGCGCGATAACAAATTCATTAGCGATATGTTCGATCTCATCGAAGTAGTTATCGATTTCGACGACAAACTATATGAAAAAGTTATGAAAAAAAGATACGATTAATCTCGAGAAAGAGCAAAAATCTTCTTTGAATCAACGATCGAATATTACTCGAGAAAATCTCGTTTTAATTAAAAGTACAATAATCTAGACTATCGTGAGCTTGCATCTATAAAACTAGATTCTATCTAACGACGCAAAGAGAAAAACTCTAAAGAAAAGCAAGATAATAAAACCCCAAAAACGTGCTATTTATGTGACAAATTAAGTCACTTCGCAAGAGATTGTCGATCGCGAAACTTAATAAATCGTCGATAGATCAATGCTATGTTAGAAGAGATACTTGATAGTTAAGACGACATTAAGAAACAAATTGACACAAAAGCGAACACTCTCAATACTAGATCGAACGACAATTATTGTCTAGTAGAAAACCTAGATTAATTATAGAAAGTTCTAGATAAAACATCATTAGACAAGGCATTCGCATCTACGTAAAAAGTCAACAATATAATTAGAAGAATATGACAAAAGAAACACTCAAGAACGTTATACTCTTATAGCTTAATCGCAAACTCGAATATCGAAGACAATTAAAAGAATTTTCAAGAAATGCTAAAAGAGATTACGAAACGACTCGACGCTTTAGATAGCTTATCGAAGAAACAACAAAATAGTTAAATCGTAAATAAATGCGAGAAAGCGCTAGGAAGCGACATCACTAAAGAAAAAGACATTCTTGACGAAATTGAACGACAACTAAATAGTGTTAGTCTATCTAGATAGAAGATAGAGCAATTAGAGAGACATGCGACACTCAATTGAATAGCTTGCTACGACGACTTATGCTAGACTTACCTAGAAGAAAAGAAAGAAGTTAACTAGTTCTCTAGGAAGTCAAAGTTAACAATCTAGCAACAAAAGAAAACTTAACGTAGATAGACGTTTGCAATAGAAGTCGCAACACAAAAGTAGGAAAAAGTTCAAATTTTTTGATAAAAAGCATATCAAAGAAATGCAATATGTTAGCTCAATAGTAGCAACTAAACTTAACAACACACGCACGATGTTTTATCACATTAATTAAGATCAATGACTAATAACTCATTGCAATGATCGATTTTAATGCGACAAGTAATTTTATGATCAAAGCTTTTGTAGAGAGAAAAAAATATTTTATTCGAAGAAAGTTTAACTCTTACAATCTAATGATTGTAGATAGAAACTCATTACTTGACAAGAATGAAAGAGTGAACAAAGAAACGAAATTACTATCGATAGCTATTTAGCAACATTACGAGAAACTAATTTTTAATATAGTAGAAATAATTACTTACAATATCGTTTTAGAAATGCCTTGATTAAAGTAGCACAATCTAAAAGTTAATTAAAATACACGAGTACTTAGATTTGAACGATGTGATCACGCAATTTATATTTAATCTATGCATCGATAACGTTCGATAATAGATAAAAGATAGAGTTGAAACTTGATCGCAAGATGCGAACTTGCATTCTTGAAAAAAAACGATCTAATTAAGTTCGACTTGATAAGCATTGACAAAGATTAGCTAGGTCACAAAGTTAAAATAAATGAAAAAAATTGCGAATCTTTTGAGAGTCTTGAATTATCTAATATAGCGAAGAAATTGCTAAAATACGTATTACGAATATACAACAATTAAAAGCATTTATTTCAAGAAAAGAAAACGATAGAGACTCTCTCTAAACATTAATCGTAAAATTATGAAATTAGACTTGAATTAAACAAACAACTCACGTTTGAACTTATATATGCTCTATTCAAAAAGAAGCTCGAAGTACTTCGCGAATACTTGGCAAAGAATGAAAAGAAAGAATTTATTAAAAAATCTTAATCATAGATAGGATACTCAATTCTCTTTGTATCTAAGAAGAACGAAATTCTTCGTCTATGTGTCGATTACTAGAAGCTAAATCATATTACGATTAAGAATCGATATTCACTACTCAATATTAGCGAGCTTTAGAATCGACTATTCGAAGTCAAGTACTTTATCAAACTAAATCTACGAGAAGCGTACAATCAAATTAGGATAAAGATAGAAGAAGAGTGGAAAATAGCTTTTTGCACACGATATAAACTATACGAATACACGATAATGTCGTTCGAGCTCACAAACGTCTTGACAACGTGTCAAGAAATAATTAACGATATATTACGACAATATCTAGATCGATTTGTCATAGCATATTTGAACGACATCATAATTTACTCAAAAATCTTGAAAGAACATGTTAATTATGTTTTCAAAGTACTAGAATGTCTAAATAGAAGAAACTTACATCTTAAGTCAAAGAAATGCGAATTTCATCAAGAAGAAGTTAACTTTCTTAGATTTGTCGTAGAACGACATAAAGTACGCATAAATCTTAAAAAGCTACAAGCAATTAAAGAATGAAAATTATCTATCGATGTTAAGAAAGTGCAACTCTTTCTAGATTTTATAAACTACAACAAAAAGTTCATCAAGAATTACTTCGTTAATGCGATATTATTGACAAATTTTACGAAAAAGAATACGTCATAAATATAAGAACTCGTAGAAGAAAAATTATTTCAAAATCTTAAGCTAGAATGTTTGAAGAAATTAGTGCTAAAGATGTACGATTTACGATTATTAAGTAGAATTAAAATTAACGCATTAAATCTAATTATCGATGCATGCTTTAATTAAGAGCATGAAAACATATAACACTTAATGATATATCTCTCGAGAAAACTCTTGTTAATCGAACAAAATTATGATGTTTACGACAAGAAACTATTCGCTATTGTAATCTTCTTAAAGTTATAAAAAGTATATATCGAAGAATTATTAAAACTTACAATTCTTACGAATCATAAGAATCTTGTGCACTTTATCATTATTAAATAGTTTAACAAAAGACAAATACGATAATTAGAACGACTTAAATAGTACAAGTTCAAAATATAATATATTTTGAAAAAAGATAATAACAAAGCAAACGCACTTAGCAAAAGAAGTGATTATATAAAAACGAAGAAATCGTTTAATTACAACATACTTAAGATTAATAAAGACGAATCACTATTAGTTAACAAACACGAGCTAAATGCTACATTACGAATATTTCGAGACGATACAAAGAAATTTCTAATAGAGAAAGAAAAACTTCAAATATCTATCAACAAAATCGATAAATATATAAGAGAACATTATGACAAATCATTGCAAGAGCACTTAAGAGTAACAAAAACTCTTTAGCTTTTACGTTAGCATTGTTAGTTCTTATAGATAAGACAAATTGTCAAGACATATATTAAACGATGTCTTAGCTATTAATAGAACAAACATAA
>JAABUQ010001067.1_pt1 | contig 61665 bp, 67 predicted proteins | sample 5560001 | NCBI WGS metagenome assembly JAABUQ01 (sample SAMN10711888, study PRJNA513371) | rock metagenome | isolation source: Antarctica rocks | place: Antarctica: Victoria Land, Finger Mt nord | collected 2015-12-18
ATCGATCCCGTGCGTCACACGCAGCTTGAATCGAGTCGCCCGTAGCCGCGTCAAGCATCACGCCGTCGCCCGCAAACCACCACACCACGCGTCGCCAGCTATCTGCCGCCCAGGTGAGCAGTTACGTTTTTGAAGTGCTCAACAGTCGCGGACTGGACGTGAAATGGATTGACAAACTTAAAAGCCAGTTAATGGCTTTGATATTCGAGCATCTCGAGGGAGGTACTCGTGCCGAGGCTGTAAACGAAATGCAAGGTGCTTGGCAGGAGATTTACCGCACTCTTGGCTTGCGAGAAAACTTGGGCGACGAAGCCCTTCGGTTTGCTGGCACCTGGGCTCGCGCGTCCCGGCCGAACCTGATTATCAGTCAAGAGGACGCAGCAAGCGAGTTGGTTCGGGTTGCGGGAACCGAGCTGAAGAGCATCATGGATGTAGGGAAGCGACTGAAAGCAGTCGTTCACGCGGCGGACCAACTGAACTCCAACCATCGTTTGAGCGCGGTCACAAGTATTGTCCACGCGCGCTTCGTTGCTACAGCTATCCTCCTCCGAAAATTTCCGCCGCATATCGAGGGAGAGTTGCTCGGGAAGTGGGAACGGGTCACGTTCCGCATATTCGGACTCGGTGGAGAGGATGCCCGCAAGAAAGTCGGAGACTATGTCCGCTTCGGCTACGACGTGGGCACGTTACGAATTTCCGCCGAGGAAATCTCTGCTGGTCTCTCCGGATTAGGTGCCAATTTCAGCATCGACAAAGTCATTGATGACCCGGAATATTGGACCGAGTGCTACGATAGTTGGCAGGAACCATTGCGCTACCTCCTCTTCCGTTATGACGAGTATCTATCGCAAAAGGCTGGAGAGAAGTTGAACGCCAGCCAATGGAATAAGGTGTGGGCTGACGATCCGTCTAGATCAATAGAGCACATCCAGCCCCAGAGTGCGGACAAGTCCTATACCAATCACCTCGGTAATCTCACTATGTTGCCTCCCAACGTAAACTCCTCGCTTAAAGACAAACCCCCGGTCAGTAAAGCTTCGGTCTACAAGAGTTGCGGCCTGAAAGGAACGGTTGCCGTGGGAGAGACTATCGTCGGTGGAGCACCTTGGAATAAGGCTGCTGTCCTTTCGCGGGCGGCTGAAATAGTGGCCTTTGTTCGAAAAGAGTGGGCTGATTGACTTGCGCGCGGCTCAGGAGAGCCGCGACCTCCATCACCTGAGCTATATCAGCAACACGTTTGCGGTCATCGCCAACGCGCATTCGGCAGCGTGTAATAGCACAATAGCGCTACAAAGTTCTGCCCGCTTTGGTGGGCCACTCCATGACGACAACCACGACCATCCGCATTGAGTACAAGAAGGCCCGGGTTGCCGCTGCGGCGCAGCGCGCCGGGAAGACCGCCCACGCATTCATCCTCGACGCGATCGCCCAGACGGTGGAACAGGCTGAACTGGACGAAGCGTTCCACGGCGTTGCCGACGAGCGTTGGGCGAACGTGCTCGCGACCGGGAAGAACGTGCCGTGGAACGATGCGAAAGCCTGGCTGGAGGCCCGATCGCGCGGAGAGCGCCCGCGTAGACCGGTGGCGCACAAGCCTGGACGCTAACCAGTCGCGTGGCCCGGGTCGAACTCGCGCCTGACGTGTTCGACGACTTCGATCGATTTCTGGACCATATTTCCCGGTTCGAGGTCACGGACGCACGCGCGATGGTCGGCGAGATCGTGCAGGCAATACAAATCCTGACCCACAGCCCGCTCATCGGCCGGCCCGTGGACGGTGGGAAGCGTGAACTGGTGATCGGGCGGGAGTCGCGCGGCTCCGTGGCGCTCTATCGCTTCGTCGCCGGCATCGACATGGTCTTCGTCCTGGCGATGCGAAGCCAGCGCGAGCCGGGCTACAAGCGCCGGCGTTGACGGGCGATTTGACGCCGGTTCCGTCTCGCGTTCAGTCCTCGGCTAAGCGCAGCGCCACCCATTCCGGGCCGGGCAGCCGATGCACTTTGGGATCAACCAGCAGCATGACGTAGCGCCGCTTCTCGGCGCGGGCCGCCTTGAACGCCGCTTGCGCGTCCGCGGGACTAGACACTGCCCGCTCCTGCACCCGCAAGATCACGTCTCCCTCCGACACGCCGCGCTCGGCCGCGTCGGTGTTTGCCGTCACGCGCCTCACCTCGACGCCGGCCCGACCCGAACCCTCCGCTGCCGCCAACGTCAGGCCGAGATCGGGCGCGATGCGATGACGGGCGGCCGCCATGCTGACAGGGACGTCGAATTTCTCCCACTGATCGCGCGGCCATTCCTGGACCGTCACATTCAAGCGCTGGGCCTGGCCGTTGCGCAATAATCCGAACATCGCCTCCCGCCCAATCGGCGTCTCGGCGATGGCGCGCAACAACGCTCGCTCGTCGCTCGGAAAGACGTTGCCGACCTGCAGTATCACGTCCCCCACGCGCAGCCCGCCCTTCTCCACCGGACCGCCGGGGGCGACATAGGCGACGACGGAGCCCTCCGCCCGCTCCATGCCGAGGGCGAGTGCCATTTCCGGCGTCACCTGCTGCAGCTTCACGCCGACCCAGCCCGGCCGGAGCCAGCCGTATTGCATCAGCCGGTCGATGATGATGCGGGCGCCGCGCGACGAGATCGCGAAGCCGACCCCGCTCGAACTGTCCGTCGGCGAGAAGATCGCCGTATCGATGCCGACCACGTCCCCGTTCATGTCGATCAGCGGGCCGCCGGAATTGCCGTGGTTGATCGCCGCGTCGGTCTGCACGAAGTCGTCGTAGGGCGAAAGGTGGATGTTGCGGTTGAGCGCGCTTACCAGGCCGCCGCTGACGGAAGTCCCGACGTCGAGGGCATTGCCGATCGCCAGCACGGGTTGTCCGACATCCAGCTTCTCGCTGTCGCCCCAGCTCACGGCAGGGATCGGGTGGCCGACGTCGACCTTGATCAGCGCGACGTCGACCAGGCGTGACGCCCGCAGCAGCTGAGCCTTCACCCAGGTGCCGTCCTGCAGGGTGACGTGGATGTCCCAGGCATCTTTCACCACGTGATAGTTGGTGGCGATCACCCCGGACGGGTCGACGACGAACCCGGATCCGAACGCGCCGGTGACCCGCTTATTGGTGCCCTCGGCATTGGTTCCCGCACCGCCCGGTACGGTATCATTACGCGTGGTGATGCTGACGACCGAGGGCAGCACTTTGCGGATCGCCTCGCCCCGCCGGGACGACGCCTCCGACGTGTCGACCGGCTTCTGCTGCGCCCCGGCCGGCACCGGCAAGGGCACGCCGCAGAGCAAGACCAGGATGATTGCGGCGACGAACGAGCGGCGCATCGAGGCGCTCCCCAAGGTGCTATGACCTGGGCGCTTTCTAGCAGCACGGCGGGAGGCGCGCGAGCGGTCGCGCAGCGCGCAGGATTGGACGCCGCCCGACTTGACGCTAGCGTGGCGCGTAGCCTGGAGAACCCACATGTTCACCACCCGCCCCGAGATCGCCGGCACGTTCGGCGTCGTCGCCAGCACGCACTGGCTGGCGAGCCAGGTGGGGATGGCGGTGCTCGAACGGGGCGGCAACGCATTCGACGCCGCGGTCGCCGCCGGCTTCACCCTGCAGGTCGCCGAGCCGCACCTGAACGGGCCGGGCGGCGACGCGCCGATCATCGTCCACTCCGCGCGGACCGGCACGCAGCACGTCGTCTGCGGCCAGGGCGTCGCCCCGGCGGCCGCGACACAGGAGCGGTTCGCGCAGCTCGACATCGCGTTCATCCCGGCGACCGGCCTGCTGCCCGCCGTGGTGCCCGGCGCGTTCGACGCATGGTGCCTGATGCTGCGCGACTGGGGCACCTGGGAGCTGGCGGACGTGCTCGCCTACGCGATCGACTACGCGCGCGACGGCGTACACATCGTGCCGCGGGTGAGCGCCACGATCGAGGGCGTGCGGCCGCTGTTCGAGGCGGAATGGAAGACCAGCGCGGCCGTGTTCCTGCCGGGCGGACGCGTGCCCGAGCCCGGGTCGCTGTTCGCCCGCCCGGCGCTGGCCGAAACTTGGCAACGCCTGTGCCGGGAGGCGGTCGGCGCATCGCGCGAGTTGCGCATCGACGCGGCTCGCGCGGCCTGGTATCGCGGCTTCGTTGCCGAGGCGGTGGACCGCTTCTTCCGCAACACCGACGTGCTCGACGTAACCGGAGCACACCATCGCGGCCTGCTCGCCGCGGACGATCTCGCGCGCTGGTCGGCCACGGTCGAGGAGCCGGCGCGCTACGACTACCACGGCCATACCGTCCTGAAATGCGGCCCCTGGAGCCAGGGGCCGGTCTTCCTCCAGCAACTCGCCCTGCTGCGGGGCTTCGATCTGGCGGCAATGGACCCCGCCGGCGCCGATTTCGTCCACACCGTCGTCGAATGCGCCAAGCTCGCCTACGCCGATCGCGAGGCGTTCTACGGCGACCCGCGCTTCGGCGACGTGCCGCTGCCGGCTCTGTTGTCGGAGGATTACAACGAGGCGCGCCGGGCGCTGGTGGACGCCACCGCTTCGCTCGCGCTGCGCCCGGGCGCGGTGGACGGGCACACCCCGTGGGTGGATCACGAGGCGGCAGGCCGCGCCGCGTTCGCCCCGTATTCGGCCGCCGTGGGCGAGCCCACCGTGTCGCGGCTCGGCGTGATCGGCGCCGATACCTGCCATCTCGACGTGATCGACCGTTGGGGCAACATGGTCAGCGCGACACCCTCGGGCGGCTGGCTGCAATCCTCGCCGGTGATCCCGGAGCTCGGCTTCTGCCTCGGCACGCGCGGCCAGATGTTCTGGCTCAGGCCGGACCTGCCGAACAGCCTCGCACCCGGCAAACGCCCGCGCACCACGCTGTCGCCAAGTTTCGCGCTGAGGGACGGCAAACCGTGGATGGCGTTCGGCACGCCGGGCGGCGAGCAGCAGGACCAATGGTCCACCATCATGTTCCTGCGCATGGTGCATCACGGCATGAGCATCCAGCAGGCGATCGACGCGCCAAGCTTCCATACCGAGCACTGGCCGAGCAGCTTCTGGCCGCGCCTCGCGCGTCCCGGCAAGCTGGTGCTGGAAGGCCAGTTCGGCGACGCGGTGCTCGCCGATTTAGTGCGTCGCGGGCATCTGGCCGAGAAGGGGCCGGACTGGTCGGAAGGCCGGCTCTCGGCGGCCCGGATGGAGGGCGGGCAGCTTTATGCCGGCGCCAATCCTCGTGGCATGCAGGGCTACGCGGTCGGGCGATAGCCCTGCGAACGAATGTGCGGATCGGCTATCGCCGATACGGCCAGGGCAGCAGCTGCCGCGCCGGGAGCTTCACCAACCCCTCCGAAGCAGGGCCGGTCGGAACCTTGAGGATCACGCGCGCCTCGGGGCAATGATCGACCAGCAGTTCCCGGCAGGCCCCGCAGGGCGAGACGACCGCCAGCTCGCGATGCGTCTCTTCGGGCTTGGGATGCCGCACCGCCACGATCGTCTCCACCGTGCCGTCGCCCTCGAGCAGGGCGCGGCCGAAGGCGATCGGCTCGGCGCAGACCGACAGGCGGCCGACGGTGGCGCCCAGATGCACGCCAGTCCAGACCCGCCCGTCACGCCCGCGGATGGCGGCGGCGACGGTGTGCCAGAACGGCTTGTAATGGCGCGCGAGCACCTCGTGCGCCGCCGCGACGAGATCGTGGTCGGCGTCTTCCAACGCGACCGCATCAGCACCCAGCGTCAGCAGCGCCGCCGGGGACAGGAAATCAGTCAGCCGCTTCGGCCTCCTCGCCCTCGTCGGTCGTCATCATGGAGTTGGCCACGACACCGGATTGCTCGCGCACCTTCCGCTCGATCGCATCGGCCATGTCCTTGTGGTCGCGCAGGAACTGCTTGGCGTTCTCCCGCCCCTGACCGATGCGCTGGCTGTCGTGGCTGAACCAAGCGCCCGACTTCTCCACGACGTTGACCTTCACGCCGAGATCGATCAGCTCGCCGACCTTGCTGATGCCCTCGCCGTACATGATGTCGAACTCCACCTGCCGAAACGGCGGCGCCAGCTTGTTCTTCACCACCTTCACCCGGGTTTGGTTGCCGACGACCTCCTCGCGGTCCTTGATCTGACCGATCCGGCGGATCTCCAAGCGGACCGAGGCGTAGAACTTCAGCGCGTTGCCACCCGTCGTGGTCTCCGGATTGCCGAACATCACGCCGATCTTGAGGCGGATCTGGTTAAGGAAGATCAGCATCGTCTTGCTGCGCGAGACGCTGCCGGTGAGCTTGCGCAACGCTTGGCTCATCAGCCGCGCGTGCAGGCCGACATGGCTGTCGCCCATCTCGCCCTCGAGTTCCGCTCGCGGCACGAGGGCGGCCACGCTGTCCACCACCAGCACGTCGATCGCGCCCGAGCGGACCAGCGTATCGGCGATCTCCAGCCCCTGCTCGCCGGTATCCGGCTGGCTGATGAGGAGGTTGTCCACGTCGACCCCGAGCTTGCGCGCGTACAGGGGATCGAGCGCGTGCTCGGCGTCCACGAAGGCGCAGGTGCCGCCCCGCTTCTGCGCCTCGGCGATGGCGTGCAACGCGAGTGTCGTCTTGCCGGAACTCTCCGGCCCGTAGATCTCGATCACGCGTCCGCGCGGCAGGCCGCCGATGCCGAGGGCTAGGTCAAGCCCAAGCGAGCCGGACGGGATCACCTCGATCTGCTCGTCGCCGGGCCGGGCGCCCATGCGCATGATCGAGCCCTTGCCGAACGCCCGCTCGATCTGGGATAGCGCGGCATCCAGCGCCTTGTTCTTTTCCATGCGAAGCCCTTCTCAACTTTTCATTGATGCGGCGCGGATCGGCTCGCGTGATGATTGTCTACGTGCGGTCGCATCCGCAAGGGAAAACACCAGCGCATTCCGATGCAACGACTCGATAGCCGCTCCAGCATCGTTTTCTATATGTTCTCTCCGTGTCGGACAACCTCGACAACCAGACACGACGCGGCACCCGCAAACCCGGGCGCCGGCGCGCCGACCAGCCCGGAGACGGTGTCGAGCAGCGTTTTCAGCGTGTAAGGCTTTATCAGGAAAGCGGCCCCAAAGTCTTCGCAAGCGCGCCGCAACGCCTCGTCCGCGTAGCCGGACACCAGGATTGCGGGCAATCCCGGGTGATCGCGACGGAGCTTGGCAAGCAACGCCAGCCCATCCTCTCCGGGCAACACGCTATCGGTGATCAGCAAGGCGAGCGCCTCGGGTCGATGTCGCCCTCCTCCGGTCAGGACAAGCGCTGCCTCGGCGGATGCGGCCGCGAGCACCTTCCAGCCGCGCTGCCGCAGGCCGCGCTCGGTGACACGCCTGATCGCCTCCTCGTCTTCGACCAGCAGCAGCGCTGGCAGCGACGTCTGCCCGGTCGCGTCGGACTCCGTCGCGCTATCCTGCCCGTGGAGCGGCAGATAAAGCTGAAAGCGCGTGCCCACACCGACGGCGCTCTCGACCGATAGAAAGCCGCCGGATCGCCGGATGATGTCCCGTGCAATACCAAGTCCGAGACCATGACCGGCCTGCTTGCTGGTGACGAACGGGGTGAAGAGGCGCGCCAGCATCTCGGGTGCGATGCCGGTTCCGGTGTCCGCCACCTCGATCAACGCATAACCACCGGGCGGGATCGTGTCACCGTCCAGCGATTGCCCGCTTGCAAGCGTTGCGCGCGCGGCCCGGATCAAGAGTTCGCCGCCATCCGGCATCGCATCGCGGGCATTGGCCGCCAAGTTCGTCAGCACTTGCTCGAATTGCCCGGGATCGATCCGCACGGCAGCGCCCGGAGCCTGATACTCCAAGGCGAGCCTGATCCCGGAACCCAGCAATCGTCGCAGCAGCGGGGCCATGTCGGCCAGGCAGGCGTCGACGGCGACAACCGGGACCCCTGCCGCCTGGCTCGGACCCGACGCAAGGAAGGTTCGCACCAGCGCCACCCCGCGCTCGGCGTATCGTCGGATCTCCTGCATGTGGCGCGCCGTCCCCGGCTCGAGATCGCCGCTTCCAAGGGCCTCCTCGGCAACCGCCAGCATCGCGGCGAGGATGTTGTTGAAGTCATGCGCAACGCCGGCCGCGCGCGCGCCGATCTCGCGGAACCGCTCGTCCTCGGCACTGGACCGCTCCCCCGCTCCGGCCGTCATCCGGCCGCCTCGCGCGCACGCCGGTCGAGGCCCCAGACGTAGGCGACGATCTCGGCCACTGCCTGGTAGTGCTCGGGCGGGATCTCGGCGTCGAGTTCGACCCGGTAGAGCGAGCGCGCCAGCGGCGGGTTGGCAACAACGGGGACGCGGTGCGCGACCGCGATCTCGCGGATGCGGGCGGCCATTGTATCGACTCCCTTCGCGACCAGTCGCGGTGCGCTGCTCGTAGCACGGTCGTACGCCAGTGCGACGGAGAAATGCGTGGGATTGGTGATCACCACGGTGGCCTTCGGCACGGCGGCGAGCATCCGCTTGCGCGCGCGCTGCATCCGGAGCTGCCGCAAACGCTGCTTCACCTTTGGATTGCCGTCGGTTTCCTTCAGCTCCTCGCGGATCTCCTCGCGGCTCATGCGGAGGCCGCGCGCATGGCGCAACCGCACCCATACCACGTCAACGGCGGCAATCACGGCCTGCACCGCTAGCACCGCGAGCACCACGCGCAGCACGAGCCGGGTCGTCTGCGCCGGGAGCAGGCGCGGATCGGTCAGCGGTGCGCGGGCGAGGACGTCCAGCTTGCCCGACAGCGCCACCCACCCGGCGCCTGCAAGGATGGCAATCTTCGCCAGCGACTTGCCGCCTTCGACCAGCCCGTCGAGACCGAACAGCCTCTTGAGGCCGGCGAGCGGATTGAGGCGGGCAAGATTGGGGCGCAGTGCGCCGGCATGCAGCGCGCCGCCGGTCTGCAGCAGCACCGAGGCGGCGCCGCAGACGAGGGCCGCCAGCACGAGCGGGCCGGCCAACCGCAGCGCGGCGCCGGCCGCGTCGCGGATCGCCGCACTACCGCCGTCGGAGAGATCGATCCGGTGCGCATCGGCCAGGAAGCGGCTGAGCCGCGTCGCCATGTCCTGCGCCGCCGCGGGCGCCAGCAGCATCAGCGCGAGCGCCGCCCCGCCGAGGCCGGCCAGCAACGGCACCTCGCGCGACAGCGGGAACTGGCCCTGCTCGCGTGCCTGCTGCAGCCGACGCGGCGTCGCGGCCTCGGTGCGGTCCTCCTTCTCGCTGGCCATGCGCTCAGCCGGCCCCGGGCAGGCGGGCGAAGCCGTCGCGGACCGCCTCCAGCCAAGTGGCCGCCAGCAGGCTCGCAAGCACGCCCACCAGCAGCAATCCGCCGAGGATCTGCCCCGGCATCGCCGCCATGTAGATCTGCAATCGTGGCACGACTCGCGCCATCAGCGCGGTGCCGACCTGCCAGACAATGCTCACGACGACGAAGGGGGAGGCAAGCCGCAGCGCCAGCGCGAAAGCCTCGGCCACTCCGGCGACGACCGTCTGCGTCGCGTCGCCGGCCGGGAGCAGCCGCCCGGGCGGAATCAGGCGGAAACTCGCCGCGAGGCCGGCGAGCGGGATGGCGTACAGGCCAGAGGCGAGCAGCAGCACCGGGGCCGCGAGGCCGAACAGGCGGGCGAGCACGCTGGCCTGCGCGCCCAGGATCGGGTCGGGCTGCAGCACGTTCGACAAACCCAGCAAGTAGGCGGCGAACTGCCCCGCCATCGGCAGGGCCTGGACCAGCAGCCGAGCCAGCCAGCCCAGCCATAGCCCGGTCACGATCTCGGCCAGAACCATCGAAGCGGCCGTCACCGGGTCGCTCGGAGCAGCGGGCAGCAGCGTTGTCACCGCCGGCAGCAGCAGGATCGTGAGCGCGAGTGCGATCCCCGCGCGCACCGTCATCGGCAGCTCGGCCTCGCCGACCACCGGGAGTAGCACCACGGCAGCGCTGACCCGCGCGAGCACCAGAACGAAGCCGAACGCCCAGCCCGGCAGCGCCGCAAGCAGCGCCGCGTCGTCGCCGGTCACGTCGAGGACGCCACACGGCTCACGAGCCGCCGACCGCGATCATCGCGTCGAGCAGCCGGTGCATGTAGTCGGTCAGTGTGGCCCGCATGAACGGCCCGAGCAGGAACAACGTGGCGCACAGCGCGAGCACCTTGGGCACGAACGCCAGCGCCGCTTCGTTGATCTGCGTCACCGCCTGCACCAGCGACACCACGAGACCGACGGCAAGCCCCGCCAGCAGCGGCGGTGCGGCGAGCTTGAGCGTCACGATCATCGCCTCGCGGATCAACCCCGCGACATCCGCCTCGGTCATTTCCGCCATCCTGCCGGAATCGCGCGCGCCTCAGATCGGCATGCGCATGATGTCCTGATACGCCTGCACGACCCGATCGCGGATCGCCATGGTTGACTGCAATGCGAGTTCCGCCTTCGAGACGGCGGTGACGACCTCGGTGAGATTGCCGCCCCCGGCGATCGCGGTCATCGCCTTGGCGTCGGCGTCGTGCCCGGTCTCGACCACGCCCTGCAGCGCGCGCTGCAGCGCGCTGCCGAAGCCGCCGGCGGCATCCGCCTGCCCGCTTTCCACCCGCGCATAGGCCCCGGCCGCGGCCGCAGGCCTGACGGTGACGGTCGGGATGTCGGTCATTTCAGCATCCCGATCACCCGGCTCAGCATGCCGCGGCTGACCTCAAGCACTTGCAGGTTGGCGTTGTAGGAACGCTGCGCCTCGCGCATGTCCATCACTTCGACGAAGCTGTTGACGTTTGGCGTCTTGACGTAGCCTTGGGCATCGGCCGCGGGATGCGACGGATCGAAGCGTTTTTGCAACGGCCCGTTGTCCCGGCCGATCGCCTTGACGCGGACGGATTGCTTGCCGAGGGCGCGGTCGACCCGGTTCTCGAAACTCACCGTCTTGCGGCGATAGGGATCGGCCCCCGGCGTCGAACCGGTCGTGTCCTGGTTGGCGAGGTTCTCCGCGATCACGCGCAGCCGCGTCGTCTGCACGTCCATGCCTTGCGCCGAGATGGTCAGTGCCCTGGCGAGGTCCATCCTGCTGATCCCTACGATCCGCGCCCGAGCGCGAGGCGGAAGAAGCCGAGATATTTCGTGTAGAGGTTGGTCACCATCTCCTGCGTCGTCTCGGTGTCGGCGACCTTCATCAACTGCTCGTCCAGCGACACCGCATTGCCGTCCGGCGCCTTCGCCGCGGGTCGCGGGGTCGCTATGCCGGCGGCGCCCCCCGATGTGCCCGGAAGATGGCCCGGTTGGGTCATCGCCGGTGAGCCCGCACCGGCGAGCGCCAACGTTTGGGCAAAGCCGCCGAGATCGCGCGGCTGCCAGCCCGGCGTGTCGGCACTGGCGATGTTGCCGGCGAGCAATTCCTGCCGCTTGTCCAGCCAGGACAGCCGCTTCTCCGCCAAGGCGAACAGGCGATATTCGAGAGATCCACGCCAGCCCCCTCCTGTGCGGCACGCGTAGGATCGCCGAAAGGCCTGAAGGGAGCGTTAAGCGCGGCGGAAACGGTTCGGTAATCGGCTCGTGTTCTGATGCGCCATGTCCAACGCAATCCAGACCCTCGACCTGCCCGCCTCGGCCGCCGATCCTTTGCCGCTCAAAGGTTCGCCGCTCGACCGGGCGCGGTTGCTGGCGGGCAGCCTGTGCAACACGGTCCGCCTGTCCAACGCGCTCGCCGGCGCGCGCCGTCATGTCGATCTGGCAGGGCTCGACGCCACGGTCGGGCTGCTCTGCGCCAAGGCACTGGACCTCGATCCGGCGCAAGGACGGATGCTGCTGCCCGAGCTGAGCGTCATACTCGACGAGTTGGCCATGCTGTCCGGCACGCTCGCCGGACGCGGGCCGCCCATCGGCTGACGGCCTCTCGTTTTCGCCCGGCAAAAGGCCGCGCCCATGCTCCCCTCCTGGCTCTCCATGCTCACCGCGGCCGCGGCACTCGTCGCCGTGCTCGCCCTGATCCTGCTGGCCGGGCGGCTCGCCCGCTCGGGCGGCATCGGTCCGCGTCGCGGGGCCGGGCGGCTGCTGGTGGTACACGAGACCGCGGCACTGGACGGGCGCCGCCGGCTGCACCTCGTCTCCTGCGAGGGCCGTCGGGTTCTGCTGCTGACCGGCGGCGGCACCGACCTGCTGGTCGGCTGGCTCGACCCGGGTGACGCGCCATGAGGCGCCGCGCCGCGCTCACCCTGGCTCTCGCCCTCTTGTTGCTGCCTACGGCGGCGATGGCGCAGTCGCTCAACATCGATCTCGGCGCCGCCGGCCAGGCGGGTGCGACCAGCCGGCTGGTGCAGCTCACGGCGGTCATCACCGTGCTGTCGCTTGCCCCGAGCCTGCTCGTGATGATGACGGCGTTCACCCGCATCGTGATCGTGCTGTCGCTGCTGCGCAGCGCGCTCAGCACGCAAGGCACGCCGCCGAACACCGTATTAATCGGGCTGGCGATGTTCCTCACCTTCTTCGTCATGCAGCCGGTGCTCGATCAGGCCTGGACCGGCGGTCTGCTGCCGATGACCCAAGGGCGCGTGCCGGAGATGGAAGGGCTGCGGCTGGCCGCCGAGCCGTTCCGCCGCTTCATGACCGACAACCTGCGTCCCGCCGACCTGCTGCTTTTCCTCGATCTCGCCCGGCTGCCCGATCCAGCTTCGGCCGATCAGACGCCGTGGCGCGCGCTGGTGCCGGCGTTCATGGTGGGCGAGCTGCGGCGGGCGTTCGAGATGGGGTTCCTGCTGTTCCTGCCGTTCATGGTGATCGACATGGTCGTCGCCAGCGTCCTGATGAGCTTGGGAATGATGATGCTGCCGCCCAACGTCGTGGCGCTGCCGTTCAAGCTCATCTTCTTCGTGCTGGTGGATGGCTGGCGGCTGGTTTGCGGCAGCCTGGTGCAGAGCTTCGCCGCCGCGCCCAAATGATTTGGGCGACCCTGCTACGCCGGAAGGTGCTCGGCGATGTAGGGGGGCAAATGGAATGCGCCGACATGGATTTCGGGGGTCCAGTAGCGCGTAGTGCCGAGCATCCGCGCCGCCTCGGCCCTTTCGCGGATCGCAGCGGCGGGGATGCGGGTCAGCGCCGGATCCTTTCCGGCCCATCCGAGCGTCATGAAGCCGCCGACGTACGTCGGCACGGCCGCTACGTAGGCGGTCACGTGCGGGAAGAAGCGCGCGCGTCGCGCACTGGTCTCGCGCAGCTCCTCGGACTGCATGAACGGCACGCCGCACTGGTTCACCACCACGCCGCGCACGGTGAGCACGCGCGCGCAGTCGGCGTAGAACGCATCGCTGAACAGCACCTCGCCGACGCCCACGGGGTCGGTGCTATCGACGATGACAACGTCGAAGGAGGCGTCCGGCGCGTGCCGGAGATAGTCGATGCCGTCGCCGACGACGACTTGGGTGCGGGCATCGTACCAAGAGCTGCCGGCGACATTGGGGAGGTATCGCTTGGCGAGGCGGAGCACCTCGCCGTCGATCTCGACCATCACCGCCCGGCGTACCACCCTGTGCTGCAGCACGCGGCGCAGCACGCCGCCGTCGCCCGCGCCGATGATCAGCACGTCGGCGGGCGAGCCGTGCGCCAGCAGCGGAACATGCGCGAGCATCTCCTGATAGACGAACTCGTCGCGCTCGGTGATCTGGATCACCCCGTCCAGCATCATGACGCGCCCGTGCGTCGGGCTCTCGAAGATCACGATGTCCTGGAACGCGCTGCGCACGCGCGCGAGCTCGCGACCGACGCGAAAACGCTGGCCCCAATCGGCGTACAGGCTCTCGTTAATCCAGCTATCGACCGCCATCCGACGCTCCGAGATGAAACGGCCCGGGTGTAAGCCCGGGCCGCTGCTCACGCCAGTGACGGACGCGCCGCCGGAACGGTTACCCGACGATGCCGCGGCGCTGTTCGCCGACTGTGACCGAATCCGGGCGGAACGCTTGCTTCAGCACGGGCAACGAGTCGTACGGATCGCAGCTGCCGCACATGAAGATGTCGACGGCGGCGAAGTGCCGCTCCGGCCAAGTGTGGATGGAGATATGACTTTCCGCCAGCACGACCACGCCCGAGACGCCGCCATTCGGGGCGAAATGATGGAAATGGCTGTGCAGGATCGTCGCACCGGCGGCGAGCGCCGCTTCGCGCAGCGCCGCATCAATCGCCATCGGGTCGGTGAGGTTGGCAGCGCCCCAGAGGTCCACCAGCAGGTGCATGCCGGCGAACTTCACCCCGTCCTTCTCGACGAAATAGTCTTTCTGCTCCTCGGGGGAGACAGACGGCTGGATCTCGCTCGGAAGTTCCGAGACCATCCCCAGTGGGCTGAATGCGTTCACCGCAAACCCTCCTACCAGTAGACGGCCTGTTGGGAACGCGCCTCGCGCGCGCACCCCCTGGGGCCAAGGAGGGCGGAACATGGGCAAAGGGGGGAGGCCACGCAAGGGGAATCTGGGATTTGAGGGGCTTGCAACCACGGCCGCAGCGACGAGGCCGCGCGTTACTGGCTCCGCGTCAGCGATCCCATCGCCCGCAGGCCCGTCGGCAGACTGCGCGCCAGGGCGATCTCGCGCGCCGCACGCGGCAGATCGGCGCCGCCCTGTACCGGGCTCGCAGTCAGCAGCCTGAACATGTCGCCGAGCGCGCCGGTTTGCATCCGCTTGCCTTCGCGTCGCCCGAGCGCGCCGAGCGCCACCGCGTCGCCGGCCTGTGCCGTGGCTCCCGCGAGCCGCAGCAGGGTGCGTCGCTGGGCGTCGCTCAACGCGCCGTCCGGAGGAACCGTGCGGGCCGCGTACTCCGCGAGGGCTTGCTCGGCTTGCGGCCAGTCGCGCGCTTCCTCGAGTATCGCGGCGCGCATCTCCGCCGCTTGATCGGTGCCTAGTTCGGCGAGCAATCGGGCCGCGCCCGCCGCGTCGCCGCGTCGCGCGAGCGCGCCGGCACGCACCATCGTCCGCTGCTGCTGAACTGCCTCGGGCAGCGCGTCTGCATCGGTGTCGGCGAGGGTGGCGAGCGCGTCCGCCGGACTGCCTTCCCGCAGCCGCAGCCCGGCGAGCCGAACGCCGAAGCTTGCGCGCACCGGACCCGCGGTCGCGCGAACCAGCCTGGCCAGCACGGCCTCGGCGCGTCGGGGCAGATCGAGCGCGAGCAGCCGGTCGGCGAGACGCGCGGCGAGGTCCGTGCCAGGCTCGCCGTCCGGTAGGAGGTCGGCGTTCTCATCAAGCAATGCGACGAGGTCGAGCGGCGGCACACGGTCCACGTTCTGATCGTCGCACATCGCGGCGAAGGTGCGGGCAAGGCGGGCATGGATCGCGGGCTGCTCGTCCGGTCGGAGCGTCTCCGTCTCGCGCAGCAGCGCCAGGGCCGCCCGCCATTCCCCGGCCTTGGCACGCAAGGCGGCCAGCCGCACCCGCAGATCGACCTCACGGCGATCGCCGCGCCACGCGTAAAGCTGTCGCTCCAGGACGTCGGCCGCCTGGCGCGCGTCGATCTGACCCGCGGCGAGCCGCAATTCGACCGCACGCTGGGCCGCGCGGAGGCGGGTGAGGCGATCAGGCCCGGCAGTCAGCTGATCGAACACCGCCAGAGCGCCGTCGCGATCGCCCTTCGCTTGCAACGACAAACCCCGGGCGAGCTTGAGACGGGGGTCGTCCGGCCAATGGGACAGCAACTTGCTGGCCGCCGCCTGGTCGTTTGCCGCCAGCGTTTCGGCGACAAGCGGCAGCAGCCGATCGCGCAGCGGAGGCGGGTAGGCCAGCACTAACGGCAGCGTGGCAGCGAACACCGAGGCGGCGGGCGCGGAGCCCTCCGCTTCCTGGGCTTGTCGCACGGCACGCCAGAACGCGATCTCGTCGGTCCCGTCGAGACGAGCGTCGGTCAAGCCGTCCGCCTCGCCGTCGCGACCAGCCAGGAGGGCGGCGATAGCGGAGAGGCCGACCGCGTCGGGATCATCCAGCGCGCGGGCGTCCTCGTCGGCGGCGAGCCGCAGCATCGATTGCGCTTCGGCGCCGAGACCGAGCGCGATCATGGTTTCCGCCGCAGCCCGGCGTCCGTGCGCCCGGGCGAGCGGCGCGGCGGCGGCAACCGCGTCGACCTCGCCCAGCAGCCGCCGCGTCAAAGCCTCGGGGGAGAGCGGGGGGAAATCGTAGCGGCGCGTGAGCGTGCTGGCGGCGGCATAGGCTTCGTCCTGCGCCGACGGTGCCGTCAGGGCGAGTCCGGCGGGTTCGGCACCCAGCACGAAGCCGTCCTTCACGCTTCGAAGGAAAACGCCCGCCGAGAGCGGGTCGACCGCAACCCCCTGCCAAGTCGGCAGCAGCTCGAACTCGCCGGTCCGGCGTGCCACCGGGACTGCCTGCCCGGGTTCCCGCTGCGTTGCCACCAGCAGCAATCCGCCGGTATCGGGGTCGGGCACGCTGAGCACGCGGCCCGGCGCCGCCGCGGCCATCATGACTTCGCGGTCCGCAAGCACCGGCGTGATCGCCTGCACGTTGGCAGACGGAGCGCCGGCCGTGACCGCCCAGCCATCCGACGTGCGACTGAGGACGAGAGCCGCTGCCGGGGACAGCGGCAGGCGGATGATCGTCGCTTGCGGGAGCAGCTGCACGGTGGCGGCAGAGAACACCGGGTCGTCGCGCAAGCCCGCCAGATCGATCGGCCGGCGTTCGTCGAAGACGAGCAGGGCCGTCGCGCCGCGCCGCAGCGCGGCAAGCCCGGTGGCGTTCCCGAACGCCAACCGGATCGAGCCCGCCGAACCCGGAACGGCCGCCGGCGAGAGCGGCGCGGCGCCGGTCGCCTGGGGCGACAAGCGGGCCGCGACGGCTGGTGCCGTGGCGACCGGAGATGGGTTGGCCGGAGATGGGGCGAGCGGGGACCGTGCATCCGATTGCGGGGCGATCGGCACCCCGGCGCGAACCTCGCCGCCGGGCCGCGCGGCGGTGACGGCTTCGGCCGCCGGCGCGGGCGCGGCGGGCGCCGATGCCGCGCTCGGCTCGTTCGGCGTCGCGGGTTGCGGATACAAGACTGGCACGGTGGCCGGTGGGGACGCACGTTCCCCCGGCGTCTCGGCCGGCTTGGCGATAGGCGGAACCGGGCTGGCCCTCGCCGACGTCGGCGAGGCAGGCTTGGTCGGCGCGGTCTGTCGCGGCGCCACGTCCCACACGTCGACCGCGATGCCGTTGCCCGCCTTGAGCGACCGGATGCGCGCGTTGTGCGCGACCACGATTTCGGCCTGACCGGCGCCCCCGATGTAGCCGACGACGTTGCGCGGGTACGAGGTGGGTTCGCCGATCGCCGCCGTGGTTTCAAAACGCAGCAGCACATGGTCGCCGTCGCGCGTCAGCTGATATCCGACCACGTCTTGAAAGTTAAACACGATCCGACCGAAACCCGGATGGTCGCCGGCGCGCACGCGCACCGCCTCCTCGCCAAGCGCCGCGGAGCCCGCGACGTGCAACCAGAACAGGCAGAGAAGAGCGACGCGGCCGACGCGCATCAGTCGAAGCTGGCCAGCAGCTTGTCGATCTCGGATTGATCCATCGCAGCGGCGGGCAGCTGCGGTCCGTTGAGCAGCGCTCGGTTGCGCTCTCCCTCGCGATCCGTGTCCACTCGGCCCGCGGCGCCGAACGTCGCCACCATTTGGGCGATCTTGACCTCGATCGTCTGGAGCGTGGCAACCACTTTCGTAATGCGCTGGCCCGTTATGTCCTGGAAGCTGCACGCCTCGTAGATCCGCGTGGTCGCATCCTGCAGCTGGGTCGCCGGGTCGCCGGTGAGTTGCATGGCCACTTGATCCAGCGTCTCGCAGGTCTCCAGAATTTGGTTTGTGGCTGACGCCGTATGGGCGACGATCGCGTCAAGCTCGTCGGTTGCCGAGGGGATGTGGCTGTCGGTGATGTCGTCGACGCGCAACGCCGCGATCTCAGCCTTGGCGGACGCGATGGTGCGGCCGAGTTCTTCCACCTCGCTGATGAGTATACCGTCCTGCCCGGCCCGGCTGCTTTGCGTGGTGCCCAGCACGGCGCGCATGACATCGGCGACCAGATCAGCCTCCGCCTCCGGATAGCGGCCGCGTATGGCCGACAGGCGGTCGGCGATGGCGCAGACGGTCTCGATGACGGCGTCAGCCATGTCCGAGCACCTTCTCGATCTTGCCGCGCAGGGTTTCGGCGTTGAACGGCTTGACGATGTAATTGGATACACCGGCCTGCTTGGCCGCGACGACGTTCTCCGTCTTGCTTTCGGCGGTGATCATGATGAACGGCAGCGATTGCAGCCGATTGTCGGCGCGGACCTCTTGCAGCAGCTGCAGGCCGGTCATCGGCGCCATGTTCCAGTCGCTGATCACCAGGCCGAAATTGCCGGCGCGCAGCTTGACGAGCGCGTCCGAGCCGTCGGTCGCCTCCTCCACGTTGTTGAACTCGATCTGCTTGAGCAGGTTGCGGATGATCCGAAGCATCGTCTTGTAGTCGTCGACGATCAGCACGTTCATCGATTTATCGATCGGCATGGCGTGTCCCCACAGGTCGGAAGCGGTTCGATCAGCCGCCCGCCGGGGCTGGATCGGCGTTGGCGCGGCTGCGCATCTGCGCCAGCTCGGTGGTGACCTGGCGCGCCTTCTCGGGCTGCATCGCCGCCATCACGGCCGCCGCCTTGGCCTCCTTCATGCGGTCGACGACCTGCAGCAGCACGGCCATGTCGAGATCGTTGAAGATCACCGCCGCATCCCGCGGCTTCATCGATTCATACATCTTGACCATGCCACGCCAGTTCGTGTCGTCGCGCGCGCGTCGCGCGGCTTCGAGCGCCTCAAGTCGCGTTTGCAGCGCCTGCAGCTCGTCCACTCGTGCCGAGATCTTGCGCTCGGCTGCGGCGAGCACCGCCTCGCGCGACGAAAGCGCCGCGTCGCGGGCGTCGAGTTCGACCCGGCGCTGGCGCAGTTCGAGCAGCACTGCGCGCTCGCCGTCGCTGACCGGCGCTGCCTCAGGCGAAGACGAGAGTCCGGTTGAACGTGCGGCGGACCCGGCCGGCGGCGCGGCCGTGGGCTCACCGGCCGGGCCGGCGGCGGCCTTGCCGGCGACGGACGCGGGCGCCGGTTGCGGCCGCGATCCCGACGGCGCGCGCGCCGGCTCCTCGGCTCGCGCGGGCATTGCGGCGCGCACCAGATCGGCCGACTTGACCGTCAGCAGGACGGCGAGCGCCACCATGGTCGTCGGCAGCAGGCGCGGAAAGGTGATACGCAGGCTCATCGCGCTAGCCTCAGGGCCTTGATCAGATCCCGCTCGGCTTGGCTGCGCACGCGCGATTCCGCCGTCTCCGGCTCCGGCTGCGTGGCGCGTACGGCTTCGCTCGCGAGCGGCCGGGCGGCGCGCACCAGCGTGTCGACCCGGTCGGCGATGCGCTCACCCCGCTCGGTCAGGAAAACGAGGTCGTCCTTCAGCCCGGACGCCGTCTCAATCTGCCGGGCAAGCTGGCGTCCCGACCCTTCGGCGGCCCCGCGCAGGCGGTCGATCCCGGCCTCGGCCTGACGTGTGCTGGCATTGAATCCCGCCACCAGTTCCTCCAATGCGGCGCGGTCGCGCTTCAGCACGCCGAGTGCCCGTTCCAGCCGCAATGCGTGGAACAGCGTGGCGGCCAGCAGGCCGATCAGCGCGCATTCCAGGACCCATTCCATGCCGGCCATTCTGGCCACTCCAGGTTAGCGAACGGTCAACCGGGAGAATCTTACCGATCGGCCGGCGGCGTGCGCGGCAGATCGCGCTCGATGCGCACGGCCATGCGGCCCTTGCGGCGTCCCAGCCGCCCCTCGAACAGCGAGACCGCGCCGCAGCGCAACTGCACCGGCGCGTTCGGCGCTGCATTGAGCAGGATGCGCGTGCCCGGCTTGAACGCCATCACGTCCGAGAGCCGCGTTACCTGCTCGTCGAGCAGCACGTCGAGGTCGACATCGGTGTTCCACAATTCCTCGGCGAGGTGGGTCTCCCAGATCGAATCGCGGCCGAATTTTTCCCCCATGAACTGCTGCAGCAGCAGCTCGCGCACCGGCTCGAGCGTCGCATACGGCAGCAGCAGCTCCATGCGGCCGCCGCGATCCTCCATGTCGATCCTGAGTCGCGCCAGCACCGCCGCATTCGACAAGCGGTTGATGGTTGCGAAGCGCGGGTTCACCTCCAGCCGCTCGAAGCGGAACGTCACCGGACACAGCGGGTTGAAGCTCGCCGAGAGATCGGCCAGCACCACGGCGATCAAGCGCTCGACCAGGGTCCGCTCGATCGTGGTGTAGGGGCGCCCCTCGATGCGCATCGCGGCGGTGCCGCGTCGTCCGCCCAGCAGCACGTCGACGATCGAGTAGATCATCGCGCTGTCGACCACCATCAGCCCGTAATTGTCCCATTCCTCCGCCTTGAACACGGCCAGCATGGCCGGAAGCGGGATCGAGTTGAGGTAGTCGCCGAAACGCAGGCTCAGGATGTTGTCGATGCTGACTTCGACGTTGTCGCTGGTGAAGTTGCGCAGGCTGGTGGACATGATCCTCACCAGGCGGTCGAACACGATCTCCAGCATGGGCAGCCGCTCGTACGAGACGAGGCCCGAGCTGATGATCTTCTGCATCCCCGTCCGGCTCTCGCCGGAGGCGGGTCCGTCGTCGAAGCCGAGCAGGCTGTCGATCTCGGCCTGGTTGAGCACCCGCGCCGGTTGCGCCGGCTCCTCGCCTTCGGTCGCCTCACCCCAGGCGGCGGCAAGGTTTTCTTCCTCCGAGGTGCCGCTCACTGGATCAGCATCTCGACGAACAGCACGTCGATCACCTTCGCCGGCGCCGCCGCGAGATTGGCGCGCGCGATCAGCTCCTCGCGCAATCGCTGGATGCCGGCCGAACCGCGCAGCTCCTCCGGCCGCGTTTCGCGCAGGAACGTTTGGAACATGTCGAGCACGCGCGGCAGCGCCGCCTGCACGCGGGCCGCGTCGTCGGCGCGGGCGAGCTCCAGGCGCGGCCTCACCTTGATGTAGCTGGGCCGCCGCGGGTTGCCGTTCAGGTTGGCGACGATCTCGGGAACTTCGAAGAAGATCGGCGCGGCCGGCTGGTGGCTCTCGGCTTGCTGCGCCGCGTGCGACAACCCGAGCAATCGCGGCAGGACGCCGCTGAACCAGAGGCCGGCGGCGACGAGCAGCAGCACCACCGGTGCCGCGATCAGCAGGAGCTTCTTCCTGCCGCCCTTCTTGCCGCCCGTCTCGGCCGAGCCGGACGCATCGATGGCTGCCGCCGCACTCATGCAGGCTCCTTGCGCGGAAGGCACTGTTCCGCTCGCGCAAGCTGGCAGCGACTGGTTAACGAAGGCTTGCACACGGGCACGCCCGACGGCTTTGGCCCGGCAGCTTCGTCCGGCCTTCGGCAGAACCTGCCGGGCGGGACGCGCGGATCGGGGCCCCTTATCGGTGCGGTCAGGCCCACGAGCCGCTGGCACGCCGCTTGCGCTGATGGCGGGACGTCGACCGGAGCCTGCGCCATGGACAACGCAACCTATGTGGCCGCCTCACGCCTCGTCGCGCAGCAGCGCGGCATGGACGTGCTGGCGAACAACATCGCCAACGCGGGCACGCCCGGGTTCAAGGCGGAGCGGATGCTGTTCAGCGACTGGCTCGCGCGGCAGCGGAACGCGCATACGCCGCAGGGCGGCCAGACGATCGCATTCACGCAGGATCGGGCGACCTACCGGGAGATGGAGCCGGGCTCGATCACGCACACCGCGAACCCGTTCGACATCGCCATCGCCAGTGACGGTTTCTTCACTGTCGGCACCGCACAAGGGCCACGGCTGACGCGGGCGGGACGCTTCGGGCTGCTGCCGGACGGGACGGTATCCGACGCAACCGGAGACGCGCTGCTCGATGCCAACGGCAAGCCGGTGCAGATCGCCCAGGGCGACACGCGCATCACCATCGCGGGGGACGGGACGATCAGCAGCGAGAACGGCCAGATCGGCAAGATCGGCATCGTCCGCCCGGACGACCCCAAGCAGCTGCACCCCGAGGGCGACCGCCTGCTGCGCGCGGACGCGCCCACCACGCCGGTCGCGGCGCCCAAGCTCGTGCAGGGCGCGGTCGAGGAAAGCAACGTGCAGCCGGTGGCGGAGATGACCCGCATGATGACCGGCCTGCGCGAGTTCCAATTCGTTACCCAGTTCGTGCAAGGCGAGGCCGACCGCCAGCAATCGGCGATCGACAAGATCCTCGCCCGCCGTTCCTGACGCACGCACGAATCGCAAGGAGCACCAGACGAATGCGTTCGCTCGACATCGCCGGCACCGGTATGCAGGCCCAGCAGACCAACGTGGAGGTGATCTCCAACAACATCGCCAACATGACCACGACCGGCTTCAAGCGCCAGCGCGCCGAATTCCAGGACCTGATCTACGAGAACCTCCGCCGGGTCGGCTCCAACAGCAGCGACTCGGGGACCGTCGTGCCGTCCGGGGCGCAAGTCGGGCTCGGCGTGCGCACCGCGGCGGTCTACCGCATCTCCGAGCAGGGCAACCTGCAGCAGACCAGCAACAGCCTCGACGTCGCGATCCGGGGCAATGGCTATTTCCAGGTGACGCTGCCGAGCGGCGATACGGCCTACACGCGCGACGGCACGTTCGGCCTGGCACCCGACGGCACCATCGTGACCGCCGACGGGTATGCCGTGCAGCCCGGCGTCACCGTCCCCGCCAACGCCAAGTCGGTAACCATCAACAATGCCGGCCAGGTGCAGGTCTCGCTCGACGGGCAGACCGCGCCGCAGACGGTCGGCACCATCCAGCTCGCGGTGTTTCCGAACGAGGCCGGCCTCGAGGCACAAGGCGATAACCTGATGCTGCAGAGCGCGGCGTCGGGCAATCCGGTGACCGGAACTCCCACCTCGCCCGGCTTCGGCAGCGTGATGCAGGGCTTCGTCGAGAGCTCGAACGTCAACGTGGTGAGCGAGATCACCAACCTGATCACCGCGCAGCGCGCCTACGAGATGAACAGCCGCGTGATCACGACGAGCGATCAGATGCTCTCCACCCTGACTAACTTGCGGTGAGACGATGCGCGCCATCATTTTCGCCGCCGCGATGCTCGCCGCCGCGCTGCCATGCGAGGCGGCCACGCTGCGCCCGCTCACGGTGTTGTCCGCGCCCAACGTACGGTTGTCGGACCTGTTCGACGACGCCGGCCCGAATGCCGCCCGCGTGCTGGGGCCGGCACCGGCCTTAGGCGGACGCGTCATCGTGGAATCCGCCCAGCTTGCCGCCATCGCGCGCCAGTTCGGCGTAAGCTGGCGACCGGTTTCCCTTGCCGAAAGAATTGTGCTCGACCGGCCGGGGCGCCCTTTGCCGCGCGAGGACGTACTCGAGGCGCTGCGTGCCGCGCTGCTGCGCGCCGGGGCCTCGAAGCAGTCCGATGTCGAGCTGCCCGGCTTCGAGACGCCTTTGGTGCCGCTCGACGGCGCGGCGCAGCCGGTGGTCACCCAGGTCGACTACGACGCGGCCTCGGGCCGGTTCGCCGCACTCCTCACGATCACGGCGGAGGCGATGGAGCCGGTCAACCTGCGCGTCGCCGGCAAGGTGCAGGAGACGATGGAGGTCGTCGTCCCGGCCAGCCGGCTTCCGGCGGGGACCGTGCTGCGGCCGCAGGATCTCCGGATCGCGCGGGTACGCGCCGGGCTGGTCCGCGGCGACGTCGCGCGCGGGCCCGCTGAGGCGGCGGGTCTGGCGTTGCGCCGCCCCGCGATGGCGGGACAGCCGATCCTGCTCGCTGATCTGATGCGCGAACCGGTGGTCGAGAGGGGTGCGGTGGTGATGATGCTGCTGGAAACCCAGGGGATCACGGTCGCCGGCCAGGGACAGGCGCTGGAAGCCGGGGCGGTGGGCGAGCAAGTGCGCGTGCTCAACACGGTCTCCCGCGCGGTGCTCGAAGCGGAGGTGACGGGGCCCGGCAAGGTCCGTGTGCAGCCCGACTCGACGCCGATCACCTTGCCCGGACACGCCAGCCTGGCAGCCCTGCGATGAGGCTCCGCATACGGGTGTTCGCGGGCCTGTTGGCGCCGACGCTGCTGGGCGGCTGCGGCGCGCTGGACCGGCTTTCCGACATCGGCCGGGCGCCGGCGATGAGCCCGATATCGGACCCGACGCAGGACCCGTCCTGGCGTCCGGTGTCGATGCCGATGCCGGCGGGCCAACCCGCGCCCGCCGAGGCCAACAGTCTCTGGCGGTCCGGCTCGCGCGCCTTCTTCAAGGACCAGCGCGCGGCGCAGGTGGGCGACATCATCACCGTGCTGGTCAACATCGCCGACGCGGCGAACCTGCAGAACGCCTCGGCCGAGAAGCGCAACATGGACCAGACGCTGGGCGTCCCGGCGTTGTTCGGCCTGTCCAACATCCTCCCCAAGGCGATCGACCCGAGCAAGCTCGTCTCCATCAGCAGCAACGGCTCCGCCGACGGCACCGGCACCATCAAGCGCAACGAGACGGTGACCTTGCGCCTGGCCGGCGAGATCACTCAGGTCCTGCCGAACGGCAACCTGGTGCTGGTCGCCCGCCAAGAGGTGCGGGTGAACAGCGAATTGCGGGAATTGCAGGTCAGCGGCATCGTACGCCCGCAGGATATCGCGAGCGACAACACGGTGCCGCACGACCGACTCGCCGAAGCGCGCATCGCCTATGGCGGCCGCGGTCAGATAACGGCCGTCCAGACACCACGCTGGGGCACGCAGGTCGGTGACATCCTGTTGCCCTTCTAGGTCGCGCACCCTCCGCCCCGCTCGCCGTGCCGGCGGGCGAGTGGGGGTCGTGCGCTCAGTCGTCGCGGTGGATGCGCTCCATCCGCTCGTGCCGCTCCTGCGCCTCAATGGAGAGGGTGGCGATCGGGCGCGCCTCAAGCCGGCGCAGGCCGATCGGCTCGCCGCTCTCCTCGCAGTAGCCGTAGGTGCCGGTCTCGATCCGCAGCAATGCCTGGTCGATCTTCGAGATCAGCTTGCGGGCCCGATCCCGGGTGCGCAGCTCAAGCGCCCGGTCGGTCTCGACGCTGGCGCGATCGGTGATGTCGGCCTCGTGTATGCCGCCTTCCGAAAGACTGGCAAGCGTTCCGTCCGCCTCGCGGAGCAGTTCGGAACGCCAACGCAAGAGTTTCTGCCGGAAGTATTCGACCTGGGCCGGGTTCATGAACTCCTCATGGTCCGAGGGGCGGTAGTCGGGGGGCAGAGTCACCATCATGCGTGCCGATCCTGCTTTCCTTTCCGAGGCCCGCCTGGCGTTCCGGTGGCTCGGCGTCCCAGCCGATGCCGGGTCATGTCGCGCGGGCTTATAGCGGCGCAAGACTCTTGCGCCAAGACCGGTTGCCGAACCTTCAACGAGGTGACACGAGACTGCGGCAGCGAGCTCAGGTGGCTCGGGCCAGCTCGATTTTCGCGCGCAACGCGATCGCGGAAACCAGCTGACGCAAGCCAGGATCGGTCGCCTCCGGGCCGCCATGCACGGAGCCGCCCAACTCGGCCAACACCGCCGCCATCGGGCCCGGCTCGCCGAGGCGCGCCCGCTGCAATGCCGCGAGCAGACGCAGCATCGCCTCCCCGTGCCTGCGCGCCGCCCGGTCGCGCACGCCCTCGCCGGGCATCTCCTGCAGCGCGAGCAGGGTATCGACTGCCACCGGAGCGGCCGGAGCGGGCGCCGCAGCCGCTGCAGGAGCGGCTCCCGCCGTCACGGAGAACCCGCCCGTCGATGCCGCGGGCTTCGAGCCTCCCGCCGCCCAGGCGGCTGCCCGGCTTACCCCCACCACGCCCGCCATTGCAGCTCGGCTCCTTGTGCCGCCCGGCAGATCCGACCGGGTTCGTGGCCCCGGTTCTCCGACGGACGAGCACCCGCTCGTGCTGGAACGGGGCTTGCCATCACGTCCCCAGACTGACCCGCAATCCTTTCTCTTGTCCTACCGGAAAGCCCGTGCAGCGCCTCTTCCTCGCTCTTCCCGTTCTCCTCGCGTTGCTGCAGCCGGCGCTGACGCACCCGGCCACAGCGCAAGTACGCATCAAGGACATCGCCGACGTCGAAGGCGTGCGCGATAACCAGCTGGTCGGCTACGGCCTCGTGGTCGGGCTGAACGGCACCGGAGACAAGCTCGACACTGCGGTCTTCACCCGCCAGTCGCTGATCGGCATGCTCGAGCGTCTCGGCGTCAACACGCGGGACCAAGAAACCAAGCTCAAGACGAAAAACGTGGCCGCCGTCATGGTAACGGCGACCCTTCCCCCGTTCGCGCGCAGCGGCAGCCGCATCGACGTCGCCGTGTCCGCGCTCGGCGATGCCACCAATCTCACCGGCGGGACGCTGCTCGTCACCCCCTTGCTGGCGGCCGACGGCGAGGTCTACGGCGTGGCGCAAGGCGCCCTCAGCACGGGCGCCATCGCCGCCAAGGGGGCCGGACAGTCGGTGACGCGCGGGGTGCCGACCGCGGGGCGCATCGCCAACGGCGCCACCGTCGAGAAGGAGATCGCCTTCCGCCTCGACAAGAGCACGGGGCTGCGGCTCGGGCTGCGCAACCCCGACCTCACGACGGCCCGCCGCATCGCGGAGGCGGTGAACGGGGCGCTCGGCGGCCCCGTGGCGCGCGCCACCGACCCGCGCACGGTTGTCCTCGACCTGGCCGGACGCGACCCGATCGACGCGCTCGCCCGCCTGGAAGACGTGCGGGTCGAGCCCGACACCGCGGCGGTGGTGGTCATCGACGAGGCGAGCGGCACCGTGGTGATGGGCGATAACGTCCGCATCAGCACGGTCGCGATCGCCCAAGGCAACCTGACGATCCGCGTGACCGAGACACCGGAGGTGAGCCAGCCTGGCCCATTGTCGAACGGGCGGACCACGGTCGTGCCGCGCACGAACATCCAGGTGGACGATCAGCACGACCGCAAGCTCGGCATCGTGCACGGCAGCGTGACCTTGCGGGACTTGGTCGCCAGCCTCAACGCGCTCGGCGTCGGCCCGCGCGACCTCATCACCATCCTCCAATCGATCAAGGCGGCGGGTGCGTTACAAGCCGATCTGCAGGTGCGCTGATGGACACGAATTTCTCGCCTCCCCCGGTCGATACCACGCTGGCGCCGGCGCAAGTGTCGAAGGCATGGCGGGCCGCGCAGGATTTCGAGGCGATGGCGATCGGGCAGATGCTGCAACCGATGTTCGCAACGGTCGACACGGCGAACGGCCCGTTTGGCGGCGGCGCCGGCGAGGAGGCCTGGAAGCCGATGATGGTGGACAACATCGGCAAGAGCCTCGCCGCGCACGGCGGGATCGGCCTCGCGCGCCCGGTGTTCGCGGAGATGCTGCGGATGCAAGAAGCCCGCCAAGCCGGAGGACCAGCGCGATGACCGCGGACCTGATCGAGGCGGCGGTCGGTCTTGCCGACCTGCTCGCGCGGGAGAACCTCGCACTTCGCGGGCTCGACCTGCCCGGTGCGGCGGCGATGTTCGAGGCCAAGCAGCGCGCGTTGAACGTCTTCGTCGCCGCTCAGGGAGCACTGGGCGCTGTTCCGCGTCCGACCGGACCCGCGCGCGAGGTGGCCGAGCGGCTGGGCGCCCTCGCCGACGAGAACCGCGCCCTGCTCGAGCGCGCGATCGCCGTGCAGGGCCGCGTCCTCGGCACGCTGGCCCGCGCCGCGCAGCCGGTGGCCTCGCGCTACGGCGCGCGCGGCGGCCCCGCCTACGATGACCGTCGCACGGCGATCGCGCTGAGCGCCAAAGCATAACCCGGCCCGCTACCCGCCCGCGCAACTGCGTGATAGTGCGGGCCATGCGGATCGCCCTCGTCGCGCCTGCGCCGTTCACCACCGTTTCCGCGGGCCATGCCTACGACCGCCGGATCGTCGCCGGTCTGCGCGCGGCCGGCCACGACGTCGAGACGGTCGAGCTCGCCGGAAATCATCCCTTGACCGACGACGCCGCCCGCAGCGCCGCGCGGGCGGCGCTCGATGCGCATGCGGCTCCCACGCGCCTGGTCATCGACGGACTGGCGCTGCCGGCCTTTGCCGAACTGCAAGCCGCGCTTGATGCGCGCGACGCCGTCGGCCTGATCCACCATCCCACGGCGCTCGAGACCGGCTTCACGGAGGAGCAGCGCGAAACGCTGCGCGCGGCCGAGCGACGCTTGATGCCGGCGCTCCGCCAAGTCATCGCGACGAGCGAGCCGACGGCCGAGCGCCTCGTCGCCGATTTCGGCGTGACGTCCGAACGCCTGTCGGTGGTCGCCCCCGGCAGCGACGCGCTGCCGCGCAGCACCGGCTCCGGCGGCGGGAGCTGCGCGATCCTGTCGGTCGGCGCGCTGGTGCCGCGCAAGGGGCACGACGTCTTGTTGCGGGCGTTGGCGCGCCTGTTCGATCTCGACTGGCACCTCACCGTGGCCGGCTCCGACCAGCGCGATCCGGTGCACGTCCGCACGCTCTCCGCGCTCGCCGAGGAACTCGGGGTTTCGGCTCGCGTCCGCTTCGCCGGCGCGCTCGACGACGCCGCACTCGAGCCGCTGTGGCAAACGGCCGACCTCTTCGCGCTGGCAACCAACTGGGAGGGCTACGCCGCCTCGGTTGCCGAGGCGCTGCGGCGCGGGCTGCCGGTGGCGGTCACCACGGGCGGCGCGGCAGCGTCGCTGGTGCCGGCCGAGGCTGGCGTGGTTTGCCCGCCGGGCGACCATGCCGGTTTCTCGAAAGCCATCCGCCGCCTGATCTTCAGCTATGACCTGCGCGCCGAGATGGGCGAGGTCGCCTGGCGGGCCGGTCAGGAGTTGCCGTCCTGGGACACTCAGGTCGCGGCCTTCGCGGCGGCGCTCGCCGCGTGAGCGGTGCTCACCTCCGACAGGCAGATCGGCGCAGGCTTGCCATCCACGTCGCGCGCCGCAACATACTGCCGCCGCCATCCTGATGGACGCGACCATGCCCCTGCTCGGATGCATCGCCGACGATTTCACCGGCGCCACCGACCTCGCTTCCACGCTGGTCAAGCACGGGATGCGCGCGTTGCAGCTGATCGGCGTTCCGGCGCCCGATCAACCCACGCCCGATGCCGACGCGATCGTCGTCGCGCTGAAGTCGCGCACCGCGCCCGTGCCCGAGGCGGTGCGCGACAGCCTCGGCGCGCTCGCCTGGTTGCAGCGCGCCGGCTGCCGGCAATTCTTCTTCAAGTACTGCTCGACCTTCGACAGCACCGACCAAGGCAACATCGGCCCGGTCGCCGACGCGCTGGTCGCCGCACTCGGCTGCGGGTTCGCGCTGGTCAATCCGGCGTTCCCGGCCAACGGCCGCAGCGTCTACCAGGGCCATCTCTTCGTCGGGTCGGCGCTGCTGAACGAGAGCGGCATGGAGAACCATCCGTTGACGCCGATGCGCGACGCCAATCTCGTCCGCGTGCTCGGACGCCAGACGGAGGGAACCGTCGGGCTCGTGCCGTATGCAACCGTCGCCGAAGGCGCCCCCGCGATCCGTCGTGCGATGACGGCGCTCAAGGAGCAGGGCCGGCGCTACGCGGTGACCGATACGATCGACGAGGCGGACCTGCTGGCGATCGGTCAAGCGGCCGAGCATCACGCGCTGATCACCGGCGGGTCCGGCATTGCGATGGGTCTTCCCGCGAACTTCCGGCGCGCGGGCGCGCTGCCGACGCGCGACGATCCCGGCGCGCTGCCTGTCATCGAGGGCGCCGCGGCGGTGCTGGCCGGCTCATGCTCGCGGGCGACCTTGTTTCAGGTGGCAACCGCACGCGAGCATTTGCCGCTGCTTGAACTCGACCCGCTTGCCACGCCGGACGCGGCCGCGCTGGCGCGACAGGCGCTCGCCTGGGCGGACGAGAGGCTCGGCGCGAAGCCGGTGGTGATCGCCGCATCGGCGCCGCCCGACAAGGTGACGGCGCTCCAAGCGCGCCTGGGTAGCGCCGAGGCAGGCGCGCTGGTCGAGCAGGCTTTGGCGGAGATCGCGGACGGGCTGGTCGCGCGTGGCGTGCGCCGGATGGTGATAGCCGGGGGCGAGACGTCGGGCACCATCGTCTCGCGGCTCGGCGTACGCAGCCTGCGCATCGGCGCCGAGATCGATCCCGGCGTGCCGTGGACATGGGCGGAAGGCACCGGCGCGCCGCTCCTGCTCGCGCTGAAGTCGGGCAATTTCGGCGCCCCGGACTTCTTCCTCAAAGCGTTCCAGCCGGCATCATGACGGAGGCCGCGGTGGAGGAGAGCGAGACACGGCGGCTGCTGGTGGACTTGGCGCGCAGCCTGTTCGAGCGCGGCTTCTCGGTGGGCAGCGCCGGCAACATCAGCGTGCGCCTCGCCGACGGCTATCTCATGACGCCGACCAACGCCTCGCTCGGACGGCTGGAAGCGGAGCGCTTGTCGAAGCTGGACACCCGGTTCCAGCATGTCGGCGGCGACCGGCCGAGCAAGGAGGTGTTCATGCACCGCGCATTCTACGCCGCGCGGACGGACGCGGGAGCCGTCGTGCACCTGCATTCGACCATGGCGACGGCGGTGGCATGCCTGCCCGATCTCGACCCGGTCGCCCCTATTCCGCCGCTGACGCCGTACTTCGTCATGCGGGTCGGAGGCAAGCTGCCGGTCGTGCCGTATTACCGCCCCGGCGATCCGGAAATGGAGCCAGCGATAGCGGACGCCGCGCGTGACGCGAAAGCGGTGCTGTTGGCAAATCACGGCCCGGTCGTATCGGGCAGGACGCTCCTGGATGCGGTGTACGCCGCCGAGGAACTCGAAGAGTCGGCGCGGCTGTTCCTGTTGCTGCGCGGAAGCGCGGTCAGGCTGCTGACCCGGCCGCAGATCGCGGCGCTGCTGGCCGAGAGTTGACGCACCGACATGAAGAGGGCGCCCGCAGGCGCCCTCTTCGTCCGCGCATGGGGTAGGCGGGCTTAGGTCATCGACTCCGAGTTGGGCGAATCCATCGTGTCGGGAGTCGCGGTTTCCGGCGCGCTGGTCTTGCGCGGACGCCTGGTCGCAGGCTTTGCTGCCGCCCGGCGCGGGGCGGCTGCCGTGTCCCGCTTCGTCGTGGCGGCACGCCGTGCTGGGGCCTTGGCGGCGGCGCTGGAAGCAGCCGTGCGTCGCGTCGTCGTGGCCTTGGTCGCCGTCTTCCGGGTGGCAGCCTTGCTCGCAGTCGCGGTCTTGCGCGCACCTGTCGCGCGCGCCGGCGTCTTGCTGGCGGTCGCGGGCCGACCGACGGCCTTGCGCGCGGCCGGCTTCGCAGCCTTCCGTGCCGTTCCGGTGCGAGCGGTGGTCGTGCGGCTTGTCGCAGTCTTGCGAGCTGCCGGCTTCTTCGCGGCCACGGCGCGCTTCGGCACCGCCTTGCGCGTCGCCGCCGCTTTCTTCGCCGCCGCGGGCGTGCGCTTTGCCGCCGTGGCGGTCTTGCGTGTCCCGATCGCGCGCGTGCCGGTCGCGCGCGTCGCGGTTTTGCGTGTGCCCGTCCGCATTGCCAGCGGCTGCGCGCGCGGGCGGTCGGGGGTGTCGGTGTCGTCACTACTCACGAATGGGAACTCCTTTTTTGTCTCGGCGCCGGGTGCGGCCCGCCGGCTCTGATGGTGATACGTGTCGGAAGGCTGTGTGTTCGCGTTCGCTTGCGCGTCCGCGCGCGCAATCGCCCCGTGACAGAGCCGGCGGCCGGCCAACGGAGCCGGCGAGGAACGCGCGAACCGAGGCTCCACTTCGACGCCGCTCCAGTCATCAGGAACCAACGGCGGCAGCCGCCATCGCGTGCCGCTTCGTTCCTTTCGCTCAACAGGCCTGACCATCGCGCTATCGATGTTCGGCCTGCCGCGCTTCGTCTGGATGAGGCAGCGGTCAATGGACCGTCCTTCTTCCTCGCACGCAGCACCCACGGTGAGATGCGAAATACGCTGACGTACTAAGCATCGACTCGAATGCGCGCATGCCGATTTCGCTAATCCGCTTCTCGCACCGGCATGTCAACAAAAAGCAACCGGTTCGCCCGCTGCAAGATGAAAAAAACTTGCGCCATGTTCGCGCGCGATGTCGGGATGCAGGCAAGCCGTCACGACGGCGCATGTCGCGACGGCTTTTGGCGCAGCGCGAAACTGCTTCAGCGACGACCGGACAACGGCACGAAATGCAAGTCCTCGGGTCCGACATAGTTCGCCGTCGGGCGGATGATCTTGCCGTCGATCCGCTGCTCGATCACGTGGGCGGACCAGCCCGACGTGCGCGCGATGACGAACAGCGGGGTGAACATCTCCGTAGGCACACCCATCATGTGATAGCTGACGGCGCTGAACCAATCGAGGTTGGCGAACATCTTCTTGGCATCGCCCATCACCGCCTCGATGCGGTCGGCGATCTCGAACATCGCCATCGCCCCGGCTTCCTGCGACAGCCGCCGCGCGACCTCCTTGATCACTTTGTTCCGGGGGTCGGCGATCGTGTAGACGGGATGGCCGAACCCGATCACCACCTGCTTCTCGGCGATGCGCTTGCGGATGTCGGCCTCGGCCTCGTCGGGGTTCGCGTAGCGCTTCTGGGTTTCGAACGACACCTCGTTGGCCCCGCCGTGCTTGGGGCCGCGCAGCGCACCAATCCCGGCGGTGATCGCCGAGTACATGTCGGCGCCGGTTCCCGCGACCACCCGGCAGGTGAAGGTCGAGGCGTTGAACTCGTGCTCGGCGTAGAGGATGAGCGAGGTGTGCATGGCGCGCACCCAGAGATCGTTCGGGGTGCGGCCGTGCAGCAAGTGCAGGAAATGGCCGCCGATGCTGTCGTCGTCGGTCTCGACCTCGACGCGGCGGCCGTTATGCGCCCAGTGAAACCAGTAGAGCAGCATCGAGCCGAGCGAGGCCATGAGCCGGTCGGCGATGTCGCGCGCACCCGGGTGGCTGTGGTCCTCCTTCTCCGGCAGCACGCAGCCCAGCGCGGAGACGCCGGTGCGCATCACGTCCATCGCGTGCGTCGCGGGCGGCAACGTCTCGAGTGTCGCCTTCACCGCCGCCGGCAGCCCGCGCCACGACCGCAGCTTGGCCTTGTAGCCGCGCAGTTCCGCCGCGTTCGGCAGCGTGCCATGCACCAGGAGGTGGGCAATCTCCTCGAACTCGCAGGATTCGGCGACATCCAGGATGTCGTAGCCCCGATAGTGCAGGTCGTTGCCGGTGCGCCCGACCGTGCAGAGGGCGGTGTTGCCGGCGGTGACGCCGGAGAGCGCGACCGATTTCTTCGGCCGGTTGGCGGGGGGGGCTTGGGTTTCACTCATCGTGATTGCTCCTTCGCAGGACCAACGCCGGCCGGATGCCGGCGTCGCGTCATCATTGGAAGACGGGCATCAGAAGATTCCGGGCTTGCCCTCGGCGAGCGTCCCCGCCGGGAGAGCGACGTTCAGCAGGTGCAGTTCGCCCGCCTGGAGACGCGGGAGACCCTGCACCACTTCCAGGAAACGGTTGCTCTCGCGCGTCGAGATGATGCCGTTCGTCAAGGTCTGAAACTTGTGGATGTAGTCGGGCCGGCTGAACGGGCGCGCGCCAAGGGGATGCGCGTTCGCCACGGCAATCTCGTCCTCGGTGCGGGAGCCGTCGCGCATAAACACTTCCACCCGTGCTCCGAAGGCCAGCTCGTTCGGGTCGGTGGCGTGATAGCGCCGGGTCCACTCGGGCTCTTCCCGTGTCTCGATCTTGTGCCACAGCTCGACCGTGGACGCCTTGGACGCGCGACGCGGGGCGTAGCTGTCGACGTGGTGCCAGCGCCCGTCCTCCAGCGCCACGGCGAAGATGTACATGATGGAGTGGTCAAGCGTCTCCCGGCTCGCCTTCGGGTCCATCTTCTGCGGGTCGTTGGCGCCGGTGCCGATCACGTTGTGCGTGTGGTGCGAGGTGTGGATCACGATCCGCTCGACCTGCCGCAAATCGGCGATCTGCTCGCGCAGCTGGAAGGCGAGGTCGATGAGCGCCTGGGATTGGTACTCGGCGCTGTGCTCCTTCGTGTAGCTTTCCAGGATCGCGCGCTTCGCCTCGCCCGGTTCGGGCAGCGGCACCTGATAGTGCGCGTCGCGGCCGTCGAGCATGTAGGCGATGACGCTGTCCTCGCCTTCGTAGATCGGGCTCGGGGCCCCCTCGCCGCGCAGCACCCGATCCACCGCCTCCACCGCGAGCTTGCCGGCATGCGCCGGCGCGTATGCCTTCCAGCTGCTGATCTCGCCCTTGCGCGATTGGCGGGTGGTGAACGATACGTGCACCGCCTGCTGCACGGCTTGATAGATCACGTCCTGCTTCAAGCCGAGCAAGGTTCCGATGCCGGCGGCCTGCGCCGGGGCCAGATGCGCGATGTGGTCGATCTTGTGCGCATGCAGGCAGATCGCTTTCACTAGATCGATCTGGATTTCGTAGCCCGTTGTGAGGCCGCGGATGAGCTCGCGGCCGGATCTTTCCATCGCCTGTGCCACAGCGAGGATGGGCGGGATGTTGTCGCCCGGGTGCGAGTAGTCCGCCGCGAGGAACGTGTCGTGCATGTCGAGCTCGCGCACCGCGGTGCCGTTCGCCCAAGCCGCCCATTCGGCGCTCACCCGCCGCGTCGCGGGCACGCCGAGCACCGTCGATCCGTCCTTGCGCGGATGGCCTAGCGCCATGTCCCGTGCCGAAACCACGGGTCGCCGGTTGATCGCGGCGATGGCGACGGCCGCGTTGTCGATGATGCGGTTCAGGATCATCGCGGCGACGTCGCGCTCGACGCCCACGCGGTCGGCGGCGACCCCGGCGATCTTCCAGGCAAGTTGGTCCTCGCGCTTGAGATTGGCTTTCGAAGGGGACACCTTCACGTCTTGCAGCTTCATGCTTCCTCCGGGGGCGCCGCATCTGCGGCCGCTCGAGCAAAAGGCGCGACCGCAACGGCCGAACCGGGTGACGGCACTTTGGTAAGGTCGCGTTCGCGTAACGGCAAGTAAGCAACCCGCACCGCTTTCTGGCGGAAGCGAACGGCAAGCCGATCCCTTGCGGGCTCGCGCCGGGAATGGTGCTATGCACAACGCTTGATCGCGCGGTTGCATCGGATCAAGTAGACCGGCGTTGCATCCCGGCCGAGCAACCGTCTTCGTGCAAAGGATCTTCGTCATGGCTCCGATCCGCTGGCAGCCCGACCGCGCCGCCCGGGCGCTACCCGTCCGGTTGCCGCCGATGACGACGGCGATCGGCCGCGGGCTGCTCTGCCGCTGCCCGGCTTGCGGCCAGACGCACCTGTTCAACGGCTATCTGCGCGTCGTGCCGGAATGCACCAACTGCCACGCGCCGCTCGGCCTCGCCCGGGCCGACGACGCGCCGCCCTACTTCACCATCTTCGCCGTCGGCCACATCGTCATCCCGCTGATGTTCATGTACGATCGGGCGGCCGATCCGCCGATCTGGCTGATGTCAGCGATCTTCCTGCCGCTCACCCTCGCACTCACGCTCGCCCTGCTGCGACCGATCAAGGGCGGCACGGTCGGCCTCATGCTGAAGCTCGGCATGGTCAAGAGCAGCCTGGACGACTGATCCCCGATGACACCGACGTCTGCCACCCAGGCCGATGCGCGGCTGGTCCGGGTGGTGCTGGACGGCGAGGCGCTGACCCGCCTCTCGCCCATACTGGAAGCCGACCGCGCGCAAGCCGTGGCCGACCTTGAGGTGGAAAATCGGTTCGCCCCGGTCGGCCCGAAAGCGGCTGCCGGTGGAGCAGGTTGGCCTGGCCCCTATGCGCTGCGTCTCTCGGTGCAGGAGGGGCGTCTGGTGTTCGACATCCGCCGCGAGGACGACGCGCCGGTGATCGCGATCGTGCTGGCGCTCGGCCCGTTTCGCGGCCTCATCAAGGACTACCAGCTGCTCGTGGACAGCCACGTCAAGGCCGTCGAGGAAGGGCGCGAGGCACGCATCCAGGCGATCGACATGGGGCGGCGCGGCCTGCACAACGAGGGTGCGGAACTGATGATCCAACGCCTCGACGGCAAGATCGCGATGGATTTCGAGACCGCGCGCCGACTGTTCACGCTAGTTTGCGTGCTGCACCAGCGGATCTGAGGATCGACCGCGATGAGGATCGACGGCGCGCCGTATCGTAGCGTCTGGGTGGACCAGGATGACGGCTGGTCGGTGCGCATCATCGACCAAACCAAACTGCCCTGGGCTCTCGAGGTTCTCCGCCTGACGGACGTGGCCGCTGCCGCGCACGCGATCCGCTCCATGCAGGTCCGTGGCGCACCGCTGATCGGCGCCGTCGCCGCCTATGGCGTCGCCCTGGCGCTGCACGCCGACCCGTCGAGCGATGCGATGGAGCGTGACGCGGCGATGCTGGTCGAGACGCGGCCGACCGCAGTCAATCTCCGTTGGGCGGTGGAGCGGATGCTGACCCGGCTGCGCAACACGCAAGTTGCCGAACGCGCGCGGGTCGCCTACGCGGAGGCCGCCGTTATCGCCGACGAGGACACGGCGCAGTGCGCAGCGATCGGCGAGCACGGCCGCGTGCTGATCGAGGGTGCCGCGCGAGCCAAGCCGGGCCACCGCGTCAACGTGCTCACCCATTGCAATGCCGGCTGGCTTGCCACGGTGGACTGGGGCACCGCGCTCGCGCCCGTGTACAAGGCGCATGACGCCGGGATCGACCTGCACGTGTGGGTGGACGAGACCCGCCCACGCAACCAAGGCGCGGCGTTGACGGCTTGGGAACTCGGCAAGCACGGGGTGCCGCACACCGTCGTCTCGGACAACGCGGGCGGCCACCTGATGCAGCACGAGGCGGTCGACCTGGTGATCGTCGGCGCCGACAGGGTGACGCGCGCCGGCGACGCGGCGAACAAGATCGGCACCTACCTCAAGGCGCTCGCGGCCAAGGACAATGGCGTGCCGTTCTGGGTCGCCTTTCCGTCGACGACGATAGATTGGACGGTTGCCGATGGCGTCGCGGACATCCCGATCGAGGAGCGCGCAAGCACGGAGGTGACGACCATCACCGGCCGGGACTCCAATGGCGCGGTCGTCACGGTCCAGGTCACACCCGATGGCAGCACGGCCGCCAACCCCGCGTTCGACGTCACTCCCAGTCGGCTCGTCACCGGCCTGATCACCGAGCGCGGGCGCTGCGCCGCGACTGTCGAAGGTTTGCTCGCGCTGTTCCCCGAGCGGGTCTGAGCCGCTTCCGGCATGACCACGCGCTACGACGTGATCGTGCCGCAGATGGGAGGGATGAGCAGGGCCGCGACGTTCGCCGCCATTGTCGGCCTGTTCGCCCTCACAGGTTGCGCGTCGAAGCCGCACCCCTCGCCCCCGTCGGGTGCGGCCAGGGGCGCGGGCGGGTTCGCCCAGGTGGACCCACGCGCCCCGGGTTTCGCCAACATGCCCTACGAGCCGCTGTCTCGGCAGTCCGTCGTCGGCATCGCATTGCGCGAGTGGCGCCTGTTCGGCCGCCCGGTCGACGACGACCCGCCGGGCACGCGGCCACCGGCGCTGCCTGACGAGAAGCCGGAGCGCTGGCCCGGCTTATGGCAACGGGTCGGTGAATACTGGTGGCTCGGGGTCGATCCGAACGACAAGGAAGCCGCCTGGACCGGCAAGCACGACGAATACGGGGTCGAGTTCCCGGCGAACGAGGATGGGCACTACGCCTGGTCGGCCGCCTTCGTCTCTTACGTGATGCGCATTGCCGGCGCCGGACCGCGGTTTCCCTATTCGCGGACCCATGCCGACTACATCAATACCGCGGCCGAGATGGCGCAGGGCCGCACCTCCGGGTGGGTCGTGGCCGCCGAGCGGCCCGAGGGGTACGCGCCGTCGCCGGGCGACTTGATCTGCATGGGCCGCGGATGGGCCGCGCGGCTGCGTTACGACGATTTGCCGACGCAGGACTTTCCCGGCCATTGCGACTTCGTGGTCGAGGTCACGCCCGGCTCGCTGACCGTGATCGGCGGCAACGTGGACGACGCGGTGACGATGAAGCACGTGCCGACCACCCCGGACGGCAAGCTGGCGGGGCCGGACGGCGTGGTGATCGACACCCGCTACCCTTGGCTTGTCGTGCTGCGCGTCCTCTACAATGGGCCGGTAAGCTGAACGCGAGCGGAGGACGGCCGGATGCAACAGGCGCTGGCGGGCAAGGTCGCCCTGGTCACCGGAGCGGGCAAGAACATCGGCCGGGCGATCGCGCTCCGGCTCGCGCGCGACGGCGCTTCGGTGATCGTGAACGGGCGGAGCGACCGCGCGCTGCTGGACGCCGTGGTGACGGAGATCAACGCGCTCGGCGGCCAGGCGCTTGCCTGCGTCGCGGACGTGACCAATCCCGCCGCCGTCACGAGCATGGTCGACGAAGCCGTGGGCGCGATGGGCGGCCTCGACATCCTGGTGAGCAATGCCGGGCTGCGGCGGCAGACGCCGTTCCTGGAGATGCAGTTCGCCGAGTGGCGCGAGATCCTGTCGGTGGCGCTCGACGGCGCCTTCATCCTGACCCGCGCGGCGGCGCCGCACATGATCGCGCGCGGCGGCGGGGCCATCGTGGCGCTGTCCGGCGTCTCGACGCATGTCGGCACGCCGAACCGCTGCCATGTGTCGGCGTCGAAGGCGGGGCTGGAGGGACTGATGCGCGCCCTGGCCGTCGAGCTCGCGCCACATCGCATCACCTGCAACTGCGTTTCACCGGGCGCCGTCGACACGGTGCGCGGCCCGACCGCGGGCGCGCTGCCCAGCACGCTCGGCGCCGCCGCCATCCCGCTGCAACGCAAGGCGACCGTCGAGGAGATCGCCGCGATGGTGTGCCTGCTGGCCGGACCGGAGGGCGGCTACGTCACGGGGCAGACGATCCACGTCAACGGCGGCACGTTCCTGACGTAGGGTTCAGGCCATCCGGTATGCGCGCCGCGCCGCGCCGGCGAACAGCGCGGTCTTCTCGTCGGAGGACGCGGCGGCAGCGAGGCGCTTGAACGCGTTCCAGACCACCTGGTAGCTGCACCAGCGCTTCTGCACCGGGAAATTGCTCTCGAACATCGAGCGGTCCGGTCCGAACCGCTCGATGCAGGTCTCGATCCAGGGCCGCACGCCTCGGCGACCTCCTCCGAGCCGGGCGGCGTGTCGCGCCCCCCGCCGCCGTGCCCGGGCAGCCGGATCGGCAACGCACCGAGCTTGACGTAGACGTTCGGATGCCGCGCGACCCCGGCGATGCCGGCGCTCCAAGCGGCGAACACCTCGTCGCGCCGGCCGGCGTACGGGCCGCCGAGGATCGGGCTGCCGACATGGTTGAGGACGATCGTCACGTCGGGGAACGCCGCCGCGAGGTCCGCCAGCTCGGACAGTTGCGGATGATAAATCCAGGCGTCGAACGACAGCCCGAGACGGCCGAGGCGGGCGAAGCCCTCGCGCCAGGTCGGATCCGCCAGCATCGCGGCGCGCGGGGCGATGGAGCGAACCTTCTCGTCCGGGTGCCACGCGGTCGAGAACCGGATGCCGCGAAACCGGCCGCCGCTCGCCTTAAGGTGCGCCTCCAGCACCGGCTCGACCCGCGCGCCCAAGGTGAGGTCGGCGTTGCCGAACATCGCCGCGCAGGCGCGCGCCGGGCCGAACGTGCCGCTGGCGCTCATCGCGGCGATGCCGGTCACGAACTCGGTCTCGCCCAGCGAGCGCAGTTCAGGCGGACCGTCCGGGCGATACATCGAGTGGCACTCGGCGAACACCGTCGCGACGAGATTGTGGCCACTTCCGAGGTCGGCGAGCAGCTCGGGGAGCAGATAGGTGTTCCCCTCGCGCACCCACAGATGATGGTGCGGGTCGACGATCGGCAGCGCGGGGTCGATGATCGCCTCGGTGCGCAGCGCGAGCCACGCCGCGTCCGCGTCGCCCGAGAACGGATTGCGCTCGCTCATCTTGGCTCTCCCCCTGCCCCGTCCGACGGCAGCACGAACCGCGACGGCGCACAACGCGCGGCAGCCCCCTCACCCCAACCCTGAGGGGAGAGGGAGAAGAAAGCCCCCTCCCCTTGCGGGAGGGGGTTGGGGGAGGGGATACTGCTTGGTAGCCAAATGAGAACGCGGAGGGGCGCAGATGAATTTCGAGTTCTCCGAGGAATCGGCGCTGCTGCGCGATCAGGCGCGCGGCTTCCTGCGCGACAAGTGTCCGCCCAAGGTCGTGCGCCGCGTGCTGGACGGCGAGGAGCCGTACGCGAAGCCGCTTTGGCAGGAGATGGCCGGCATGGGCTGGCTCGGCGCGGCGATCCCGGAGGAATACGGCGGTGCCGGGCTCGGCTACGAGGGGCTGTGCGTGCTCGCCGAGGAGCTCGGCCGGGCGGCGGCGCCGGTGCCGTTCGCCTCCTCAATCTACCTCGCCGCCGAGGCGATCATGGCGGCGGGAAACGAGACGCAGAAACGCGCGCTACTGCCGAAGCTGGCCGACGGATCGCTGATCGGCACGTTCGCGCTGGCCGAGGGGCTCGCCCAGCCGACGCCGGACGCGATCAACCTGCGGGCGGTCGGCGGCGTGCTGAGCGGCGAGAAATGGCCGGTGCCGGACGGCAACATCGCGGATTTCGCGATAGCCGTCGCGCGCGGTGACGGCGGGATCGGGCTTTATCACGTGGACTTCGCAGGCACCGGTGTCGCGCGGCAGCCGCTCCGCAGCATCGACCCGAGCCGCGACCAGGCGCGGATCGATCTGACGGGCGCGAAGGCGGAACGGCTTGGCGGGCCGGGCGAGGCCTGGCCGATGGTCGAGCGCGTGCTGGAGCGCGCGGCGATCCTGGTGGCCTTCGAGCAGGTCGGCGGCGCCGAGGCGTGCCTGCACATGGCGCGCGACTACGCGATGGAGCGCTTCGCGTTCGGTCGGCCGATCGCCTCGTTCCAGGCGATCAAGCACAAGCTCGCCGACGTCTACGTCGCACTCGAGCTGGCGCGGTCGAACGCCTATTACGGAGCCTGGGCGCTGTCCGACGGCGGCGCCGAATTGCCGCTTGCCGCCGCGGCCGCGCGCGTGTCCGCCACCGAGGCGTTCCACCTCGCGTCGAAGGAAAACATCCAGACGCACGGCGGCGTGGGCTTCACCTGGGACTTCGACTGCCATCTCTACTACCGACGCTCCAAGCATCTGGCGCTGACCTTGGGCGCCGCGCCGTTCTGGAAGGACCGGCTCGTCGACCAGCTCGAAACCCGCAACGCGGCCTGAGGAGGACACATGGACTTCAACGACACGCCGGAGGAAGCGGCGTTCCGCGCCGAGGCCCGCGCGTTCCTGCAGGCCAACGCCGAGCCGAAGGGCCGCGCCAAGCCGGTCGATTTCCGCCGCCACATCGGCGACGAGCAGGTGCAGCGCGCGAAGGCCTGGCAGGCGAAGAAGGCGGCGGCCGGGTTCGCCGCGATCACCTGGCCCAAGCAATGGGGCGGACGCGAGGCGTCGCCGATCATGCAGGTGATCTATCAGCAGGAGGAGCAGAACTACTCGGTGCCCAACGGCGTGTTCGAAATCGGGCTCGGCATGTGCATCCCTACCATGATGCAGTACGCGAATTCGGAGCAGCTTGAACGGCACGTCCAGCCGGCGGTCCGCGGCGAGGAGATCTGGTGCCAGCTGTTTTCCGAGCCGGCCGGCGGGTCCGACCTTGCCGCGTTGCGCACCCGCGCCGAGCGCGACGGCGACGAGTGGGTGATCAACGGGCAGAAGATCTGGACTTCCGGCGCGCATCTGTCCGACTGGGGCATCCTGGTCACGCGCACCGACCCGACCGTGCCGAAGCACGCCGGCCTGACGTTCTTCTTCCTCGACATGAAGTCGCCCGGCGTCGAGATCCGGCAAATCCATCAGATGTCGGGATCGCGGCACTTCAACGAGGTGTTCTTCACCGACGTGCGCATCGCCGACAGCCAGCGCCTGGGCGCGGTCGGCCAGGGCTGGCGCGTGTCGCTGACCACCTTGATGAACGAGCGCCTCGCGGTGGGCGGCATCGCCTACCGGCCCGACATGGACGACCTCGTTGAGCTGACGCGCACCTTGGAGGTCAACGGCCACGCGGCGATCCGCGACAGCGCGGTGCGCGAGCGCATCGCCGACTGGTGGGTGCGCTCGCAAGGACTCAAGCTGACGCAGTTCCGTACCTTGACGGCGTTGTCGAAGGGCAAGGACCCCGGACCGGAGAACTCGATCGGCAAGCTGGTGAAGGCGGGGATGACGCAGGACATCGCGTCCTACGGCATGGACCTGATGGACGCGGCGGGCGCGGTGATGGACCGCGAGCTTGCCCCGCAATACGCGATTTTCCAGGACACCTTGCTCGCCTCGCCGGGCGGGCGCATCGCCGGCGGCTCCGACGAGATCATGCGCAACATCATCGCCGAGCGCGTGCTCGGGATGCCGGGCGACATCCGGGTGGACAAGGACAAGCCGTTCAACCAGGTGCCTGGCGGGCGCGGGTAGGCTCCCTCACCCCGGCCCTCTCCCGGAGGGAGAGGGGGTATACCAATGCCCTCTCCCGGAGGGAGAGGGGGTAGACAAAAGCCCTCTCCCCTCGGGAGAGGGTTGGGTGAGGGCTAGCTCCCCGTCAGATCCCGCAGCAGCGGCATCGCCTCCGTCGCGAACCGTTCGATCTGTCGGTCGCGTTCCTCGTACGGCCCCAGGAAGTCGAGGATCACGTGCCGCATTCCCGCGGCGTGGAACTCCCGGATGCGCTCGGCCACGTCCGCCGGCCGGCCGAGCGCGCAGTAGCGCTGCGCCGGCTTGCGGAAGTCCATCGCGTAGCGAACGCTCAAGGTCTCGGTCGCCGCGTCCAGCGCCTCCTCGTACGTATCGTCCACCCGGGTGAACAAGAGATGCCCCGAGCCGAAGCGCGTGATCTCGCGGCCCTCGGCCGCTACCGCAATCTTGCCGAGATAGTCGCGATACATCTCCGGCGTGACGACGTAGGACAGCCAGCCGTCGCCGATGCGCCCGACGCGCCTGAGCGCCGCGTCGGTGCGGCCGGCGAACCAGATCGGCGGACCGCCCGGCTGGCGCGGCGGCGGCTGCATCGGCACGTCGCTGAACGGGCCGTAGAACCGGCCTTCGTGGCTGACCTTCTCGCCCGTCCACAGCTTGCGCAGCACCGCGACCCCTTCGGCGAGCCGCGCGCCGCGCTCGTTGTGCGGCACGCCGCACAGCTCGTATTCCTTGGGAAACTCGCCGCCGACGCCGACGCCGAACACCAGCCGCCCTTCGGTCAGATGGTCGAGCGTGGCGACCTGCTTGGCGACGGGGGCGGGATGGCGGAGCGGCAGCAGGAACACGGAGGTGCCGAGCAGCAAGCGCCGGCTGACCATCGCGGCCTGCGCGAGCTGCAGCAGCGGGTCCAGAACCGGAACCGCGAACGAGACGTGATCGCCGGACCAGAGCGAATCGTAGCCGAGCCGGTCAACCAAGGAGACGAGTTCGACCAGCTCGTCGATGCACGGCTCCCACGCGCTGGTGGCGGGCTCGGTGCGGCGATGGAGGGTCTGCACGCCGATCCGCAGCCGGTCATCGATCGGGAGCTTCACCACGCGGTCTCCCACACGTTAAGAAGCTCGTCGCAACAAACCCGTCAGTACGGGGTATCACCGCAGATCGTGATGCGGTGCATGATCCGCGTCTCCGCCGGATAGTCGTTGACTGCGAAGTGCTGGACGCACCGATTGTCCCAGAACGCCATCGAGCCGGTCTCCCAGCGGAAGCGGCAGGTGAACTCGGGCCGCGTCGAGTGCCGCATCAGGTACTCGATGATCGGCTCGCTTTCCTCGTCCTTCATGCCCTCAAAACCCTGCACGTGGCCGCCGATGTAGAGCAGCTTGCGCCCGGTCTCCGGGTGGGTGCGGACCAGCGGGTGCAGGGACGTGGTCTGCACGTTGCCGGGCTCCTTGACCCGCATGGAGCTCTGGCCCGCATGCATTTCCTTGCGCGACTTGCCGCCATGACCCTTGAAATGGTCGCCCACGCAGATGGTGCGCAGGTCGGCGATCAGCCGCTTCATGCCGTCCGACAGGCCCTCGTAGGCGAGGTACTGGTTGGTGAAGATCGTGTCGCCGCCGGCGGAGGGAACCTCCTTGGCGTACAGCATCGTCCCCATCGCGGGCTGCGGCGAGAACATCTGATCGGTGTGCCAATTGCCGCCGAAATTCCGCTTGTCGGTCGGCCGCTTGACGATCTCCAGGATTTCCGGGTTCTCCGGCATCCCCTCGATGAACGGATGCAGATGAATCTCGCCCCACCGACGGGCGAACGCCAGCTGCTGCTCGGGGGTCATCTTCTGGTCGCGGAAAAAAATCACTTGGTTGTCGAGCAACGCGGCGCGAATCTCGCCCAATGTCTCGGCGTCGAGCTCGCGCGAGAGATCGACGCCGGTTATCTCGGCGCCGAGCGCGCCCGCGATCCGGCTGGTCTCGATCCGGCGATGCTGCGTGTTCTGCAAGTAGCCCATCGACCCATCCTCCCTGAAGCCAGGATGATGACTCCGAACCGGACGGCTGAGAAGGCGGATCGGAGAGGTGCCCCGGCTCGCCCGCAACGGCGTCCGCCGCAGGCAGGCGGGATCGTTAGGTGCGCGCGTTGGCCTGCATCAGCATCATGGAGGGTAACCAGACGCGGGTCACCTTCCATGCGCCGCTCTCGAACTCGAGCCGCAACCGTACCGGCTGGTGCTTTGCCGCGCCCGGCATCCGGAGCAGCACCGAGAAGGTCGTTGGGCTGTCGAAGAATGCCCAGGCGATCGCCGGACTGGCCTCCGACCCCACGCTGCTCGCGGGCTTGACGAGGTTTGCTGCGCGGGAAGCCGCGACGAGCGCTTCCGCACTCACCTGCTCGTCAACCGCGTTGGCGGCTATTCCGCGCACGAAGGAATAACCGAACGGGGGCAAGTGCGAGTCGGTGCTTGCGACCTTCACTCCGGGTTCCTCGAACACCGTGTCGCAGATGTCCTCCTTGATCCCTTCGCGAACGCCATCCCAGTCGACCATTGCCTCGAGCGTCGCGGAATCGCCGTGCTGGACTGCCTCGGCCAGCCGGAACAGCGTCATGTACGGCCAAGCCATGTAAGCGGCGCAAACCACCGCGACTGCCGCGACCACTCGCTTCCTACTGCGCATCGGCCTGCTCCGTCATCAAACCGGATTCGTAGAACGTGCAGCGATAACAACGGTTCTTAGGCTGCCACATTCGGTTGCTTGGCGAAAGCTTAAGCTGGATCGTTGTAATGACTCAACCATTTCGTGCATTCTCCGGGCCCTTAATCGTCAGCTGCGCGTAGGCCCCAGGATCGGTCGCGCCTTCGGTGCCGAATACCAAGACGCGGCTGTGCGGAGCCAATCCCAAGGTCACGCGCGCGCGAACCCTGCCTCGGGCAGCACCACCTCCGTGGGCCGGCCGGCGCGCGGATTGAGGAACAAACTGAACGGCATCGGTCCGAGCATCGGCGGACCGTGGACCGCGTTGCGCCCACCCGCAACCTTGTCTAGTGCTGCCCGGCGGCGGGGGCGAGCGCGGACATGCACATATCCATCCTGGGCGGCGGCGGTTTCCTCGGCCACAGGCTGGCGGCGCGCCTCGCGCGCGAAGGCCAGCTCGGCGGACGGGCGATCCGAAGTCTCACCCTGTTCGACGTGAGCGAGCCGGCGCCGCCGGACAACGCACCTTTCCCAATCAGGGCGGTCGCCGGCGACGTGGCGGAGCTTCCGGCCGCAGCGATACCGCCGCAGACCGAAATCGTGTTCCAGCTTGCCGCGGTGGTCAGCGCGCAAGCGGAGGCGGACTACGATCTCGGCCGACGGGTGAACTTGCGCGGCATCGATGCGGTGATCGACGCCTGCCGTAGCCTGACCCGGCCGCCCCGCGTCGTGTTCACCAGCAGCGTCGCCAGCTTCAGCGGCGGCCAGGGCGCGCGTCTGGCGGACGACGCGCGCCAGCTGCCGGGCAACAGCTACGGCGCGCAGAAGGCGGCGGCCGAGCTGCTGCTGGCCGACGCCAGCCGAAGGGGCTTCCTCGACGCGGTCGCGATCCGGCTGCCGACGGTGATCGTGCGCCCCGGACGGCCGAACCAGGCGGCCAGCGGCTTCGTCTCGGCCATCATCCGCGAGCCGCTACTTGGGTTGCCGACCGTGCTCCCGGTGCCCGACGATTTCGCCCTGTGGGTTTGCAGCCCCCGCCGCGCCGTCGACTGGCTGATGCACGCCGCCGGGGTCGACACCGCCTCGATGGGCCTCGACCGCGGCGTCAATCCGCCTGGCATCAGCGTGACGGTCGCAGAGATGCTGGAAGCGCTCGACGCCGTCCGGCCCGGAGCCGCGGCCTTGGTCGTCCGCGCGAGCGACCCCGCCGTGGCCGCCATCGTCGGCGGCTGGCCGGCCGCGTTCGAGCCCGTCCGGGCCCGCGCCCTCGGCTTTGCCCCGCACGAACCGTTGATCGACATCGTGCGGGCGTTCGCCGAGGACGATCTGGAAGCGACGCGGGCGGATCGGACCGACATTTAATCCTATGAGACCGGCAGCATTCTTTTGCCGCGAATTAAGTTAGAGGGCATTCTGTTGCGATTGATCGAACGCGACGCACGTTCCACAAAGGCTCGTTTCCTTATCTAGGCCATAATGCCGGCATTCCCGTCGTCGACTGGTCTCTTTAGGCGCTGCTCATGGTCCGTCTTTCAGGCAATCCGACTTTCGTCCGCGTCGACCCGGTGCGGCCGTCGGTCGCCGCGAAGGACCGCGCTCGGCCCCGTCGTCCGTTGGGCGAAGCCGTCCTGCATGCTCCCCAGACCCTGCGCGCCCTGGTCCGGGCGGACGAGATCTGGCTCGTTGCGGTAGCCGCGGTGGTCGGCGCAATCGCCGGGCTGATGGTCACGCTCATGACCCTCACCACGTTCGCGATCCACGAAGTCCTGTTCGACCTGCCGCCCGGCCAGCGCCTGAGCGGTTCGGCTTACCTAGATCCGGTGCGCTGCGTCGCCGTGCCGATGCTTGGCGGACTGGTGGTCGGGCTGTTCGGTCTGCTGATCGCGCGATACTGGCCACGGCGGGCCATCGACCCGATCGAGGCCAATGCGCTCTACGGCGGGCGCATGTCGCTGAACGACAGCTTGGTGGTTATCCTGCAGACGGTGCTGTCGAACGGGTTCGGCGCCTCGGTCGGCCTGGAGGCGGGATACACGCAGATCGGCTCGGCTTTCGCCTCCCGGCTAGGCCGCAGCTTCCGGGTGCGGCGAAACGATTTGCGCGTGCTGGTCGGATGCGGCGCCGCCGGTGCGATCGCAGGCGCCTTCAACGCGCCGCTCACCGGCTCCTTCTACGCGTTCGAGCTGGTGATCGGCACCTACTCGCTTGGCATCCTGGCGCCGGTGGTGGTGTCCGCCATCGTCAGCGTCGGCGTTGTCCAGGCCCTGAATGGCAGTCCGGGCGGTTTCGAGATGATCGTGCCCGGCAGCATCGAGCCCCTCGATTACCTGCCGATCGTCGTGCTGGGGACGCTGTGTGCGCTGTTCGGCGTCCTCATCATGCGCGGCGTCACGCTGACCGAAACGTTGTTCCGCCGGAGCGGCGTGCCGGGGTGGCTGCGGCCCTGCATCGGCGGGCTTGCGGTCGGGCTGCTCGCGCTGATCTCGCCGCAAGTCCTGTCGTCCGGTCATGCCGCGCTGGCGAACGGGTTCGATGCGCCTTACCCGCTGGTCTACATCGCGATGTTATTGATCCTCAAGGCAATCGCGTCCGCCGTCTCGATCGGTTCGGGCTTCCGCGGCGGCCTGTTCTTCGCCTCGCTGTTCCTCGGCGCGATGCTGGGCAAGCTGTTCGCCGGCGCATTGGCGCATATCTCCGCCGCTCACGCGCTCCCGGCCGTGGTCTGCGCGTTGGTCGGCATGAGCGCCATGGCAGTCGCGATCGTCGGCGGGCCGCTGACGATGGGCTTCCTCGCCCTGGAGACCACAGGAAGCCTGCCGATGACGGCTGCCGTGCTCGCCGCCTGCGTGGTCTCGGCGCTCACGGTCCGGCGCACGTTCGGCTACTCCTTCGCCACCTGGCGGTTCCACCTGCGCGGCGAGAGCATCCGCAGCGCGGTGGATATCGGCTGGATGCGCAATCTTACGGTGGGACGCATGATGCGGCGCGAGGTGCGCACCATCCGTGCGGACCTGCCAATCGCTGCCTTCCGCCGAAGCTTTCCGCTGGGCGCCACGCAGCGGGCGGTCGCGGTCGACGAGGCCGGCCGTTATGCCGGCATCGTCCTGCTGGCCGAGGCTCATTCAGAGCTTGAGAACGTCACCCGGGTCGGCGAAATCCTGCATAACCAGGATACGATGCTGCTGCCGCACATGACGATCAAGGAAGCGGTTGCGACGTTCGAGGCCTCCGAGAGCGACGCGCTCGCCGTGGTGGACGGTCGGGATACCCGGCAGGTGATCGGGCTGCTCACCGAACAGTACGCGCTACGGCGCTACAGCGAGGAGCTGGACCGGCGCCGCAAGGAGCTATCGGGCGAATACTGACCTCCCGCCCCAAGCCGGCAGGCGTCCGCCGCCCCTGCGCTCGCCCTATCGCGTCGGCTCGGCGGGCAGCGACGCCGTCGTGCCGGTCACGGCCGATACCGGCTCACGCTGCTTCAGCAGGTCGCGGATTTCCTCGAGCAGCAGCTCGCTGCGCACGGGGGGCATCTCGGCGGCCTCCTTGCGCATGACCCGGGATACCGCTTTGACGAGCCAGAACACGCAGAAGGCGACGATCACGAAGTTGATGACGGTGTTGATAAACACACCGATGTTGACGGTGGGCGCGCCAGCTTTCTGGGCGACATCAAGCGAATCGTAATGCTGGCCATTCAGCGGGAAGAAGATGTTACTGAAATCGATCCCGCCGATCGCCATGCCGAGCAGGGGATTGAACAGGTCCTTCACCAGACTGTTCACGATCCCGGTGAAGGCGGCTCCGATGATGATGCCGACCGCCAGGTCGATGACGTTGCCGCGCGCGATGAAGGCACGGAACTCGGCAACCCACCCGGGCGCCTTGGGAAGCGGTAGGTGAGCCTTCGGGAGATGGAAGGAGGACGGCATGTGGCGCTTGTTCCCCGTTGCGCCGCGCTCGTTACATCAAAACTCCGTCGCGCGCGACCCGGGTCGCGCGTCAAAAAAGACGTGATCGGGCGTTTTTACAGCCGTTTCGGTCAGGTCGCGCCGGCGACGTAGGCCCGCAGGCTGTCGACCTCGTGGTCCTGCTGCATGATGCGCGCCTTCACCACGTCGCCGATGCTGATCATGCCGATCAGCGCGCCGCGTTCGACCACCGGCAGATGCCGAACGCGGCTCGCCGTCATCACGGTCATCGCCTCGACCTCGGTGGTCTGCGGCGTGACGATGTGCAGCGCGCGGGTCATCAGCTGGCCCGCCGACATCTCAAGCGTCCGCGCGCCGTTCGCCGCCAGCGAAGTCACGAGGTCGCGCTCGCTGACGATGCCGAGCAGCTGATCCGCCGAATCCAGGACCAGCACCGCCCCGATCCGCCGCTCGGAGAGCAGCGCCGCCACCGCGTCGATCCGCGCCGTGGGATCGACCGACACCACGTCGTAACCCTTGTGCTTCAGGATCGCTGCAACCGTCATTGTATGATCCTCCCCTGGTTGCCGCAGCCAGGTTCGCTCCGGTCTGCGTTTGCCATTTGAGCTTGCGCCTGTCGGCGGGCGCTACGCAAACGGAAGACGCACGGCGCACGAGCATGTCAGTGCCCGGCGGGAAGCTCCGCCAGTTCCACGAGGAGGTTGCCGGTAGCGCTCGGATCGATGAACGCGATGCGGCTGCCGCCGTGGCCGGTCCGCGGCGTCTCGTCGATCAGCTTGATGCCCTTGCCGCGCAACTCGGACAACGCACCGTCGATGTCCTCGACCTCGAAGCAGATGTGGAACAATCCCTCGCCTTCGGGCGGGATTTGCCGGCCGATGCCGGAATCGCGCGTCACGCCGTCGAGCAGTTCGATATACGTCTCGCCGACCGGAAACATCGCCAGCCTGACGCTGCCGATCTGCTCCTCGTACTCCATCTTGAGCCCGAATGCCTGCTCCAACAGCCCCATGCTCGCCCGCATGTCCTTAACCGCGACGGCGACGTGCTCGATGCGTTTGATCTTCATGGTTGCTCGCTCCTCTGGCGAACCGAGCTTGCGGGCGATGCTCACGCGCCGCAACCGGGTTTGCCCCGGTCGGTTCCCAGGGAGTAGACTTCCCTACTTCGGGATAAGTTTGACGGGAGGACGCGGGGATGAGTGCGACGCTCAAGCAACGGCCAAGCGAAGCGGCGGGCCTGTACGACCGGCTCGAGGATCGTATTCTGGCGCGCGACCAGGCCGGCGCGAGCCGTACCTACTACGACCTGCTGCGCAGCGGCCGGCCGATGCCGGAGATCGTCGCCGAGGCGGTGCGGATCCACGCGCCCTACACCCACGTCCCGTACCATGAGCGCATGGACCAGGGCGTGCCGAACTTCGTCAACAACGACCATTGCCTGCTCAGCGCGCGCGCCTCGCTGAACCTGGCCCGGATGCTGCCGCCGACACTGGCCAACCTGCCGATGGCGCAGACCATCTGGTACATCCCGACCGGCCTCGACATCTGGAACCAGAAGATCGGCCGCGCCCCCGGCCACTACATGCGCGGCTTCAAGGGCAAGGTCGAGAACCCGCCGTCGCCGGTGGTCTACTGGCAGGACCAGGAAGCCACGCCGAGCACCGGGCCGCTGCGCGATCGGCTCGACCAGTGGATCGAGCTGGTGCACCGCGGCGAGGTCATCCCGGCCTACCGCCACTTCCTCGGGCTGATGCAGGATGGGCCGAACCGGCGCGAGGTGTTGGCCGAATTGGTGTTCGCCGGCATGATCGATGTGCAGGATCGCATGCTGTTCAATCGGTCCTACACGACGGGGCACAAATCCTACCGCGCACGGGCGACGGTCGAGCTCGGAAACTACGTCGGCTGGGACAATGCTCATAACGTGGTCTACGCCGGCGCGCTCGATATCGCGGTGGGGCCGCGCTGGTATTCGACCTACGAGATGGCCTGCAACGCCGTGACCATCTTCATCGAGGGCGACAGCTTGCACGCCATCCCGTATGGCGGCACGACCGAGCGCGAGCGCGCGCTGCTGCGCAACGTCGCGCCGCTCACCGCGGCGGAGGCGAACGGGCTGATCGAGGTGATCCTTGAACAACCCGAACCGGCTTACGTCGAGCACATCGCCAAGCTTCTGCTCGCCGGGAAGAGCCCGCGGCGCATCGTCGACGTGCTTCAGGTGGCGGCGGCGCAGGTGGTGATCGGCACGCAGACCGACACCAATTTCTCGATGCCGCAGCATTGCTACGAGTACTGCAACACGCTGGGATGGTTCTACGACAATTTCGAGCACCCGCAGCGGCTCAAGCTGCTCTGGGTCGCGGCCTCCTTCCTCAACCGGAACGCCGCGCACCAGCGGCAGAGCGGCGACATGCAGCCCGTCGCGATCCGCGCGCCTGCGGGCGCCGGCAAGATGTCGGCGCAGCAGCTGCTGGAGCGCGTGGAAAACGCGATCGGCGAGCTGAACGGGCCGGAAGGGCTGGCCTGGACGCAAGCCTATCTCGACAGCGGCGCCGATCGCGCCCCGCTCGTGCAGCGGATCGCCCTGGTCGCCACGCGCATCGGCAACGATCCGCATAACCAGGAAATCGCGCAATGCATGCTGGAGGACTACGGCAAGAGCACGTCGCCCGACCGTGACCGCCTGCTGCTCGCGGCCGCCCAGCACACCGCGGTGCACCGCAAATACGGCGATCGCTTCGAGGCGAGCCGCCGCTTCGGCGAGGCGTTCGGGCTGGCGGAGCTCCACTAAGCCCAGGGGAGCGAACGTAGGGCAGGAGCGGTCATGGCGGGTTCAGCCAGGGCAGCGCAGACCGATCCGCGCCCGAACATCCTGTTCATCATGGCCGATGATTTCGGGTTCGCCGATGCGTCCTGTTACGGCCGCCGCGACTATGTGACCCCGAGCATCGACCGCCTCGCCGCCGAAGGCGTCCGGCTTACCCAGGCATACGCGAACTCCGCAGTCTGTTCGGCAACGCGCTGCGCGCTGATGACGGGGCGATACCAGTATCGCCTTCCCGTCGGGCTTGAGGAGCCGATCGCGGGTCGCGATGTCGGGCTGCCGCCGGACCATCCGACCTTGCCCGGACTGCTGCGCGCGGCCGACTATGCCACCACCTTGGTCGGCAAATGGCACCTCGGCCTGCTGCCGAAATACGGTCCGTTGCAAAGCGGCTATGAACGCTTCTTCGGCTGCCGCACCGGCGTCGTCGACTACTTCAGGCACACGTCCAGCAGTCAGCAGCACGATCTGTGGGACCAGGACGAACTGGTCTACCGGCACGGCTACCTGACGGACCTGCTCGGCGATCGCGCGGTCTCCGCAGTGGCCCGGCACGCGGGCGAGCCGCGCCCGTTCCTGCTCAGCCTCCACTTCACTGCGCCCCACTGGCCCTGGGAGGGACCCGACGACGAGGCGGAATCGCAGCGGCTGATCGGCAAACCCCTGCATCACTTCGACGGCGGCACGCTGGCGACCTACGCGCGGATCGTCTCGCGGATGGACACGCAGATCGGCCGCGTGCTGGACGGGCTGGACGCGCACGGCCTCGCCGAGAACACGATGGTCGTGTTCACCAGCGACAACGGCGGCGAGCGGTTCTCCGACACCTGGCCGTTCACCGGGAAGAAAAGCGAGCTGCTGGAAGGCGGCTTGCGCATCCCGGCACTGCTCCGCTGGCCGGTTCGCATCGTCCCGGGACGCGTATGCGAGCAGGTAACGGCTACGATCGACTGGCTGCCGACGCTGCTCGCGGCGGCCGGCGCTGAGCCCGACCCCGCCTATCCGCCGGACGGGATCGATCTGCTTCCGCTGCTCGCGCCGGGCGCGGCGCCGGTGCCGCGGCGTCTGTTCTGGCGCTTCAAGGCGCACAGCCAGCGCGCCGTGCGCGACGGCGACTGGAAGCTGCTGGAGATCGCCGGGAACAGCTTCCTGTTCGACGTAGCCGCCGACCCGCTGGAGCGAGCAAATCTCAGGGAACGGCATCGGGCGGTTTACGACCGCCTGAGGTCCGCGTACGCGGCGTGGGAGGCGACGATGCTGCCGCAGGATCCCGCGAGCTTCACCCTGGCGTTCAGCGGCGCGCAACTCGCCGACCATTTCGGGGTGGGCTGACACGAGGGCGCGCCAGCGGTCGGCGGGTCAGGCGCGCTTCACCCCGTACATCTGCGGCCAGCCGTCGCGGATGTCCTTGAGGTAGGAGTGATACACGACCGGCTGGTCGTACATGCCGAGCGGCACGTAGGACGGGTTGGCCCAGAACCGGGTCTGCATGTCGGCGCAGATCTTCTGCTGTGCGGCAACGTCAGGTGCGTCGAACCAGGCGGTCCGCAGCGCCTCCATGTCGGGGTCGGTCGGCCAGCCGAACCATGCGTTGTCGCCGCTGGCGCGGATGGCGAAGTTGGCGGCGGGCGTGACGTTGCTCAGGCCGCCGAGGAAGGTGAGGAAGATGCTCCAACCGCCCTTCTCCACCGGCTCCTTGCTCGCTCGGCGCTGCACCACCGTGCCCCATTCGAGCGCCTGGAAATCGACGTTCATGCCGAGCCGCTGCAGCAGGTCCTGCGCGACCTGCGCGGCGCCCCAGATCGTCGAAATCGTGGTGGCGGCGAGGATGACGACCTTCTCGCCCTTGTAGCCCGCCGCCGCCAGGTCGCGCTTGAGCTTGGCGATGTCGGCCTCGCCGCGCGTCACCTCCAATCCGACCGTGCTTGCCATCGGCGTGCCGGGCACAAACAGGCCGATGTCTGTCTTGATGACGTCGGGCGAGCCGCCGGCCGCGGCCTCGATGAACTCGCTCTGCTTGACCGCGCGCAGGATCACGCGGCGGATCGCCGGATTGTCGAACGGCGGATGCAGCTGGTTGAACCTGATACAGCCGATCTCGCCGGTGCGGTCGATCACGCCCAGAGTGAGGTCGGCGTTCTTGCGCAGCGACGGCACGAGATCCAGTGACGGGAACTCCCACCAATCATACTCGCCGTTGCCGATGGCCGCCGCCGAGGTCGCCGCGTCGGGCACGAACGTCCAGACCGCGCGGTCGAAATGCGCCACCTTGGCTCCGGCCGTGAAGCTGCCCTCCCCGCCCGGCCGCGGCACGTAGTCGGCGTTGCGCTCGAACACGATGCGCGAGCCGGGGACGCGCTCGTTGGCGAGGAAGCGGAACGGGCCGCTGCCGACCACCTCGCTCACTTGCGTGCCGATCGGCGTCTGCGCCAGCCGCTCCGGCATGATCGCGCAGCTGTATTGCGCGAGCGCGGCCGGGACCAGCGCGAACGGCTTGTTCAGCCGCAGCCGGATCACCTTGTCCGACGGCGCGCTGATCTCGTCCACGCGCGCCACGAGCGCCGAGCCGAACGGGTCCCGCTGCGCCCATCGCTTGATCGTGGCCACGCAGTCGCGCGCCAGCACGGGCGTGCCGTCGTGGAATTTCAGCCCGTCACGGAGCGTGATCTCCCACATCCGGTTGCCATCCTCGGCGCGATGGCCTGCGGCCATTTGCGGCTGCGGCGCGAAATCCCGGTCGAGCCCGTAGAGCGTGTCGTAGCAGGCGAGCGACATGTTCCGCGTGATGTCGGCGGTGGTCCAGGCCGGGTCGAGCGAAGCGAGGTCGGCGTGCGGGATGAACCGCAGCACGCGCTGCTGCTCGGCCAGGACGATGTTGGGGGCGGCCAATGCGACGGCCCCGGACGAGGCGGCCTTCAGGACGGCCCGGCGCGAAACTTCCATCGATGCCACTCCGCTCCGCCGAAACGATTGACCGTGATTTAGGCGGCTTCTAGGTTTACCCAATCATAACAAAAACGTCGAGGAACGATCCATGGTAACCCGCTTCCTGCGTGCTTTGGGGCTCGCCGCGGTAGTGGCCGCGTGCCTCGCCTCCCCGTCGGCGCGCGCCGCGGAACCCATCAAGATCGCCTACATCGACCCGTTCTCCGGCTCCTTCGCGCAAGTCGGCGACTCGGCGCTGAAAACCTATAATTTCATCCTCGAACGCATCAACGCGCAGGGTGGCGCGCTGGGCCGCAAGTTCGAGCTGGTCACCTTCGACGACAAGCTGCAGCCAGCCGAAGCGCTGATCGCGCTCAAGAGCGCGGCCGACCAGAACATCCATTTCGTCATGCAGTGCACCGGCTCCAATGTGGGCGCCGCGCTGCTCGACGGGGTGGCCAAGCACAACGCCCGCAACCCCGACAACCGGATGATATACCTGAACTGCGGCGCGCTGGCGAACGAGCTGACCAACGAGCAGTGCGACTTCTGGCATTTCCGCTTCGACGCCAACACCGGCCAGCGCGCCGAGACCCTGGTGACGGCGCTGCCGAAGTCGCTGACCTCGGTCTACCTGATCAACCAGGACTACCTGTTCGGCCAGGCGATGCAGCGCAACACGCGCGAGTTCCTGGCCAAGCTGCGGCCCGACATCAAGGTGGTCGGCGACGAACTCGTGCCGCTCGGCAAGGTAAAGGATTTCTCCTCCTACATCGCCAAGGTGAAGGCCTCCGGCGCGCAGGCCCTCATCACCGGCAACTGGGGGCCGGACCTCAACCTCATGATGAAGGCCGGTGCCGATGCCGGCCTGCAGATCGGGTACTATACGTATCTGTCGCACCTCATCGGCGGCCCTACCGCGATCGGGCCTCTGGGAGAGAACCGGCTGCACACGGCCGTCGAGTTCCACCCCAACGTGCCGGTCGAGCAGCACAGCGCGGCGGGAGAAAAATTCGTCCAGGATTTCCGCAAGGACCACAGCTTCGATCTCGTGGGCATCAACGGATATATGATGTTTGTGATGCTCGCTCAGGCGATCGACAAGGCCGGATCGACCGATGCGCTGAAGGTCGCCGAGGCGCTGGAAGGCCTGCACGCCAAGGACATGCTCGGCAACGACTATTGGATGCGGGCGGACGATCACCAGCTTATGGAGCCGCTCTATGAGTCCGTGTTCGTCAAGGATGTCAAATACGATTCCGAAGGCACCGGCCTAGGATGGAAAACCGAGCTTGTGGTGAAGGCCGACGATCTCGCGCAGCCGACGATTTGCAAGATGAAGCGCCCGACGTCCTAACCCAGCCCGGAGCGCCCTCGCATGGAGGTCATCCTCGTCTCCGCGCTGAACGGCCTGGTTTACGGGATGCTGCTGTTCATGCTGGCGAGCGGGCTCACGCTCATCTTCAGCATGATGGGCGTGCTGAACTTCGCCCATGCCAGCATCTACATGCTGGGCGCCTACTTCGCGTTCCAGACCAGCCGCTATCTCGGCTTCTGGCCGGCGCTGATCGTCGCCCCCGTGCTGTGCGGGCTGGTCGGCGCCGCGATCGAGGTCTGGGGGCTGCGGCGGGTCCATCATAACGGCCACATCGCCGAGCTCCTGTTCACCTTCGGCCTCGCTTTCATCATCGAGCGCGCCGTACAGATGAGCTGGGGCATGATTGCGGTGCCATACCGGGTGCCGATGGTGCTCGATTTCCCGCTGTTCAAGCTGTACGGCCTGGAGTTCCCGGCCTATCGCGGCTTCATGCTGCTGATCTCGGCAGGCATGTTGGTGTCGATCTGGCTGCTGCTGACACGCACCCGCATCGGCCTCATCATCCAGGCGTCGCTCACCCACCCGCAGATGGTCAGCGCGCTCGGCCATGACGTGCCGCGCGTGTTCACCGCCGTGTTCGCCGGAGGCTGCGCGCTGGCCGGGCTCGCCGGCGTCATCGGCGGCAACTACCAAACCACCGAGCCGAGCATGGCCGACGCGATGGGGCCGATCGTGTTCGTGGTGGTGGTGTTCGGCGGCCTGGGCTCGCTCGCGGGCTGCTTCATCGCCTCCCTCATCATGGGGCTGGTGCAGACTTTTGCGGTGGTGATCGACGCCTCCCTCGGCGACATGCTCCGTCCGCTCGGCGTCGCGCTGTCGTCCAACACCCTGCTGGGCGAGTTCCTGACCGTGCCCATTGCACGCATTGGCCCGCTGCTGCCGTTTGTCCTGATGATACTCATGCTGCTGTTCCGGCCGCGCGGCCTGCTGGGGACCCGCGACACATGATGGACGCGACCGCCCCCGTCGTCCGCGCCGCTCCCGCGCAGCGGAGGGCCGCTTCCTGGCTGCGGCATTGGCCCTGGCTCGTCGCGCTCGGCGTTGCGATCCTGCTGCCCTGGCTATCTTACGATTTCGCCCACCACCGCCAATCGGGCTTCGTAATCTCCATGCTCAGCCAGATGGGCATGATGGTGATCTTCGCGCTGTCGTACAACATGCTGATGGGCCAGGCGGGGCTGCTCTCGTTCGGCCACGCGATCTTCTTCGGCCTCGGCGGCTATGTCGTGGCGCATGTGCTGAACGGCGCGTCGTCGGGCAATTCGCCGGTCCCGGTCGAATTGATCCCGCTGGTCGGCGGCCTCGCCGGCGCGGTCTTCGCGGTCGTGCTGGGCTACATGGCGACGCGCCAGCGCGCCACCGCGTTCGCCATGATCACGCTCGGCATGGGCGAACTCATCACGGTGGCCGCGATGATGTTCCACGCCTTCTTCGGCGGCGAGGGCGGCGTCACGACCGACCGGATGATCGACAACAGCCTGTTCGGCCTCACCTACGCGCAGGGCATCCAGGTCTACTACCTGATCGTCGCCTGGACCGTGCTCTCCGTTCTCGGCATGGCGTTCCTGACCGGCACGCCGCTCGGCCGCATGGCCAACGCGTGCCGCGACAACCACGAGCGCGCGCAGTTCATGGGCTATGACCCGAAAGCGGTGCGCTTCCTGCAGTTCGTGCTGTCCGGGTTCTTCGCCGGCATCGGCGGCGGGCTGTTCGCGCTGACCTACGAGATCGTCACCTTCGACGCGGTCGCCGCGCCGCTGTCGGCCAACGCGTTGCTGATGGCCTATATCGGCGGCAGCACGGTGTTCGCCGGGCCGATCCTCGGCGCCGTGCTCATCACGCTGTTGCAGAGTGGGCTGAGCCTGCTGTCCAACGCCTGGCTGGTCTACGTCGGCATCCTGTTCATCGCCATGGTGATGTTCGCACCGGGCGGCCTCGCCGGCATCGTCCTCGCGCACCGGCCGATCGCTCGCGCCGGGCGTCTGGGCCGGCTCGCCGTGCCGTATCTCCGGATCATCGTGCCCGGTCTCGTCACCGTTTTCGGCCTCGTCGCGACGGTGGAGCTGGTCTCGTTCCTGACCATCGGCGCCGCGGAGGGCAAGACGCTGGTGCTGTTCGGCGGCCAGATCGACATCCACACCGCGACGCCCTGGATCGTGGCCGCCGTATGCCTGCTCGGCGGCGGCGCCTGGCTGCGCCGCGAGGGGCGCGCGTTCCACCGCGTTTGGGAGGCGCTGACGGCCGATCTCAAGGCTGCCGCGGCGTGAACGCGCTCGAGCTTCGGGAGGTCAAGAAGAACTTCGGCCCGACGGAGATCATCCGTGGCGTGAACCTCGACGTGGCCCGTGGCGAACGCCACGCCATCATCGGCCCGAACGGGGCGGGCAAGACCACTCTGTTCAACCTGATAAGCGGGCGGTTTCCGATCACATCCGGCAGCATCGCGCTGAACGGGGCGCGCGTCGACGCGTTCCCACCGCACCGGATCAACCGGCTCGGCCTGTCGCGCAGCTTCCAGATCACCTCGATCTTCCACCGGCTCAGCGTGTTCGAGAACGTCCGTTGCAGCCTGCTTTGGAGCCGTGGCTACAAGTATTCGTTCTGGTCCCCCCTCACCCGCCAGCGCGCCTTGAACGAGGCCGCCGAGCAATTGCTGGAGGAGATCAACCTCGCCGGCCGGCGCGACGTGACCGCCGGCCTGCTGTCCTACGCCGAGCAGCGCGCGCTCGAGATCGGCATGACGGTCGGCGGCGGCGCCGAGGTGATCCTGCTCGACGAGCCGACCGCGGGCATGAGCCATAGCGAGACCGACTACGCGATCGCGCTGATCCGCCGCATGACGCAGGGCAAGACACTCATCATGGTGGAGCACGACATGCAGGTGGTGTTCGGCCTCGCCGACACGATCACTGTCGTCGTTTACGGGAAGGTGATCGCCTCGGGTCCGCCGAGGAGCATTCGCGCCAACGCGGCGGTGCAGGAAGCCTATCTCGGGGCTCTCGCGGCATGATGCTCGAAGTCGCCGACCTGCACGCCTATTACGGCAAGAGCCACATCCTGCACGGCGTCGATCTCAACGTGAGCGAGGGCGAGATCGTCAGCCTGCTCGGGCGCAACGGTGTGGGCCGTTCGACCACCTGCAAGGCGATCATGGGCCTCGTCGCACCGCAGGGAACGGTGCGCTACAAGGGGCGCGAGATCGCAGGCCTGCGTTCCGACCTCGTCTCGCGCGCCGGCATCGGCTACGTGCCGGAGGACCGGCAGATTTTTCCCACGCTCACCGTGCGGCAGAACCTGGAGCTCGGCCTCAAGCGCGCCGGCCGGTTCGGGCGCTGGAAGTTCGACGACGTGTACGGGCTGTTCCCCAACCTCGGCGCGCGGCAGGACACCGCGGCCGGCGTGCTCTCGGGCGGCGAGCAGCAGATGCTGTCGATGTGCCGCACGCTGATGGGCGACCCCGACCTCGTGCTGATCGACGAGCCGACCGAGGGCCTGGCGCCCAAGCTGGTCGAGCAGGTCGGCGTGCTGCTGGGCGAGATCGCCAAGCGCGGGGTGGCGATCCTGCTGGTCGAGCAGAAGCTAACGATCGCGCTGAAGATTTCGCACCGGTTGTACGTCATGGGCCAAGGCCGGATCGTGTTCGAGGGCACGCCCGACGCGCTCGCGGCGAACGAGGGGGTGCGGAAGGAGTGGCTGGAGGTTTGACGGCTTCGGCTTAAATGGTTCTAGCGCACATAATTTCGCTTTAACGTAAGCGATCATTAACGGTCATCTTGAACATCCCGCCTGTCGGTCCCCGGTCGAAGTGGCGATCGTGTCCCGCGCCGTGGTGTAGCAACGGCGTGCTATCGCTGCCCGACATGCCATGAGTTCAGCGTCAGCGGGACAATGGAACACCTATTCAAGAACGGTGAAGCAGACCCGAAAACGTCGCGATTTGTGAAGGAAAATGGACGGGTTTGGCTGAAGGAGACGTTTCCGGCTGAAGGGGTGATCACCGCTTCAGACAGGCCCTGACGAGTCCTGAACTCTCCCGGCGGACCCACTCAGCACCGGATCTAATTGCAAAGGCAGTCCCCGAGGCAGGGGAAGCCAAGATGAAGCAAGGCTTAGAAAATGCGGTCGAGAAGACTCGAACTTCCACGGGGTTGCCCCCACAAGCACCTCAAGCTTGCGCGTCTACCATTCCGCCACGACCGCATCGTGGGCGGCGGGATATAGCGGATGGGCGAAGCGGCATCAATCACCAGCAGCGGACCGGCGTGGCGGATCGAGCCGGGCTTGACCCCCTACCCCGAAGCACTGAGCGAGATGCAGGCCCGCGCCGCCGCGATCCGGAACGGCGCGGCCGGCGAGCTGGTCTGGCTGGTCGAGCACGCGCCGCTCTACACGGCCGGAACCTCCGCGCGCCCCGAAGACCTGCTGGCGCCGGCGCGGCTGCCGGTGTTCTCCGCCGGCCGCGGCGGCCAATGGACCTATCACGGCCCCGGCCAACGCACCGTCTACACGATGCTCGACCTCGAGCGGCGGCACGGGCTGGTCAAGCCACGCGACGTGCGCTGCTTCGTCTGGGGGCTGGAGGAGTGGCTCATCCGCGCCCTCGCGCGACTCGGAGTGCGGGGCGAACGCCGGCAAGGTCGGGTCGGCATCTGGGTGGCGGAGCCGGATGGTGCCGGGGAGGCCAAAATCGCCGCCATCGGCGTGCGCGTCACCCGCTGGGTGAGCTGGCACGGCGTCGCCCTCAACGTCGCCCCCGACCTTCGCCACTTCGAGGGCATCGTGCCGTGCGGGCTACACGGGCAGGGTGTCACGAGCCTGCGCGCCTGCGGCGTCGCGGCTACGATGGCGGAGGCCGATACGGCACTCGCCGCCGCCTGGCCCGAGGTGTTCGGCACCGTCTCAGGCGAAACGTTTGCGACATATGGGCAACAGTGAGGGAATAACGCATCACACCCTCTCGCCAAGCGCGACGATGATGGTAGCTTTCCGGCACCGACTGGCCTGACCCAGAGGTGCCATGCCCCGGCCGCGGTCGCAGAAGAGGTGAGGAGAGCAGAATGAGATTTCGGAGCGCGCTTCTGGCGGCGACCTTGCTGGCCGCGCCGTTGGCGGCCAAGGCGCAGCCGATCCCCGGGCTGTATGTCAGCGCCGGCCTTGGTGCCAACATCATGTCGGACGAGACGATCCGGTCGGTTACGACGGCAACGGCTCGGGGCGGCCCCCTGGTTACCCGGGCCGGCACCAACAATATTCGCGGCAAGCTGTCGATCAACGACGGCTTCGCCGGGATGGCGAGCGTCGGTTACAGCTTCGGCGCGATCACGCCGGTCGGCGGCCCACGGGTCGAACTCGAAGGCCTCTACCTGCACAACGACCTAGGCGGCACCAACCGGGGTTCCGGGGTCAACTCGGTCACCTTCGGCGGCAACGAGCAGAAATACGGTGTACTAGCTGAAACGTGATCTGACACTCGGCCTGTTTGGTGTCGGATAGGGTTTCTGTGTCCGACGTCAGGCTGCGTTGAGCATTTTGTCCCTGGCGATTGGTTTGCTGTCAACGAAGGTTTGC
>JAABUQ010001068.1_pt1 | contig 61656 bp, 39 predicted proteins | sample 5560001 | NCBI WGS metagenome assembly JAABUQ01 (sample SAMN10711888, study PRJNA513371) | rock metagenome | isolation source: Antarctica rocks | place: Antarctica: Victoria Land, Finger Mt nord | collected 2015-12-18
GCTACAAGCTGGAGGAGGAGATAGGAAAAGTTTTCGGACAAGCAAAATACTCATATTTTATGGACTTACTTGGTAATTTAGCCATCTCAACGATTTTATTTCTTTTTGGAATCTGGGGCATCTTTTTAAATCGGAAAAATATCATCATAATATTGATGTCGATTGAATTGATGATTTTAGCTGTCAATTTGAATATATTGTTATATTGTTAGCGACGCCAAACGAATACTTGCTTTCTACGAAAGCATAAACATGACCAAGTAGTAATGAAATAAAAAGCAAGAGACTTGTTTTTAAAAGCAAAAAAAAAAAAAGGAAAGCCTTTGCGTACCATGGCGTAGCACAGAGGCTCGCTCCCTTTCTTTGAAAGCAAGCGAGGCGAGTTTTTTCTTTGATAAGATAGCGAAAAAAGAGGTAAAAACCTTTATGCTACGTATAACCATATATATGATCAGGGGTTGCTTTCCAAAAAAGGAAAGCTTGCCTTTATTTTAAAGAAAAGCTCGCTCGCTCCCCGAGAGCGAAGCGAATGCTTTCGAAGAAAGCAAGGAGCATGAATTCTTTCCAAGCAAAAAAGCAAAAATAATAAAAATAGACCAAATAGTATCTTTATGCAAAAAAAAGCAGAGAACAGCAAAGCAAAGAGAAACCATAAGTTCCCCTTGCTGGACAATTTTCTGCTTTTTTGTAATGCAGAGAGAGAACGAGCAAAATGTTTAATGTGATTATAAATAAAATCAAGTAACACATTTTGCTCACAAAAAAAAATAGATAAGAGACTTTACTGCCCAGCGATACTTTTTAAGAAGTAAAAGAATATATGAAAGCCTTTACCTTTTATTTTTTATTTTTTTAAAGAACGTATAATTTTCTTTGTTTTCGATTTTAAACACTTAAATAACTCATTAAAATGCTCTATTTTTTAACATCAAAAATTAGAATCTAAAACGACGGCGGGGTGTAGCGCAGCTAGGTAGCGCACCTGTTTTGGGAACAGGAAGTCGTAGGTTCGAATCCTGTCACCCCGAGTTTTTTTACTATCTATACCTATAGGCGGGCTTAAAATAATCTGTATGACGGAATTATACAGCCTGCTCCTGTTTTTTTCTATGCTTTTTTTTACAGGCAGCCCCTTTTTAAAATTAGAGGGGCTTTTTTGCGTTTCGTAGAAAGAAATAAGCCCGCTCGATTCGCATGCTTTCTTTTGAAGCAAGAAGCTGACTGTTAAAAACAGATTGAAAAAAAGATGGCTCTTCCTACTTTATTTGAAGGCGTAGCTTGGCTTGCTTTCAAAGAAGCAGGAAGAGGAATTGCCCAAGGAGATGAAATGAGAAGAATGCAAATTCTCTAATAGCTCAGTGGTAGAGCGGACGGCTGTTAACCGTCAGGTCGCTGGTTCAAATCCAGCTTGGGGAGAAGGTAATGCAGTCCAAAATGAGAAAAATATATAGGAAAAATAAATCCCCGCATGGCGAGAGTCCAACCTTGAAAAGAAAGTTTTCTATAAAAAAAAGGTTTCAAAGAAGGCCTTTATTCGTGACATCAACAGGCCGAAAAAGAGAAACTAAAGAAAAACCAATAAAATATATGCCTTTTTGTTGCTTTTTTCTAAAAATATACCTTCGTTGATACTTTTCTTTGAGAAAAGTGGTTTTTTTAAACGTTAGCATAAAAAAAGAATAAAAGCAAAAACAAGCAACCAATAAAAACAAAATTTTAGAGATATTATTTCATTGCAACTGATTTCTGAAAGATAAAAGAAAGAAAAATGTCTAACTCTATTCTTTTTTGTTTATTCTTTTGAATGCCGTCTCTTCTTTTCAAGCAAGTGTGGCAAATATCTTTTTCCACACTTGTTGCATTATTTTTACTTTAGTAGAAAGGCTAAAGGGTCGCTTCTTGCTTACATCACTTGCTTTTTTCGAAAGCATGGTCGAAAAGCGATGGCCTCATTATATTGTTAGCAACGACAAGCTGCCATTTCTTTGAAAGTAAGGCAAGCTCCACTTTCTTTGAAAGTAAAGCTTCATTATCTGGTTAGCTGTTCTTTTTTTGAAAGCAAGCAAAGCTCCGTTTTCTTTGAAAGTAAGGTAAGCTCTGCTTTCCTTGAAAAAAGAGCTTTTCCGTTGAAAACAAAGAAAAGAAAAGGGTGCGTTTTTTGCTTTATAGGAAAGAGTAACAAAAAGAGGGGTTTGATATTACTTTATTTGGAAGCGTAAAAAAGAAGAGGGGCTTTGTTGTTTTTTTCTTCCTTTCTTAAAAAATAGAAAGGAAGAAAAAAGCAGAAACTAGGGTAATAAAGGGTTCAAAAAAACGCACAAAGATAGAAGAAACGGTTTGCTCATTATATTGTTTAAGTCTTCTTGCATACCATAAAGCTTTTCTTAGAAGTTTTTCAAAGAAGATTTTTTTTTAAGGAAAATGAAAACATAAAATGGGACAGAATGGATTGAAAAAAGCAATCCTTTCTTTTGTTTACGGTATAGAATGAAAAAATTATGATATATATATTAAGTACTAATATAAATGATAAAAAAAAAATAAAAGAAGGCTTATCCACTGTTTACGGTCTAGGAAAAGCTCTCTCTAGGGAAATTTGCGATCAACTAGGAGTTAGTGACAAAATAACATTCCGACAACTTAAGTATTCACAAAGAGAAATATTGACTCAGTTAGTACCGGAAAATTACATGGTCGGTGCTCAGCTTTGCGGATGGGTTAGACAAAATAAAGACCGGTTGAAACGAATTTCAAGCTATCGGGGAATTCGGTATGCCCAGGGTCTTCCATGTCGAGGACAGCGATCTCATGGAAATGCACAGACGGTTCGAAAACTTTCTCCAAGGGGTTTGACAAGTCAAAATAAGAAAACTATAGGTAAAAATAAGCACGGAAAAAATATACAAAGTGGAAAACTTCGTGGTCAGAAAAAGATGGGTAAAAAATAAAAAAATTAATCCTTTCTTTTCTCCGAAAAGGAAGTAATCCTTTATGCTACGCAATGCTACGCAATGTGACGCAAAGGCTTTCCTGTCTTTCCTTCTTGGTTTCTCCCTGCGTTGGTAGAAGGTAAAAAAGGTGCCCTTCTTGTTCTCTTTTCGATCCCTTCCTTTCTTTGAAAGCATTTGCTTCCCGAGAAGAGCGCTTACCTTTCTTTCTTTTAAAAAAAAGTAAGCCTTTGCGTCACATGGCGTCGCATAAAGTCTCGCTCGCTTTCTTTGAAAGTATCGCTTACCATCGCTTAGCGAGAGCAATATTTCCTTTTCTTTCTCTTGATTTCTTTTTTTATTTTTGATACAAGTAGAGCAGACAGAAATACTGTTCTTTTATGGTTTAAAAAAGATTGTTTCTAGTTTCTCCGTACTGCATAGCTTGGCATGGTTTCAAAGAAATCAAGTAAAGCCAAGGCTAGAGATTGCATTCCTTGCTTTCTTTAAAAACAATCCAAGCGAAAAAAGCAAAAAGAAGTTTTTACACTCCCTTTTTATCTCAAAACGCAGTATGGCTGGCATGCTTTCACAGAAAGAATTGTCGGTTCGCGCCCATGGGATGGATCACCCCCTTGATGTGGGAGGATTAGTTGGAGGTGATAAACTGATCTCTAGTTCTGCTGACGACGAATCAGAATGCAATAAAGGAATTGAATAAAGTAATGGAAAGCTTTACTCATTAAAACGTTTTATTGATAGGAAATAAAAAAAACTTATTAATCGCTAACAAGATTCTAATAGAAGTAACATAAATATAATCAAAGATAGTAATTAAAAATGCTTAGCCCAAAACGCACTAAATATCGTAAATATCAAAAAGGAAATAAGAAAGGATTTCAATGCAATATGACGGAATTGCAATTTGGACAATATGGATTAAAATCCCTGCAAGAAGGACAGATTCATGCGAAGACGATAGAGGCAGTACGTCGTGTAATGACCCGCAAATTTAAACGAACTGGGAAAATTTGGATTAGAATTTTTCCAGATATAATAGTGACAGCAAAATCTGCGCAAGTTCGAATGGGTAAAGGAAAAGGATCTCCTTCTCATTGGGTTTGTAGAATCCAAGCAGGCCAAATTCTTTATGAAATGGATGGGGTTTCGTTTTCTTTGGCAAAAGAAGCCGCCGAGTTAGCGTATCATAAGCTCCCCATTAAAAGCGCCTTTCTTTCGGTGGATTAAATTTCGTTTTTTTTCCTTTTTTTTAAAACTGCCTCTGCTCGGTCTTGCATTCTTTCTTTGAAAGCATTCGCTTGAATGCATTCTTTGATCTTTGAAAGCGTGGCTTGACTCACTTTCGCTTGCTTTCAAAAAATACATGCGAGGGAGCGAAGGTCTTTTTTAAATCATAAAAAAAAAGAACCATGCTGGCATGATTAAAAAAAGAGGAAAGAGCAGCCTTTATTTTCCTTTGCTTTCTTCTTGCTTTCAAATCAAGGAAAGGTTGGCTTGGTTTATTTGACAGCAGAGCCTTGGTTTCTTTCAAATAAAATAGAGCTTATCTAACTTTGAGCGAAAGGATAGGTTAGTATCGCTTGGATTGATTTTAAAGAAAGCATCCTTTGTCTGTCGTTTTCAGGTGTGCATTTTCTTGATCCTTGGGATGAGGTCTGGATTTTCTGGATCCTTGGTAAACTGCACGCCAGCTTTTATGTATACTTACCATAAAATAAAATATTTGCTTTCTAGTATAATAAATATAAAACAACTTAATAACGTCAAAGAGATAAAAAATAAATTATTAATAAATTATTATGGTCTTAAAAAGAATTATTCGTCAATTTTTAAATCAACATTTATCTGAAAACATAAGACCTGGTCAAAAATTCGACCGGAAAGCAAAAAAAATAGTCCAGAATCGGAATTACTTTCGTTACATTCCCTTACGCAAGCGTATAGGAAGAGTTCACTCGTACTTAAAAAATTGTCAAATATACTCACTCAATGATAAAATAAATCAAGTAAAATACAAATATAATAAGGACCCAATAGAAAGTAAATATGACCCTTTTTTTAAATATATAGAGCGATGTTCCACATTGATTAAAAATGTAGAAAAAAGTAGCACCCATTATAAAAGTGAATTGTGTCAAGATGAAAGTGTAAATAATTTAACTTGCAAAGTAAATAAAAGATTTAGACCACGTAATCAATGGACTGGTTTAGACGTTAATTGGTTAAGATGGCCCAGCAGACTTTACAAATCACAGAAAGCCAGATACTATTTGTACACATTAAATCAATATAAAGTTGGTTTTGCAAGAAAATACGACCGTCGAGACGCGTCTTCTATTTATAAATCGCAATTAATGGAACGCAAAAAATTAGGCCTTTTATACGGAAATTTATCAAAAAAAGAAATTTATAGAACAATTCAAAGGGCGGAAAAATTTCGTGGTGTTTTTCGTGAAAACGTTCTTCGAGTGTTAGAAAGTAGGTTGGATGTTATTCTTTACAGAATTGGTTTTTTTAAAACTATTCCTTCAGCTCGACAATGGATCATTCATCGTAAAATTTTAGTCAATCAGCAAGTGGTCACCATCGCTCATTATCAAGTGAAGGCGGGGGATGTTATATCAGTAGATCGTGTAGAACGGGATATTCTCAAGCAGGGTATAGAAAGGCGTTTCTCCATGATGAAAAATTTAAAATCTTATCGTACTCGACGTCATAAATGGCCTTTCGTAGGGGTAGAAGATGAGAAGATGCTAAAAAAGATTGTAAAGTTAAAATCTGGGATGTTAAATTATTTTAAAGAACTATTATTCAAAGATACAAAAAGTAGAATAAAAAAGAGCTCCAAGGAGCTGTCCTTGTCCAGAAGGAGAAAGCGTAGGTCTAATAAAGTGTTACGTAGGTCTACTAAATTTTTACGTAGGTATAATAGATTTTTACGAAGGCATAATAATCGACCTAGATTTCGCATAGGGAAAAAACATATAGATAAACAGCAAACAAATCGTACTACTTTAGTGCACGATAAAAAATTTGTTTATAATAAAGAAAAATTCCACGATGGGGTTAGACAGCGAAGGGATAAAAAAATCGTTTCCTTTGAAACAAAAAAAAGCAAACCTTTATTTGTAATTTCTGATACAAGAAAACAGGATTCAAAACTAAAACAACAGCAGAAATTGTCGGATTGGTCTGAAACAATAAAACAGCTAATAAAAATAAAGAAGATTGCAAGGTTAACAAGCAAAGAATATGGTCTCAAAATAAGGGATCCTTTATTCACTTATAAATGTCTAATGTTATTAAAAAATCCAGCATCTCCTTTTTTTTCTCGTTATACGACAAGAAGGCCTACTTTCCGTGGTATAAAAAAGCCTTTACATTTAGAAATTTCATATCAAACACTGACGGCAATTTATTTATATTCACCACAAAAAGTGTTTTTTCCAGTCAATCTAGATATTGATGGGATAAAAAAGTCGTATTATTAAAACGCCTGTTTGATTGTTTTTGTAAAGATTATTGAAAATTTTTTTTCCTTTTGTAAAACTCGCGAAACGACTCTTTTCAAAGAAAGCAAGCCAAGAGTTTAATTGCTTTGCTCGCTAAAAGAGCAAAGCGAGCGATAAAGTTAAAGCAGAGCCGCACTGTTAGAATAAATGGGTCGAATAAAAATCGACTAAGGAGATGGGTAGCTTGGCTTGGTTTCTTCGAAAAGCCAGCTTGGCTTACTTTATTTGAAAAAACGCCATGTAAGTCTAGTCAAAGTAAATAACCATATCAGGTGGAATAATGAGAGTTAGTCGACTCGGTATTTCTTGACCCGTCTTGTAAAACAATCTTCTTGTCCAATTGGTCTTGTTAGTTTCTTTGAAAGCAAGGCAGTCTACTTTAAAATTTTAAAGAATACAAGGCGTCATTATATGGTTAGTGATACCAAGCTTTATTTTAGAGCAAGAAGCTTTCTTCTCAAATAATAAGGTTTCTTGCCATGGAAAAGTTAAAATACGTCGTGTTCTATGCAGTAAAAAAATAATAATTACGCCGTGCTGTAGAAATTTTTGTTTTAAAGTGGTTCAGAGAATAAATAGCCAACGTTTACGGTTGGAAAAGAAGCCGTTCAAGGAAGGAGGCTACTTTGCAAGACGCCTGACGAGGGCTGGTTTTTTCAAATAAGAAGGTTATACAGCAATTTAGCAACGGATCTTCGCTGTCTTGTTTGGAAATTATAACCAGTACGCATTCACCCGAATCGCTTTTTGGATATCCTTGTCTAGAAATCTTTTTAATGACCAAAGAGGCGTCATTGACGGAAAGTAAAATTTCGTAGTTGCTAGGGAATAAAAGTTTCCAAAACATCAAAGTGGAGGAATTAGTAGATCAGGAAAAGGTGATTGAGCACTTTTTGAAATGTATGGCCAAGTCACAAAGTTCCACAAGCTTTTTCTTTCAAAAGTGTCTCTCAATTTTATATTTACGGTTTTTATACCAGGGTACGCAGTGTAAATAAAAACCCAAAGGCTAAAATTTTTATTTAATCAGGTGGAAATAGATGTTCTTTTTACCTGACTTAAAAAGATTAAGTTTTTCGAAAATTAATTTAAAGAATTAATTTAAAGAAAGCCTTAGTGTTTGCTCTCGCAACAATTAACTGAATTATCCTATCGATGTAAGGGATGCTTTCTTTAAAAGCATTTCAGCCAAGCATTCAAAGCAAATTGACTCGAAAGCGAATAGTTTGAAAGAAATGTTATCGAGTCAATTTATTTTCTTTAAATCGATAAGGCTAGGCTTGTTGCACCTTATGTCTTGCATAAGCAAGAAGCATAAAGAAAATCATTTGTCTAAAATATTTTTAACAGAGAAGAAATGCGGTTTCTCTGATCAGGCTCATGTCCTGAATCGTAGGTTCGACTCCTGCCTCTGTCAAGACGGAGCAAATAAGCAATAAGAAGGCCTCTCTCGGTAGGCAAATTAGCACTTTTACTGAGTATTGAAGACTAATTTGCGTACCGAGAGAGGTCTCTTGTTCTACTACATCTAAACAAAAATATTAAACGAAAAGGTACGGTTTATACTTTGATGCGATCACTGTTTAAATAACAACTTAAATGGTAAGTTTTAGGTTAAGACCTCTATCGAACCCAGCCCTAGTGTCGATTAATTTAAGTGAAATGTCTTTACTCTTGGAGGAAAAAATATCCAAGAGTTATTCCAAAATAAATATAAATGAGATAGGGCGAGTTTTATCTATAGGAGATGGAATAGCTCGCGTTTACGGTCTAAATAAAATCCAGGCAGGAGAAATGGTAGAATTCAGCGGGGGTGTAAAAGGAATGGCTTTAAATTTAGAATCTGACAATGTTGGAGTGGTTTTATTTGGTAGTGACAGTGCCATCAATGAAGGAGACATTGTAAAACGAACAGGTTCGATTGTAGATGTGCCAGTGGGAAGAGGAATGTTAGGGCGAGTTTTAGATGCTTTAGGACAACCAATCGATGGGAAAGGTGGGCTAACAGACGTGAGTCGTCAAAGAGTGGAAGTAAAAGCACCCGGAATAATTGCAAGAAAGTCGGTACACGAACCGATGCAGACAGGATTAAAGGCTGTAGACAGCCTTGTCCCTATAGGTCGAGGACAGCGAGAATTAATTATTGGGGATCGTCAAACAGGGAAAACAGCAATAGCCATTGATGCAATACTAAATCAAAAAGCCGTTAATCAAGGGCAGGATGAGTCAAAGAAACTTTATTGTGTCTATGTGGCGGTAGGTCAAAAAAGGTCAACTGTGGCTCAATTAGTAAAAGTCTTAGAGAAACAAGGAGCATTAGGTTATTCTATTATTGTGGCAGCTACAGCCTCCGATCCAGCACCTTTGCAATTTTTAGCCCCTTATTCTGGATGCGCCATGGCAGAATATTTTCGAGACAACGGCTTACACTCTTTAATTATTTATGATGATTTAAGTAAACAATCAGTGGCATATCGACAAATGTCGCTATTGCTGAGACGGCCACCAGGTCGAGAAGCTTTTCCCGGAGACGTTTTTTATCTACATTCTCGTCTTTTAGAAAGAGCGGCCAAGATGTCAGATGAAATGGGTGCAGGTTCATTGACAGCGTTGCCCGTTATTGAAACACAAGCCGGGGACGTTTCTGCATATATTCCGACCAATGTAATTTCAATAACCGATGGACAGATTTTTTTGGAAACTGAGTTATTCTACAAAGGAATTCGACCCGCAATAAATGTGGGGCTGTCGGTAAGTCGTGTTGGATCAGCAGCTCAGCTAAAAGCTATGAAACAAGTGGCAGCCACTTTAAAGCTAGAGTTAGCTCAATACCGTGAAGTGGCAGCCTTCGCCCAATTTGGATCAGACTTAGATGCGGCAACTCAATATCTTTTAAATAGAGGAGCTCGACTTACTGAAATGCTAAAGCAGGGACAATTTCAACCAATGCCGATTGAACGCCAGGTTGTCGTAGTTTATGCGGCCACTAAAGGTTATTTAGACAAATTAAATGTGTCAGATATTCTATCCTTTGAACAAGCAATTCTAAAAGAAGTGGATCCAGAAATTTTAACAACAATTCGCGAACAACGCATGATCTCGGATGAATTAAATGAAAAACTAAAATTATTCTTTGACAACTTTACAGAAAGATTTTTAGCAACCCGAGAGACCAAGTAATAACAAAAAAAAAGCATCCACCGGCGTCGGTATATTAATTTTTGGATTACACAACATGGTGGCATGAGAGCATAAAAAGATTTAAATTCACGATAATTATGTTTGTGGAAATGGATAATCAGGTAAGACTTCCTGTCAAAACTCATATTCGAATTATTATAATATCGGCCGATGTTATTCATAGTTGGTCAGTAATTTTTCCTATCAATGCCACTAAACGTCCTGGCTATGTTAAATAGGGTATATTAAATAAGGAATCTTTTATTCTGTCATCAATATCATGAAAAGAATTAGAATCCAGTAGAGTGGTAGCGTTTCTCTTCTTTTATCGTCTAATTAATGATGGCAAAATATAACTCCCCCTTTTTCTAAATGCTCTTTTATTGCTTTCTTGAAAAAATCAAATACATAGAAGACAGCCTTTTGTAATAAAAGGGTTTCAATGAATCCACTTAATCACTGTTGTTGTTTTCTCGGTCCTTTGGCTCGCTTCGCATGCTGTCTTTGAAAGCATGCGAAGCGAGCAAAGCTATCTTTGAAAGCATGCGAAGCGAGCAAAGCTATCTTTGAAAGAATGCGAAGCGAGCAAAGCTGTCTTGGAAAGCAAGCCAAACTCTGCTTTCTTTGAAATGAATAAGAAAAGGAATAAGATATGGTTTATAAAAATGCCTGCTTAACTCAATTGGTAGAGTATCGGTTTTGTAAGCCGAATGTTATCGGTTCAAGTCCGGTAGTAGGCTTTTTCTTTTTTGCCTTATTGTTTTTTAATTTACTGCCGCCTTTCATTTTTTTGTCGATTAGTCTTAAAACAATCTCCTTGGTTTATTGCTCTTCAACCCGTATATAATAAGAAAAATTTGTCATTTATAATAAACTAATTGGATGGTTAAATAAAAAAGTGGCACGAAAATGATTTTAAAACTAATGCTGAACTAGACTATGTCTGTGGCCTCGCAATGCGAGCGAAGCTTTCTTTGAAAGGATGCAAAGCGCGTACTGTCCTGCCTTGTTTACGGCAAGCGCTGGTCTTCTTTTCAAAGAAAGCAGGCGCTTTTCCATTTGTTTTGTACTCTTTTTTTAAGGAGAATAAAGCTTATCCCTTGGAAAAGAGAAAAAAAGCATCGGCGGTTTCCTATATTGTTCCTGTCGTGTGACATTATTGGCTTTTCACTGGGCATTACAGGATAAGACAGCACCCGTTTTGCATTCTTTCAAAGAAAGCAAGCAAAGGCAGAACAGTAAGCGCTTGGGGTAGAGAGAAACAGTATAAGAAACTAATTGTTTTTGTTTTTCTATCTTTGGACCTTTTTTATACTTTCTTCAATACAAATTAATTAAAAAGTATCGAATGGTTATTTTATTAAACATTGTTTTTGATCTTTCAAAGCAGGCAGGAGAAGAGCCTACCCGCCTTGTTATCTTTGAACGCTTTGATGGAAAGTTCTACTTGTTCTGTTTTTTGGCTTTGAAATAAAAATTAAAAAAATGCTTTCTTAGATCTCCTTTTTGCTGGCTCGCATTCTTTGAAAGGATTCGCTTGGCTTGCTTTCTTGGAAAGCAGAGTTTAGCTTGCTTTCAAAGAAAGGGCAGCTTCGCGAAAATGGTTTCATTTCAAGGAAGAAGCAACCCTTCTTTCTCGTCGATTGGTGTTCTTTCTTTGAAAGCAAGCCAAACCAGCTATAAAGAATGGATGTAATGGATAAAAAGGGTCAGTATCTCTAAATAATGCTCCCTTTATATCGATCTAATATTAAAAAAATTCCTAATATTAAAAAAATTATCGACCTAATCTTTCCTTTGTTCTATTTTCTTTGAAAGCACAACAAAGAGAAGCCTTTGGCTTTCATCTTTTTCGTCGATTGGTCTTCGACGCATCGAAAAATAAATAAATAATATTATGTCACGATCAACTTGGAAAGGCCCTTTCTCTGAAATTAAATTACCTTCCACGTCTCGCTCCACTTTTAATTTAAAAGTCTGGTCTCGGCGATCGATGATTTTGCCCATCCATCTTGAAAAAATTTTTCAAATTTATAATGGCAAAAGGTTTGTACGATTAAAAGTTTCGGAAGATATGATTGGTCACAAATTTGGTGAATTTGCCCTTACTCGAAGGAGGCCAATTCATAAATTAAATAAATCAAAGCAGGTCATAAAAAGAAAGAAATAATATTTAAAAATTTTTGTAGAAAAAAAAACCCTCTTCCTGTGGTTTCTTCGAAAAGCAGAGCAGACGATTATTGCTTTCTTTTCACTCGCTTGCTTTCTTTGAAAGCAAGGCAGCAAAAGTATAAAAGTGGGCTTCTTGCCTTTCTAGATAAGGTAAAACAAAGAAGCTCTGTGATATTATGTGATATTATATGGGGTTTTCTCTTTTTTCTTTTATAAAAAAGAAGCGCTTCTGACTTTATCTTTTTTTATGTTTTTGCTGAAAACAAGTATCCGCTTTGCGTCCCTTTCTAAGAAATAAGACGGGATAAACACACCACAGGAAATAAATCTCAAACTGGTAGGTAAAAACAATATGTCGTCTACAGTTTGACGTTCAATACTAAAATTTACTAAAAATGATCTGTAAATATAATAAAAAGCAGTACCGACAGGTTAATCTTAGAAGACAAGCAGCAGGATGTAAAACATCAAATTTTTTCGAAAAGTATGATTTCGTTTTTGTTTTACAATCTACCATGGTAACACTCAAAGAATGGAAAATGTTTCAAAAAGAGCTTTCTATTGGAAAAAAAATAAGCGCACTGCTTGTAAATAGTAAGTTAGCCAATAAATTTGTAATTTTCAATGATAAAAAAACAACTACCAGGCGGCAGAGTCAATGCAGCGATGCTGCGCTAAACCAGAATCTTCTTCTCAATCTTGACCAAGCAAATACATTATTCGGCCAGTCAAAAAAAGACCTACGGGATAAAGGGCATATAAAGCTGTTTCAAGCTCCAACTTTATTAATAGGATGCCATTCGCAAGAACAAGTTTTGCAAATATTCGAATCAATTATTAATAAAAAATTTTTTTTATTACCTTCGTCTTCTTCTATGATATTTCCATGGCTGCACTGCAAACTTCGTCATTTACAATATAATAGAATATTGTTGGGAGGAATTTATAAAAATATTAAATATTCTCATTTAGACTATTATCAGCACCATATTATAAACTCTACGGCATATCCTAATTTTCGTGATTCATTGCAAAAACAAATAAGTATCCTTTTAAGTTTTTATTTTAAATTTCTTCAAGACAAGGTTGGATCAACAATACCAAATCAACCGGACTTGATGTCTAAAATAGCTTCCTTTCTTCCTTTGATGTCCTTTATATAATAAAGTATCGGTCGATTATTTTCCTGTCTTCTACAAAAATAAAGGAAAGGACATATAAAATTAGAGGGGTTTCTTTTTATTTTCAAAGAAAAAAATTTTTAAAAAGGAATGGAGTTATGCTTTCTTTGCTTTTTTCTTTTTTGTGCTGCCCATTCTTCTTGCTTTTTTTGAAAGTAGCCGCCTCTTGCTTTCAAATAAAGCCCAGGATAGCACAGGCAAAAAGGTTAAAAAAAGTTGCTTTCATTCCTGCATCGCATGCATTCTTTGAAAGCATGCTCGCGAAGCTGCCCTTTCTTTGAAGCATCGCTTGTCTTCCATTCTTTGAAGCATTGCTTGTCTTCCATTCTGTGAAGCCTAGATAGCTTCTTTGAAAGATCTGTGAATTGTATTTTGTTTAAATCCTCCTTTTCTCCTTTGAAAGGTCGCACTTCTCTCTGTGGCTCTTTCTGTAAGAATAGAAAATAAATCAACGATAGTATAAGATCATGTTAAATTTTATTTTCTAAGAAAAAAAATAGTCGCTTTCCGCCGCTTTCGATCGCTTCGCGAGCAAGTAAAGGAAACTTCTTTTTTTTATCTTACAAGCAAAAAGGCAACGTAAAACTTTCTGGGTCCGTAAAATGCGGCACCTATTTTATTGTATGGTAGAGCAAAATGCTCTCACACCGCATTTCCATAAAATAAAACCGATTCAATTATTTTTTACAGAAGGCAAGCGCTGCAGGGAAGAAAGAGAGTTGATTTTTTAACGTATGTTAACAATAAATCATCTTCTTGATCGAATCCTCTTCCACCCATCTCTTTCGTCGATTATTCTTCAACCGATGTTTAATCAAAAAAAGAGTTTTGTTTTTCATGGAGGGTGCTCGTAGCTCAATAGGATAGAGTGTCAGATTACGGCTCTGAAAGTTGAAAGTTCGACTCTTTCCGAGCACGCTTCGAAAAAAAATAAAAAATGGCATAATCGTTTAAAATTCCAGATTTTCAATAAAAAAAATGGTATCTCCTAATTTAAGGGGCATAAAAATCTATAATTCCATTATAAAATAAAACTGCAGTGTTGGAATAATGGCATCTGTAATGTCAGTAGCTGTCTAATATGAGTAGTAAAGAAGACATACTAAACGATTCATATAACTTTGATTGTTGATTGAATATGAATCGGTTATAAAAGAAGGGTAGCTAGATACACACCAAATAAACCAAGTAATATGAAATATTAATGAAAAAATTTTATTATGTGTCATTTTTTATTTTGTATAGATGCTAATTACCATCTCAGCTTTTATCAAACAAATATAAAACTTTCCCTTATTTTATAAGTAAGTTTAAAATAAATGGGTTGAAGAGCAATAAACCAAGGAGATGGTCGAAGAGGATTCGACGATGGGGAAGATTCGACCAAGGAGAAGGGTAGCTTGGGTTGCTTTTAAATAAAACAGGAAGACCGATGAACCAAGGAGATGGTACTCTTGAATTGTTATAAAAGAAAACAGGAAGACCAATCGACAAGGGAGATGGTATATATAATCAAGTAATACGGTGTTATTAATTAAGTGAGACGGGAAAGCCGTCTGTGGCAAATAACTTCATTTCTTAAAACAAATTTGGTAACCTCTCTGCGTAATCTAAAAAGATTTTAGTGATCTTTCCAATGGTTGGGGCCATTTCGTCTCATTTTCCCTCTTGGTTACTTTTGATATTCTTCCTTTTTCTTTCCTTAATGATTGCTTTATTAAAAAGCAACGATTAGGAGAAGGAAAGGAAGAGGTCTGGATGATTAAATTCTTTCATGGCAGGAAAAAGAAGAATTTCTTTAAAAGCACGTGTCTGGTAAATTATTTTTTTGTATCTCTACCTTTCAGTGGTTTTAAACTTTTTTATTTATATTTTAAAGATAATATAATAAAAGTATAAGACAAAGGATATTTATATCGTGAGTAAGAAAACAGATGGCAAGGAAAAATTGGGATAGTAAAAAAGAATCGATGTGTGAGAAAGGGTTAGGATAGTAAAATTAAAATAAGATAAAAGGTGTGAAAAAAGGGGGGGTTATAATGTGTTTAGTAAAAAACAAATAAAATAAAATTAGAAAAATTGAAATTAAAAAAAATTAGCAATTTCTGGCATTGGGGGGAAGCCTAGGCAGAGCAATGATGGGACGTTTGCAACGAAATGGCATCGTGAGGTGACTTAGAACTTTGCCTTTCCTCTCGGAAAACCGTTAAAATTTAAAAACCTGGTGAACTGAAACATCTAAGTAACTAGAGGAAAAGAAATCAACCGAGACTCCGTTAGTAGTGGTGAGCGAATCCGGAATAGGCCAGACTTTAAAAAAAAGAAAACCCACCTAGACAAAGAACTAAAAAAGGGTAGGAGTCCTATGCCATAGAAGGTGAAAGCCCTGTAGGTAGACTTTGTTACAATCCTATAGTAAAGGATTAAATTTTTAATTTTTTATTATAATTTTTTTTGAAAGTTTCTAGTAAAAGTGAGTAAAAACTTGAAACTTTGGTGGAAAAAAGTCATTGAGTAAAGCGAGAAAAAAATCTTGTTGGAAAAAAGGGGGACCACCCTCTTAGCCTAAGTATTCTGCTCTGACCGATAGTGTATAAGTACCGTGAGGGAAAGGAGAAAAAGAGCCTTTAAGGAGTTTGAAAAATCTAAAACCTAATGCCTATAAGCAGTCGGAGCTAGCTTGCGGTCTTGAAAGCACACATAGATTAAATATGGGTGATACTGATCTAGTAAGTAAGTGACGGCCTACCTTTTGCATAATGGGTCAGCGAGTAAGTTGATGTTGCAAGCTTAAGCCAAAGGGTGGAGGCTAAGTCAACGCGAGTGTTCATATTGCAGAATAGTAACATCTACTTTACCCGAAACCGGGTGATCTAGTCATGGGCAGGTTGCAAAGCAGGTAACACTGTCAGAAGGACCGAACCCAAGTCTGTGGCAATAGGCAGGGATGACCTGTGACTAGGGGTGAAAAGCCAATCGAACTCGGAAATAGCTGGTTTTTTGCGAAATCTATTGAGGTAGAGCGTTAAGTGAGTGTAAAGAGGGGTAGAGCACTCCCTGGGCAAGGGTGGCCCAAAGCTTTACCGATCCTAAGGAAACTGCGAATACTTTTTACAATCCTTTTCAGGCAGACTTTAGATGACAAGGTCTAAGGTCAAAAGGGAAAAAGCCCAGATCGTATGTTAAGGTCCCAAAAAAATAATTTAGTGGGAAAGGATGAATTCAAGCTTAAACAATCGGAAGGTGGGCTTGGAAGCAGCCATCCTTTAAAGAAAGCGTAACAGCTCACCGGTCTAGCCTGAAGGCACCGACAATGTAACGGGGCTCAAGTTATTTACCGAAACAACGATTATCCTAATTAAAAAAATGGATAAGGTAGCAAAACGTTCTGTAAGTTATGGTAGATAAGTTTAAAAACTATATTGAAAATATCAGAAGTGAGAATGCTGACATGAGTAACGTGAAATCATGTACAAATTCATGATGGCCGTAAGTTCAAGGATTTCCATAATGGTATTGCAAAATGGAATCAGTCGGTCCCTAAGAATTAAGCGAAAGCTTTCTTTAATGGGTATGTTTTAAAATCACGAAATTTGGTTAAGAAAAGTAATAAATCGGCTCTTTATTTAGTTAAGAGAAAGGGGTCAGTCTTTGGCTCTTTTCACCAGTTTTTTAACAATTTCCAGGAAATAATTTTAAAAAAAATGCACCGTACTAAAACCGCCACAGGTGAACTGATTGAGTAAATTAAGGCCATAGAGACAACCATGTTGAAGGAACTCGGCAAATTGACTCGCTAACTTCGGAAAAAGGAGAACCTTAAAAAAAAGGTGGCACAGAATAGGGGGTGGCGACTGTTTATTAAAAACACAGGACTCTGCTAAATGGCAACATCACGTATAGGGTCTGACACCTGCCCGGTGCTGGGAACTTAAAGGGACAAGTAATGCGTCATGCAAAGCTTCAAACATAAAGTCCAGTAAACGGCGGCCGTAACTCTGACGGTCCTAAGGTAGCAAAATTCCTTGTCAGGTAAGTTCTGACCGGCATGAATGGTGTCACGACTGCCCCGCTGTCTCCAACATGGGCTCAGTGAAATTGAACTCTCCGTGCAGATGCGGAGTTCCCAAAAAAAGACGGTAAGACCCTATGCACCTTATACTATACCTTATCATTGGAAGATAAAATAGACTGTGTAGGATAGGTGGTAGCTTATTTTTTTAGAATTCTTGAGCACGTAGGGTGTTCGAGATAAGAAAAGACAGCAACCTTGAAATACCACCCTTTCTTTTTCTTCTTTCTAACCAGCCATATTCTCTATCTTTTTCTTTCTACGTAACCACCGGCCCCTTCCATTGGCCGAATAAACCGTATTGGCCGAATGGATCAGTGGAGTTGTGATGGCCCGCCCTGAAGGAAAATTAGATATGAGAAAAGGGACATTGCTAAGCGGGTAGTTTCATTGGGGCGATGGTTTTCTAAAGAGTAACGAAAGCGTGCGAAGGTAAACTCAAGCTGGTCGGAAATCGGCAGTGGAGCGCAATGGTAAAAGCTTGCCTGACTGTGAGACTTACAAGTCGAGCAGAGACGAAAGTCGGCCATAGTGACCCGGGAGCACTGTGTGGAAAGGCTCTCGCTCATCGGATCAAAGGTACGCTAGGGATAACAGGCTGATGACCCCCAAGAGCCCTTATCGACGGGGTCGTTTGGCACCTCGATGTCGACTCATCGCATCCTGGGGTTGAAAAAGATCCCAAGGGTTCGGCTGTTCGCCGATTAAAGCGGTACGTGAGTTGGGTTTAGTGCGTTGAGAAACAGTACGGATCCTATCTTTTTTGGGTAATACAAATCACATCTAATTTAAGTTGGTATTTGAAACTGATAAAAAATTTAAATCATCAAAAACGTCTAAATATTCTTCTTTATTTAGTCTAAACCACTCAGCAAATTTGTGATTCAATATAAATTGAAAGAATCTTTCCTTCGTACGAGAGGACTAGGAATGATGAACCTCTAGTTTTCCAGTTGTCGCGCCGGCGGCACCGCTGGGTAGCTACGTTTAAACCGAATAACTGCTGAAAGCCTATCAAGCAGGAAATTGTGTCTTTAAACAAGTTTTTAATAACGTAAAAGATTATTACGACATAGGCGATGGGTAAACACTTAGTAATGACTAAGCCGACTCGTACTAAATAGCTAAATATCATCGTAAAAAATGTTTTTTTGGGGGCCTTTAGCCAAAAAAAATAATAATATAATATAAATAGTGAATCAAAAATAGTTAATCATAAAGCAATTCGTAAGTAATTTAGACATCTACATACTTTTATTTCTTTCTTCAATATGAGATGTTCTTTTTATGGATGTGGAGCCGGCTCCGGGTGTGGGTGCAAATAACCCGGATCATGATATGCCAGATGTTGGTGATAATGCAGAGGCTCCGAATGGGGGTGATAATCCACCGGCTCCCCATGGTGAGAATAATCCACCGGCTCCCCATGGTGAGAATAAGGATCGTGAAAATCCACCACCTGGTCCCAATATCCAAACTCCTGGGCCTGAGCAACAACGGAGGCAGTTCCACCCGAGATCGAAAATCCTCATGGCCATCCACAACGTAACCCCGATATTCACCATCCTGAACCTGCTCAAGGAAATCAAGAGAGGGGTGAACCTTTAGAAAGGTCATGGAAAAAGAGAAAGTTGAGTGAACTAGAGTCGCGGGTGGCTACAAGCTGGAAGTAATAGGAAAACATCTCAAACGATCAAAATAGTAATATTTTATGGACTTACTAAGTAATTTAGCAATCTCAACGATTTTATTTCTTTTTGGGATAGGGGGCATCTTTTTAAACAGGAAAAATATGAGTCTAAAACAGCACAGTATTTCTCCGTATTTTGATCCTGTAACAAATAAAAAATAAAAAAAAGTGAATAATTACAACATCTATATAAAATTAAAATCTTTTAATAGTCTGATTTTGGATAAATCAAAAAAAAAGATATTCCAAATATGCTCCGTTATAGGAATTGCTAAAGTTAGCTATTTACGGCTTCCTGTGGATCGGAAAAAGGTTACTATTTTAAGATCTCCTCATATTGACAAAAAATCACGGGAACAATTTGAGTGGAAGCGACACAAAATGATAATAAAAACGATCTCAAGTAGTATCACTAGTACATATTTATTATTATTTTTATTAAAAGATGCAGAATTTGCTGGGATAGAGATTAAAATTTCAGTAAAATTTTCAAATTTTTTATTATGTTAATTCAAATAAATATGTTAATTCTAATAAAGAAAAACTGAAAATTATGAATTGTTCTTTTATATTTCTGGGGTGTTTTCATATAACACTGCTTTTGCTATCGGCCTCGATGCTTAGAAAAAGACAGCCCGTTCTTCACCGGGATTACTACTTAGTTATTGTTTTTTTTTAATGGGGCTCAACTTCTGAACTTGTTTCTAAAAATATTTACTGGCCTAACAACGACCCCTATAAAGACATCTTTTGGCCTACGCGTAGATGATTCCTTTGCCTGCCATACTTTCAAAGAAAGCAGATTCTTCTTCCTACTTTTAAAGAAAGCAAGAAGAAGAATCGACGAAGGAGAAATGAGGCTTGCCTGTCTTTGGGACGTCAAAAGAGTCTGCATAGTAAAAAAATTAGTCTTTTAATTAAAAAAAGTATCAATCTCTTATAGAAAATAAAAATAAAATATATCATTTAAAAAAAAATAAGTATAATGGGACAAAAAGTTAATCCAATATCAGTGAGGTTGGAACAAAGTAATAGGCACTTTGACTCGTGTTGGTATGCTGATTACCAATACTCAAACCTATTGACTCAAGATTTGAAAGTCAAATCATATATAAATAATATTCTAAAACAAATGGGATGTCCGGAAACCCATATATCTATGATTTATATGGCAAAAAAAATCAAGATCTTATTTTGTTATTTAGATCCGCGCCATTCCACATATAAAAAATCTTCGCGTTTATATATAAAAGTGGGGAATAAAAATAATAAAAAAATTAAAAAGAAAAAGATAAAACGAAATTTTTTTAAAAGTCAGTTTGTGGGAAGATACTTGTGTAGAAAAATAAAAAAAATTGTTTCCGCGCAAAGCGAGGCAGAGAAACTAGCTTCTCTAAAATATAACAGTACCATTCCTTCTGTGATGAAAAAAACAGGTAGGCTTGGCTTACCAAGCAAACAAAGCCAGGGGGCCATTGGCAATTTTATAAATAAAAATTCACTCAATCACCATATTGGGGGGAATGTAAAAATTTACACCCAAAAACAACACAACAAGCTTATACCAAATGAGAGTCTTAGTGAAAATGGTGGCAAGCTGGGTTTAACAAAAAAAGCCTCGATGTCAGTTACCAATAATAGAAATGGAAACATTGGCTATTATAAAAAAAATAAAAGCAAAGCAGAGCAAATAATAGACCAGCCTGTTTCTTTGCGAAGCGAGTCATTCAATGGGAAGCATATAAATCCTAACAAAGAAAGAAAAGGAGCCTTTTCATTGATAAAGCAGACTAGCAGGTCAAGCTCAGGAGACGCCTTTTCGCTCGCCTCGCTTGGTATCGCTCGCTCGCCTCGCTTGCCTCGTTTCGCGAGCGAAGCCAGCGAACGGAGTATGAAATACAAAAGAAAAGGTCTACAATTAAATAATGCGATATTCCCAAATCAACCTGTTCCGTATTCACCCCTAGTCACAAGAAGAAATCCTTTCCGAATACTATTGGCTTTCTATAGAAAAAAAAAAAAAAAGAAAAAATATTCCACTAAAAAACGATTTTCTGCATCCTTTTCTGTAGATTCCAGGAGAGGATCGAAGTCAGGGAAAAGATGGCTCTCACTTCACGACAAGCGGGCCTTAAAAAAAAAAAGAGAAATCCTTCAAAAGAAGGTCGGTTGTCGGGAAGCGAGGCAGGCAGCCTTTTGGAGATATTTAACCAATGTTTCTGTCTCAAGTATGGACGGAAAAAAAAATAAAAATTATGATGCTTTTTCTGCAATCTGGGGCTACCTTTTTTTTAATCATAAAGGTTTTTTCCATAAAGTAATACAAAGAAAAAAGGGATTTCAAATTTGGCATAAGTCATTATTTATTCGATATTTGCTATTATTCATTTATAAAAAAAGATTTACATTTTTGGCATCTCCCATAAATTATTACATGGTCAGCCAAATTTGCCGACTAGGTATGCAACCAGTTAACCAACCTAATCCTTCTTCCTCTATTGGCAAATCTTCTTTTTTATCTAATGTTAAAAAAATAAAGAAAAAAAATACAAAAAATCTCTATATCCAGGGCAGTAAACCTTTTATTAATAGCCAAAGTTTACGGAAGATTAGTCTCAATGTAGATACTGATAGGATAAGATTAGCTAAGAAAAAGGTAAATTCTGGTTTAGTAAAATACCACATGGCTCTAGAAAGCATAAATAGAATTGAGTGGTTTCAAGGCAGAGGTATGGCTTTTTTATGGCTTATTTTTAATTCTGTACATCCCTCGCATCGCTTTGGTCGCGAAGCGAGCGAAGCTCGCTCGCTTCGCGACCAAAAGGTTATTAAGACAGCATCAGTAATAGGAAAGAGTGGTGGAAAATCTTTCCTTTTACACCTTCCACAAAGCAGACAGGACTTCCAGTCTTCGCTTGCTGCTTCACGAAAAAGAAAGGATAATCTAAAATTATACACTTACCCATATCGAATGACACAAAGTCAGATGATGGTTTTGAATAAATTAGAAAATCTTCCGTTATCTAATTCTAATAAGATCGAACAGGGTGAAAAAAGAACGGCTACTTTCCCTGTCTCTATCTTGACTGGAAATAGGAAATCTTTTAACCTCTCTGCTGGCGCAGCGAGCCAAGCAACGCCTTCAAGTAAAAAAAAATCTATAGCAAAAAAAACGGAGAAATCTCTCTGGCATCGCTCGCCAAGCGAGCAAAGCGTGTGCTTCCGAAAAAATAAAACACTTGCTTCTTCCAAAGCAGAGAAAAAAAAGAGTGCGAAAAGAAAAACTTTCAATCACCCAGCTTTACTGTCAAAGAAAGGAAACCAAAAATTACGATTTAATAGAAAAAAAAAAGATAATTATTTGGAAAACGAGAAAACAGATAAAATCTTTTCAATGGCCAGAAAACCTCTTTATCCTCGTACAGCGAAATCTAAAGGTTTTATTTCCTACATTGAGTATATTTTATCTAGCCAGTTAAAAAGTAATGTTAGACTTTTTTCATGGAAAACTAGAGATGAAAAGAAAAGCGCTCTTTTTATAGTCGAGCAAATCGTTTATTTTTTAGAAAAAAGAGTCCCTTTCAGTCGCATAAAACAACAAATGTCTCGCGAGTTAAATTTGGAATCTATGAAAGGCATCCGCGTTACTTATTCAGGTCGGCTTGGAGGTCGGTCTAAGAAAGCACAACGTTCCCGCCAAAAAACTTTTCAATGGGGGCAAACATCATCCCATGTTTTTAAATCCAAGCTTTCCTTTGCTTCAAAACATGCCCTAACTATTTTTGGAAAAATAGGACTTAAAGTTTGGGTTTGCTATAGATAAAAATTAATTAAATTCTCGACTAAGATTTAAAAGTAAAATTTTGTTTATGCGATCTTGTTTCCTCAACTCTTTCCCTGCTTTTATTTGAAAAGAAAGACTCGCTTGGCTTGCTTTCTTTGAAAGCATTTGCTTGACTCGCTTGAGTGGCTTTCAAAGACAGGACAAAAAGCCATCTTTAAGATCTTTACGCCTATTACTCCATGTACCGATTTCTTCCATGGGTGAAAAACCAATCGACGAGGGAGATGGGTCACTTGCCTTGTTTTTTTCAAAGAAAGCAGAACTTGGGTTGATTTTTTTGAAGCACAGCTTGGCTTGCTTTCAAAGAAAGCAGGAAGAGGAATCGAGCAAGGAGATGATAACCAAGCAATAAAAAGCAGCTGTTTATGCAATCTAATATTATTAATATTTTATTTTTATAAAAATACAAAATCTAATGAGTCACCTTACACAAAAAGATAAACATCGTCGTAGCTTGCATCAAAAACAAGAAATGAAACGACTACAGTATAAATCTATAATTGAAAATAGGTCATTACCTGCAAACATCAGAGTCAAGTATATTAAAAAACTTAATAAATTACCACGCGATGGTTCACTCGTTCGAATTAGAAATAGATGTATATTAACTGGTCGTGCTCGGGCTGTGTATAAATTTTGTAGACTTTCGCGAATATGCTTACGTGAGTTGGCTGCTCAAGGCAGGTTAGCAGGTGTAACCAAATCTAGTTGGTAAGTTGTAGTTGTTCACTTTTACCTGCTTCCAGGATGTGGAGTCGGTAGGAATGAAAGCACGGCAGAGTAATTTTAGATTGATTATTTTATAAATTCAACGCCAAGCGACGCTGTGCTTTCAAAGAAAGCAAGCCAAGCGATTTTTTTATTGCCTGTGACTTTGAAACATATTATAAAAAATATTAATCAGCGAGCATCTTAATTTGCAACGAAATCCCAACGCTTTAATTTCTTTTCAAGCAAACAAAAAGCAACAAGAAAAGGCGCGTTTCTTGTTTACTTGCCTTGCTTTTTTTAAAGCATGCGATCCGTCGCTTTGTGGGAAAATAAAGCAATTAAAAAGCAAGTAGTAAGCAAGTAATGAACAAGTAGTAAGCACGTGTAAAAGAAGCGCATCTCTTGCTTTCAAAACAAAGAAAAGCTTTTCTTTGTTTTCTTTTTGCTTTCATTTTGCTTTCATTTTAAGGTCAAGCAAGGGTTTTCGCTCTTTTTTTACAGCAAAAAAGATGGCTCGTATAAAAAGGATAAAAGAACGTTTAAATTAAAAAAATTATGAACTTATTAATTTTTGGGTTAATGGCAAAAATCTTAGCCATCACTATCCCCTTATTGTTGGCCGTGGCCTTTTTGACTTTAGCAGAGCGAAAAGTGATGGCTTCTATGCAACGTCGAAAGGGGCCAAATGTAGTCGCTGTTTTTGGTCTTTTTCAACCCATAGCTGATGGCCTTAAATTGGCGGTCAAGGAGCCAGTCTTACCTAGTAGTGCTAATGTCGTTATTTTTTTGGTAGCCCCTCTTCTCACTTTTTTATTAAGTCAAGTAGCCTGGGCAGTTATACCTTTTGGAGAAGGTCTAGTCCTAGCTGACATTCATGTTGGATTGTTGTACATTTTCGCCATCTCTTCTTTGGGCGTCTATGGTATTATAATAGCAGGTTGGTCGAGTAATTCTAAATACGGTTTTTTAGGGAGTTTACGGTCGGCAGCTCAAATGGTTTCTTATGAGGTTTCCATTGGTTTAATTCTTATAACTGTATTACTGTGTGTAGGTTCTTTGAATTTAACAGAAATAGTTTTAGCTCAGCAAAAAATTTGGTATTGCATCCCTCTATTTCCTTTGCTAATTTTATTTTTCATTTCATGCTTAGCTGAAACCAATAGAGCACCCTTTGACTTGCCAGAGGCTGAGGCGGAATTAGTAGCTGGCTATAATGTAGAATACTCCTCCATGGGATTTGCCCTCTTTTTCTTGGGGGAATATGCTAATATACTCGTAATGAGCAGCCTCTGCTCTCTGTTTTTTTTAGGTGGCTGGTTACCCATCCTTAACCTGCTATTTTTTCATTGGATACCAGGGGTTTTTTGGCTAGCTGTCAAAATTAATTTTTTCCTTTTTCTCTTCGTTTGGGTGCGAGCCGCCTTTCCTCGGTATCGGTATGATCAATTAATGACACTGGGATGGAAAGTTTTTTTACCATTGTCATTGGCCTGGGTGGTTTTGGTCTCTGGTAGTTTAATCAGCTTTGATTGGCTACCTTAGCTTCTTTTTAAATATAAGCTACCTTAGCTTCTTTTTAAATATAACAAAATTTAGTTTATTTGCCAATAATATTGATATCACTACTTTAAGTTGTTTTCATCTCCTTGGTCGATTGGTTTTATTTGAAGGCGGGGCAAGACACCCCTTTCTTTGAGGCAAGTCAGCAGAACTAATTGTGAAAGATAAGTGGAAAGAATGCATAGACTCTAAAAAGTAAAATAAAAAATAAATTATAGACTAAAGTTACTAAAATGTCATTTCTTTTATGGATTTTAAGTGTACCTTTAATAGGTTGCTTGTTTTTACTAATTATTCCTCATTGGAATCATCATTGGATCCGAATAATAGCTTTCAATACATCATTGTTGAATTTTTTAATATCTTTGCTACTTTGGATTGAATTTAATAAATCAGTGGGAAAGCTTCAATTTATGGTAAAATTCCCCTCCGCCTTAAATCCTCGTGCGGCCTTTTACCCCTCCCCCTTAAAAGCTGATGCGGACTTTTACCCGTCCGCCTTAAATTTGAATTCTCATGCAGACGTTTACGCGGATCAAGACTTTTACCCCCACCTCGTAAATCATCATGCGGACTTTTGCGCGGCTCGCTATGAGAAGTTGAAGTGGATTGAGGATGCGTATGATAGATGGTTCTCCTTCAGTTTAAAGGCCTATCCGGGCTTTGAGGATCAGTATGGGACGTTGAACTTTATAATAGGCATTGACGGGATATCTCTGATTTTTATTATACTAACAACTTTTTTAATACCAGTTTGTCTTTTGGTGGGATGGAGCAGCATTCAAAGATCGGTAAAGGAATATTGCATTGCTTTTTTATTCTTAGAAACACTGATGATTGCTGCCTTCTGCGTGTTGGATTTGCTTTTTTTTTATATTTTTTTTGAAAGCGTGTTGATACCAATGTTTTTAATTATAGGAGTCTGGGGGTCGCGAGAAAGAAAAGTCAGAGCAGCCTATCAATTATTTTTATACACCTTGGTGGGATCCCTGTTAATGTTGTTAGCTATTTTATTGATATATTGTCAGACGGGAACGACTAACTTAGAGATACTTTACGCAGCTGAATTGAGTGAAAGTCGGCAGCTTTTGTTATGGTTGGCCTTTTTTGCTAGCTTTGCTGTGAAAGTTCCAATGATGCCGGTTCATATTTGGTTACCGGAAGCTCATGTAGAAGCACCAACGGCAGGTTCAGTTATTTTGGCAGGAATTCTTCTTAAGCTAGGAACGTATGGATTTTTAAGGTTTTCTATACCATTATTTCCTTATGCCTCCATCTACTTTACTCCCTTCGTGGAAACATTGAGTATTTTAGCTATTATTTATACCTCACTAACTACGCTTCGTCAAATAGACTTGAAAAAAATTATTGCCTATTCTTCCGTGGCACATATGAATTTTGTAACTTTAGGATTATTTACCTTGAATGCTCAAGGGATGGAAGGAGCAGTTATGTTGATGCTAGCCCATGGTTTAGTCTCACCAGCTCTTTTTTTATTGGTTGGATTTTTATACGATCGCCACAAAACTCGTTTGTTACGCTACTATGGAGGTCTGGGTCGAATAATGCCACTCTTTAGTATAATGTTTTTATTTTTTACTATGGCTAACATTAGTTTGCCAGGAACCGCCAACTTTGTAGGTGAGTTTTTAGTATTGACGGGAGCTTTTCGGAGCAATACCTTCGTGACTACAATGGCAGCATCGGGAATGGTTTTAGGGGCCGCCTATGGGCTTTGGTTGTGTAACCGCCTTTTGTACGGTTTATCAAAACCTTTCTATTTGCCTTCCTTCAGCGACTTATCTCGACGAGAACTCAACCTTCTCTTACCTTTCATCCTTTCTGTATTAATTATAGGGATTGCTCCGGAGCCCTTATTAGATATATTACGTTCGTCAGTAGCCAATCTATTGCAGCAAACGATTCTATATTAATATCAGGGGCAATACTTTCTTACCCCATTAATTTATATTTGCTTTCTTTTCCCTTTATTTTCTTTTCAAATAAAGATAAAAACTCGCATCGCTTGTTTTTTTTGAAACCTTGGTTTGCATGCTTTCTTTGAAAGCATGCAAGCGATTCTACCAAAGAGAGCAGCTATAAGTTAACAATTTAAGGCCAGCACAAGCGATTCTACCATCTACCAAAGAGAGTCGCTATAAGTTCACAAATTAGCTGGATAAGTTTCTCCTTTCTGCCTTAACTTCTGGTATGCAGAAAAAATCAAATTAGAAAGACTCTTTTTTTTTCAAAAAAATCAAAGAGAAATAGGAAACAAAAATATCCACTATGTATAAAATTAATAAAATACTTTATTATGCCTACTAACAATCAACTAGCAAAAAAAAAAAGCGGCCGCCTACCAAAGTCTTCTAGAACAAAAACACCAGCTTTGAAACAACGCCCACAAAGGAAAGGAGTTTGTCTGCGAGTTTTCAATCGAACCCCTAAAAAACCTAACTCCGCCCTGCGAAAAGTAGCTAAAGTTCGTATTTTCAATTTAACTAATTCAGTTTGTATAAGTCGTGATTTTACGGTCACAGCTTATATCCCGGGAGAAGGTCATAATTTACAAGAATACGCCTTTGTCCTACTTAGAGGAGGACGAGTGAAGGATTTGCCTGGAGTGAAATATCATATAATCCGTGGAGCCTTAGATACTCAACCAGTAGTTTTGCGGCGACAAGGTCGATCAAAATACGGTACACCAAAAAAACCAATAAAAATTTACAGTTGAGTTTTAGTTGGCTTGCATGCTTTTCAAAAAAAGCAAGGCAGCGTTTCTTGCTTTCGTTGAAAAGAGCGACGGCATAGAAAAGGATTGCTTTCTTTGAAGGGTGAATAAAAAATAAAACTGTTCTTTAGTGGATATAAATATAAAAGAACAATAAAAAATAAACGATAAAAAAATGACTTTAAACAATACTTATTTTTGTGACCTTGGGATTTTTATTTTAAAAAAAAGAAATATTTTTGCTGTCATGGACGACAATAAGAAGGATTCCTGTTATGTCAACCGGTTATTTTATTTCGCCTTCCTCTTTAGTCGTGTGATTACTATTTTAATTATTAGCTCTTTTTTTTTTCGTACCATGAGCGACAATGGGAATAACTCATCTATTGATAAAATAAAAAGATTATTCCATAAAAAATCAACCGATATTCAGCAGTTAAAAGGAAATAAAAACCAATCACCTAAAGAAGTTAATCTTGTCGGGAAAAATCCAGACGAAAACAAGTCTGTCAAAGGTCAAGATTTACCAGAAAAAAAAAAAGAATCAGCTGAGCAACATAAAATTCCAGGTAAACGCTTACAGCATAGAAAGCCATCCCAAAGTCAGCACTTTCCAGGAAATAAAAAGGAATCAACTGAGCAACGTAATTTACCAGGTAAAGAGTTGGGGCATAAAAACTCACCCAAAGGTCAAGATTTGAAAGGAAATAAAAAGAAATCAGCTGAACAAGCTAAATTTCCAGGTAACGGGTTAGGGGATAAAAATTTAACCAAAAGTCAAAATTGGCCAGAAAATAAAAAAAAATCACCTGGTCAACCTAACTTTCTAGATAAAGGGTTGGAGTATAAGGGGGCAGATTTGCCAGAAAATAAAAAAAATTTTAATCCACAACCGAAAGGTGGGTCTCGCCCGCTTCGCAACCAAAGCGAGGCGGAAAAGAAGCCAACCAAAGGTCAGGAGCCGCATCACTCACCAAGACAGCAAGAAAAGAAAAAAGAATCAGCTGAGCAACCTAATTTACCAAGTAAAGAGTTGAGAGAGAAACACTCACCCAAAGCCCAGGAGCCGCCTCGCTGGCCAAGACAGGAAGAAAAAAAAAAGGAATCAGCTAAGCCACCTAATTTACCAGGTAAAGAGTTGGGGCATAAAAACTCACCCAAAGGTCAAGACTTGCCAGAAAATGAAAACCCAGGAGCTAATCCAAATAGCTTAGCCGTTAAATTTACAAATTTCCTAATGCAGGATGGAAAAAAAACCAAAGCCTTGTCAACTTTATCTAAATCTTTAAAATTGTTTAAAAAATATGTTGAAAATCTGCTCTACGATGACCCAGTGAAACAAAACTTAGTTAATACTCAAAATAATAAATCTACGCTGGATTACTTACATCAAGCTGTAGTCAATATCAAACCAAGTTTGGAAGTTCGTAAGAAAAAAATTTCTGGAATTATGCGTCAAATTCCATCCTTCCCATCTTCAAGGAGAAAAGAGACTTTAGCTATTCGTTGGATTATAGAATTTGCAAGGAAGAGAAAAAAGAAAAATTCTAAACCATTTCATCAATGTTTAGCGGAAGAATTGTTAGATGCTTATCAAAGCCAAGGAGACGGATACAAAAGAAAACAGGCTTTGCATAAAACAGCGGAAAGTAATCGAACGTATATGCGTCATCGTTGGTGGTAATTTTTTAGCTTCTTGATACGACCTATTTTAAACGAAAAGGAAAGCATTTGCCTATCCTTCAAATTTTAAATAAAAAAAGATGAAAGACTTGTATTTCAACTCTTTGCCCATCCCAATAAAGGAAGGAGTTTTGCTTGGATCGCTCGCATGCTTTCAAATAAAGCAACTGATAATGGTCTCTTTGAAAGTGGGATTCTTTCTTTGAAAGAAACCGATGCCAGCAAAAGGCGACCCATGATTGGTCTTCTTGTTTTTTCTGAAAACAAGGCCAGCAACCCATCTCCTTGGTCGATTGGTCTTCGACTTATTATATTAGAGATGTTGAGATTTCTTTATATTTACATAAAAATTAAATATTTTTTTTATTTTCATTCATTAGGATTATAAATAAATATATATGCTATTTATTATAAACTATTTAAAATTAATTAACTGTCGCTGGATGCCTCTCTTTTTGATTGGGCAACTTGCGCTCAAAGGAGTACCGCCAATAAAAAAGGTAGCTCCATTTTATGAAATACTATCCGCCTGTGAAAAAATAATATTAAGGTTCACGTGAAGTTTGGTAATTTATTTCTACTACCATTTCCAAATTAAGAGGAATATCCACTTTAAACTTCTACCTTGGCAAGTAAAATCTCCCTTCTTTTTAATATATGCATGTTGACATATATCTAATGGGTTGAAGATCAATCGAAGAAGAAGATGGGTTGGGAGATACATTCATCTTGGGAAGAATAGTTTTACTGTGCTTCAATTTAAACATAAGCCTCAGTTTTATTCCGGAGAGGATTTAGGTATTAAACCTTCCTGAGAACACTTAAATACCATTAGATCTGGTTATCAACTCGACTGGGGCGGAAATGAATAGGGTTAATGGTATTGAAAACGTGCCGACAGCTACCTCCTGGGGTCTTTTTTAGTCCTGGGGTCTTTTTCAGGTCGTTACTCAACATATGATCCAGCTGTTAGGGTATCAGCAACAGTTGAATAATATTGTCATCGACGATGGCAAGCCGGTTCATCAGAACCTCCGAGAGGTACGTCGGGGAAAGGTGGGCGCAGCTTTGCTGAGTCAGGAAGGAATCCGACAAATCATATTGAAGAGGATAGAGGGTTATTAATTGGAGGATAAAGTGACCCTGCCGACATGGCAGGTAGTGGCAAACCTATTGTACAAGGCTCTTGCAAGGCTCTTCAAAGGGCTTATAAGGCCTCTCAGCGTGGCTCTACCATCGCTTCTCCTCCCAGCGAAGCGATGGTAGAGCCACGTGTCATCTCTCCTTGTTCGATTCCTCTTACTAATAGAGTAGACTATTAAAAAAGAAAGCAGGGGGAGACCGCCATCCAGGGTTTCAAAGAAAGAAGAGGATTACTGAATGGTTCCTCCTTTTCCTTTTTTCTGGATGTCTTATTCTTTTATTTATTCCAAAGGAGAAGAAAGAATGAAGAAAAAAAAGAAAGAGCAGATAAAGCAAGAAAGAGAGAGGCCGTTGGCTGTAAAAATATATTATTGACAACCTTCCTCTTCCGCCCTTGAAAAGTGGCCTTATTTTTTGTGAAGAAGGTGGTTGATTTATTACCAAATTTTAGCAAGCCGACTTGGTTGGCTGCCTTGGCTGCCTTGGCTGGCTTGGACCGCTTCGCGAGAGCAAGACAGTCTATCGATTAAAAAAATAAAAAATAAAAACAAGATGTTGTATTATTTATTTCTATTGTTGTTATCTCCCTACGTAGCATGGCAAGATGCACCTGAGGCATGGCAAATGGGATTTCAAGATCCGGCCACTCCTGTAATGCAAGGAATTATTGACTTGCATGATGATATTTGTTTTTTTCTGATTGTGATATTAAGCTTGGTGCTTTGGATGTTAATCCGAACACTTTATTTTTTTCATGAAAGTAAAAATCCTGTTCCAGAAAAAATTATTCATGGGACTAGTATTGAAATTGCATGGACTGTTGCACCTAGTTTGATCTTAGTATTAATTGCAATACCATCCTTCGCTTTATTATATAGCATGGATGAAGTAGTAGATCCAGCCATTACAGTCAAAGTTATAGGGCATCAATGGTATTGGTCATATGAATTCTCTGATTACACAACATCGGATGGAACTTCCATAGCTTTTGATAGTTACATGATACCAGAAGAAGAGTTAAATCCGGGACAATTGCGTTTGTTGGAAGTTGACAATCGTGTAGTAGTTCCTGCTAACACTCATATTAGATTTATTATAACATCGGCCGATGTTCTTCATAGTTGGGCTATACCGTCTCTTGGTATTAAATGTGATGCTGTGCCTGGTCGTTTAAATCAAGTTCCTACATTTATTAAAAGAGAAGGTGTTTTTTATGGCCAATGTAGTGAATTATGTGGTGCTAATCATGCTTTCATGCCTATAGTAGTTGAAGCTGTTTCATTGGAAAATTATATTTCTTGGGTTTGCAACAAAATGGAAGATCAGTAAAAATCCAGATCTTGTCTCCGGATAGAGTAGAAATAAAAAGAAAAGAAAGTTTTTTTATTTTCATCCCACTGTCTATCTCAGAGAGGGTATATAACTGATATCCTTGGTCGATTCCGCTTCCTGCTTTCTTTTAAACCAATACAAGGGGGCCATATTGCATAAAGATTGTAAAAAAAAAGTTGAAGCCTGCTTTGCTTACTTTCTTTTGATTTCTCCTTGCTGACACTTATGCTTTCGTAGAAGTGAGTAAACGCTTCTTCCTTTCCTAGAAAGCCGGAGCAACAAGTGTTTCTTTGCTTTCAAAGAAAGCACACCATTATCGCGAAGCGAATCGTTTCAAAGAAGGCAACCAAGATAACCAACCTTTTTTTGAAAGCAAGCCATTGAAAAGAAAGCAAAAATAAAAGAAAAGGTTGGTATGAACTTATGTTGCCTTTCCTTTTTTCTTCAAAAAAAGAGACAAGCCTTTCTGCAACGCAATGCAACGCAAAGGCTTTCTTTTCTTTTCTTGGAAAATCTTTTCTTAAAAAATAAAGGCAACCATTTACCTTTACTTAAAAATTTAATAAAAAAGAAAGATTTGCTTTTTTATATGCGTACCATGTCAGTTTACCTTTTAACGGATGCCTATATATGCAAGCAGCCCACTATTTCTCTCCTTGCTGGGGTTTAAAAAAAGGGGGTGCGTTTAAAAAAAACTCAAATAAAAAGGTTGAAAAGAAAAGTTTAAATCAAGGAATAACTTTCCTTTCCAAACTGACAAACAAAATCGCAGATTAGCAAAAAAAAAAATAGTAATATATTATGAGAAAACACCCTTATCATCTTGTCGACCCCAGCCCATGGCCCATTGTAGCCTCCATGGCTGCTTTGCTGCTTACCGTAGGTGGGGTAATGTATATGCACGGATACACAGGTGGAGAATTGGTCCTTTTGTTTGGAATCGGTGTGATCCTTTATTCCATGTTTGTTTGGTGGAGGGATGTTATTAGAGAATCTACATTCCAAGGACATCACACCGGGGCGGTACAAATAGGACTTCGTTATGGTATGATTTTGTTTATTGTCTCTGAAATAATGTTTTTCGTTGCCTTTTTTTGGGCTTTTTTTCATTCTAGTTTAGCTCCCACCGTAGAAATTGGAGCCATTTGGCCTCCCAAAGGAATCGATGTTTTAAACCCTTGGGAAATTCCTTTCTTAAACACTCTAATTTTATTATCCTCCGGAGCTGCAGTTACTTGGGCACATCATGCTATCCTGGCAGGATACCGTCAGCAAGCTATTTTAGGATTGATCCTTACTATCGGTTTAGCAGTAATTTTTACAGCATTTCAGGGGTATGAGTATTTAGAAGCTCCTTTTACTATTGCAGATGGTATTTATGGCTCTACATTTTATTTAGCAACCGGCTTTCATGGGTTTCATGTAATGATAGGAACGATTTTTTTATTAGTCTGTTTGCTTCGTCTTATATCCTATCATTTTACTAAGGCACATCATTTTGGATTTGAGGCAGCGGCATGGTATTGGCATATGGTTGACGTTGTTTGGCTTTTTCTATTTGTCTCTGTTTATTTTTGGGGAGGAGTCTAAAATAAAAAAAAAATAATAAAAGTCATGGTAGTAAAATTAGAACAAATTAGGAACTTAAAATCCTATCTTAAAGTTCTCAGAAATGCCTTATTCGTTAAAACCGGCTCTTCTTTTGGCCGCCTTATTATTCCAGTTCTTGTGTTAATTTTACTGTTATTCGGTTTTTCGGAGCCAAATTTTGGTTCAACACCAAATTTCTCTGTTAAATTTTTTTTCTTGACTTTGCCGGTGCACATCGAAATTTTTTTGGATTCTAATGGGTGGGCAGCCCAATTTAAGTTTATAATCAACTCTAAGATGAATTATGAACAAATGATTCACGTGAAAGGTATATTGTGTAGCCTGGTAGCCACACATCTTGCATTAATTGGTTTCTTCGATAGGCTATTGAAATTGAGAAAGGAGAGGAAGGAGAAAATTATGTCCTATCTAATACAGCACAAACTAGTCCGTTGGTTTTTCAGTTTAGATCCAAAAACACAACGCTGGTTAAAGCTGGTTGCCATTGCTCTACTGTTTGCTCTCTGCTTTGCCTTCTTTTCCAGTACTATACCTGCAACACTCTTCGCTCGTGCGGTAAGGTTTCTTGGGGTAAATTCTTCATGTGCTGAGCAGGAGAAGAGTGAAAAAGCAGCTCCTTCCAGTAAGAAAGAAAAAGGAGCTTCTACCTCCAGCAAAGCAGGTGGAGCTTCTAGCAAGGGTCAATCATCAACGAATGCAAAAGCAGGTGGATCTTCGAGTAAGGGTCAACCATCAACGGATGCGAAAGTAGGTGGATCTTCTAGCAAGGGGGAATCTTCTAAAGAAGCTCAACCTTCTAGCAAAGGAAAGGGATCTACGTCTAGTAAGAAAAATAAATCTTCTACCAAGGCATCAGCTTCTGAGTCTAAAAAAGAAAGCAAACAGCCTACCAAAGCAAGCAAGAACAAGCAGCTAGAAGCAGCCCTGTTTCGTAACGATGAATCCCCACAAGCAATGGCCGATCAATTAGCTAAAATGAAAGCGCATGATGAGCGTACATCTTTCAAGGGGGTACCATTCGTTGACTTAGAGGAGCAGAAGGGGGGCAGGAGGAATGAGTTGACAAAAAAAGAGCGAGGAGAAACCTATCAGGATACACATCTCGATTATAATTCTTTACCTGGCGATTCAGTCGGCGAACGTATGGGCAGCATATTGAAAGTGCTTCACAAAAAAGAAAGTTAAAAATCTGCTTTTAGCGTCAAAAAATACCCAATTAAGGGAAAGCCAAAAGCTTTTCCTTTCCTTATAAAAAAGAAAAAGTAATATATAAAAAAAACTATGATGATTTTTACGCCTTTAGAACAATTCTCTATAAACAACTTGCTTTTAATTCGAATAGGAAATGTGTATCTTTCTTTTACCAATTCATCCTTATATTTACTGATAGCCACAGGGTTGATTCTTCTTTTACTTTACTTAATTACACTTAATGGAGGGTATTTATTGCCACCTCGTTGGCAATCAGTAGTAGAGATGATTTATCAATTTGTAGCTAGTTTAGTGGAAGAGCAGATAGGAGTGGCAGGGAGAAAATATTTTCCATTAATCTTAACTATTTTCTTCTTTCTTCTTAGTTGTAATTTAGTAGGAATGATTCCTTACAGCTTTACGGCCACTAGCCATTTAGTGGTGACATTTGGCCTCTCTCTCTCCCTTTTTATCGGAATAACCATCGTTGGTTTTCAGAAACATGGTCTCCATTTTTTTAGTTTCTTATTACCCAAAGGAGCTCCTTTGATTTTAGCCCCCCTTTTAGTCGTATTAGAATTAGTTTCTTATTGCTTTCGCGCTGTTAGTCTAGGGGTTCGTTTATTTGCTAATATGATGGCAGGTCATACCTTAGTGAAAATTATAAGTAGCTTTGCTTGGAGTATGATGTCATTGGGAGGAATTTTAGCAGTAGCATCTTTAATTCCAATTGTAATTATTTTTGCACTAACAGGGTTAGAGATTGGTGTTGCATGCCTTCAAGCCTATGTTTTTACGATTCTAATTTGTATATATTTAAACGATGCAATTCATTTGCACTAATTTTCTTTTATTTTTTAGTCATGGGAAATTATTTTACTGTATGGGAGTAATTCTTTTATTGCTGATGATAGTCACTGCCTTGATAAGTTATGTTCTTCATTGGGGTCTACCGTCTTGCGTTCATTTGTGTTGATTTCTTTTTTAATTTTTGATAGAAGTAGAGCAAGTAGAAATTTATGGTTTGAAAAAGGTTGTTTCTACTTTCTCGTCACTGCGTGGCTTGGCATGGTTTCAAAAATATCAAATGAAAGCAAGGCTGAGATCACGTTGCTTCCTTTTTTTTAAAGAAAGGCCAGCGAAAAATACAAAAAGAAGCTTTTACCCAGCCTTTTAATGGTAAAAGGCAGTATGGCTAGCATCTTTTCAAAGAAAGGATTTCAGTTCGCGCCCATGGGATAAATCACCCCCTTGATGTAGGGATTAGGTAAAAGTAATAAACCAATCTCTACTTCTACTGCCGACAAATAGCAATACAATAATAATAGCAATACAAGAATTTTTTTTCCTGACGGTAATGAAACGTTTTTCAATACTTAAACAACCTCTTCTTTCCACAATAAATGATCATTTAATAGATTATCCGTCTCCAAGTAATCTAAATTATTTTTGGAATTTCGGGAGCTTGGCTGGATTGTGCCTTATTATTCAAATCGCGACCGGTATTTTTTTAGCTATGCACTATACACCACATGTTGACTTAGCTTTTTTGAGTGTAGAGCATATTATGCGGGATGTAGAAGGTGGTTGGCTTCTTCGATACATGCACGCAAATGGGGCAAGTATGTTTTTTTTAGTGGTTTATCTTCACATTTTTCGGGGTTTATATTATGGAAGTTACGCAAGTCCTCGAGAATTAGTTTGGTGTATGGGAGTAATTATTTTATTGCTCATGATCGTCACTGCCTTCATAGGTTATGTCCTTCCTTGGGGTCTCTGGTTTGGCCCAAAATGCTTATTAAAAAAATGTAACCAAGACTGATCTTTCTCTTTAAGGAATTTCCCACTTTTAAGAGAAACCTTTACTAAAAGTTTTATTTCTCAAGATATACTGGTCTTGCCAACTCCTTAAAAAGATAGTCGAACTAAAAGCAAACTAATCATAGAAAATTGTTCTAAGGGGGTAAAAATTAGAAAGGTATTGTTTAATTTCTAGAATTCGATGTGACAAAAAAAAATGGACAATTAATTGCCAATTAAATCACTTCCTTTTTTTCAAAAATTGTAAAAACTCTTTTCAGGTCTTCTATGTATTACAAGTTGGATAATCATTAATTTTTAAAAGTATAGTCTATTTAATATGTCCTTTCTTTTTCTCTGGTTGGTCGATTCCTCCCATCGCCGCCTTTCTTTGAAAGCATGCAACCTCTTTACTTGGTGGAATAATTGTTAACCCCCATTGCTATCTTTTTGTTTTCAAAGAAAATCGCAGCAAAGAATGTGAAACCTAAGGCCTTCATGCAATTTACACAAAAAAATGAAAAATAGGCTGATTAGGCAATATTGATGAAAACGGTCAACGAATTTAAACTTGTTTCAAGACCGTCGGTCGTGTGTGACGATCGCTACAGACTGGTTCATCGGTGGGTACCTTAGATGGTGCTTAATGTACAGTCGGGATTTTTAAGCTTTTTTAAACAAGCTTTCCAAGGCTTTATGTAAAAATTAGAGATTTCATTTTCTATATATTAAAACATTTTTATAATTTAAAAATGTAGTCGTTTAATACCTTACAATTTACAACGACTAAAAGGTTGTTGTAATTTTAGGTGATAAAGTACAGTGGTTATATGTCAGTTTCAAACTTCAAAAAAAAATTACTCTGGTTGCTCATCGAAAAGCAGAGGTTTCGTTTTCTTTTTTTTTTATTTTTAAAAATAGAAAACTTTTTTTTGGTTTAATAGGTGTAATTTAAAAATCAGCAAATGAGTTTTTGGGGTGCCACGGTGATTACTAGTTTGGCCAGTGCCATTCCTGTAGTAGGTGACAGCATAGTTACTTGGCTATGGGGAGGGTTTTCAGTAGATAATGCTACTCTAAATCGTTTTTATAGCCTTCATTTTTTGTTACCATTTCTCATAGCGGGGGCTTCCATAGTCCACATAGCCGCATTACATCAATATGGTTCCAATAATCCTCTTGGCACCAATTCTGCAGTAGATAAAGTGAGCTTCTATCCTTATTTCTATGTCAAAGATTTAGTAGGATGGGTGGCCTTTGCTATTTTTTTCTCTATATTTGTATATTTTTATCCGAATTTACTGGGCCATCCGGACAATTATATACCGGCAAATCCTATGTCAACGCCTGCACACATCGTCCCAGAATGGTATTTTTTGTGGGTATACGCCATTCTTCGTAGTATACCTAATAAATTGGGTGGGGTTGCAGCCATAGCTTTAGTTTTTGTTGCTTTATTAGCCCTTCCTTTCATTAATACATCTCAAATCCGAAGCTCCGCCTTCCGTCCGATTCAGAAGAAAGTCTTTTGGTTGTTAATTGCTGATTGTGTTGTTTTGGTGTGGATTGGCCAGCGACCGGTAGAAAATCCTTATATATTTTTAGGCCAATTAGCTTCACTCTACTTTTTCATTTATTTTTTATTATTTATTCCAATTTTGGGTAAGTTTGAACCTTTCTTGGTTAATTATAAAAATAATGAAATTAAAGCAGCACCGACATCATTATTCCACAGCTTGGAAAGAAGCATGGCTTTCCTAGTTCAAGATCGACGCAGCTTACCTTCCCTAGAAAAGGCATCTTAACTTGGCGTGGCTTGGCTTACTTTTAAAGAAAGCAGAGCTTGGCTTGCTTTCAAAGAAAGCACAGCTACCAATATAATAACAATAAAATCAGGGCTTGCTTTCAAAAAAAGGAAGCTAGCATTCTTTAAAAGCAAGTATAAAAAATTTAAAATAAAGTGCATCGCTTGCTTTTTTCTCAACGGGCGTCCTATAAGGAAGCCTTTAAAAAAAGAGAGACTTCTCTTTACGCACAGGATAGAATAGTAAAAATATTATTTTCGACAATCCCAACCACCTCCTTGTTCGATTGGTCTTTAACCCATTAGAGATGGTAAGATTTATTTATATTTACATAAAAATTAAAGATTTTTTTAATTTTCAGTCGTCAGCATTATAAAAAAAAATAATACTTTTACAGTTATGTTTGAAGGAGCAAAATTAATTGGCGCTGGTTGTGCAACGATCGCTTTAGCTGGTGCCGGTGCAGGCATTGGTATTGTGTTTGGATCATTGATTAATTCGGTAGCTAGAAACCCCTCATTGACTAAACAATTATTTGGTTATGCCATTTTAGGATTTGCGTTAACTGAAGCGATTGCTTTATTCGCTTTGATGATGGCATTCTTAATCCTGTTTGTTTTTTAATTTATAATGGCTCTTCGACCAATCGAACAAGGAGGTGACTCTTCGATAAATCGATCAAGGAGCTGCTTGTTCGACAAATTGACCAAGGAGCTGCCTCTTGGACCAGTCGACCAAGAAGATAATTTTGGATGGTTTAAACCACTTTCATGATGTTTTACTAAAAAGACAGGTGAAAAGATTAGAAACCAAAAAAATAGAAGTGACCAAAAACCACCGAATAAAAATTTGCTAAAACTTATTACATAAACAAAATACTAGTGAGTTTTTACAAAATGATGGAAAGCTTTTTTATACCTTTCTTTTTTTTTTCAAGCCTACCTTTTCCTTTCTTTTTAACGTTTTTTAACCAAAAAAACAAAGAAAAGAAAGGTCAAAGAAAGCTTGAAAAGATAAAAAAGGATATGTCTCCTTGCTGTCCTTTGTAAAATTAAAAAGAAATAAAAGAAAGCAGGAGAAAGAATGTCAAGAAGAAAACAATAAAATCGCAGAGAAACCACAAGCGGTGCATAAAAAAGTAAGAGAGCGAAAGAAGCCTTTCTATCCTGCAGCAGAAACTTTGCTCGCATGCTTTCAAAGAAAGCTTTGCTCGCTTTGCGAGTAGAAGATGTAAGGGTTGACTTTTAAATTTTTAGTGTTAAATTTATCTTAGAAGAGTCAGTTGGGCTGAATAATGGTAACTTTGTGTTGAAATATGAAAAAAGAATACAGTATAAAGAATCCAGTATAAAAACGTAAACAGAAAGATAATGCGTCATTTTTTTTTTTTATAGATAGATATAAAAATATATAAAAATAAAAATTAGGATGCTATAATTTAATTTGGGACACGTGGTTATTAGACCTTCTATTTTGAGACTCGTCAGGCAACTTTAAGATAAAAAAAAGCAAAGAAAGTAGGTTCTTTCTTGACTAGCATGCTTTCAAATAAAGCATCCCAGCAAACGAAGCTTTATTTGAAAGCAAGCTAGGGGTTAGTTAATGAATGGGTTGCTTGCCTTGCCTTCTTTAAAAGCAGAGAGAGGAATAGACCAAGGAGATTGTAAATTAGCAACATCATTCACTTATCAAAAAATGAAAGAAACATCTAAAATATTAATAAAAGAAAGTATAATAATAAACTTAAGATAAAAATATGAAATCTAATAATAATTCTGATATAAAAATCAAAGGGCAGTATAACTTTTTTTGGAATAGAAAGCTAATTAAGACGGCAGGGCACTTAGGGCGCAGACCATTTAAACTTAAACTTCCTACACCATGTCTCCGTCATTCCTTCATTGACAGGTTTCTTTTAGGTAGTCGAGACAAATTGATGCTTATTAATACATCTTTTACTATGAAACAAACTAATGAGGGGTTATTAATGGCGGCTAAAATTTTACGCCATCGAGGAAACTTATTAATAGTGGACACTCGGGCCGATGTCTCTCCTTTCTTGGATATTATTGAAAACGGATCTCATATTATACCTTCCGTGATCTCTTTAAGTGGTTCTCGTTGGGTTGGCGGAAGCGTCAGTAATTGGAAAAAGATTTCACAAATGGTTTATCAATATGGCAACATTTCGCGACAATTGGATGATTTTTTGTCACAAAATGAGATACGGAATTCTCGATATAGAAAAATGAAAGTGTCTTATCCAGGCTTTTTAGAAAATAAAAAAGGTCATATGGAACTTAGATTACATAAAAAGCCTGACTTGATTTTTGTTGTAAACCCCAACGAAAGCAGACATATAATTCAAGAGGCGACTGGTTTGAAAATCCCGGTCATAGCTTTAGTAGATTCAAATACCAAATTAGATGGTATTAACATATCTATTCCGGTAAATTATGACACAAACTTTTGGGTACACCATTGTGTCAATACTTTAGTTCGTTTAGCTCATTGCGTACAAGTGTATAAGAAAACTGGGTTTACATCTGTGCAGTCTGAGTCTTTAAAAGAAAGAAGACCTTTTCCTGTACCACCCCGCTCTTTGGAAGAAGGGAAAAAATCACAAGATAGGAAAAGATAGAATAACATCGCCATTAAAAGAAAGTAAACTTTTTTCTGTCCCATCCCCCCTTTTAGGAGAAGACAAAAAAAAGTATAAGAGAGGGCAAGATCTAATAACGCATGTTTTCAAAGAGAAAGCAAAGATTAAAAAAAAAGAGGAAGGGTTAAAAAAGGATATCGGCATCTTTCTCTGAAAGGATCTCGGTTCCTTTGACAAAAATAACATCGGATCCTTTCAGAGAAAGAACGTGGGATCCTTTCACATAAAAAAAGGTAAAGAGAAGCTTTTCAAAAAAAAACAAGAAGTCGTCAAAACAAAGATAAGGAATCCTTTTCTCGGGAAGCGACGCCGTCTGTGGTTTATTTGAAAGGAACAAAAAAAAAGAAGCGTAAAGCAAAGAAAAACCAAAAGCATTACTTCCAAAAAAGAAAGAGCAAAAGGAAGCCTTGAAAATAACAGGCAGAAAGTTTTAAAAAGAAAAGAAAGACCTAAATTATTAGGTCTTTCCTTTCGTTTCCTTTTGTTTTCTTTTCGCGCGAAGCGAGGTCTCGGAAAGCGGGCCAAGTGAGCGAACCTATCTTTGAAAGCAAGCAAGCATGCTATCAAAGAAGCAAGGTTGTTAGTTTTTAAAGCATAGCAAGCGACTCCAGCAAAGCCTTTGTCTTTTATTTCTTTATATCTCTTTTATATCTCTTTTATATCTCTGTTTTATCCCTATCATAAAAAAAAAATTTTCACAACTTTCTTCACAAAGATAGAAGAATAGTTTATTACTTTCTTCACAAAGATTAAATAATAGTTTATTAAAAAAATATAGAATAATAATATGTTAAAAAAACAAAAAATTTTAAATAAAAGGTGGCATCAACGGAATGTCAAAAAATTTTTATCGTCATCCCGACTCCTATTGCATTATAAACAAATAATTTGTCCCGACTATATATTACAATATCCCGTGTATAATATAATGCAAATCCCTTCTATAGAGAAGATTATTTTAAACTGTAGTTCTAAGACCATTATTCAAAACAGGAAAGCACATTTATCAGCATCACTAGCATTAAAAGTTATTTCAGGTCAAAAAAGTAAAAATACTTGGGCTCGCAAATCCATTGCAGCTTTTAAGTTAAGAGAAAAAAATCTTTTGGGTTGTAAAGTGACTTTGCGGTCTACCTTTATGTACGCTTTTCTAGAAAAATTAATTATAGACGTTCTTCCCAGAGTGAAATTACATCAAGAATATACCAAAGACAAATATAACGAATTTCTACGATCTTATCTAGATAAAAATGGAAATTACAATGTTGGAATCAGTGATCCTTTTTTTTTTAGAGAGTTAGAAACCAGTTTTGAATCTTTTAAATCATTGTCAGGTTTTAATATTACTCTAGTTACATCAAGCCAACGGTTGGATAAAATGGCTTTAATTTTTAATAGTTTACAAATACCTTTATCTTAAAGTTTTTACTGGGACTTTTTAATAAACAAGTAGATAAACAAACAGTAAACTGTTCTACATCTTGCTTGGCGTGTGATACCATTTTTTTTATTTCTTCTCTGGATTACTTTGTTTGAAAGCAAGCCAATCTGCGTCTTCTTTGAAAGAAAGCATGGAGGCTCACCAATCTGCATTTTATAAAATTATGCTTGATTAACCCTGCTAAACTATGCTAAAAAAGTTTCAATTATGGGAATGACATGGCGCCATTAAGATGGCTTTCTCTGGCCGCGTAAGACCCATTTTAGCGGACTTTAATGTCGTGATTTCGTGATAGAGTCAAGCTGAAACCAACTGCTGTCTTGTCTTGCTTTAAAAGCGTTTTGAAGGTTAAAAAAAGTGAGTGTAAATAAAAAATAAAATGATGGTAGAAAAAATGATTCTAAAGCAAATGCAGGCTACAACTGGCATAGAAAAATTTGTAATGTGTTCAACAACTGTAAAAAAAAAGTATCCATCTCTTGATAATAAAAAAAATAGAAAAAAAATGTGGCCTTTTCTTGAATATAACCTTTTCGATGTCACGACCCTCTCTGAGTTTGGAGTTTCACGTGGGTGGGGAGAGGAGAAAGGGTTTTGTTGGTTTTTTATACAAAAAAGGGTCGATAAAATAAGACAAGAAGTTGTGATTGTGGCAGGGTCATAGAAGCCTGCTTTTTTCGGCTAAGGAGCTTCCATTAGGATCAGGTATCGTGACGAAAATACTTACGATAATATTATAAAAAATCGGTACGAAATTATCCGTCCTCACGACGACTGCTTCCATGTGAATGAACGATTTGCTCCTGATCCTGACCCCAATATGGAATTCTTGACGCGTAAGATCGCCCACCTGTACAAGAAAAAAAAACAAAAAAGAGGCGTCGATAGAGACTATCCGTCACGTGGATCACCTTAAGATCGAGTGGTTTGAGTCACGTGACCACTTGATGACGACTCCCAATGTTACTTTTCAAGACCTCCAGCGGCAAAACCTATGGGTGCAACATCTAGACCCATATCTAAAGTGAGCGGGTAAACTGCAAGTAAAGGTGTCTAGGTTTTTTCAATTAAACAATTTTTACTGACAAGGAAACACAGTGGTAAGGTGATAGAGCAGGTAGAAGATATTATTTCTATTTCCATGATTCTGCTGTGCTGTCCTTGCCTTTGCGAGCATATTACTCGTTTTACAGCAGAGGAAAAACTTTTTTCCGATGCAGGTAAATTTATACCGCCGTTTAAATAAAAGAAAGGGTTTAAAATAATATACAAAAAAAAATTGAATGAATTCACTATTTTATCTATTTTCAATGTTGGCCTTGCTTTCGGGTGCAATGGTGATACAAGCTCGAAACCCCGTTCATTCCGTTCTATACTTAATTCTGGTCTTTTTTAATGGAGCTGGATTGCTGACATTGCTGGGTCTAGACTTTTTTGCGATGATTTTTCTCGTCGTTTACGTAGGTGCCATAGCAGTCCTTTTTCTCTTTGTCGTAATGATGTTAAACATTAACTTGTCGGAGTTTAATGAAAAAAGGTTACGTTATCTTCCAATGGGTGGTCTTTTGGGCGTCCTTTTTCTGACTGAAATTTTTCTTATTGTAGATAACGATTTAATTCCATGGGGAGGAAGAGCAGACTTGGAGGGATGGATTGAGTTGTCTCCATTAAATTGGACTTTTTGGTCACATTTGATTGATGTAGTAACTCCTTTGGAAGCAGTTGGACTTGTAATTTATACTTATTATTTTTATTTTTTTTTATTAGCTAGTTTAATATTGCTTGTTGCTATGATTGGAGCCATTGTATTAACATTGCATAAAGGTGTAAATGTCAAGCGAGAAGACGTTTTTCAACAAAACAGTAGAGAATTTGGGAAGACTGTAAGAAACATAAAATAAAAAAACTTAAATGGCTACGCTGGTATTGAGACCTAAATGAAAAGAATAAAAGAATATTCAATTTTGTCCTGAATTGTTTGTTAATTCTCTTTTTATTTCTAAGCTTTTTGTTTTTAATACAAATTTTTATAACTCCATTAATTATAAAATCCTTCTCTTTCATCATCGACAAAACTAAACAATCTGATGGGAGACCTAAATCCGAGCAGCAAACCAATCAGAAAGAAAACTGCGTCTTCATGGGCATGGATAGGCGGTTTGTTAGGGGAAAACGTTCATCGGAAGAATCCCAGCAAGAAGGACCGGTCGTAGAGCAAAGATCGGAAAAAGACATGGAAGGATTGTCGGATAAAATTTAAAATATGGGGGGTTGGCCCGACAGTAAAAAAAAGGGGCCGAGAGGAAGAATTATATTCGCAGCCAACTCTAAGAACAACTAAAAAACTAAACATCGATGATCAGGAGGAGCGTCAGGAATGGAGAAAACACTTTAGATTATTTTTACCACCCAAAACCAAAGGGCAGTAAAACTAAATCTTGACAAGCTCGATCCGTAAAAAAAGACCTTTTTCTATTTGAAAGAAGGTTTTCAAGGGCAGCATACTCTCTTTTCAAGGGCAGCATCCTCTCTTTTCAACCATCCTTGGCTTGGCTGCCATCCTTTAAAAAGTAGCAAGCCAAGTCCGTCTCGGCAAGAAGTTAATAAAAATAAAAATAAGATTATGTATTTACTTATACTATTATTCCCTTTAATGGGGAGTTTATTGGCAGGACTATTTGGCCGTTTTTTAGGTTTTAAAGGAGCTACATTAATTACAACGGCCGGCGTAATCATCTCAACTATTGTGAGCCTGATAGTTTTTTATGAAGTAGCCCTTTGTGGCAGCAATTGCACACTATCTTTGACTAATTGGTTTTCTTCTGAGATGGTAGATGTGTCTTGGGGTTTTTATTTTGATACTTTGACAGTAGTAATGTTAGTCGTGGTAACGTCGGTTAGTAGTTTGGTTCATATCTATTCACTCTCTTATATGTCTCATGATCCTCACATTCCTCGCTTTATGTGTTACCTGTCTATTTTTACTTTCTTTATGTTAATGTTGGTTACAGCCGACAATTTTTTACAAATGTTTTTTGGTTGGGAGGGGGTAGGTTTAGCATCCTATTTACTTATTAATTTTTGGTTTACTCGACTACAAGCCTCGAAGGCATCTATAAAAGCTATGTTGGTAAATCGCGTTGGAGATATTGGATTGGCATTAGGTATAATGGCTCTTTTTTCACAATGTAAGAGTGTCAACTTTGCATCAACCTTTGCCTGTGCACCAAAAATGGTGGAAACTCCCATCCTGTTTTGTAATATGGAGTTAGATGCCTTGACAACGATATGTCTCTTGTTGTTTATAGGTGCAGTAGGAAAATCAGCGCAATTGGGGTTACATACTTGGCTACCAGATGCCATGGAAGGGCCAACTCCAGTATCTGCACTGATTCATGCCGCCACCATGGTTACTGCCGGTGTTTTTATGATCGCTCGTTGTTCTCCCTTCTTTGAATATGCACCAACTGCCTTAATGGTGGTCGCATTTATAGGGGGGATGACCTGTTTTTTTGCTGCAACGACTGGATTAGTTCAAAACGATATAAAGCGAGTCATTGCTTATTCTACTTGTAGTCAGCTTGGGTATATGGTGTTTGCTTGTGGACTTTCCCAATATTCTCTGGGGGTGTTTCATTTAATGAATCATGCATTCTTTAAAGCTTTACTTTTTTTAAGCGCCGGCTCCGTAATTCACGCCTTGTCGGATGAACAAGACATGCGAAAAATGGGAGGTGTAGTCCAGTTATTACCGTTGACATATAGTATGATGATAGTGGGTTCTCTGTCACTGGCAGGTTTCCCCTTTTTAACAGGATTTTATTCAAAAGATGTTATATTAGAAGTGGCCTATGCAACCTACACTTTAAGTGGAAATTTTGCTTACTGGCTTGGATCTATTTGTGTATTGATGACCTCTTACTATTCTTTTCGACTCCTATTTTTAACATTTTTGGCACCAACATCAGCCTTTAAGTCTACTATCAATAAAACACATGAAGCCCCCTCTCTGATGGCTTTTCCTTTAATTCTATTAGCTTTAGGAAGTATTTTTGTAGGTTATCTTGGAAAAGATATGATGATTGGACTTGGAACTAATTTTTGGGGGAATTCACTCTTTGTATTGCCAAAAAATCTGATTCTCTTAGAATCTGAATATATACCTGAAACTCAAAAATTGGTTCCACTTGTTTGGACTGCACTGGGAGTTAGTATTGCTTTTGTTTTTAATTACGCTTTTCCAAAACAGGGTTTTCAACTTAAAAAAAGTTGGTTAGGGAGAAAATTTTATACTATGCTAAATCGACGTTGGTTTTTTGATAAAGTATATAATGATTTTCTGGCACAAAAAGCTTTAGATTTTGGATATAACATTTCCTGGAAAACCATTGATAAAGGGTGTTTAGAAATTTTGGGACCGTATGGTATTGCTCATACCATGTCTGGATGGAGTAGATACGTGAGTCGACTTCAAAGTGGTCTCATCTATCACTACGCTGTAATGATGCTTTTAGGCCTTAGTGCGGCCATCACCATCAGTATCGCCATGACGGCTCCTGAAAAAATTTTTGAAAATTTTATCGATCTTCGACTTTCTTATCTTTTACCCGTTGGATTCCTTATTCTCAATTCTTTACCAAATAAAATTTCGACCGTCAATAAATGAAAATTGATAAAAAAATAAGAGTATGTATTTCCTTATATTATTTTTCCTTTATTAATATTAGTAACCTCTTTTATACCCCTATTTGCCCATTTTTTAAGTTTGAATGGAACTATACTGAAAGACCTTTTGATCTATTATTCCCTTTAATGGGGAGTTTATTGGCTGGCTTAGTTAGGGGTTTTATAGGTTCTAAACGTGCTGCATTAATTACAACATACAATGTAAGAATCTCAACTATTTTGAGCCTGATAGTTTTTTATCAAGTAGCCATTTGTGGCAGTAATTACATGATAGATTGGAGGCCGGTAATAGAGAATTCTTTAGTTGCGTCTCTTAATGATGTAATTAGTTTGGAGGCAGTAAAATTGGTGGATTTTATTTGAAACCCGAGGGCGGCATGCCTTGACGACAATAGAAACTTTGTCGAATAACTCAGAAAATATTCTGAATCAAATTAAAGCAAACCAAACATTTCGTAGGAATTGTTCAATCCAGGTCTTCGATAAAATAATGCATTGTCTCGAGCTACATGGTCAGATAGTAAGCTTTTTTGATGATTACTGGAGTCAAGTCACCCTGCTCCATCACATCAAGTACCAGCTGGAACATCGACAGATTCCGCCTGGAAATTGCGAGATGGAGCGGCATCGAAGTCACGTTGTGGGGTGGCTAGAAGAACGGCTAAGGAGTGCATTAGCAAGGCGACCGTGTCATAAATGAAATTAAAATTATTAACGAAAACCTTTACGACGTGGAAACCAACTTTCCGCGGGAAGAATGGCAGTATTCTCACTCCCAGGTTGCCAATTTTTATCGATGATTGCTTTGCGTTGCGTGCTTTCAAAGAAAGCAGAGCTTTGCAGCTTTGCTTTCTTTGAAAGCAGAGCTTGGCAAGCACAGCAAAGAGATGCTGATATAAAATTAAAGGCTCCGTTTTTCTTGCTTTCAAAGAAGGTGGATTTCACTTGCTTTTTTTTAAAGCAGAAAGAGGAGTAAACTAAAGAGATGGTTTGAAGAAGAATCGACCAGGGATATGAATTATCTATAAAAAATAAAAATTATGCCACAAAAAATTAAAAATTTCACGATTAATTTCGGTCCTCAGCATCCTGCAGCCCATGGGGTTTTACGTCTAGTTTTAGAAATGAATGGTGAAGTGGTTCAACGATCAGACCCACACATAGGGTTACTTCATCGAGGAACGGAAAAATTAATAGAACAGAAAAGTTATTTGCAAGCTTTACCATATTTTGATCGTTTAGATTATGTTTCGATGATGTGTCAAGAACATGGTTATTCTCTAGCTGTAGAAAAGTTATTAAATTGTGCGGTGCCGTTGCGAGCACAATATATTAGAATTCTATTTGCGGAAATTACGCGAATTTTAAATCACCTGTTAGCACTGACTTGTCATGCCATGGATGTCGGTGCATTGACTCCATTCTTATGGGGGTTTGAAGAGCGGGAAAAACTTATGGAATTTTATGAGCGTGTCTCTGGAGCCCGTATGCATGCTGCATATATTCGGCCAGGTGGTATCGCTCAAGATTTACCAATTGGATTGACCGATGACATCTATCGATTTGCGCGCCAATTCGTCTCTCGAATTGATGAAATGGAAGAAATGTTAACCAATAATCGGATTTGGAAACAACGATTAGTAGACATAGGTGTAGTGACGGCCGATCAAGCACTCGATTGGGGATTTTCGGGAGTAATGTTGCGAGGCTCTGGCATAAATTGGGACTTGCGTAAAACACAACCTTACGATGCGTACAATAAAATAGATTTTCAAGTTCCTTTAGGGTTTAGAGGTGATTGCTACGACCGTTATATAATTCGTATGGAAGAAATGCGCCAAAGTTTGCGCATTATTATGCAATCTTTAGATAAAATGCCTACTAAAGGTCTGATAAAAGCAGATGACCGAAAAATTACTCCCCCCTCAAGGTCGCAAATGAAATTGTCGATGGAATCTTTAATTCATCATTTTAGACTCTACACAGAGGGGATTATGGTACCAATGGGCGATACATACACAGCCGTAGAAGCACCGAAGGGAGAATTTGGAGTCTATCTTGTAAGCACGGGTGGAAGCCACCCCTATCGCTGTAAAATCCGCGCACCCGGCTTTGCTCATTTGCAAGGCCTCGATTTTATGGCACAGAATCATATGTTGGCTGATGTTGTAACTATTATTGGAACACAAGATATAGTTTTTGGTGAGGTTGATCGATAGAAATGGGATTGATACAAGATTGGATACTATTTGGAACGAAGCTCCATTTAAATTTATATAGGCCTTGCTTTTGGCCGCTTGACATGCTTTCTTTGAAAGCAAGCCGACAGCCAAGCGATGGCATCTATTCTGCATTCCTATCACTAGCTTGAAATATCTCCCCATGAGGAGCTCGCCCAGTTTCTTGGTCGATTCCTCTTCCTGCCTTCTTTAAGAGGAAGGTAACCAGTCACTTGGCGAGCATCTTTTCTTTATTTCTTTAAAATAAAAAGAAGGGTCGCTTGCCTTACCCTCTTTGAAAGCAGAGCTTGCCTTCCTTTTAAAGACAGCAGAGGTTGGCGAGCGTGGCATGCTTTCAAAAAAAGCAAGCCAGAGAAGCTGCTTTTTTAATCTTTTTATTTTCAAAGCATACCAAGCGAGCAACGTATTCTTTTGTTTTAAAACAAAGAAGGCATAAAACAAAGAAGGGATAAAACAAAAAATGAAAGTTGGAAAAAAAAACACAAATTTTATTTATTATTTGATGGACATTCGGTATCGATGTTTTTACTTAATTCTTTCTTTTTTTTTTACATTTATAACTTGTTATTATTACTGTGTGGAGCTGACCTATATATTTGTAAATCCTTTCCTTAAATATCATAGACCATTTATATTTACTGAACTTACAGAAGCTCTCTATATCACATTAAAAATTTGCACGATTACTAGCATCTGTCTATTATTTCCTATTATTTGCTATATAATTTGGTGTTTTTTTATACCAAGTTGTTTTTCTTATGAAAGAAAGAATTATACTTTTTTTCTGTTATTTTGGAATCTTTTTTTTATATTATCCATTTTAACAATCTATCATAATATTTTACCATGTCTATATGATTTTTTACTACAATATGAGATACAAAAAAACGTGTTTACTATTCAACTAGAAGCTCGCATTGATTCCTATGTAAATTGGAGTTTAAAAGTCTTATTTTTGGTCTCTATATTTGCTCAATTACCCATTTTTTGTTATCTTTTATATCAACTGGAGATTTTGCGCCCTTCTTTTCTTTCTAAAAATCGAAAATTTCTAGTTTGCATTTTTTTATTGACGGCTGCTTTGTTGTCACCTCCTGAACTGATTACTCAAATCCTTTTTACAATAGCTCTTGGCATAATTTATGAATTCATTGTCTGGTTGGGGTTTTTTCATATAAGCTGTGGCATTATAATTCAAGACAACCTACCAAATTAAGTACCCCCGCTAACTCAGCTTCTACCCATTCGAGGAAGCCTAAAAAGGGCTTTCTTTTTTAAGAGGCTAGTAGAAAGGAAAGCTCTTCCTATTTTAAGGTAAAGCTTCTAACTTGTTGTTACTTTTTTATTCTTTTCTTTTGATCCTCCTTAGAAAAGAAAGCAAGCCACCCTTTATGCTAGGCATTGTTACGCAAAGGCTTCCCTTTGTTTTTACTTTTACTTGTGGTTGAAAAAACAACTCTTTTATTTTCTATGAAAAGAAAGAAACGCAACCTTTTTTCGAAATCACGGCTATTCTCGCCAAGCGAATGGTTTCAAAGAAAGCTTCGCTCGTATCGCGAGCCCACTTTTTACTGGAAAATAAAAGACAGACTGGAAGGAGGGGGCAGGAAAAGAGGCAAGGGGACGGGAGGGGACGGGAGGGGACGGAAAGGCGTAGGAGGCAGAAGAGGGGGGGAAAACGGGAAATGAGTGGATAGGAAAAACAGGAGGGTAGTACAAAGTTCTGGCTTAAAAAAAAATGTCAGAGACAAGATTTTAAGGATACCGCCTCGCTCCTTTTCTATTATTCAAATAAACCCCTTCTTTGAAGGTCTTTCTTCGAATAATAAGAGAGCGGCCTTCTGTTTTAGAAAAATAACTGATCAATTATATTCCTCCCGTTGTCCTGTTTTTATCTGTAAAAATGGATAATTATATGCCTCCTATTGGGTTATTTTTCTTTGAAAGAATAAATAAGAAAATCAACTAAAAGTAAAGCAAGCCTTTCTGGATAACGGATAAAAATGGAAAAAGCATAATACGATATTTAAAAATGAACGGAAACTTTCTTTAATTTGAAAAATAGTGGAGGCATTAATCAGATCCTGAAATATAAAAAAAAATAGCACTTTAAAAATATATAATATTATCAACTCGCTTGGTGAAATGGTAAACACGGCAGACTCAAAATCTGCTTCCTTAGGGTTTATCGGTTCGAGTCCGATAGTGAGTAAATATTAGCTCTTCTTCACACATTTTTGATAATTTAAATTAAACCAAATCATACCATACCATTCAGGATAAAAAGTTTAAAGAGAATGAAAGGAATGATAATTCTTTTTTATTGTTCTGCAGTATGATCTTTTTTATCACCCCTCATTGCTGAACCTTTAATAAAATATTTTAAGAGGAAAGCGATATTTTTATATTATCATTGGCTCGCAGACGGCACCCTTTTTTTTTGTGCTATCTTTTCAAGCAAGCATTGAACCTACTGTTTCTCTGTTTTATTTTCAAGAAAAAAGCGTGCTCAAGAAGCGAGCGAAGCTTTCTTTGAAACCATTCGCTTCTCTTTTTTTCAAAGAAACCACACCTAGGCTTGCTTGAAAAGAAAGCGCACCTGGGCTTCCTTTCAAAGAAAGCACACCCATTCTCGGGTGCTTTCTTTGAAAGGGAAAAGCCCATCCCTTGCTTTACTTTCTACTTGCTTTCTTTAAAAGTACAGTGCAACAAGAATAAAAGAAAACAACAATAAAGTAACAAGTAAGCCAGAAGAAGCCAATAAAAAAAGATAAGGCAATGATTCTTATAAAAGAGACTTGCTTTTCTTTATGTCTTTAAGCTAGACATAATTTATACTGCACATAAATTAACCTAAATTTAAAGGAAACGACCAAATAAAGTGGATCTAGGTAGTGGAGGCCCAAATTGTTTGATTTGATAGATTGGTTTTTTTTATTTTTCAAATCAAAGTGAAATAAACCAATAGGGTCGAAAACGAATCGACCAAGGAGATGGGTCACTTAGCTTGCTTTCAAAGAAAGCAGGAAGAACAATCTTTTGAAAAAAGATGGGTCGAAGAGGAATCGACCAAGGAGATGGGTTGCTTGGCTTGCTTTCTTTGAAAACAAACCATCCCTTCCTTTAAAAAAAAGTCCACCTTGGCTTGCTTTCAAAAAAAGTAGGAAAAAGAATGGACCAAAATTGAGCAATGATATCAGTTAATAATGGTATTTAAGTAAGTGTGCGATCCTTCTAAGCTTATCCAAGGATATCTTTTTTTCCAATTTTCATCTTTTTTTTTATAAGAAAAAAAATGGTTGGGTAACATAATCGGTAATGTCTAAGATTGCAAATCTTGAAATGGCGGTTCAAGTCCGCCCCTAACCTTTACAATTATTGAATACACATAATAATAAAGATATCAAGTCAGTTATTCAAAGCAAAGTCACAAATCTTACAAATTTGTCACTATTTTTTTTGTTTTGCAAAAAGAAACCGATTTATGATGTAATCGACGGTCAAGACTTTTTTATTTGGATTTTTCGAATACCCACCTGGTTAGTCGGTTGGTATTCTCGCTTGCTTTCAAAGCATACGACCCATCTCCTTGGTCAATTGGTCTTCGACCCGTACAAGAATAAAAGCCTCATTGCCTTCGTTGTGAATTTATAGATTCCAACTAAAGCATAATAAATATTTTTTTTATTGAAATGAAATCAAAACGGGGGGTTATTACAAATATGTAAAAAAAAATACAGTATTTTATTATTATTTGCAATGAAAGGTTTTATTTAATGGCCCAAGACCAATCTCTTTAGAAGATGATACAAATCAGAGAAAAGGTTTCCTCGATTGGATCATAAAAAGTCGAATTGCAATTCAGTTTCACACGTGTTTGACATACAGCTGATTATAAAGGAGAATAGTTCCAATGGTAGAACAATGGTCTCCAAAGCGCGCCATTCCATCGTCACATACTCTTTAGCCATAAATTAAATTAAATAATAAAATAATATTTAATATACTTTAGGTTATAAAGTCGAATTAAAATTATTGTGGTAAAATAAATTTTCACAAATCCGTTTTTAAAAGGTAACTTTTAAATAAATGCAGCATGATTTATCAAGAACAAAAAAATTTAATCTACATTTTTTGTTTTAGTGAAATTCTTTAAGGATAAAAAAACATTGAACCTACTCTTTTTTCATTTTATGGGGTTAATTCGACTAATTCACTTCCCTCTTTTTGGTCCATTGCGCTTAAAGAAAGGAAGCCAAGCTCTACTTTCTTTGAAAGGAAGGCAAGCGCTGCTTTCTTTGAAGATATCGCTTCGCTTGCTTTCAAAGAAAGGAAAAAGAGGAATCGACCAAGGCAAAGAGAAGGCTGAAACGATTCAAATATATAAGTTTATTGGAGCCTTTGCTTCAAAATAAAAACCTCGCATGCTGTCTTTGAGAGCATAGCAGCAAAAGGTAGTAAAAAAAATCCCCCACTCCTTTATCCAGCAAAGACCAGTGATTTACAAAATAAAAAGTTGAACAGTAGCAAATAAAAAAAAAAGGATGGCTATTAGCCATCCATTGAAGATTTGCAGCATTACCCTCCTTGACAATTTTAGAGTTTTGGACTAAAGTTGTGCCACCAATCAGGGAATACATTAGAAAAAAGAAGGATCCTACCGAGAAACCTCCAAAGTGACGAGAGTCTGGGATTGCTACAATAAAATTTGCGGCAACGGAGTCCTAATAGTACTGAACCCTGGTATTTATACATGCAAATTTTTTTATATAATGCCTTATGGTTAATACCATGAGTTTATAGTTAACACCCTTAGATATCCTTCTATGCTGCGTCCCATCCTGTCTGCTGTCTGCCAAAGAACGAGCCAAACACTTAAAAAAAGACAAAAAGAAAGCCAAAAAGCCTCAACTAAAAAAAAGGAAAGGCAGAGGCTTAGCTTTCTCTTTTCTAACTTAAAACCAAGAATAGCAAAAAAGTCTTTCCTTGCATTCGCCAAACTGCCCTTTTTTTTGAAAGCAAGCCAAGGTCTGCTTGCTTTGAAAGCAAGCCAAGGTCTTCTTTTTTTGAAATCAAGTCAAGTGAGCTTCCTTGCCATGCTTTTGTTGAAAGTTTCGCTCACTGGGCTAGTTTCGGTCGCATGCTTTCTTTGAAAGCAAGCGAGTGCAAAGCAAGATAAAAGCTTTTCTGTTATTTGTCAAAATTTTATCTTATTTGACATGATTTTAAATTACAATTTGCACAGACCGTCTTAAAAAATTTGATATCACTAAAAATTTAATAAAAATTTAAGTGGTGTTGTTTAATTCCCATTTTTATTTTCATCAATTATTAAACTATTTTAAATTTAGGGCATAGATGGTGGCATGGGTAGAAAAATTAATGAACAAGCAAATATGTTGAAAACAGGGAAAGGAAGTAGGACAGTGATAAATAAAATAAACTTAAATAAAGAGAATCATTTGCAATTTCTTATTTCTTTATAAAGAAAGTCAACACATATTTATAAAAGAGATAACACTACCCAATTTCGTTATTTTCTACGAAAAAAGAGCTAAGCTTTTGTCTTTCCTTTCTTTTCTACAGAAATATAGCTAACCCAAAAGCTTTCTTTTGTTCATGCTTTCTTTGAAAGGACCGGATAAATAAATTTTATATGGGCTTTACTTATCTTCTTGCTTTTTTGGAAAGCACCAAATATAGAAGCCTATCTACTTTTATATAGCTTTTCCTTTGATTTATTATTGTTATTTACTTCATCGTTTCCTTTCTTTGAAAGCATGCGAGCACAAGGCCGTCAAGAGATGTTTTGTCTTTCCTGTGCAATGGAGTGGAGGCGCAACAAAAAGGTTTATACTTTTCATAGAAAAGTTGCGAGGCGGTCTACTTTCTTTTATTCGAAAGAAAAGAAGTGCAAAATAGAGCCAAATTTGTATATATAAAAAGCCTGTATAAGTCTACCATACAAACTGATCTATTAAATTATATAGAGAGTTTAGAGAAAAGTCACCCTTTTATTTTCTAAATGGGATTAAATTATAAAGATAGCCTCGAATATTGCCTAGGGCTTACAGGACGGAAGAAAAGGTAGGTGAAATATGAAGTATAAATATGTGGCTCAGCTCTTTCCTAATAGCAATTTTTTATCACGGAGAGCCGTATGCAGTGAAAAGTGCACGTACGGTTTGGAAGAAAAATATTTAGCAATTATTTAAATTGATTCTTTTTTTCTTACACCAAAGGTTAAGGGTTCGAATCCCTTTTCTCCTGTATTTAGTAAATTATCTGTAATCATATCATTTAAAACTGATACAGCAGTTGCTCTGCTGTCTTTCATATCATTTATACTCTGTCTTTTTTTTGTATTGGAAAAGAGACATGAAAGAAAAGAGAAAAAATCAGCTTGTCTATTAAAAAGAGCATTTGAGATTGAAATAAAAAAATCAATATGCGTCTTTATCGTCTAGGGGTCTAGGACATCGCCTTTTCACGGCGAAAACACGGGTTCGATTCCCGTTAAAGATATTATGTAAAATTTTCAAGTAAAGTTTCTATTTCTCGTGAGCCAAAGCCCAATCGACGAAGCAGATGGGTTGCTTAACTTTCTTTCCAAGAAAGAAGAGCCATCGACGAAGGAGATGGTCGCTTCTTTCTTGGAAAGAAAGCACATAATGGTTTGAAATAAAGGATTAAGGCGCAGCACGCGCATCGTTTTAAAAAGCCTTTATGCTATGCAATAGTATGCTTTTTATCTTGCTTGCCATTTGTCTGCTGCGCATAAAATTCTAAAAGCTCTCTTTGAAGGCCTTTCTTCTCTCCTCTTCGAACAGGGAAAAGCAAGAAAAAACAGGAATAAGGGAAAAATAACAAGATGTAAGGGATCGCTCTTCTTTGTTGAATAACGGAGAGGTATGAAATATAACCTTTTTTAGTAAAAACAAATAAATTACTGATTTTAGTCTGTAATAAAATTATATATATCAATGATTAAAAGAGAAAAAAAGCAGAATAAAAAACAGCGCGTCGTTCTCTCTTCATGGTATGCATAATATTGTTCTTTGAACGTATTTGCTTTATGTTTGATATAGGATTATTGCAAATTTATATAAAAGTATTTTATTATTATATAAAAAAATGTAAGATTATGACTAAAAACATTATTTTTACTATCATTGCTTATTGAAAGCTGGTCTTTTTTTTAATGATGCCTGCTTGGATTATAAGAACAGTTTTTAATCCATTGGTCTCATTATTTCAATGGTTTAATCGACAAAAAGGTGCTTCTTTGGCAAATCCCATGAACCATTAGACAGCTGGGAGGCAACCAGCCAGGGAAACAAGGAGGCAACCAGTCAGTCGGAGAGAGAGGTACTGGGGCCTTCTCGCACAATAGTGACAATATACCATTAACGTGAGATTTAATGAGGTCTTTTCAAAACGCCTAAAACTGAGCACCTCTTATCAGGAAAGACTTATTCGATGCAGAATGATACGGACCGAGCAATTTTAGGATAAGAAATTGTGAATAGCCTTACTAAGGTTGATAGCAAGTTGCCTAGGTAACGTGATTTCATGTAGAAGTCGTTGCCGAGGGATGTTTACGATGATCCAAACTGGGCACGTTACATGCAAAGTATAAACCAATAAATTGAAGGCAGTAGAGAGCGCAAACAAACATGACGCGTCTCAAACCAGGCGCAGGTAGTGAGTGAACAGCATAGCTTTTTTCGGCGCAACCGATCAGTTGAAGTAGCAGAGAAAACCCTCCGGTTCTCGCGAAGCTACGCTTTTTTTGAAAGCATCCTAAGCGACCCATCTTTTTTCAAAAAATTAGTCTTGGACCCATCTCTTTCGTCGATTAGGCTTGGACCCATCTCCTTGGTCGATTCCTCTTCGACCCATCTTTTTTCAAAAGATTGGTCTAGCGACCCATCTCCATTGTCGATTGGTCTAGCGACCCATCTCCATTGTCGATTGGTCTAGCGACCCATCTCCATTGTCGATTGGTCTAGCGACCCATCTCCATTGTCGATTGGTCTAGCGACCCATCTCCATTGTCGATTGGTCTAGCGACCCATCTCCATTGTCGATTGGTCTTGGATCGATTGAAAAAAAAGCTGGTGTTGTATTTAAAAGTGTGTCAAAGGAAAAGAAAAAAAAAGCTATATAAGATGGAAAAATATATTTTAAGTTCAATAACACGAACCGTACCTAAATGGGTTAATTTTTCTCTTTGTAAAAGGAAAGAATTAATTATTTATGTGTATCCCTCCTACATTTTACCATTCTTTTTTTTTATTAGGGATCATGTTAATATGCAATATAAGCAATTAATGGACGTGACTGCAGTAGATTTTATTGATCTTCCTCTGCGTTTCGAAATAGTTTATAATCTGTTGAGCCTTCGCTATAATACTCGAATTCGAATTAAAACTCGTATAGATGAATTTACTCCCATATCTTCAGTGACTCAAGTTTTTTCTTGTGCTGCATGGTGGGAGCGAGAAGTTTGGGATATGTTTGGTGTTTTCTTTTCTCTTCATCCTGATTTACGACGCATCTTAACCGACTACGGCTTTCAAGGTCATCCTCTTAGAAAAGATTTTCCTCTGATTGGATTTGTCGAAGTGCGATATGATGATTCTGAGAAAAGAGTTATAAGCGAGCGAGTTGAAATGACTCAACAACTTCGTTTCTTTGATTTTGCTAGTCCATGGGAAACATTATACACCTTCGATCCATCATACAAGGAAATTCAAGAAAACCAAAAACAACCTTCATTGAATACAGAGAGAGGGGCTAAAGATAGAGAAAAAACTGAAGCTGCCTACGAAAAATTGTCAAATCGATTCATGCGACGAATCAAAGAACGTACGCTGTAGACAATAAAAATAGAGTCGTAAAAAGGAGTGGAAGAGGATCAAGAAAAAGATATGTGCAAACAAGTAGATCAGAATAATGAGGATGACTAGAGCCAAGGAGATCAGTAAAGCCGGTAGCCAGAATGTAAAAAACGTATAAAGCCTGCTTCCGAGAAGATAGGAGAAAGCTGGCAGAACAAGTCGTTAAATGGTTTCTGTGTGACGGAATAAATTTAAACCAAGTGGATCAAGAAATCTTATAACTTTCGCTATTTTTGTAAAAAGACTAGAGCCTTGAAGATCAAGAGGAGTGGTATCTAGAATACAAAAAATATAGAATATGGGATAAAAAAAGAAAAGCTGGCAGAAAAATGGTTTAAATAATTGAAACGACTATAAACAAGTAAGAAGAAAAATATAACCGTAAAGTAGAACAGGATCTTGCATAAAAACAGTATAAACAAAACAAATAAAAGAGGGGTTGAAGAGACCAATCTTTTGAAAAAAGATGGGTCGCTTCGCGAGAGCATGCTTTCTTTGAAAGCAAGCCAAAGCATGCTTTCAAAGAAAGCAAGGGAGAAGAGGAATCGACCAAGGAGGGAGGTCGAAGAGGAATCGACCAAGGAGGAAGGTCGAAGAGGAATCGACCAAGGAGATGGTTTTTAAGTAATTATTTTTTTTCCCCCTTCAGTGCCGTCTGCAGGAAAAAAATGTTAAAAAAAAACGTTCGAAGAAAGATTTGACCGCCTTTCTACGGTAACAAAGAATACAGAGAATACTGTTTATTGTTCTGTAACCTTTATAACTGCATTGGTGCAAAAAGACAGAAGCGTCCCTTGGCATGCTTTCAAAGAGAGGGCAGCTTTACCAAGAGAGCGAAAGGCCGATCTTTGTTTTTTTTTGTTGCTTTTCAAGTAAACCAAGGAAAGCTTCTCTCCTTGGTCAATTCCTTTTGTCGGTAAGCGAATGGTTTTAAAAAAAGCTTCGCTGGCATGCTTTATTTGAAACTATTCGCTTGGCTCTGGCTTTCAAAGAAAGCAAGGAAGAAGCTTTCCTTTTAATTTTTTTAATGCTTTAGATAGCAGAAAAAAGTGTTTTATAAATACCTAATTTACGTTAAATTTTTTATCATTTTTATAAAAGCGGAAGTAGCTCAATGGTAGAGTACTGCCTTGCCAAGGCAGAAGTCGAGGGTTCGAGCCCCTTTTTCCGCTAAAAAAGTGACCATTACAGTAAAGCCAAAAACTATGTTTTTAAAACATTCTCATAATTAATTATATACGTTCCATCTCAAATTAAAGCTAAAGCGTGTTCAAGTGATCGGCCTAGAGAATGGCAGCTATTTTTTTACAATAGTATATTAAAAAATTAACCAACGGTTTAGATTTCCTTTCTTTGGTTAGAATTTAACTATGTAACATTGCGTTTCTAATCAAATGTATTTACTTTTAGTTTTTTTTGCTTTCGTTAAAAAGGTCTGCTTTTTATTCATGCTTATGCTTTCAAAGAAAGCAAGTAGAGGCTTATTGCTTTCTTTGAAAGCATAAGCATAACCAATCGCAAGACAGAGAAACCAAAGTTTATTATTAACCGGTTGATTAGGTAGGGAAAATGGCTGAGTGGTTAAAAGCGTCAGATTGTAAATCTGCTGAATTTTATTCTACGTAGGTTCGAATCCTGCTTTTCCCAATTTAATAGGTCGAAGAGGAATGGACCAAGGAGATACGTAGAAAACCAATCGACCAAGGAGAAGGGTTACATGCTTTGAAAACAAGCCAGAACACCAATCGACGAGGAGTTGGGTTGCTTAGCTTGCTTTCTTTGAAAACAAGCCAAGCGACGCTTTCAAAGAAAGCAGGAAGACCGATCTATCTTTGAGATATGGAACGCATGCTTTTATTGAGTGATAAAGAGTTGAAACTCAGCGGTTACCAAGTGAGAATAGGTGGTCTCTTCGACTCTAAGGAGGGTGAAAATGCATCAAAAATTTGGGGGTCATTACCATCAGTTTTAGAAAGACTTAAAGGTTAACTACATGAAACGCCGCCATATTGTAGGATCTTATCAATTAAATCAGTGGATAAAAGAAATGCGTTCCCATTTTATTATAAGCCATTCTTAGGAATCTCTTATTTATTGGAGGCTTTATTAGCTCCATTACCCGAAAGGCTCCTCATTGATGCAGTGCCAAATAACTCAAAGAATAGAAATAATCTATGTCGCTCTAATCCATTCCAGCCTCAGCAAAATTGCATAAACTTTTTTGCGTAGGTCTCTCAATTAGGAGATCTGCCGACAACGATTATGCCGCCCGATAGAAGGAGAAGGTGGTTACCTTGCTTCCAAACACCAAACGGGATATTCTAGGAGCCTAAGATCTGGATATTCTTATCCAGCGACATATCGATTTATCTGACTCTATACCTGTACGTTACCGATCTCACCCGATCGCACGTTTTCTCCATGCCGACCTCAGCCAAGCCCTCTTTGCTAGAATGGAGGCAAACTCTGGTTTCTCCTAAAGGCTAGGGGTAACCCACCATCATAGAAAGGACGATTCTATTGGGGAAGATTCTAGCGGGGAGGATAAAAAATCCTCCCTTCTCCCCTCTCAAGCTAGAGTATTTGATCAACAAAAAAAAAAATGACGAAAATAATAGAAGATTTTATAAGAAAAATGTTAATTCAAAAACGTGGAAAAATTTATTTATTCGTTCTTTTAGCCGTTATCGTATTTACATCGAAAAAAATTATTATAATATACAATGAAGAACTCTTGGTGGCGTTGACGTTTTTTGCTTTTGTGTTTTTTATCTATAATTTCTTTGGTGATGATATAAAACGATCTCTAGATGAAAGATGTTTAACAATTCAACAAGAGTTAGAGACATTTTATGTCCTAAAAAAAGAATCGTTAACTCAGGCCTTGCAGCAGCATAAAGATGTCTCTTTCTTGATGGAAAGTTTCACCTGCTTGATACTATTTAGTAAGCAAGTATTGAACAATGCAAGGCGTGGCTCTTTGGTGGTTTTAAAAAATCTTTTTTTTCACCATATTAAACAAAAATTATCCACGCTCTACTTTTCAACTACTCCCGTTGAATCGGGATGGAATCGCCAGCTGGCAGCTTCACAATTACCTTTACTTTTAGACCATGTGGAAGGTAGGGAAAATCAAGGCTTTTCGGTGAAGAATTTACCGATTTTTTAATAAAGAAATAAATTTTTTATTTTTTAAAAAAGAAATAAAACAAAAAAAGAGAGGCCGTTGGCTGTAAAAATATATTATTGACAACCTTCCTCTTCCGCCCTTGAAAAGTGGCCTTATTTTTTGTGAAGAAGATGGTTGATTTATTACCAAATTTTAGCAAGCCGACTTGGTTGGCTGCCTTGGCTGCCTTGGCTGGCTTGGACCGCTTCGCGAGAGCAAGACAGTCTATCGATTAAAAAAATAAAAAGATAAAGATATGAACTTGATTAAAAAACTGATATTATCTTTCATTAAAAAACTTATATTATCGATGATATTTATCACTTTAGGGGATTGGTGGAGGTTGGAAATTTTTATGATGGACGTTGATTCGAGTGAAAATAAGC
>JAABUQ010001069.1_pt1 | contig 61648 bp, 68 predicted proteins | sample 5560001 | NCBI WGS metagenome assembly JAABUQ01 (sample SAMN10711888, study PRJNA513371) | rock metagenome | isolation source: Antarctica rocks | place: Antarctica: Victoria Land, Finger Mt nord | collected 2015-12-18
CTCGCCCCCTTGGCCGCCCTCTCCGCTCTCCCCACTCTCCTACTACCGCCTGCATACCTACCACTCCCTACCTCATTACCCCCAGTGCCCTCGCTCGAACTCCCGTTTCCACTCTTGCCAGTCCTCGAACTCCGGCTTCCGCTTCCAAGACTCGAACTCGAGCTCCCATCGCTCCCACACCCAGCATACCCACCGCTCCCCTCACGCATTGACGCCTTCCCCGCCTCATCCCTCTCCCTCACCTCCCTCAACTCCCCCGCCATCTGCGCACCCAAATCCCGACGCACCTGCGCGAGATCAATGCGCTGCCAGCGGCCGGTTTTAATCTCGTGGTCGATGGCGCGGAGTTGGGCGGCGTGGGCGGCGCGGATGGTGGATGCGGATGCGGATTTGGATGGAGTGGGGGGGGGGGACATGGTTGTGCCGTTTGTGGGGGAAGGGGAGTGGGTGGAGAGGGGGGGTTGAGAGGGGAGAGGGGGGCAGAGAGGGGAGAGGTTGGGGTGGAGGATGTGGGTTGAGTGGATGGAGTGGTTGCTGTGGATGGAGTGCGAGGAGTGGATGGAGTGGGAGGACCGCACGAGGGTGGAGTGGGCGATGTGGAATCGTGGGTCGGTGCGTGGGATGCTCCTGCGTGATGAAGAGTGGGGAGGAAGGGGTATTTATGTGCGGTGGTGTTGGTTTGGGGAGGGGGGTGTGCTTTTGGAGGGGACAATGGTGTTGGTTGGCAAGGATAATGGGGGGGTTTGGACGGAAATTGGACTGTGAAAGGGTGGGCTTTGTGGAGACAATGCTCTTGTCAAGAGGATAGGGGGGGATAAGGGAAGCGGGTCGGTGGTTTTGTTTCTTTGTTTCGTTGAAAGGGGCTCGGCGGGGTTTTGTTGGGGATAAAGAGGTGGGAGGAGGGAAGAAAGAGGTTTGTTGGGGGGATAATGGATGTAGTGCGAGGGAAATGCGGAGGATAGTGGATGTTGTGGTGAGATAAAGGAAATGTTTCTGGCTTGTTGACTGTGAAGGGGTAAGAATGGTTGGAAGTCTAGACACGTGAGATTGTAGAAAAGGGGGTGTGCTGTTGAAGAAGGATATTTCTCAGTCAGCCAGGACAGCGGTTGAGCGTGGAATGGATGATATACGACTCGTGTGAGAATAGCAATGTGAAGATCTGTTTGATCTTGATTGATGTTGTATGGTCGTGAGGTCATACAGTCATATCAGCGTTGAGGTCCTAAGTATGTGTCCTGCAAGCCATTCTACTCTAGTCGTTACGCGTGGTGGGCAGAGGAGAGCTTTGAGACTTGGTAGGCGTCGGTATGGACCCGCTGTCCGCTCCTCTTTATTGGTTCTTGGGATTTCTTGTCATGGTATGTCAATGATAGTGGCTCCCGGAAGGCGATCAGGAGCTGTGTCTGTGGGTGGCAAGACGTCAAAGGAAACAGGCCGGCGAACTGAGTGGCGGTGGTAGACGCTCTAGTCAATGAAGGGGGACGAAGGACGGCCAGGGGTTGGATTAGCTGTCCGACTCGGTGGTAGGAAGAAGTGGCCGTGAAGTTTGGTCGATAGGGCTGGGGACTGAAGTCGATTGACTCGCAGATGTAGCGCTGTGCTTGCTGTTTTGCGGCGACGTTGGAAGGCCGAAGAGCAGAGGGTGTCTTGCTCCGCACACTGTCGGCAGGGTGGTATTGTTCAATGATTGAGAGACCGCTCTTCAATGTGCTTTTTCGTCATGGTGAAAATTTGACTTCATGGTCTTCATGTAAAGATGTGTGGCGTTGTCGATGGTATTCTACCGTCTCGGTGACTGCGTTGGTGAGGAATCCGAGGACGAGCGTCTGGAGGAGTCGGATGAGTTGGATGAGAGAGAAGAGCGAGAGGAGGTTGCGGTCGGGGATGTAGTTGACGTAGCATCTTGCATTGGCTGAGATCGAGGGTTCTGCGGGCTGGTCTTGATCTGGTGGGCTGCGCGAACCTGGAGCTGCATGAAACTTGAGGCAGGCATATTTAGTGATGAAAGCGGATGGAGGTGCGGTGGGATGAATAGTAGATTTATGATACGGAGAGCGGTGAGATGTGAGGGAACAGATTGTGGGGTTTTGGAGGTATTTGAAGATTTAGACTGCTATTGAGGAATGTTGTTCTGTTTCTTGAAAAGTGGACGGACGTTGAGGGGTTTCATAGTCACACATTCATATGAGGGATGCCTTGGAAGGGAGATTACGCGTGGACGGGCAGTGAACTTGGCCGACGATCTGCTGTCAGGCTTTCTTTCCAATCACACGCGTTGCTGCCACTGAATGCTTGCTGAGTCACACATGCGCTTTATCTCTCCAGGCATGGACAACAAAGAACGAGGGATCGTCGTTGACCACGGCAACCACGGCAACTCTCTGCGTACCACAGATGTGCAAGCTCTGCCATCGCTCTATCGCTCTGCTCGCTCTCCCGCAAATTGCTGCCCGACCACTCGCGAGCTCTTTCTCCTCTCCTCTTCCTCTTTCAGAGTCGAACAGCTGTGTTGTTGGCCAGTCCCTCAGTCCCGCCTGCTCATCGTTTGCCGTTTCGTGTCCCCGCATGAAGCCACCTGCCGGAAAGCTTTCATAGCAAGACCCTTCCACACGCCGAGACATACCTGCGTGGAGCTAGGTGCAAAGGTGCACATGCAAGTCATCCAATGCAGGCTCTGGAAAGACGTGGTCGTATTTACGGTGTTGCACTGGGATGCTACCCCACTTTGATAGAGGCGTCATCGCAGTCAATCCGGATGGTGTATCCGTTGTAAGTCAATGTCATGCCAGAATACTACCCAAATCATTCGGTGTTCAATTAGGGGATATTTGGTCATTCCCGTTGGACAATACTTGACCGCCTGATGCAACACGGTTGGAAAGATTGGAATTCTGCTATTAGAACAGTCCCTGTTCACAGAATTTATCAGTGACGATAGACGGCCATGGTCAGACCATCCTAAGTAATTAACCAGACATTTCATTATAATTTAGCTACGGTCGACCCGTTACTTCCTTTACAGTCCCCGAACACAATCTTTCGGTCCCATTCGGATGATATTTTCCAGTCTTCGTGCCACCTCGAGTAGCTTTTTCTTCCAATCCACCTCCGTGAAACTTCAGCTGTCGTGTCATCCCCATCTCTTCTAGCATCTACAAAGACCAAAATTGCATTTACTACCTAGTCGATTTCTTGCATGAAATGCCTCCCCTGTGTATTCAATTCTGCTTCCTTGGAATGTAGATTTCCCACTAAATCTTTCCAAACCCTGATCACTGCGTCACAATCTTCGTCTGTGATGACACCAACGTGCCGCCGAGAGGCTTCGATTTGGTCTCTAACCCACCGATCCACAATGCTCTTGACCGAGTCTCTATCTTTCCCCTTAAGCACCCTGACGGTGTCCGACCCCATTACGTTGGTTGTTCCCTCCCATATGCTCGACACGTTGACATCGCGGTACAGCCTTGCGATATTGGTTTCAATGTCCAGTGGAGAGGCCGAATCAAGGTAGCCTACCCCACCAAGCGACTCCATACACTCTGCTAGTCCCGCAATGGCTGCTTTGGCTGTCAACGCCTCGGCGATGGGCGCTAGAAGACGAAGGAGTACGGCCGCGATGTCTGGATTTTCGGGCACGATAGAGCCTTCTGTCGGACGGGACCGTGGGCTTACACGGTCGATAGATTGCTCAGATGTTCCGAGCCGAGCAACGACGAAGAACGTGAGAACCATATTCGCATGATAATCCACATGCATCTCTGTCATTGTGCGAACTTGGGCGGGTATATCCATTAGTAGATTGCTTTGCACTCTTCTCGCTCGCGCAAATGCTCGGCTGATCGCCAATCCACGGCCCCAGAGTCCGCATGCTGTGACAGCGTTGTGTATGCGAGTGATATTGAGGATGGTGCTGACCTCTCTGATCCCGTGGCCTAGAGCGCCGAGGAGGTAGGCGCGCATGTTTTGCAAGCTGAGTTCCGCTGTGGGCAATGCACGCGTCCGGAGCTTGGGCTTAAGTCACTGGATGGTGATACCGTTCAGTGTCGAATCTGGCAGTAGATCTCCACTGATTTGGTTATTACAAGTGGTACTTGTACGCCGGGTGGGAGGATAAAACGCGGAGATGCCTCCTTCTGGTGTTTTGGCTGGTAGTATTGCCATATTCGCATCTGTAGCGCTAGAGAACCATTTGAAGCCATTGATTACCCATGGGCCCAGGTTCATGCCATCAATATCGCTGTATCTCCCCGCTGGGTCCGTGCTGCAGCCGAGGGGGCAGTAGGTGGCTAAGGTCTCAGTATTGCGGACGTCGCTCCCACCCACCCGCTCGGTCATCTACTGTCCTGATGTCCAAGCTTTAGCCTTGTCTCTCGAGACCAAATGCTCGTAGGCCTTGTGGAAGACATCCGTTTCTTGTTGTGGTTCGGGCGTATTCGATCCTATATGCCGCGAGAGGAGTCGTGCAGCACCATCTGTCATTGCACTTGGACAAGTCACATATGCAAATGAAACCCGTCCAAAGATGATATTTGAGGAATTGAAACACTCGGCTGTATACTGCATAACGATTTTCATAGGCAATAGCGACCATGCCTTCTGCAATGCCGATTTCCTTTGGCTTGCGCCATCCTTCACTTGTGAGAAGCTCATCTTCGCATTTACCGCATGAATGCCAGGTCTGGACGGTTGGTAAGTGGACTTCAGCATCTGCAAGCCAATGGAAGATATTGGGCTTGAGGACTGTGCCGCCGAATCTTGACAAGTCTGGTCCGAGACTCGACTGGAGGGAAGTGAGGAGGTACACTAATGAGAACCATCAATGATGTGACAATGCGAATTCCATGTTTATCAGGGAGAAAAGCGCAGATGGCGAGAAGAGACGATCCAGGGAATATATGTATAGATCAAATGTATAGATCAAAGACCTCATATATGGAGATGGAGAAGGAGAATGTCAAACAATGGGGCGTCACCGAATAGTGCCTCGCAATAGCCTTGGTCAACCTTACTTAGGGATAGGCAATACCTACGCTTGAACACCCTGGATAGAGCACAGCCTTCAATTAGCTGATTCTGTGGCTTTGGTGGTGTCTGAAAAAAACCTGCGGTCGAGCTTGACGGCGAACGTGAAATGGAGGTTGGGTCCTTTGGCACGTCCATGACTAGGAGACGAAGACAGTAGGTGCCCGTAGCATCTGTAGTCCTAGCCAGTGAAGAGTAAACATGTGTAGTGATGGAGCCCACCACTCGAAGTCCGAGGTCTTGAGGAGCGGGTTGACCCGGGTTGCGACACAACAGCTTCAACTGCTAGACTTTGTCAATATCCTAGGTCCATAGTCATCTCTGTAACTTCCAACTTCTTTCTCCGTAAGCTGTCAGAACTCTTAAAATATTTGAGTGAATTCCTATAGCCTGCGAATTAGAGCAGCCAAGCGTGACACAAACACTGAGATGCCTCCATACCACGAGAAATGACGCGTACACAAAAGGTAGAGCAGCACAACCCTAAAGGATACTTCTACCTTTACAGCCCACGAGTACCATGATGTTTCAGTCATAATCAAGCAACAACAAATGCGTCAATCTTGATTCACTCAGCGACATTACATACAGGGTCCAACATATATATCGGATGGACGGACACGATGGCGGAGCCAAACATCCAAGAAAGCGGAGCCTCTCGCCGCGGGAGCATGCTGCCCCAACTCTCTACTAAGAATTGCAGGAAGCCAACCGTGAACCATACGCCACTACCGGAGCAGGACGAACCTGACACAGAGAATGGCATCGCTACCACTACGTCTCTGGGAAAATTACAACGTCTCAAGGCATCAACCAAGGCATCACTGTCTGCTATGCCACCGCCATCCAACATTCCAAAAACCCGTTCATCAAATAATCGGCCGACCCCTATGCCTGAGATGACATCGTCTTTGCGTAGGACTAGTTCAGTGAAAGGTTCCACACTAGATCCAGTCAAAGCCCAAAGCAAACCAGGTCTTGACGGTACTAAAGAGCGAAGATCCGATTCCACAAGAGGCTCCCCACATGGACGTTCCTTCAGCCAACAGATTCGATCAACGTCCGTGTCAGGTAGCTCGCCACAACTTTCGAGGAGCTCTCTCTCAAGAAAGACTTCAATGAAGCAGCAGAAGCCTGGGTTTTCAGCTATGCAGCAAAATTTCAGTCCCGAAAAGGTCTCCAATGGATCCTTTGCGACACAGGCACTGAATAATAATACTGAGGTTGATTTTGATGTCGGTCCTGTCCACCAGCTTCAAGTAAACCTTGCCCGGTTGCATCTAATGCATAGATCTGCAGTCAGTGTCCAATTACAGTGGGAACGAAGTGCAAAGGGTTGCCTACAGAGTCGTTTTGATGACCTGCGCATGAGACATACCGAACTCAAAGAGATCTCGCACCAACAGCAGGTATTGCTCAACCAGGTTGCCTTGGTAGAATGGTGTCAAGGCAAGCCAAGCACGCATGTTGCAGAGAAGGTACAGCAACTATCGCAGAACATTAAGATCGTCCATACCTTATTAGACTCGGAGGGCAAGTATACACACATCATTGAAATATTCGAATCTTGGTTCGCCCAAACCCGCCGAATACGGGAGTCAAGAGATTCTGGAGCCAAAACGATGTCCAAGGATTTAGAATTCGTTGAAGGAATAGGGGATGGCTGGAAAGCTGAAGCCATGGTCCTTGAGAGAGAGCTGACTTATTGCTCCCGTGATCTCAAGGCTTTTGGAGAAGTACGAATTACTTCAAGCCTTGGCCGGATGTTGTCTCTCTATAGGGCGTTGGTGACAAGTCTCGAGCACGAGTTAGACGTGATACAATGGATTGAAAACGAGGTCATGCTTCAAGAATCGACCTGGATGGACGAGACTGTCCACCAATTGTCGGCAAATGTCAATCAAGCCATACTGCCTTGATTTTGCCAACATCGTTGGGAACTGGCATCATCTAACCAAGAGCCAATTTCTTGATTTTGACCTGTGGTGGACATGGCGAAAACTTCGCCGAACCGCTTCCTCTTAAGAAACATCATCAATTCTTCAATGGGCCAGAAATGCAAAAAACCAGATGGTGATTTGAACAGAGGCTTGACACGGACGTAGACTATCCGAATTGGACCTTTCCAATTACTTTTCTTCGAGTTTTGACGAGAAGACTGCAGGATTCCGAACGCCTGAATGTATGACGGATCACTGTAGGGCAACAGATCTCGCCCCAAATCTGGATTGTTCTCCGCGGGTCAGGTCTGAATCTGTTGAGATGCAGGGCATTGTATTGCTAAAAGCGACTCTAAGGAGCAGACATTCAAGAGGGCCAACATGGTCGCATGCAGACTCCTATTAATCCTAATTCGCGAATAATTCCCATCAGCACTATTGCCTCAGTTACTCAGACGTGTTGTGCTATAACCCTTTGGGGATAGCGTATACTTATTATATATATATACTATAATACGTCTAAGCTTAAGAATATATAATCTTGTTAGGTTTAGCTTAACTTTAATAATATATTTATAAAAATCTTTATTTAACTTTTTTACCTTTAGAATATATACTTTACGATATATTAATAATAACAATAATATTTATTTCTAATTTTATAATTATTATAATTATATAATTAAGTATATAGTTTTATTTAATATACTTTAAATAATGTAATTCTTATTATATTTAATATTATAAATATTAAAAGAAATCTTCCTTTAATAAGCTTCTAAAATTAATTATTTTATAATAATAACGAATAAACTAAAAAGCTTTATTATATATTTCGATAATTGCTTAATTATATTATAATATTCGAAATATATTAAATAATTATATTTATATATAAATAATAATATATTAATTATTAATAATAATATCGAAATAGATATTTCGCTTCTTCTTATTAAATTATAATTAATATATTAAAATAGAGGAATATAACGGTATAAAATAATAATAATAATATAAATTCCGAAATTATTAAGATTAAAAATCGGGTAGAAGAACTTTTCCGAATATATTTAAAAAATAAATAAATAATTATAATTTATTATATTCAATATAAATTTAAAAATCTTATTTTAATTATAAAAACTAAATTTAGAAAAAATATTATCTTTTAAGTAACTTTATTTATTAAAAAGCAAATTAAATTAATTCTGATTTTTATATTATTATTTATATTAAAAAAGAAATAAATTCGAAAATTTAAATATATCTTTAAAGTTTAATTAATAATTTTAAATAATAATATTAATATATTAAAAACTTTAAAAGATATTTATATTAGAAATTATATATATAATAAAACTTATATTCAAAGGAATAAAAGTTATTTATTAACTTATTAATTTTTATTAATCTTAAAATTGCGCTTTTAAAGAAATTTAATAAAAGTATATTATACTATTTATTATTCCAAAGTTATATATATTTAATAATAATTAATAAAATCTATTTAATATTTAAATAATAGAACTTTTATTTAATTTATTTAAAATTAAAGGTATTCTATAATTATCTTCTGATTAATATATTAATACTTAAGATATTAATAACGCTAGACTTAATATTATTAATAATAATAAAGGAATATTATAGCTTTAACTCTTCTATTTAGCTTATTTATATATCAATTAATTACTTAAATATTTATATATAAATCGAATATATATAAGAGAATAAAAAGAGTATATTTAACTTTCAATATATTTTATTATAGCAAATTAAAAGTATATATAATATCCCGAAGATAATTATATATATATATTCTATTACTTAAATATATAAGGTATATAATTTATTTAAATAATAAGCTAAATAATTAAATTATTATATACCTTTAAGGAAAATTATTATTATTATATTTATAAATATAATAAATAATAATAAATATTGAATTTCTATATAATTTAATTAGCTGTTTTCAGAATATAATAATCTTTATATATTAATTATAACCGATTTATATAAATTAAAAGTTAATAATCCGGATATAAAAATTATTATTCAATAATTAATTTTATATTTAATTTCGAAATTATATTAATAAATAAGTCGTATTATCTGTTCTATCGAAAAGTAGGGGCGGTTATTATTTTTTTATTTTAAATAATATATAAGGCCCTAATCCAAAGTTTTTATTTATTTATTATAAATAGAAAAGATATATTTCAAGATCCTGCGATTACCCGTATTTATAACGTTATTAAATATTATTAGGCCTAAAGCTTTTAATAATTATAATCAATTATTAATTATATTAAAAAATATTAAACGGAAAATAGTCTCCGATTAATAATAAGATTTGCTATTTACTCTTTATAAATTTATAAACTTAAGAATTTCTCTATATATTCAAGAATATATCTTTTATTTTTTTAAAAATATTATTTATATAACCAGGAGCCCGGAAAAGCTTATATATTATTATTTAAATTATAATTTATTATTTATATTTCTTATTTAAATATATTTGAGTCTGAAAATAGCTACTTTAAAAGATTTATTATAATAATTATAATTTAAGAAAGAATTTTTAATTTAACGGAAATATATTATTTTAAAGCTATATTAAATTTACGAATTCAGCTTTATTTTATTTATAATTATATTAAATCCCGTATTTAATTAAATTATTATATAAAGGTTATAAATTAATATTAAAGAAAATATATTATATTTAATTAACATATAATTTAATATAATTAATTATTTGGTTAAGATTATTAATATCTTTTATAAAGGCCAAAGTATATTAATAGATAGTAATACCGAAGTATTCTTCTCTTAATATAAATATAATAATTGGTAATACTAACTATATATATATAAAATAACTAAGGCTTAAGAAGGGGCCGCTAATAATTATAAAATTATTAAAAATTAATAATTTATTAGAAAAAATATCTAATTATAAGAAAAAACGAATAATTATTTATAATATTTATTATTAATAATATTAAAAGCTTTGTTTATTAAATTATTAGAAACCTTATAATATTTAATATTATAATTAATAATACTTAATCCTATAGTATTAAGTTAAGGTATAAATATTATAATTAAGACTTCGGCTATAGAATTATAAATATTATAAATTAAGGGTCTATTATTAAATATATAATTAACAATATCCTTAAAGATACGTAAATAACGTTATTCGCTCTTAATATTAAAGAGCTTTATTATATAATATTTATTTTTTGAAACGTTATTTAATATTTAAAGCAGGAGGATTATATTACCGGTATTAAATAATAATTATAAATAATTTTATTTATATTTTTTTGATTAAAGTTAAAATAGCTCGGGTAAATTTAATCTTAATTAAATCTTTTCTATTTTTATTTTATAATATCTTAGGTATTTAAAATCAAATTATTTAATATTATATTATTATTTTAAATATTAATAGAATTAAATATTTTAATATTTTTTATATAAATATCTTTATTATAGCAGAATATATTCGTATTAAGCTTTTCAAAGCCGGTTTAATATAAAAATATTATTTAATAAGCTAAATAATATAGACTAGGCTTTTGAATTACTAACTTTTTTAATAATTAAAGGGCTATATTAAATATATCTTCTATAACTAATTTTAAAGAATATATATTAAATATAATTTTATTAAAAATATACTCTATTTAATTTCTTAATTTTAATAAATATAATTTATTTAATATTTAATATTTAAGGAGTTAATTATTACTTTTAAAGAAATAAAATCTTTCTAATTAAAAGGCCTTTAAAGTATTATTAAATAGCTCTAATAATCGATTAGTTTTATAATTGAATCTAACTTTGCTATATATATTTATAAAGCTATTAATAAGTATAACCTATTATAGTTCGGTCTTAAACGCTAGACTATTTATTAAATAACTTAAATATAGAAGCTTTTTTATATAATTAAATATATTATTATATTCGGCTTAAAATATAATAATATATTTCCGGAAAATATAACAAAGAAGTCTGATATCCGTATATTTAATTATATATTGAAATAATAAATATATTTCGGTATATATATAAAAATATTAATAATTCCGCTATTATTTATTAAACCCGTATATATTAATATTATTTATATTCTTCTTAATCAAATTTAATATAGAATATATTTGCTTATAAATAGCTATTATTATTAATAATTACGATATTTAATCTTATATTTATAATTATAATATAATATTTTTTTATCGATTATTATCGAGATTAATATCCCTTTTATATTATATTTATATTACAATTATTTATATTTTATAATTATAAATAATTAAATTTTTTAATACTTCAAAATTATTTGACTTAATTATTTATAATCTATCTTAATAATCAATTATATATTATAATATAATAGAGTCTTCCGGATTATTATTATTTTAATATATAATATAAATTAACTTTAATAAATTAAATTATAAATATTATAAACCAAGGCTTAGAATTAATTAAATATACTTATTAAAAGAGTTTTCTATTATATTATTTTAAATAACCTTTATTATTAATATTTGCTTTATTGTTTTTAGATCTCTATATATTAACTATAATTAAATATTATATATTATAATATTAAGGCTAAGATCGAACTAGTTATTATATAAGTTTTTAAAGATATATATATTATTTAATATTATATTTTTATTTTTTATTATTAATTATATAAGGAAATATATTATTTTTATTTATTAAAAATATTTATAATTTAATATTTAAATAGCTTAAGAGAATATATCCAATTCGGAATAAAAAGTATAAAAACTTTTAATTATATCTTCGATATAGAATATTTGAATTTAAGGAATATAAATAAAGGCTAATAAAATACGTAGAATATCGAAGTTTAATATATATCTAAATAGTAATATCGGAAATAATAAGTTTTTATATTATTTTTATTAAGTATAATAAATAATAATAAAATTACTAATTATTCTAATATAAACCTGTTTATAGAATATCTTACTTATTAAATATTAATATAATAATAATTAAACGGAACTCCCTTAAATTCTTAATATACTTACTATAATACTTCTTTGCAAACTCAAAGTTATTATATATAATAACCGTATAAGGATATTATCTTAATTAACGTACTTTATAAATAACTAATTTATTTAATAATACTATTCTTTATTATATAGTTTAATAAGATTAATTTAAACTTATTTAATTAAGAATATTAATAATTTAATATCGAGCCCCGCTTTAATATAAATATAAACCTAATATCTTAATAAAATTTATTAAGCAAATCGGCTTAATATAATTATAAAGGATAGAAAATATTAGAATAAAACATCTATTCTAATTAATATTATTAAATTTTTAATAATAATTATCGAATAATTATAATTATTAAAGGGTATATTATTATAATATTATCTTAAAGAATAATAAGGTTTTCAAAAATATATTTTTTAAATTATAAATTAATAAAATATATTATTCAAAGTTCAAAGTATTTAAGAGAATATTTATTTCTTTTTATAAAATAAACTTAACTTAAGCCTAGCCTTGCTTATATATAAAGATACTCCTTATAAATTCTTTAATAATATTTATTATCTTTAAGTTCTTTATATTATTAATATAAGCAAAGTTTAAGAAATTATATTAAAGTTTGCAAATTTAATAATTAAAATAATATTAAATTAAGAGAATCAAAAAGATATTTATATTCTATTTCTATTTCTGGAATTAAATAATAATTATATATAATTTTTCTAATTCGGATAAGCAAGGCCTTCGGTATATTAATAAGTTAATAGTTATTCCTTATTCTACTATTTTATTATTACTTTATTTATATTTATATTTTAATTCTTAAATATTCGATATTAAGCTATTAATATTATTATAATATTTATATAAAAATAAACTCGAAGGTATTATATTTAAAAATAAGGAAATTATAAATAATAATATTAATATTATAATATATATTAATAATATTTTAAGTTAAAATCTATAATCTAAAAGTATTAATAATTAGAATTTCTATAGCTAATTATAAAATATATTAATAAAAGGATTATAAATCGAAAATATAAAATAGAAGTTTAAACCGGTAACTTTGATTAATTAAATAATTAATATATAAATATTAAATATAAAATAATAATAGAATTACGAAACTATTATAAATACTTTATTTAATAAAGAAATAGTAAAGCCGCCCTAGCGGATTTGCTATCTTTTAGTATATTAATATTATTTGAAACCTTAATTATTATTTTTTCTAATTTTTCCTTTTTTAAAACTTTTGCTCCTCCTTTTAAAAAAAGAAATTCTCTATTTTATAATATTATATCTTTATTATTATTATATATATATATATTTGCTTGAACTCCTTTAAAGCCTTAATTTTATATTAAATTATTTTTATTTATACCGTTCCTTTATTTATATTTAAGAAAACCTTTGTTTATATTATTATATTTAGATTATCTTATAATATTCGGTATATTAAAATATTATTAATCGATATATTAAGAAAAAATTAAATAGTAGTAAAGAATCAATATAATATTTTATTATATATATTTGAATATACTAATAAAGAACTTTTAAAGGCTAATTAAATTAAATATATTATTATAAGCTTTATTTATATATTTAATTTAATAATATTAAAAATTATTTTATCTTCTTAAAGTCTTATAAACTATAATAATATAATGCGGTATTATATATAAATACTAAACTTATTTTATATAATTAATAAACTATAAAAAATATTTAAACAAGTAATTTATATTACTTTTTATATATATAATACCGATATAAATTAATTATATTTAATAATAACAATTATACTTTAGAAAGAATTAATTTTGTAAACCCGCCCTATTATTTCTTTAATTACTTTACCTTCCAAACCTATAATTATATCGGCCTATTATTCTTTAAGGTATTAATAAAAATTAAATATAAACTTTGTATATCTTTTTTTAATTGTTTTCTTATTTAAAAATATAGAATCTTATATTATATTACTTCTTTTCCTAAATTTAAAATACTTTAATATATTCAAATCGATATACCGAAAGATTATATTATTATTAAATTATATATATTTTATATATTATAAATATATAACTAGTCTAGGATTACGATCGGGTCGGAATATAATATATAATATTTAATACGAAATATCTTATTAAATTATTTATTATATTAAGAAATATATTATTATATATAATTACCTTTTATTCGGCTTACTATTAATATTCCGCTAATAATATTAATATATATCGAATTTATTATTAATTAGATTTCTAATTTTTAATTCAAATTCTTCCTTAAAAGTTATACTTTCCTATAGTTAAGTAAATAGGTTTAGAATTACGATATTATTATTCTTTATTTATTTGTCCTATATACTTTTTTCTTATATAATATTAATAATAATAGTTTGCGCTTAAATCTTGCTTATAATAATTCCTAATTCTATATTTAAAAGTATTTTTATATAAATACCTTTAATATTAATAAATACTGTTAATTAATTTATTATTTAAAATTATATATATATATATTAGAAGAGGTCCTTAGGTCGTTTAATATATTTCTATTATTATAAAATATATATAAGCGGGACTTTAATATCTTAATTATATATATTTTAATTTAAAAATTATAATAGCCCTTAAAATATATAAATATTAATAATAGATATAATCAAAATTACTTTTATTTTCTAAGTTTATATATATTAGCTTTTATAATATTATAATTTAATTAATATTAATTATTAAGTTAATTATATTCCGAAATTTTCGAAGCAAACGAATTAGTATCTTAAGATTAATATTCCGATAAATATATTAATAATTAAATCTTCTAAAATAATTAATAAATTAGCTTTAATTCTTTAATATTAATAAGGTAAATATATTTATAATAATATAATAATATTTATCTAGTCTTTTTTAATATATTTCCTTATTTATATTCTTAAAGTATATTCTTTATCCGATTCTTTATTTAATATTGAATTATTTAAATTAATTTAATTTATTTTAACTTTATCTTTTTCCTTATTATCCGGATCTTTATTCGTTAATATAGGTAATATAACTTTATAGCGCTTTTTTAATATAAATTTATAATATTAATAGTTAATCAATTCTATTTCCAGATTGAAATATTACTCTAAATATTAATATAAAAAAATTAAAATCCTAATAATTATATTAAGTAAATATAACTTATTAGAATAAACCTCCTCTGTATTTATTAATATTATTATATTACCTTTAATAAGTAATTTAATATATTCTTAATCCTTTATATTTATTTTACGATTTAACTTACGATTAGTTCGTTATTCTTATAATCTTTATAATATAATTTTAATAATAAGCTTTTTCGCTTTATAATAGGAATATTTTATTATAATATTAAATATTTATTATAAATAATACTTATCTAGCAGATTTAAATACTAGTCGAAAACGTTTTTATATTATTAAGTTTAAATAATATTAATTACTCTTTATTTCCTATTTATATTATTAAAAAATATCTTTTATAATTATTTTAATTATAGTATATCGAAATTATTAATAATAATTATAAGGGAATTATATCTTTTATATTAAGTTTTATTTATAATTAAGATATTTTATATTTTAATTAATATTATAATATATATTTTCGTTTAAATTATAATATAAGAGAGGATATCTCGGATATATTTAATTTTTATTATTATATTTAAATATTATATAATTAAATTATAAATTATTTTTTATAATAACGTAATCGAAAGAAGACTTAATTATATAATAATATTTACGATAAATTCAAATATTATTATAAGGATAATTAATAATTATTAAAAAGCCGAAAAAATTATAATAATATTAATTTATTATAAGTATATAATAAAGCTTCTAATATAGATTATTATAATAGAAAATTAATAAAATAATATTAAACGAAAATATATATAAATAAAGAAGGGAAATATAAGTTATTAAAAAAAGTAAAAATTTCTATTTTAAAGAATATTATTATAAATTTGCATTAAGAAATAAAATTTTATTAAATTTTATTTAATATTATTTCTATTTATTTAATTTTCTATATATTTTATCTATTTTATAATTATATTATTTTAATTATCGAGATTTTATTTATTCTTTTAGAATCTTTTTTTATATTTTTATTTATCAAGTTTAATTATTATTATTACCTTTTAATTCTTTAAATATTTCCTTCGATATTCGATTTAACCTCTAATAAAGAATATCCTTTATAAAAGAACATTCTTTATTTCGAAACTTTATTTTATTTTATTATTATTTTTAATAAATATAAAGTTTATTTTTTATTTAATTTATTATATTTTATTATATTTTTTAATAAATATTAAACTTATTTTTCCTTTAATTCTAAGCTTAATTAAAAGTTATTTTATTCTAATTTAACTTTTATATTAATTTTATTATTAATATTATATTAATTTTAATATATTTTATAATTCTAAAAATAATATTAATAATATTATTTTTATTTTTAATAAAAATATATATTTACCTTTTAATATATATCGAAATTATATTATTAAATATTAATTATAATAATTATAAATTAGAAAAGAACTTAGTAATATATATTTATATTTATTTCCTTTAATAATATAATATTAAATATAATAATAATTATAAGTATTTTATTATAATAAATAAAGCTATTTTACCTTAAATAAATAATAATATTAATTAGATAATAATAAATATATTATTTACGGATATAATAGGCAAAATATATAATATCCTATTATATTTATTTTATTTATTTAATATTAGATTTATATTCAAGGCTAATAAAGTTAATTTCTCGAAAAATAAAATTTAGAATATTTAAATATCAAATAATATATAGCTTATAAAGAAAGTTAAATATTTTAAAATTAAGCAATAGAGAGTAATATTCGAGAAGTTAAAAATAGAATATATTAAGAAGGAAAGAAAGAGTATTACCAAAGCCAAAAAGAAAGAGAAGGAGATAAACGAAGAAGCAGAGAAAAAAATAAGTAAAGGAAAAGAAAAAGAAATATATAAAGAAAATAAGAAAAAAGCAGATAAAGGAAAAGAAAAAGAGGTAAATAAAAAAAAGGAAAAAAAAAACAGATAAAAAAAAAAGGAAAAATAAATTTCTAAAAAAAAATAAAGAATAAATCGAAAAAGAAAGACTCAATAATAATAAAAAAAAAAGATAAAATATTAAAAATAAATCAAATAAAGAGAAGGAAAAATTTTACTATAATAATAAGATTAAAGGGAAGGCGAAGCTATATATTATTAAAGATATTATATATTCTCTAAAGAATATAATATATATAATATTTTTTTATACCCGATTTGATTTTATTTAATATTTCGATTTAGAACTGATTATTAAAGACGGATATAAAGATATTATTAAAACCTTTAATAATTATTTATTATTTATAGAAATAAACTAATTTGATTATTTGCTTTTCTTAAATAAAGTCTTCCTAAATAATCTTATTTTTATTTAACTTCTAATAAGCAATATTAATATAAATAAAATAAGTTAATAATTCCTAGAAAATATTAATTCGAAAAGTATATTATATATTATATATCTCTTATATAAATATACTTATAAATTCTATATTATTATTAGCGATATTAATAGAAATAGCAAAAAAGCTAAAGTAATTTAATAAGATTATTATTATAAATAATAATATAGTTTTTATATACTAGTTAATAAGGAAAGAATAAATTCCGATATTTATATAATATACCCTTTATTCGAATTATTAAAATATCCTAATATAATATAATTCTTTTTTTCGAAATATATTATTTAATTCTCTTTAAGTTATTATTAAGATCTGATATTCCTTAAAAATATAATTAATAAAAGTTTAAAATAATTAACGATTAACGGTATAATTAGAAGCCTAAGTATTATATTAACTCTAGTTATTAAGGAATACTTTATATTTGCTTTTGCTAGCTTAGGAATAAAGCTAATAATATTTACTTTTTATAAGCGAAAATAAGTAATAGCAAAAGAGGCAAAGATAATAAAGGAAAAGGTAATAAAAAGAGAAGAATTAAAAAAGAAGAAATTAATAAAAAAGAAAAAAAGAAAAAAAGGAAAATAAAAATATAATAAAAATATAAAAATATTAGGAATTAATAAAACCGCCTAAGTTACTTTGCTAATAGAATAGATAATTATATAAAAGACTATTATATAAATTACAGAATATAATAAATAAAAAGGACTATTAATAATTATTAGTAAAAAATAATATAGTAATAATCGTAATTATTATAAAACGTATTATATATAATTAAGCAACGTCTATAATACTATTTAATATTTAAGGATTAATATAATTTATATTTCTTTATACTTATATAATTTATTTAGTAAATAATATATAATAGAGCCCTATTATAGCTTTAAAAAAATATAAATATTATAATTATATATTATATATTCTTAATATATACTTATTAATAGAAATATTCTATATTAAATAATATACGTTAATATTATTAATCTCGTCGATTATTCCTTTTTATTAAAGTTTATTTACTAGTAATCTCCGTTCTTAAGCTTAGACTTTATAACTATTGCGTACGTAGTCAGCAGCGGCTAACCCCGAAGGGTATTAGTATATAAAGTCTGAGTAACTAAGGCAATAGCACTATGCAGAAAGCGAGATGATTACTCAGACAGAAACATACGCCACGTCTGATTAGTCGCCTTGTGCGTCCCACGTCCCTAGCGGTTGTAAAATCTCATGTATCCTTTGACAGACAGAACATCCCATTGTCTTTCACTTCTTCGATTTTGTGGGATGGGTTCTCTACGCGGTTTTCCCTGGGTCAAAGATTCAAAGTAACATGACTGAAGAAAAGGCCTGCGACGACGCCGACCATGTCCGTCTGACTTGGACAGCCGCAAGATTAAGTGCTTACAGAGCAGCTCACTATCCGCTAAGCACTTTTAGACGGATACAGCACCCTTCCAACTGTGGTCTCTGCTGTGCCCTGATCATGTGCAAGGTAATTGTGGCCTGTCCATAAGCACAATACTGCTTCAATCGTACAAGTGTCATTCTCAAAACCTTTGTATTCAAATGACATTGATTATTTCATACAGCATGAGCAGTGCGGCGTCTACTCCATTGATTGCCTTATTCACATATTGAGTGTATCTCTAAGCCGCCCATAGCTCTGAACCCGAACAAACAGTATTCCTACTCATGCTAATGTATAGGGCTGGGCCTCGTGAAGACCTCGGTCATGATGAATGCGAGGTTCTCGCTTTCGGGCTCAGAAAGGGGCCCCACTGGCCCGTGGCAAAGTGATGACAATGCCTCACTACCGCTTCGCAGCCTGCAACCTTCCAACAAGTATAATGTTAGAGAGCTTCCGAAGAACCGCACAATTAGTGGTCCTCACTGCGCATCTTCCTCAACGAACTCTTCCGCTCGAATGTCTTATCCCAAATTCCAGTCAATCTGGACACCACGCTCTGTTCAATCTCCCGGAGACAGAACTCTACCTCTCCCGTCACCTAGGGGCCCTAATTTTCCGCTTGTGCCAGCACCACCTCCAGCATCATCAGAAGGGGCCTTCCATGTATCGCTTACGAAGTCCACCATGGTAGGCTATAGTCTCTCGGATTTACAGGTGTCCAGTCCAGCCTACGCAAAATCAAGCTTAGTTTACCCAGAGTCATCTGCGGAGCTCACAAGCCCTGAAGTCAGTAGCCAAAGATCCAGCACAGATTTGTCGACTTCAGTCAGCGACCACAAAAAATTGCGGATGAAAGTGCATGTCCTTGAAGCTCAGGTTGAGAAACTCTATAACCACATAGACCTTACTCGGCAAGAAGCAACTGCCAAGGATGCGCAATACGCGCAGATCATTGAGAGATCGACCAGGCTGGAGAGGAAGAGCGAGGCCGAATTGCAGAGCTGGAGGGTAGATCGAGAGAAATGGGTACAAGAAAAGGACCATATGCAGAAAATCGTCATGGACTTAAGGCTGGAAATCCAACATCTTCAACGGAGTCTTGGAATACTGCAAATGCCAAATCCAGTGCCACGTCGCCAGAACGAACAGGCTGTCCCACGTACGGATGACGAGCAGGACTATATCACGAGACATCTAGTCATACCTGTCGAGGGCGCGAGGGATGAGTTACAACGTCAAAACCCGAGAGACGAAGACCCGTGTGAAGGGCTTCGACGTGAAAGCAGACGGCTTTCTGAGCACATTGTTGAGATATCGAAGATAGGGGAGGTGATCCAGCAACATGTGGATAACATAGGCGGCAGGGAGTAAAGTCTTAAGGACCGTGATCGATGCGCGTGTAAGCATGAAAGGGGAATGGGGTCGTATGGTCCTCAGATCTGCCACGAGCTGGAGTGTCGATCGAGGGACCTTGGATACATGAGCTATCACTTCTCAACCGCACCTTCATACATATAATTTCCTATCCTGACGAAAAGCTGTTGCACGTCATAGTTGACGTTCAATACAATAATCCTTTACCTTTCCCTCGTTTCTCAACTTTTGCCCTCCTTCATCCTAAAAGGGTAATTGGGTGTGCCCTGATCAGCCGGTTGAACTTCGGGCCTCTAAGGCGTTCCATCGAAAGAGTGGTGGAGATCGACGACTTCGTCAAGCTCTTGCATTGTAAACCACCGCTTTGCTTCATCGATGGTCGTCGTCTCATGTGGAAATGGCCCAAATTGCGCAAATGATTCCCACTTGAATGCTACAGACCAAGTATGATCTTCATTAGCCAACTTTTCTTATGCCTGTCTCACTTTCTATGACGGATGGGAGGGACTCTTCTGCATCTCTGGTTCACTACTTGATCCTATCAACATGAAATTCACATTACAAGACCGTCTTCTAAGGCGAGAATTAGGCAGCACATCCAGATATTCGAGCTTCAAAGGCATCTACGGTGACAAGGCCTTTGTAGAGGACCTTGACATTGTCAATGAACTTGGAGGACATTCTGGATGTGTGAATGCTCTCAGGTCACTCTCTCTATCCTTTAAATGCCTCGAAGTTGGCCTTGCTCACAATCATTGCAGTTGGTCTTCATCAGGACGACTCCTAGCTTCCGGAAGCGATGACCAGCACCTCAACATTCATTCTTATCAACCTGATTCCTCCGTGGCTCCATTCTCTCTTGGCACAACTGTAGCCACAGGCCACACTGCCAACATATTCTCCGTCAAGTTTATGCCCCATTCGAATGATCGAACACTGGTCACAGCCGCTGGAGATGCCGAAGTCCGAGTCTTCGATATCGAATACAGTGGCCGTTCTGTTGAGTCGTCAACGGGCGCCAACGTTGCATCTACAACGAGGGGTCCAAGATTCCAGCATATGTATCGAGGCGTAAAGTACTTGAGTGATGGGAACACAAATGCCAGGGTCTACAGATCACATGCGGATCGGGTCAAGAGAATCGTGACCGAATCCTCGCCGAATCTGTTCCTAACATGCTCAGAAGATGGAGAGGTCATACCCGGCGCTTGGTAATTTCAAATGAGCATATGCTGATAGTGATGTAGGTACGCCAATTCGATCTACGACTTCCATCATCCGCATATCCTCCACCAAGAGGTGGCCGAGGCTTCCTTGCTCACCGAACCGATCATGATAATTCGAACGTGCCTCCTCCCTTGATATCCTACAAGAAGTTTAATCTCGATCTTAACACCATTTCCTGCTCCTCAAGTCAACCCCATTACATTGCCCTGGGTGGATCGCATCTCCACTGTTTTTTACATGATAGGAGAATGCTTGGAAGAGACATTGCGGGAGAGCATGGTGATCCTGGAAGACCGTTATCACCCGCAAGCATGTCCTCGGGCGAGGATGAGCTGATGGGCCAAGCTACACGCTGCGTTCGCAAGTTTGCACCCGGAGGGCGTAAAAAGATGCGCAAGACAGATAATGGCCATATCACAGCCTGCAAGATCAGTGATGCCAATCCCAATGAGCTGATAGTTAGTTGGTCCGGGGATCATATCTATAGCTTTGATCTGGCCAGGTCGTCAGATGCGGGCGAGGTAGAAGAGAGGGAGAAAAGTGCTCCGATCAGTGGGCTAGGCAAAGGCAGAGTGAAGGAATCAATGGATCGAAAGAGAAAGCGAATGAAGCGTGTCTCCAATACATCGCTCGAAGGCGAGAGAAAGAGCTCCAAGTCAAGATCTGTACGATCCGCAAATGATGAAGATGTTGATGTGGCTCTCCGTGTAAGATACGAGAATGGACAGAGTGAGGATATTGCCATGGGAGACGTGGCTCCCAATGTACCTCCATCAATGATTGAGGCTGCAAGGGAGTCTGTCCTGAGCGAATCCCAGAAGAGAAGCCTCCAGATAGCCAAAAGCTCTGTCAAGATTCGAAGACTGATGTTCTCTCTAGAGGCTTCTATAAACTCTGCTAAGGGATCCCAAGACCCTGCTGCACACCGGGCGTCTTTCACTTCTGCATTGGGGCTTGCAGCAAGCTGCCTACCTGCGATGGATGAAATTTCCAGCTCTTGGAGATATCCCATCGACCCTGTTGAAGATGAGGTTGTCCTACAACGTGCCCTTCGAAACAATCGGGATTCCTCACGTTGCTTCGTTCAAGCTGCCGGCACCTTGGCACGGGCTCTAGGTGGGAGGATTCAGACTGCTAGTCAAACTCCAAGTCCAGCTTTGGCGCTCTTTTCAGAGATCCAACCAGCGCCACAAGGAGGCCTTTCCTTGTGCCCTGAGGAGAACTTTCGGTATGGGTTGCTCAAGGCTATCATCCTGTGGCTTGAAGGGGGTTCGGCAGCGTTATTACAGGGCTTCAAACGTCCGCCTGATCGAAGAAAATATCACTCTACATTCCCTATCCCTGATGAAGCGCCAGAGTCTGCTATCCACGATATTCTAATACCGTACCTGCTTCGCTTGGCTGGTGACACAGCTATCCCAAATATTGATGCTTCTAGATTCGAGCGTGATGAGACAAGGAACCTTTTCGGGTCAGAGACCGCTGCAGTAATTGCGTTCGGCAATGCTGTCAGGGTGCCGCTTAAAGACCTCCCAATGGCGATAATGCCTGCTCCTTCTACCGAAGGGGGAAGATGCATCCCTGTTGCACAAGATAGAAAAGCAGCATTGAGATATTGGGGCTTCAAAATCGGAAGAGGTCTGCTTATGAATGCCGGTCAAGGCGTAAACTTTCAATTTGTGGATACAGCATTTGGTGGTCTTGGTACTACGCAGATTGAGGGGGAAAGAGCTCAAGAAGACATCAACCCTGGAGAAGAAGAAGAAGATGTGGTTGAGGCAGTGACTCTAGTCACACGTACAGCCGGGTCTCCAACACGAGGACAGCCCCTGTCTGATGGTCAAGAAGCAAGTGAGTGCGACGTGGTATCGGGTGTCCCAATCACGGTAGCCCAGCCTCCTGAAGACACAATGCAGACTCCTGGGGGTGACGTCGAGATGGAGGATACTGGATCAGAGGCGGAGGTAATACTAATGGATGATCTGCATGACGAAATTCGTGATCACATGGACGCTCAAGATGAAGCTGAATATGGCGAAGTCAATGAGGACGACGTTAATGAGAACGGTGATGCAGACAGTGGAGCTGAAGACGAAGATGCTGATATTACTGAGGAAGAGCGATCGTTCATGTTCCGATCGGCTTCTGATAGGGGCAAATTGCGGGAACAGGTCGAGAAGGATGTCCCTTGCTCTTCACACACTCGAATATATCGTGGCCACTGCAATGTCAAGACCGTCAAGGACTGCAATTTCTTCGGCCTTCAGGATGAGTATGTTGTCAGTGGTAGCGATGATGGGAACATGTTCATTTGGGACAAGAGAACATCACAGCTGGTGAATATACTAGAGGGTGATGGCGAGGTTGTGAATGTCATTCAAGGTGAGGCTCCGATTCTGCAACTGTGGATGTAACCTCTTCTAACACCCCTACTCTCAGGCCATCCATACGAGCCAGTCCTAGCGGTTTCAGGCATTGATCACACCATCAAGATCTTCTCTCCAGATAATCGTGCCCAAGCAGATGCCCAAGCAGGTATAAACATCAGCAGTGCCACTAACGGCTCGTCCGGCTACTCCTCCCTCACGGGTCGCCGAAGAAGGAATCTCGATGAAGAATCGCGCACCGAAGAAGGCCTCTCGAGCCGGAAACGCATGCAACAGAGCTACCAAATCACGAGCAAAAACGACGTTCAGAGGAACAGGGGGATCCAAGATACCTTCATCACGGTAGGCCCCTTCCCTGCTATGCGGACGGTCGAGATTGGTTTCACGGAATGGCTTGCGTTGTTTGGTGGCTGACGGTTACGTCGTTGCAGAGAGGAATGCTTGCGCAACTCGCCGCTAGGCTGAGAGCCCGGCAAGACGGTGGAGATGGTGCAGGCGATGTGGGTGGAGTGGTTCTAGGTGATGATGGAGAGGCTATCGTCGTTGATGATAATTGCTTGGTACGTCTTCGAATCCGGCCATTGGTTGTGTAGGAGCCTGAACTGACCTTCGCTAGATCATGTGAACTCGACAATGAAGTGGCAAAGTAATGGACATCTCGTCTACAATACTCTCACGTTCAAGACTGGTCTATTTGCGGTGATACCGTATCCTGTTCCTCACAGGGCGCACCTCTTTCTGTGTTGGCGAGGTATCTGACCGGCAATCGCACAACTACCAATAGCTGCTTGGCCATTAAAGAGATGTGCATAGAGGGAGAATCGCGAGGATTTTTAGCTCTATCGTCCGCAAAGTGGAAATCCTCCTTCCAATTTTCCAGATGTCCAAACTTACAAAAGGGCTTGGTCTCCCCAGTCAGATTCTCACTCGAGCAAATTCACAGATCAAGAATGATTGAAAGCAGAAGACATTGACACAAAGACTGGATTCTCTAAGGAGGTTCCCCAATACTATCAAAGGTTTCGATTATTTCATTCCCAAACATGAAAATGCTTTGGTGGTCATGAAACCGCGCGCTTTATCAATCTGGGTAGGATCTCTTGAATTTGAGCTATACAGATCTCCATGCGCTGCCTGATCTGCAGGACTTGTTGGACCCGGGGTATGGATCTGATGGTGATTACGGGCCATACGATCAGAGAAGAATCTGATCTCGGGGAGCAAGAGTGGATCCGGAATAACCGACGTGGCTGAAGTCTCGCTGCATCTCTCTATCTACCACTCCAATGTTGATCTGGCTTGTTCGGGCTTGTTGGATCATGGTCATTGTCTTGGTGAGCATAGGAAGGAGTTCAATTGGGGAACCACCGCTTCCTCATTGACGTCCTTTCGGCCACAGTGCATAACACCATGGGGGTGTAGTAGGGTCGGCCATAGGTACTCGCATGCCGCTAAAGGGCTTTTATGTGTTGGAATCGCCTAATCTAGAGTGCTCGGCCATTTGACATCGCCGCCTGTGTATCAAATCTTCATTTCCGGCCTGTTTCACATGTTTGCTCGCCGCAATGGCGGCGGAGCCTGCATTTGCTGGACCAAGCCGTTATGCAATGTCTGATAAGCGAAATGGTCCAAATTTAATTATTGCAGATTTCAGTCCAGGTTTTGACGATCACATTCCCAAAAGTCTCAAACCATCCGATGAGACGATATTGACTGGATTTTTTGAGTCATTGGGGCGTTGGTTCGACCTGCATGTTTCTTTTGAGCCTTCTCGTCCGGTATCATTTATCAAGAATAGTGCCTCTCCACGTCGTGATGTTTCATGACTACCACTTATCGACCAAAACAATCCAAAAATAAATCTCCACACGCTGAAACAATCATATCTGGGGATGTCAAAACAGGCACGGCCCCGGAAAGGCAGCCTCCGAAGTTGACAGAGCCTTGTTTTACAGTGCTTGCATCCAAATGAGTAAGAACTGGGGATTCCAAGTCCCCAAATCCTTAGCACGTCGAGAGCGATCTTGAGACATGTTGGCTACCTTATCGTGCACACCGCACCGCTGCTCATACATCTGCGCACACATACACAAGTACTGTACCTGCATGAGAAGCGTACTCCAGCGCACTGTAGAGATAAGTAGGGTTCATCACGACTCGCCAAGTGCCCTTATCAAATCTTACAAACAAAAAGTCTGCCGATCCTGCACGTCAAGCACAATTCCCACGTGGCCGCGGCATGAGAACGGACAATTAAGAGATCTGCATGGGGCAGACCCTAACCCTCCAATCTGAAGAAAAGAAGCTGGCTTACCGAATCCCTTCGCAGCAAGCTGCCCCAACCAGCGCATGCCCTATCTCCCTATTCGGGCAAGACTGCAACCTCACCCCGTCCCAACGCGGTTAGAACCCGACCGATGTGCCATCGGTATGAAACCGAGGGCACGCGCATTCGCCGCAATTACGTATCAGGGTTCACAGCCCATTGGCATTGGGCACAGGGGCAGGCGTGACCTCGGCTAGAACTAACAATCCCAGGAAAAAGAACGAAACCGAAAGCGCGGTAACCCCAGGCGGAGGCAAAGCCGGCTGCACGATTTCATAAACATGCAGGAAAATGGGTCAGCCGCCAAGACATTATGTAAACGCCCTTCGCAAAGAGTAAGGTACCTACCTTGGTAGCAGAGACGCATCCCTAGACTCACTTCTCCTTCTAGCGTTTCCTTCTCCTGCTGTGCTGCTGCGCGTGCACCCCCTGCTCCTTGGACCTTAGCCCACTAGAGGAATATAAGCAGCCACCGTGCCACCAAAGGGCCAGTTCGCGACCCGAGGTACCTAGGTACCTTACCTATACTACCACGTCAAAAGTCTGCACCAACACCCCTTTTTACACCAAAACCTGTAATTTTCTTAGGGAGCTTAACTTTTTTTCTAGGTCACAAAATTTTTTAAAAATTATAACTGTATAATAAAATCGCTTAATAAATATTTCTATATATTACGATTTTAATTTATTACGTTATTATCGTATATAATATATATAAAGTATATACAAGTTAAAAAAATCAAATTTTCAAAATATTTTTTTTCTATAGCATTTTACGGTATAATTATATATTTATATCAAAAATCTAAATATATAAGAAATTAAATAGTATAATAAAATATCTTAATTGAAATTTTTGGAATTTTAAATTTACATATAAGGGTTGAAATATATACGTGAATCATACAGGTTTTGGTGTAAAAAGGGGTGTTGGTGCAGACTTTTGACGTGGTAGTGTACCTACCAGCTACCTTTCTCCACGGCTGTAAAGAACTTCGTACCTCGGTACCTACTTTACTTCGTTGCTGGAGCGGATTCAGACGCTCCTGTGCCATTTTCTCGACGGCCGTTTACGTTTCGCAAACGATGGGCTAATATTGGATCGGGGGATGGTGAGTTGTGGGGGCGTTATCATCCTTACTGGACCGCGCGATGGGGGGCTTGCGAATGGATGTGGATGAGCGAGCTACGGTCATGCCGATGGGTGGTAGGGGATCGCATGGATTAGGGGATGCAGACGGGCTTCGTGATGAGGAAAAGTCGGTGTGAAGGAGTGGGACTGGGGTTATTGTGACCATGAGGTGGTGCCTGGTGGTGTTGCAACGATACGTATCTTAGGTAGTCTCGCTCGTATAGGTATATAGATATGGATAGGCCCCCCTTTCTGCATCCGCTTGTTTGTTGCCTGGCTAGATAGAGTGACCGTCTTCTTCCAAGACCCCATCCTTTACCTACCTGTTGTCGATCTTCGTTCCCCCCCTCGCCTCTCTTGTTGCAACAATCATTCAAACTGGTCTCTGCCTGGCAATGAACAACCAGCTGTACATGATGCCGGGGGCCGAATACTGCGGGTCGCCCATGGCCTTCAGCAACGTGCCCGACCTGGTCCCCTGCACATTCGACGACGTATCCACAGACCCAAGCCCCAGTCCGCCAGTGGTTCGCAGTTTCCCCCCTTTCACTCACCCGATCTATCCCTTCTTACCAATGCTGCAGATGTACGCCAGCCTCGATAACCAATACACCACCTACTCCTCCGCCTCCACGACCCCGTACAACACCTACGCCCCGACCCAACCGACCATCGTAAATTCCATCGAATTCACCGACCTCACCCAAATCCAACACGACGACCGCCGGCGGCGACGCTCAAACAACACGCTCCACGACAAAGAAGCCGCCTCGAACATGCGCATAGTGAGTCACCCCGCTCCGAAAACCCCTCCCGCATTTCCCTGCATAACAATCCCTTCCTCACCCGAGCACCTCCACCCATGTGCAACCAAGCAATTCCCCCCGCTAACCCAATCCCCCCCTCCAGCGCCGCCGCGCCCAAAACCGCGCCTCGCAACGCGCCTTCCGCGAGCGCAAAGAGAAACACGTCCAGCACTTAGAGAAAGAACTCGAGACCCTCGAAAGCAAGCACCGGCAACTGAGCAAAAGCTACACCGACCTTGGGAGCGTGTCCACCAAGTTGCGGCAGGAGGTCGAGGCCCTGCACGCGGAGCTGGACACTGTTTGCCAGAGCCGGGAATCGTCGATCGCGGAGCAGGAGGTCAAGAGGGAGAGGGAGCGGTGGTGGGATCCCTTCGGAGCGAATGGTGGGAGCGAGGGGGCGTTGTTTGGGGATGAGGTGGGGAGCGGTTTCTAGACTTGGCGGTGGCTTGGGGGTTTGCTTCTGCTGGCAGCTGACTTTACGGCTTTTTCATGATGCGATCGATTGCGAGATGGCAATTGGATGGGCTACATTTCCCTTCCCTCAAGCCATCTCCGCAACCGATTACTATTCAACTCGGCCTTGCTTGTTGTTCGGGATCTGTGGGTTTAGCGGTGAGCGCAAGGTCACGGGTCAGTATTGCACCTATTCGCGATAGGTTCGTCATTGTGTGGCTTGGGCTTAGCTTCAGAAAAATAACATTCCTTCTTCCCTCTGGAACATTGAGAATTGTCGTAGGGACACTGGCGATGCGACGTTGCATTGCCTTGCGCAGCCTCGGCATTAAGTGGCATGAGGCTGGCCCCATTAAGTGCGTACAAGTCGACGTGATGTGTCGCCAGTTCGTCAAAAGTTGCGGGTTTTCTGGGGCCGCGGGGCCGCGGGGCAGCCTTGTGGAGGCTTTGCGCGAGCTGCATGTGCTGCGCAAAAGCCAGTATGCACCGCATCGTGGCATCGAGAAAATTGCTCACCTGTGCGATAAGGTAGATTGGTTATCAGATTGGATTGGAATCCTTCCGTAGCTTCCTGCGCTTTACTTTATGAGGCTCTACCATCCGAAGCTGACGCTTCAGGTACGGGATACCGTTGCTTGGTGGCTCGATCACACGTCAGATGAAATCAGCACTTTGGCTTAGCGAGTCAATAGTGGGAGCATAAGGCGAAAGCGAGAAGGCTGAAGACGAATTGTGACTCACACTGGTTGTCTATTCAGGATGATTTGGTAAGACAGGCCGAAAGTATAGGACTAGGCCCCTCAGTTGGTGGATACGAAGACTGGGGCATAAGCCTCGAGTAAAGGGTGTGCTTGAAACTAGAGCAGCGACTCCCAAAGCCTCGGTATCGTATTCTCGAAATCATAAGGCTTTAAATCCTTGTGGAGCCCGGCATGATAAGCGTCTCTTGCCAAGGAAATGGGTCATTGGAAATGTATAACGTTTCTTCGCATCTTTGAGAAGTTCATAGGTTCAGTGGCCTTTTCGACACCTTCGAAATCGAAACGTCTGCTTATTGACAATGCTGATCCAGAGTGACTGGCATCAAATGCTCCTTGTGAACTGTTCTGTAGTTATGTAGCATCAGACTCATATTGTAGGTTTGAGCGAGTGGTACAGAAACCCGAGATGGGCCGGCAATCACTTCGTTCATTCGCAAGTCGAGGTATTCCTGAAAGTGTAGTTGTTGTAAATCGACGGCTTTCGAGGCATGACGAAACTCCAGCGGCCGGTATAGCATACAAAGCCAAAGCCAATCCGACAAGACCACTAGAACTTACTGTAGGGATTGGAAGAACGTAACGAAAATCCACTGACGATGAGCGCCTTAAGCACCAGGGGATGAACGCTTTCACTTCTGGCACCCCCTGGTGAAGTAGGCATAGTACCAACTTTCAAGCATTGTACCATGATTGTGGACTGGAGCGGGTGTTGCAGAAAGCCGGACTGGCGCCCCAAACACTCCTACTGAACCGCAACTCGCGACAGGAAGGATTTGACAGTGACTGTTGGCAATCGACGGTATGTAAAAGGAGAAGCTGCAGATGAATGACTTCCTATGCTTACGCTAGGACAAAGGAAGCAGAACTGTTCGAGATCATTAACAAAAAGATAATTTGAACAAAAATGAAATCAATTATAAACAGACATTTTACCGAGCATTTCAAAGTCAGTGCTCACGACTCTTTTCCTTCGAGATCCGCTCCATTGTCAAGTCACCAGCACAACATGCTCACAGTTTCACAAGCTACGCCTCGCTTGTTGGTGGATTGACCGCCCAACTGTTTTTTTCGCCGAGATGATTGATGCTTGGAGCGCGTTGTAGCCCGGGCATTGGGCAAGCCAATTATCAACTTAGCATGAGATTCGGGACTATTGCGAGAGAAAGTCGCTGAACCAGTCACTGCGCTCCAAATTATTTCCGCCGCTCACCAAATGTTGTGGTTTCAGTTCTAGTGGTACCCGCTCTGAGTCTTGCAGGGGCTCTTACCCATTAAGGAATACTTAGGCCGGTCATTTGAAAATGGACACCTCACAAGAAAAGCTAGCCCAAATTCGGTTAGGGTGCTCGTTCCCGAAAAACCGGCCTATGTACAGCGGGCGGAAAATAGATTTGCGGCGATCATTAACCCTGAAGAAAAATTTAACTGGCCAAGCCAACGCCAGTAGGCCCCCCGAGCCCCCTTGAAGGCAAATTACATCAATAGTAAGGGATGATTGTGGCATTGATTGGAGTTGTGTGTGTGTTAGGGGCAAACAGGGCTTGCCTCCTTTCTCTTCGACCCCCAAATCTGTCATTCCTGTCCCTTTTCTCTTTCATCCATCAATCCATTGACAACGACCATTTCAACATTCGGCACCCTTCTTTGTTTGCACCGTTCGTTCTTTTTACGGTTGCTCTTTCCAACACCTTTTAATCTACCAGCCAGTCACTCTCTAAGCAATTTGATTGCGACTTTGCATCACATTATTCTCTAACGACTCCCCGTCACCAACAATTACCATCACTGTCGATTAACTACTCAATATCCCATCAACCCGTTATACTTATCACCATGAAAGGCTTCGGAACGGCTGCACCGGTTGCGGTGGCTCTCAGTGCCACGTCTGCCTTCGCTAATATCCTCCCCGCCGCTTTCCTGCACCCTTTTCTGAACACCAGAGCCACTTCTTTGCCGGAGGTCTCCGTCGTTGGCAATGGTATGTCTCTATCACATTGTAAAAAGCTGCAGGAATACTGACAATTGATTCAGCCTTCTTCGCTGGTGGAAAAAGATTCTATATCCGTGGTATTGACTACCAACCTGGTAAGGCATTCCTCAGCCCCTCTGACAACCAACGTCTAATTATTCTTCTTCTGCAGGTGGTTCTTCTAACGCTGCCGACCCTCTCGCCGACAGCAGCATCTGCAAACGTGATATTGCCGAATTCCAGAAGCTGAACATCAACACTGTTCGTATCTACACGGTCGACAACAGCAAGAGCCACGATGATTGCATGAACATGCTTGCACAGGCTGGCATCTACCTCGCGTTGGACGTCAACACTCCCAAATACTCGCTACGCCAAGATAAGCCATCACAATCATACAACCACGTCTATCTACAAAACATTTTTGCTACGATCGACGCGTTTCACACCTATACCAACACCCTGCTATTCTTCTCTGGCAACGAAGTGATCAACGACGTCCCAACCAGTGCCGCGGCACCTTACGTCAAGGCCGTCACCCGTGACATGAAACAATACATTGGCAATCGCGGGTATCGCCCAATCCCCGTTGGCTACTCAGCTGCTGATATTGATGCTAACCGCGTCGAGACCGCCGAATACATGAACTGCGGTACCGATGACGAGCGCTCTGACTTCTTCGCTTTCAATGACTACTCGTGGTGCGATCCCTCAACCTTCACCTCTTCCACGTGGGGAACGAAGGTTACTGCTTTCAAGGATTACTCCATCCCCATCTTCCTTTCTGAATTCGGCTGCACCAAGACCACCCGCAAATTCGAGGAAATCGCCACCCTCTATAGCTCGCAGATGACTGGTGTCTACTCGGGAGGTCTCGTCTACGAATACAGCAAAGAGGGCGACTCGACTCAACAGAAATTCGGTCTGGTAGATCTCTCCAGCGGCACTCCCCAAGAGCTCACGGATTTCTCGACCCTTGCAAACGCTTTCAAGAACAACCCTGCCCCAACCGGTGATGGTGGCTACCACAATGGAAGTGCCAGCACCTGCCCCACTAAGTCGAGCACCTGGTTGGTCAGTGGTGATGGGCTACCGGCCATGCCCGCTCAAGCAAGCCAATACTTTTCGAGTGGTGCCGGGACTGGACAAGGCCTTACCGGCCCTGGCTCGCAAGACGCTGGTGCCGAGAGCACTGGTACCGCGTCCGCTGGCTCTGGCCAGGCAACTAAGACCGGCTCCGTCAGCGGCTCCTCAAGCGGCAGTAAGAGTGCTTCCACTGCTCTCCGTGTTCCAGATTTCTCTTTCGCACCTTTCGCCTGCGGTGCCGTTGTCTTTGTGTCATCGCTTGTTGGTGCTATGTTGATGTAAGCGAGAAAGCAGGGTGCTGGGAAGGGAAAGTGGGGAGGCATTGGGAAACGGCCATGTCAAACTCGCAAATTGCATAGAGCTCTCTATAACAGGCTTTTTCTTGGTATGACAAAGGTCCTTCTACCTCTGGGTGATCAAGTTCTCAGTCGTTCGTTTTACGTCGATAGGTTGTGTTTTGGCTGGGGGTTTTAGCTCGTGCTTACTGTAATTGACATAAAGATTGGACTTTTGCTGGCATGGAAGACCTGGTGCGTTGCATTGATCATTGAATGCAGTACGAAAACAGGTGCGGATGAAGGCTAGTGCAGTACTCCTAAACATCCTTCCCATTTCTAGCTCCAAAGATTGTAACCATTTTCTCAATGCCCATCTAATACTCCACAATGATGCCACTCTGTTCTATCTCATCATCCAATGCCAAGAGGTCACCGCGTCTTTCGATTCCCTGGCGTCATCACCATAATCCTCTATACGAGGCTCGCCCGGGGGTCTCCGAGCCTGGAGTGGCAGTGAACATCGACAGGACAGCATTCCTAATACAAAATCGAAGCCCGGGGTGAGTCACCCATAATGATAGATCTTCCGATGAACAACCCTGAGCGTTCAATACTGCTCTCCCGAGATTCTCTCCTCCTGCCCCGTGTACCCTCCGCGCCGCCACGGCCGTATTTCCTTTCTTTCGTTCGGACCGGACACCGTCCTTCATCGCCCGTAAGGTCTGTTGGTGTGAATGTAGCAAGGAATTGGATTAAGCCTATTCAAGAGATTTCCCTGTATACCGTCAATGCGATTTGAAAGAGACAGTCCGGACTGAAGTCTCAAAGGCACATTGGGGATATGATTAGCAATGCCCCTCGGACCAATTGGCTTGGTGGCTTGGTTTCCTTCACGATGCACTAGATGCTAGAAATACTACTGTCAGCATCATCGCACACGGGTACCTTTACAGGCATGGCTCATCTAGACTCAAAGAACTGGATTGCACCGATAGCGCCCTCGGGCATAGTGCTGGCCAACCCAATCACCCAATGCTATTGATGGACGACATCAATGAGGCCACGCAAAAACCCACGCGCTTCATGTTTGGAAAGCTTAGGGAAGGCAGAATTATCATATACTCAGAGTGTAGCCGAAAATGGCAGTAAGTGGATGCTACTTCTGCGACTTGACGTCGAAGTACAGAGTAGAAAGAGTGGAGAGGAAAAGCTCGTTCTCAACCAAATACAAGACGTCTAAAACACGGTGGCCGAGTGGTACGAAAGAGGATGAAGTCGTCGGGAAGCTTCCCATACCGCAAGGGAGACATGTCTTACGAATAAAGCAGCATATTTAGATGGCGGTAAGGAAACATCAACGAGATGGTCAATGAATCAAGTCCTTCACCATTCCTCTCATTCCTTTATTATACCATCTCATCGAGATCTCGAGCGGAACAAGCCCGCTCGGCGTGGCCGGAATTAAGGCTATTACACTTTTTTGGCGGCCACGCAGCTTCGTGTTCCCATTCTCATGCTTTCATCCTACCTTTGACGCATCCATGGCTAGCAAGAATTTTCGATATGGACTACGAAGATTACATCATACCATGCTCCACGCCGGCCTGGACAGTGCCTCATTTTTTCTTCATGAGTCAAGCAGGGTTTCATTGTTGGGGTCATGAAGGATCCAGAGGCACATCCTCACGCCCTATCGGAACCAACCGAATGACTAGTTATACTGACTATGCTATGTACGGCTTGGTCTGTTGCAGATTGGGACTGCGCCAAGAATTAGCGAGCCTCACCAGCCCACGAGCCCACTATCGGGAGGAACAAGTCGGGCAACCTGCCCTCTCGTCCCGGCATCTTCCACTCCCTCCATATCTCGCTATAGACTTTTTTTTACTCGCCCTACGCCGCGAAAATTCGACCTGGTCGCGCCGACAGGGTCCTGCTGCTGTGAAGGCCCATGCACACCCCGTTGCTGCACATGTGCGTCAGCTGTGTCGTCCCAATCCCTGCAAGGCATGGCCCCATCATCACTAGCAAACACTGATTAGATCTTGAGCGTTACCTGGCAAGGGGCGAGTTCCGTTCACCTTTTCTCGATCCGGTCTATCTCCAGATGCCGTGGTCAGGTACCAGAAGTCTTTTCAATCATGCTCGCCTTCAGACCAACTGATCTTATAATCCATTCAATGCAACAAAACTATGCCTTCCGCACCATGTATTTCATTAGTGCTCTGCTCGGCCTCTTTCTTTGCATCTTGTTTGACCGAGCCATACTATGTCGATCCCTCCAAAGCGTGCCTGTGACGCCTGCCACCGCCGTAAAGTATGACGTTCTTTATATTGACTCTCCTTCACATTTCTCGAGACTGATCTTCGCCGCCCAGGTTCGTTGCAATAGTCGTCAGCCATGCGGCAATTGCAGTCAAGCGGGTCTGTCCTGTACCTACGATGCCATACCCCAGAAGAAAGGTCCCAAAGGCAGCAGGGCCAAAGTCATCTCCGAACTCAGAGAAGCCCAGAAGCAGACGGACCTCGCTCACCACATAGAAAACGGCAAACAAACAAACGGCAGCCCTCCAAAATCTCCTTGCTGCAGCCCAAACCCAGGCCTCCTCACTCGTGAACTGATGGAAAGCTGCCATGAAGTTTTCTTTGCGCACATGTACCCGACAATGCCCATACTGCACAGAGATCAATTACGCCAGACCGTAGGGGAGATGGGCCATTCAGTAGAAGCGTACTGTCTAGTCACAGCCCTGTGTTCCTTCATGTTGATTCAGCCTGGCATTGCAGCTGCTGTAATCCCCATTATGGATGAGACCTCATGCTCAATGACGAATCCGAGAATAGGACAATTGCTGATGGACGAGGTCGTTCGCGTTCGTAAGGGTTACGATTACGTCGAGAATCCCAACGTCAACACGGTCATCACATCATTCTTCCTCTTCGGATGCTGTTTCGGCCTCAACAAGCAGAATACTGCTTGGTTCCATCTCCGCGAGGCTACTGCTTTGGCTCAGATATTGGGCATGGAAGACCAAAGCACGTACCTCTTTGGGAACGTAGTCGAGACTTCGAGAAGGAGACTATTGTTCTGGCTGCTGTTTATAACGGAGAGGTGGGTACACGTTCTGTTATCTTTAAACACTCTAAGCCTGACTCGACTCGATCGGAGGATTTGAGTACACCCTCTCATGACCTTGGCTAATCATGTATTCCACAGAGCATATGCGTTACAAAAACACCGGCCCCTGACCTTACACGCCACCATCGGACTCCCAACTGTAAATCAAGACTCTACCAACTCCCTCACCGGTTTCATCCACCTAATCACCCTCTACCGACCCTTTGACGACACCTTCATCGGCCTCTGGAACAAGTCAAGAACAGACTGCTCGACATACTGGCTCGCCCAGCTCCAACAACAACTCACCGAAGCGCTGCCCGCGTTCCTCAACACCACCGAAAGCCAGGCCGCCGACCTGCGCACGTCCCAGCAATGGCTGAGGACAATGGTCTGGCAGCTTTCCATAGCCAACGGCTTCCTCTCCTCCACCTCACCAGACACGTCAATGACCTTCCGCTTCCCCATCGAAATAGCCAAAGACCTCGTAGCAGTGACGGGCCAGTTCTCAAAACAATCCATGGAAGTGCACGGGATCGGCTTGGTCGGTCTTCTCTCTCTCTCTCCCTCCCCATCCACCATCCCTTCACTACAACCCGACTAACACAAAACCCCTCCCCAGATCGAAAAAGTCTTCGACGTCGCCTGCACTCTGATCGACGTCATGTCCTGCGTCCCGCTCGAATCCCACAAATTCGAGCACGGCCCCCAAGAACACCTCAACAGCCTGCTCACCCTCATCTCCACCCTCCGCGGCGGCGAATCCCGCTTCCTTCCCCTCGTCATGGCCAAAATCCGTGATACCCTCCCCGCCATCGCGCCCGCGTTGCCGCAGGGCTTGGTGCATCGGGCTGCGATTGGGGGGGGGAGACAGAGCGGGGAGATTGTAGTTGGGGGGTTAAGTCTTAAGCAGGAGAGTTTGAGCGATGGGAGTGGGGGCCGAAGCGGGGGGAGTAGTCCGTTCGAGGGGTCGTATGCTGGGATTGGGCTTGGGGGGGCGTATTATCCTTTGGCTTGACGGGATCTCTAGTTTTTGAGACAGGGGTGGTGACGGAAATCGGGATTAGGAAGGAGGGGGGAGAACATGTATACCCACGTTGTTTGCCACGGACCTAACGATGATGCTATGACATGAATCTGAAATGCATACTCTTCACACCACCCCCCTCCCCTTACCAAACCAACCCACCGCACCCCCAGCTTCATCCCCCCCGCCCTTCTCCCACGAAAGAACCTCCAAGAGAAGGAGAACCATTCCTCGAACATGTCAAACCAACCAGCCTCCCCCCCCCCGGCCCGGGGCAGGGCGCTAGGTGCATCCCTTCATGGGTGCCATGAAGACGACAGCATCCATCCAAAGGGAAAGTACGCCCCAAACATCTAAAACCGTAAACAATACCAATCCGTCAAGAGCGAGGTTCTTGCAACCCCCCCAAACCCCCCGGTGAATTTAGGCAGCTACCGAGCAATACCGTCCCGCTCTCCCCATCTCCGAAGTCATCCCATCGACGCGGTCGACCTTCAGCTCACGGCCCGAGCGAGGTCGTAGCCATTATCCCTTCTGCATTTGGGCACGAGCTCGAGGGCTGCGCTGGTGCTGGGTTATAGAGGGGCAGGGGAAGTGAGACAGGAAGGATTGGACTGGTTTGGATGCGTTGATCTCGAGGTATTTTCCTCGACGTAAGTCCCACACCGGCACCGTGAGATGGGTTTTTTGTGCATCTGCTTTGGGGGTTGTGCTTCCGGCCATTTTGTACTTGCGAGAACAGTTCGGTGCCGTGCCGATGACGTGTGAGGTGCTGGGTGGAGATGATGAGGAGCGATGGGGAAAGGGTCAAGCATGTCGAGGAGGTGGACCCGAGTGCATTTGATGTACTGCGGGTTGTAGATGTCTTGTTCGTGCAAATAGGTCATTCGGCAATGCGTAATCAGCTCTGCGAAAGCAGCTGAGACTATCAGCAGTTGATCGAAGCCTTCATTGACGCATAGACTTTGGCGGGGATGGGTCTTGGGGGTGGGGACTTGAGGGTTTTGCTTTTTGTCTGACAGGGTGCGGAGGTTGTGGTGGCCTTTAGTTGGATTTCTTGGGTGGGATCGCAGTGCTTGTCAGACCCTTTGACAACCACGAAGCCCATGAGTCCTCTACGACTTTGTACATCACAGCTTTTCCATCCGCCCCCAGAAAACCACGACAGCCGGCAACGACTCCCCGTCGCTCAAGGGAGCAGGAAGACGGGCCGGCGTGATCAGTTCTCGAGAATTCGGGTTTGGAGTTGTTGGATGCCGAGGGACGCAACCACTGTCTAGCCGTAGACGCCACAATTACTGCTGAAGACTTATGCGACGTACGGTGCAGAGTTTTTACCAGGACTTCAGGCGGATTTCCGCCGCTGAAGAAATTATGAAGACCAGCCAGATTGAGATTCGGATGGGCACTCCGCCTCCGCTTCGAGAGTCGTATTGTTGCATGGAAAGCCCAACTGCTTGACAGGTTTCTGGGCGAGGAAGGTTTAAAGGCTTCAGCCCAAAATAGATTGTCAATGCTGGTAGTGAACGTGGGCGTTCTTCTCGGGTCAGTGAAGATGAGTGAAGCTCATATCAAAAGGACGCCAAGTTTGAGAAGTCTGCACTCGAAGGCGAGCGTCGAAAACGCAATTCATAAGCCAGGCCCGATGTGCTTGTAAACACTGCACGAGTCTACTCTCGATGAAATTGAATGGGAACATGTTATAAGGAGAGGGGGGAACACCAATGAAGAAAGGTGCGTGAACTTTAGCAACAAGGAAGAAAAGAATTTAACGCAAGACGCCTCGACTTAATTAACTTGGCCGCGATTTTTTCATCCCCTCCGTCACCTACACGTTGGCGGCGTTCCCCAAGGGGAAACTGATGCCTCGCACCATGCCGCACGTGTCGATGTCCGCAGGCCATGACTCGTGGAGCCACTTATGCTTGACGCTCCCTAGCTCGCCTTTCCGGAAGCCATTGGGAAGAGCTCTGGTAGATTCTGCAACGTATTGTAGGATCGTGAGAGTAAACGCGAGGGACGATAGGGTTCCTACCTGTTGGCTCGCCCTTGGAGGAACGAGAAGTGCTCGAGTTGGTCGGGTATAAAATTGATCTTCTTCCCCATCGTCCATTCATAGCACTCACTTTTGCCCAATCTCCCTTTAGCAGATACAAGAATCGGATGTTAGCCACCACGATAAGGTGAGAGACGGTTGTTCTCAATACTTGTACTCAAGCGTCGATCGCGCCTCACCAGGTCAGCGAACAGAATCTGGTAATTCTTGCAGGATGATCGTTGATAGAGCTCATAAGACTGGTTGGTATTTTCCGAAGGAAAGTGGGGAGGATCGCCTTCGACATTGCTGGTCGAACTAACCGCGAATCTCGCTTCTCCATTTATTGCGCCTTCTGTCTTTTGATCGAGTGCAGTACAGAACATAATTAGCTCTCTGCGGGTGTGTTCGGTAGTCATAGTAAAAAAATTACTCGACGTATTAATCAGATGCTGCTATTCCTTTTTAGTTAATTGCGGGGGCGAATGGTTAAAAAGACTGACGACGGATTGTTTATAAAAAGTCTCCCTGGCGGAATTCGGTTCCTGAGTGAAACAGTGTTTTAAGACAGTCGCGGCTTGGATAATCCTACGTAGTATTTTGGGAAATTTTTCGCAGAAATTTTGCCATTTTGGTTTTTTTGGCTCTGATTTCAAAGTTATCTGTTCTCTATAAGAATACAAGGGATAACGTAGCTGCTGCTTTTGTATCGAGTTGTTCGATTTCTTCTGACGAAAAGGGAATACTGTAGTCCGGAGTGCTCTATTTCAATATCAACACGCTTTGATTTAAGACACCTTGTAAAGCTTACTGCTCCTCCTCGGTCGCAACGTTGTAGATTATTTTGTATCGATATTCCTCCTTGGTTATATATATCATTGTTTCTATAGGCATATCCTTAAATGTACTCGAGTCAACCAAAGTGATTCTTACCTCGAGTTCTTCGATTTCGATCTTCATTTTGACCGGGGTATATGAAAAATAATAGGCTGTTAGAGGTTTGAGTGAAGTAAAATATCTGGAGCAGCCGTTCCAATCACTATACCCACCGGTTGGAGAATGTCTGAGACTCAGCAGACGCCGATTCGAGCGGTCCAATAATCGATGAAGAGGCTTCATCACGAACACAAGCCCATCCACCTTCATGGGTCATTACCCATCGACGGAGCCTTGAGAAATCGGTAACTTCTCCAGAGCTTGTAAGGACTTACGCAGCGCTGACACTCGATATGAGATGCTGAAAGAGAATCGGACGCTATCAATAAACACTCGAACAGAGCACACTGAAAACAGTAGGTCCGTAGACTGATGCTGATAACACAGAGGAAGAGAGATCTTGCACTTTGACAACTGATTTGAAAGACACAAAGATGAGTATGGAATCGAAAGAATCTTCTGGTCCTAGCCTCAGCGAACTTCATCCATATCCACTGCATTGTGAATTTAGGCATATGGCAGCGATTTGACTCCTTTAGGGAAGTACGTTTCCCTACGCAGCCATGCTGGTCGTGAAGCTTGGTGCAAAACCCGTATGAGATCTGTAGCATCTCAGCTTAGTCGAGTAGTATTAATTGTATCATGAAAGCTTCAATTTCTGCGCGAGCCGCACTGTACCCTTGATACTCCTCCGTCTGGATGGAAAGGAAGCTGCCGCCAGCAGTAGCTTGGTTTCAGATCTCAGGATTGAGACAAGATCTTCCTTCGGTATCGTACAAGCACCAACCTCACACAAATAGATGACAGGTCTGTTTATATTTAGCAAAAATCGTGCTTATGATATCAGCAGTTGAAAGGGCAGCAGTGAGTGATTTGTAAAAGAGCAGAAAGAAAGATGGTGGATACCAAAGACTGTCCTCCCTTCGTGCACTTTGATATGCGGTGGCTGAAATCGTTTTAGGAAAAACTCGCAGCCGGTCTCCGACGGCTAGGTCCCAACCCCAAGCTTCGGGCTATCCATGTCGACATCCCCACCTGGAAGGCGGGCGATGGGTACTTCGGCCCTTTCTGCGAACAACAAAACTTTACCGTGTTCTCCAAAGTCGTTCATCGAGGCCTGTGCGTGCAGCGAATTTTGTGACCGTTTTAAAAGCTTGCCAAGGGGGTAGGGACTGTTCCGGTGTAGATTAGGTGTGTATCAGAGCTAGATCAGATTTTGCAAGAGTCCCGGCGACAAAAAGAAAGGAGTGGAGGCTGTGGTGGCGTGAGATGTAGTAGAGATGGAGGTGAGGGAATCAGGCTATGTACGAAAACTGCGCTAGTGTTCCCCAGCCAATTGCGACACACCACTAGTGCGATGTGGAGTTTTTTGCGGACGTGTGTTGACGGGTTGCCAATCCGCGTAAGGTTGTTCCACTTTGCTGTTTGCTTCAGCAAAGATTTGTGACAGAACTCATAGTCACCTATTCTCCCACCGCGAATCTCGTAGTGCGTTATGGGAAGAATCCGGCTCTTATAGTCGTCGCAATCTCAAGTTCTGGTGTTGATATGGGAAATCGAGCCGCGCATGGAGTGTTACCATTTCTTCCAGGGGTTTGCCTGCGGTAAGCTCATCGTGTTCCGTGGAAGGAGATCGTTCTTGGACTCGCTGTGATTATATTGTTGACTCTGATAGCTTCTTTTGCCCCTTCCTATCTCATATCTCTCCCTCGACCATCTCGATGTTGCTAATTTCACTTGAGCCGCATTCTCTACAACATCTTCGACCTCCTTGCGTCATAAATAACTGCCCAAAAATACTTGCCCACAAATAAACGGGTCTTCGTTACGTCCATGCGACCACAGATGCACACAGCTCCGGGATGAGCCGCCAGGGGAGAATTATTCTCGAGGCAAAACAAATTCAGGAGATCTGGTCACCACGTTGCTTCATGGTGTCTTTGATGTCCTCAAACCCTTGGGTACATTGTAGAGTCATACCTTCGCCTAACACGTCTTCGCCTTCTGTATGTATCTTTCTCTTGGCCTCGAATACCACTTCGGACCGGGGAGTTGGACCCACTGACGACATCGAGCGTTATTTTTGCTCTTGTTCCGGAGATGAATATGAGACCACCCCGGTCAAAAAGGAAAGAAATGGAAGTTGTCATTCATGAATATTGTGCAATTTTACCTCGAAGTCATTTCTCGTTGAGATTATGGCATCCTGGTCCACGAGGGAGACATGACTTCGAATTCCATGCCAGAAGGAATGATTTTAAATTTCTTGCGTCTGTCAAGCAGTAGGCAAAGTATAGGTAGCGTGCCCGGGGTCGAAAGTCAGTCTTGAATTTGACCGGCTCGTTGTCTAGGTCTTGCCCTGTTCGAAGAGAGTTTTTTGCGGATTATTTTTTCGTATACCTTGTTGCCGCGGAGGATAAGCTCAGCGCCCATCTGCAATTGTAAGTGCGCTGTCTCTAATTTGTGTTCTAGAACTCGAATCTTGTATTCCTTTGACTCGTTCTGATATGATCAGTGCCACCGAGGCAGATGTTGATCAATCGCCTTGCTATCAGTCGGAAGTCTACTGGCAATTTGGTTCTGTAGAGGCGAAGAATTTCCCCAGAGAAGATGTGACGAATTCTAGATTCCGGTATTTTCATCCTTGTTGTAACACACTCCGCTAAATAGTGAGTATACGTCCCATCAAGCAGGCTGGGTGCCCAAGCTGTTGAGGTGGCTGAGACTTACTTCATGACCCAGGAACGTCCGCTCGTAAGGGTCTGGACTTCACAAGAGCATTGGGAGTTTACCCCGTATTGTGATTACCGTCAACAATGGAACGGCCTATGACGTGGTCGTACCGAATTAAAAGAAGATTCTTTCTTGTCATGTCGCTATGCACACCTTTGACGTCGTACCGGCTCACCTATCCTGGTTGTGTGCCATTTCGGCTGATTGTCATCACATCAATGATTGCTTGAAATTCTTCTTGGATAAAAATCGGCCTAAATGGCCCTCTTATTAGCCTCTTACTGTAGGACGTTGCTGTTGTTGTTATATCGCATTCGTCTATTCTTTGAGCGTGGTAGGCGCTATACCCACGCCTGTCGTCTCGATCACAGTAGTAATCCGGAGCGTTATTATGGCCTATGCAGTTACCATAGAAGTCCCTATGGTCTAAGAGAGAAGAGCCACAAGCGTTGGGCCCATATCGGTCTCTGTGACCACCGTGATTGCTCTCACGTCTCATTGGTGACCGACTACGGTCACGCCATGATTGGGGTGTCCGGTGCCGGTTCGCGGGCGCTAGAAGCTGGGGATTTGTCCTCTTCCATCGCCATCAAAGACTCAGGTCTACTTGACGATCCCGCTTACGATTCATTGGGGTCCTCTGTCCTTGTCCTCTTTGGCCGATTTGTGACTCTGGCGGTTTTGAAAAAGCCATTTGGCGTGCTTTGAACCTTGAATTGGATTGCGGCGTAGGTCACATCCTTCTCTGGACCAGTTCTCTCGTACTTTTCGACAATGACGTCCTTGTATCTACCGGCTTCATATCGAACAGTCCACACTTTATCGGCCATTTCCGTTTCCTCTTCGCCACGTCTCATTGGCAACTGGCTACGATCTCGCCTCATTGGCGACCGACTACGATCGCGCCTGGGTACATACCTATCGTGACTGGAACATTCCCACGGACGGCGAGGATGACCAAACGAATCCGACATAGTGCTGTCCTTGAAATGAAAAGTGAGCGCTGGCTTCAAAAAGGGCTGTGATGAGCAGAAATGTAAGTCTTCATGTTCCGGTTAGTGAAACTGTTATTGGAGAATAATGTGATTCACTGTAAAAGATGAGTAGACAGACAAGGTATGATATCCTGAATCTCTGTTTGAGTGATAAATTTTGAGAGCCAAGACCCAAGACCAATTGATTGAAAGACAGTAGCATGGTCAGAAGGGTGGAATGTATTTTGGAATAAATCTCTTCACGCATTGGAAATCCATCTTCAGAAACAGCAAATGGATGATCTCACATGTAATGGCGCCAGAAATTGTTGGAGTGAACGATTAGAACGATAGAAGTTTCCGCGAGAATAAGGATAGAGCACTTTAAGTCCTACAGCGAGTAAAGTTTTGACTCAGATAAGGAGACCGGATATATATTTATCTTTGGAAATCAAAAGGTATGTAGGAATGTATGGAAGAGGACTCAAGCTTTTGAGTTCACGCAATGAAGGAGGAGCAGCTTCAGCTGACACAAGAGAGGACTTGGGAAACATTCCCGCATTTGGAGCCCATAAGCGATTTCTGCTTTGATGTTTGTCCAGCACAGCCTGATCACGCGCGACAGCGTCTTGCTCGAGCCGAGCTCAGACCAGGCAAACTGCTCAAGGCTGTCACATAGCGGGGAAGGGCGGACTACATCTCGTCAGCACTGAAGCAGGCGCACGGTTTCCGAATGTGAGATACTGACCAGCGTCACTAGCAAATAGTCCGTCTTACGAGTTGTGGATGTTTTGTGCAATTTTGCATTAACAGGAGTGAAAGAACTCATAGAAGGCACACGGACACGAGCCACGGGCAGCGAAAGGGGAGAAGCAAAGAGGAAACTCGAAAAGTCCTTCCGATTGGAAAGATCCTTCTGTGCAGCATCGGAGTTTTTGGGCGAAGAGTCGCGCCGATTGCAGAAAACCAAGGGAGGTCATACCTCAACAGGCGACATTGAAGTTGCTGTAGTGATCGTAGATATGATCGAGGTTCATATCGAGCTTGGCGCGATATTTGAACTCACGTAGCATATCTTGATTGATATAGTTGCGACTGAAGCTCGAAGTGAGGCAAGAAGCTAAAGGGGGAGTAAGGACGAGAGGGATGAGAGGTGTTTGAGCCATTTTTCAGATAATAGATTTGATAGATTTACTTGTGTGCTTTGCTATGGTAGCAGTGAGTGGATGTGTGTAAACGTGTGTTTGTGTCATCTCAGGAGGGTAAAGTAAGGCTGCCTGGGAGTTACTGCCTTTGCATCTTACGAACGCAGAATTATTCCTGTGGGCAATTAAGAGGGCATAGTAGATATTCACCATCTGGCATCCCTTTTATTCATGAATTGACGAATTTGCTCGAGAAGGGTGTACACATCAGTCTTGTCAATACAACGAGTACAACAGCTAGGCCAAGTCCATGAGGAGTTGATTTTGTCGTGCTTGCTTTCTTCGCGATTTCGCTGAGCAATTGTTGTTTGGAAAGCCTTCGACCGTGTAGCATATGGTCTTGGGTCGGAGGAGGAGGAGGAACTAGAGGCAAAGGAACAAAAGTCAGAGTCGTCATTTAATACGCCGTCGGAACCATCAGGAAAGAACCCACCAGCAATACAGTAGAAAGGTAAGGCCAACCGAAGAGCCATACTGTACTAGGCGGTAGCGGAGCTACAGTCGAAAACTGGTCATCGCTGTTTGTCTGATTTACTGCATTGGCATAAGAGAAATCATCCGAGATCCTAGAACTAATCAGCCAACCAGAGTCCTACAAACGATGAAAGTATCCATTGATGCTCGCAATGACTCACCTCCGCCGCCAATTTCATAATCGACGTCGAAAGCTCATCCTTACATTGAACTCGAGATACAACATCGACAATACCAAACAAAGCTTGATGTATTCGAAGATTAGGAAGGCTTACTATCCGTTCCGAAGCACGGCGGCTGCTGACAATGCTACTTTCCAGTGGCCGTATCGGAGTAATAGTGCTGCCACTTCGATGTCTTCGTAACTGTATCCTGGCTGGGTATTGAGCTGAACAGCCCGCAAGCGCCGCCTATGCGCCGCTTCGACGAAGGCATCGAGTTCGTTCTGGTGAGCAGGGTTGACCGTAGGGTTCAACTCACTCTGAGTCACTGCGATGCCCAAGCGTGCAACGGCATCGATGGGTGCGGGGTAAGACATCACGGTGAGTAAGTGAGAGTAAAAGACCGCAAGGCTTCTGCAATAAAATGAATGCATCTGAGGTATTTTATACCAGCATCCCAGGAGAATTGCATTCTTGGGAATGTGTCCGGCGAGGAGACTGCAGGCAGTGAGTATATTGTTGCTTGAAACAGTCCTGTCAGTAAAGATGTTTGGCAAACTTATCGATCCATGCTTCCGTTCCTTTATTGAGGTCCCACGTCGATCACAGGCTTATAGAATGGGACCAATACCATCCCGTTTTAGAGGACGTGATTTGTTCGACTTCGACTCCAACTGGCGAGGACGGTAGCTCAGATCAGACTGGCATAGTGCCAGCGGAGCGCTTAGGAGTGATGGTAGGTATGGTAAGGCCGCTGCGTTATCTGGAGAGAAAACAGAATCTATTTGATGATTTCGGCGTGACTATTTTGCTCTCGTTATGAAAGGGTTTGAGGAGGCGATGATAGATGGCTGGTCTGAGTCAAAGGCACCCTCGAAGGGCAATGTACGTTGATGATGAGCGTGTTGACTGCTGTGAATGAAGACGTCGAGATCATTGAAATCGCTTCCATCGCCGTTATCGACAATGCCGAGTATGTCGGGTCTGTGCCTGTCCATACGAGGTGAAGGCGAGCCAAGATCTGCGGCGGCATCCGCCCAGCCAGAGTCTTCGTTCACACCGATTGAGAGATCTCTCTTTGAGTAATACAGAGTTCTAATTACTTTAGCATGAACACAGCGACAATTCGTGTCGCAATATCGAATCTCGAGGGAGGCATAACAGAACCAAGAAACCGAGAGAAGGACCCAACGACAGCAGCACGGCGACGGCAACAGCGAATCAAACGTGTGTGTTGCTTGTTGTGTAGATGATGGAAGAAGGTGGTTTACAACGAGCTGAGCTTGATGTTGATCCTCTCACTGCGCTCACCGCTGTCACGGTGAGATAAGCGAATCATCTGGGCTGCGAGCTCAACGGTGGGAACATTGGGCCTCGTCACTGCGGGCAAGCTCGGGTGCTTCATCAACGTTATGATACTGGTACGTCCTCTGGGTCGGGTTCCTTAGGATAAGCATAAAGGATTAAAGATTTCAAATATCAAGCAGGTTAACGAACAATGACAAAAGTCTTTAGTTTGGATATTGACTCACAGTATGGCTGTGGCTTTGAGATCATTACCTTCGCTTTTGACAGTCACGTCGCCGATATCCAAAGAGAAGACACGTAGAGCTTTAGCTGTGAGTTATTGGCACCACGGTTGGTCGAGAAAAGCTTGAACAGTACCCTTACAAGTTTTGCCAGAAGTCAAAAGACATGAAATTGTCCTTCGCAGTCCACTGTCGTCAAATAATTGTATCCTTGCATCTTGGATATGATATCATCTTGCAACGGAAGTGGGTGATTGTCCACAACGGTCATGCGATTCAGACCTCAAATATCCGCCATCACTCGGTCATTGCATTATATTGGGTTTTACCTTACCCACGTACACTGTTTTCCAAACCACAAATACAGGGAGAGCAGAGGGAGTTGGGTTTCTTGACCATAACGTATTTTCCTGGGCATGCATCTTGTCGAGTTTTTCATCAAGAGAAGCTCTAGCTTCTGCTCCCAAAGGGGAAGTTTGTCCCGTTCTTGGCTCCCGAGGGTTGCCAATCCTTGTTAAGTGGTACGGTAAGCCATTCGGATCTTGCGTGATCAAGAAGATTCGTCACTGATCAGGAAACCTATAATGTATTCAGCAGCAACTGAATTATGTTTCAGCCATCTGACTATACTCGTCTTCTGAATAGTTTGTTTTTTCTCAGGCTCTAGCCGGGCATCTTGTGAACCGCCACTTATACTTCTTCAACGGTTGCTATCATGGATCCTCCTGGCGGCCGATTTCGTCCTGTACTCTTCACTACACACACACTGACTTCTTCGCCAAGTTGTGAACATAAGGGGCTACCGATGGAGATAAAGCGAGGTACTGAGGGGGGTTTGAAGAGACTGGATAGAAAAGATTGAATATGCAAGGAGTTGGGTACTCGCTTTGGCTTCATCCTCGGCTTCGATATGACGAGTCAACTTCTCTCCTTAGTAGACATTGTTCAAGGACGACCACGGCCTATTGATATCATTCTCGATCTTGGAAAAGTGTTCATCACAACAGCCATTCAATTTAGATTGCGTCTTCTTCCAAATATTATAGTTCGACCATCATGATAGTGTGTCACAGCCACACCTCCATTCGATGCTTTGATTGACTTGTGACGCCGGCGCCTCTTTCCCAAAGCCACAGCAGTCGGTGCTAATAGAAGTTGGACGAAGGTGAAGGGTATGTATTCTGCCGGAGCAGACTCAATGACAAATGTGAAAGTTACTCATAGCCTTCTCGTTAATCCAATAGAGTCAACAAAATTCTTTGGACCATAATCCCTCTGTTTGCTGCATTAGATGGCATATCAGCATCGACAACGACAACGACAATTGTGTTCAACAAGCGACAGACAGGATCTAAGCAAGTCAGGAATGATTGCAACTTGCTATATGCTGAAGTGGTCAGAAGGGGCGGCTTCTTCGGGCTCAGGCAAAGTCTTTCGTGGACATGAATGTCTTGTGCTGCGACGAGGCTCGCGAGGGCTCCAGAGTTGCGATCGAGAGCAGTCAATGTCCTTCTTTGCCCCGACATTTCGGAGATCGTAGCACGTGAATAGCGTTCAGATAGCGAAATGTCTAAGGTCGTTTCATCGAATTCCTTAAGGATTTTCATCCTACCTTTGTAACCGGTGACGAGTGTCCGCTTCGCAGGCTGTGGGGGCTCAACCGACTCTGGTGTGTGCTAACATTGTCTCGGCACATGGAGTAAGTTAGGTTGTAGCGACTTTGCAATGTGAGCGCCCGCTAGTAGACCATCAATGTTTCGAGGGAATACGAACTCACTCGCTGCATGCTGGATGAGTAAGAAGCGTACGGAACAGGTCGAGATCTTCATCCACATCCACCCAGATCCTCGCTAATCAGACTCTTCCTTGTCTTTGAGGGAGTGCTCATAATATATCGGGCGGTAGCAGCCAGGGAAAACGCACCTGCCTCCACATTTGCTTCACACCATTGGTCGAAGTGTTCCGTGAAACCAACACGAGGCCCAGCCTGAACAACTTCTCCAATATCCACGAATGTGAACTCGAGACGGCTATTACCAGGGGCTATCTGTCTTAGCAGAACCGTAGCGAGTATTAGGCGATTGTCGAGATTACCAATGACAGGGCTGTGTCTGCCCGTAATTCCCAGGTATGTCACTCCCTAGAGTCCAAGATCAGCAGAGGTACTTCAGAGGTGTTGGCGTATTTTCCCACATCACCAGCATTCTCCCCGTCAGCAGCGCTCTCCCCAAGTCTGGCTGTCTTCTTGCCTGTTCACTTTCCCCAATCTCGAGAAGTGAGATTGTCAAAATGTGGTCTTGCGTACGGAAATGGATATAGATAGACTAGCCGTATTAGCGAGGAATACCCATAGCCTTTCTTAGTGCCTAAAAATCGTCGCCACTCAGCTCTCAGAGCTTGTCCTCCCTGGGGAAGGCTGTCCTGACAGGCCAGCGAAGGCAGCATCCAGACGTGGGCTTGGGAGCTGCTGACCTCTCAGCTTGACTAAGACTTTGCTTTTCCTGTGCGTTTTCGTTTCCTTGTCGATGTTTCTGTGTTGGGCAAGTTCTTCCTTACTACGAAGCCTGAGTTTGGACTTGCCCTGCACGATGTGGACGAGGCGCCATACAATGTCGTGAGTCCAGAAACCGAGTGCTGCCACGCCTGGTCCCGATGGATGTGAACAGAGGCGAACCGCATGACATATATGTATATATATTTCAAAGTGATAGCCAACCTCTATGGGAGTAGCAAGTGAGAAGACAATGTTGCCGAGCACGGAAAGGATGACGTACAAAAGAAAATTGAGATGCTGGAACAACTTCAATATGATGGCCATTCTACGAAGAAAATAGAGAAAAGACCGCGGAAACATGATACGTGGTACAGGTTGGTCTGCTGAGTGTTCTGCGATATTCTCGCAATTGACGCAGAATTTGAGGCCCAGCAGGTTCGGTAGAAGGTCTGCAGGGATTGGGTAGTTGCATGGATAGAACCCTTGTGACCAACGTCGTCGATTGGGATAGAATAAGTGTAGCCAATGCTTAGAACCAGAGCAGAAAATTACACGACAATTGACGTTGACACGATAATAGATGAAATAAGTTGATGATGAGAGCAGCCAGTGCAGAAGGGCAGAGGCATCCGAAGGCTCAAGAGGTAGTGGGCTAAGTAGAGGTAGAGGACCAGGACTGCTGACGTGGAAGGATGCAGAGATAGAAAAGAAGATTGGAGATGAAGATGTTTTATCGTTTGGCGAGTGGGGGTGAATGGAGAAGGTGAGTACAAGATGTGACGACTCTCCTCCGCGACTCGCAAGGTTGAACCCGATTTATGACGGCCTTCTTCACGATTAAAAATTCCACACGGGCCGGACAATGTCTCTTGATACCAGTAGTGGAGGATCGCTTGTCATTATGGTCATCCTGCGTAAGAGGCGGTCATCACGCTGTCGTTAGTGCCATCTGAGTGAGGCCATACCATATGTCTTACTGGCAGATCCATATCAGAGTGCACGCGGGCTCATTGAATCTTATTTCTCATTTACCCCAGCTCCTTCCCATACTCCTCTCAGAATCTGCTGACGCATGGCCAACGCGTCACCGCAAAGCGATCCTCGCAAAGTTGGGCAAGACAAAGCTCGCAGTGTGGATATCCTTGTTGTAGTACCGACAATATTTCTCCTCCTCTTCTTGCTTCCATTTGCGCAACGGGATCTTGACATCGCGATCCTTGTCTTTGCAGCAAACCATGAAGCCGATTTGGCCGCTGGGATAGGTAGGGATGGTGGTATAGGCATATTCAACGATTGGAAATACTGCTTCGCAAGCCTTCTTCACTTCGGTGATGAGTTGGAGATGGAGCCATGGATTCTCGGCTATAGGATTCGGAAATATCAGCATGTTACTTGGCTTAGTGTCATGAGATGCAGATGCAGAAAGACACGACGAGGAAAGCAAGGGAAAATAAGAAAGGACAAACAACCTTGCGTCGTGATCACACCGCCATCTCTCAACGCTCCGTAAAGTAGCTCGAAATAGGGTTTTTTGAACAAGTTCTCCGCTGGACCCTCTGGGTCGCTGCTATCTGTAATGATGACGTCGAACTCATTCTTCTTGTCTTCCAAAAACTTGAAGCCATCGCCTACATGGACTGTGACAGCTGGATGCTGGTACCCAATGCTCATCCCCGGTAGGTATTTCTTGGAGAGACGGATCACAGCTTCGTCGATATCACAGAGGACCGCATGCTCGACTGTGCTGTGTTTCACCACTTCACGGAGGACTCCTCCATCGCCGCCGCCGATAACGAGGACGTTCTTGGGGTTGGGGTGGGAGTTCATAGCAAGGTGAGTTATCATCTCTTGGTAGCTGCAGAACCTGTCAGCATCCAATCAGGGTCAAGGGGATGACATGAGGATGGACGTACGCGAATTCATCACGCTCGGTGCACTGAATTACATTGTCAAGCACAAGTACTGTACCGTAGTCGCTGGATTCGAAAATGAGGACGTCTTGGTATTTGGATTTTTCGTGGTGGAGGACCTGGTTCACTTTGAGGGTGATTGCTTGGCCAGGCCAAAGGTCTGAGATCTCCCGGAACCAGCCATCTGCAAGGTTGTCAGCTGTGGTCTCATCCTGCAGATTGACCGTGGTAGGTACCTTTGATGGTGGGGTGGGTAATTTCAGACATGTTCCTTGAGACTGCGAGGTCCTGAAGAGAGTATACGGTTGGAGGGAGGAAGTGGAAGAAGTGTCGAGAGAGGGTGAGTAAGGATTGTGGTGCTAGCACAGAATTTCCATCTTGTGAAGGAGTGAGAGTGCTGCGGGTGAAGCTTGCAAGTTTTTCAACCACAACGTCAGTGGGCCTGGCCTTTGCTCATGGAGGCTGGGTACAAGTGACTCCGAATGTTCTCTCGCAGCAAAAGTATAGTACCTATCTCCGTGTTGACGAGAGGCTGGAGGAGGAGACTCGATGTCAAAAAACTGTTGTTGCCTTCATGCAAACAAACGGAGGGCTGTGAAGAGAATTTTCCATGCCCCCCTTGGGCCGTGGAACGAGGGCATTCGCCGCCTTTAGATCACCTTGTGAAGTTCTAGAGTAGGTGAAGGTACAATCCTTGGATATCTACAATTACTAGCTATCTACCCTACAATGCAGATGTACCTACGGTCTTCTTCAAAGCTTCAGGCAAGCTGACGGCAGTGATGAAAAGAGTATTCGCGTCAACCGGCGGCAGTGTAAGGCCAGTGACACAGTGCCGGCAACCATGAGCAAGCTCAGAGGGATGCCAACTAGGTACAAAAATAAGTATAATCATTGATTCATTCCGTAGAATGATTTCAGAGATTAAACTGAAAAGAACAGATACTACACTTGATCTAAGCCAAAACTGCAACACATTGTTAGCAAAGGTCCACGTAAAGAGGAGTTTGAGGAGTCAACGTACGGCAAAGAGAGCTAAGGAGAGGAAAGAAATGTACAAGAGCGGGCGGCTCGAGATATTTAAACCGTTGGATCATCGCCGGGTAGCTCAGGGAGCGCTAGTCCAGCCTCGTGGACTAAGCATGATTCACCTCAGCCCAATGGCCTACTCTTGTGAGGGTACTTTCCATTCCATAGCTCCCTTTGCGCTCCTTAGCAAAAGAGGGTGAGATGCTAAACCCTTCAACCTTTTCTCGAGTGCTACTGCCATGCTCTTTCGCTTTGCTTGCTCAAGCACTGTTACTCTTTCCAGTACCAGGCCAGAAAAGAGATATCTTCTCAGATGCCGATATTGAAGGCTTTAGGTGCAGTATAATCTTCAGGATCTAGGCAGCAGAATGTTAGACGTCCTCCAATGAGTCACAGGAGTGCTTGGGAAACCCTCTACCAAGACGATCTGCTTGCACTCAAGAGTGGCTTTGTGCTCTCAGCCGCCTTTGGCACCTGAATATCTGTTCTATCATGCGTATTTGCTTGCTCCATGAAATCCGAAGACCCTCTACCCAATGTCTAGCTAAAGTTGGGGCACTTATGCGAATTAGGTAGCTCAATGATGGATTCCGTCCCCGAAAGTTGTACAGCAACCATTCCGCTACCCTCGGCAACGTCCCTCCATCATGAAATTTGATGATCAAACACGACCCCTTTGGCCAGCATATCGCCCTCTTTGCCATCCCCTCGCCCCCTCCTGGAACTCTACCCCTTACCCTTCGGTTTCTGCGCAACATCCAAGTCGATGACACCATGCAAAGATCCTCGAGACTCTCGCCCTTATCCATATTCCAATTTTCGAGACGTAGCTATCCTCGCCATACCAACGCTTCTCTGTTGTCACCATATATACGTACGCCCTCTTGCATTCATGAAGCGCATTAATTCGATGTCGCTGGATCTCTTGCCAGGCCGCCACTTTGTCCCTGTGCAGAGACTAGGATCTGCGGCCTTGTTCCCCTTTGTCAATACTGACTCATAGCTTGTGAGCCTAGTGTAAGCATACGTATGGAAGATCACATGACAAGTACTCGCCGGAGAATGGCTGCCCATGTCGTTATCGCGTTTGCAGAGGTTACGAAATGCCGATGCTGCACTGGGGTATCTCAATTGCAATTCCGCCGCCAGGGAGGGAGAATCTCAGGCAATCGCGCTCAGAGATCTTTTCGCCTTCTCTCTCGGCCGCTCCAAAGATGGAGACAGAAGACGGCTTGCTTCATTTTTACTGGTATGGAATTAGCTTCGTTAATATGATTGTGTCGTCCCCCCCTGGAACTTCTCTTCTTCGTCATCATTGGGGTCCGGAAGCTTGACGCCTTCGGACTTGTCTTGCGGTTGGCTGTAGCTGTATTCCTGTCAACTCCAGTAGCGAAGGCGCCAAAAGAAGATTGCCTAAGAAGAGCGCGGTCAAAACGCTGATGAATGCATTCTCCTTGCACTGGATCCCTTCCACCAACCATGATATTACCCTTCTTCCCAAGCCCTCGCGATCTTTCCATCTTCGTTTTCTTCACCAGCAACCACATAGAGCTGACATGGAGGTTTGGTGCCGTGAGATCGCAGAAGCTATGGACAGAGAAGGCACTAAGCGTAAGGGCGAGAAAGTCGGAAAACAAGTTCGAAATCTAAGTGGTTCCATGCCCATGTACATTGGGCGTGTTCGTCCTCGATTCCTGCTTGGTTAGCATATTTAATTACGCTTTACACGTGTGATGCTGGATCCCGGCAATTATAGGGACCACTACCGAAGGTCCGGCGTGTATATCTGCTGCGTTAAAAAATAGCATATAGTCCTCAGCCAGCCTTTGTTGGGCTGGGCATTGCGTTCTGTTTGGTCAGATATTTTGGTTGGGTCTTGAGATTAGGTTGTACACGCACAGAGAGGCATGATCCTGGATTGCAGAGCTTTAGACTAGTAGCTGGGGACTGGTGGCTATGCATGCTCTTCATGCACCACGGTCACCAATCGAAGGCGCCATAGGAGGGGTCAGAATTGTACCCGCAAATATATCGCCAAGCATCAAGAGTCTAAGATTTTGACAGATCATGGGGCTTGTGGGGCGTCTTGCTCTGATAACCAGCTTTTTTCGTTGTCCGAGATTCTTTGCACTCATTAAAGCTCCCTAGGGGTTCTTCCATATCGATGGAACTGTATGACTCCATCCCCTGCCCACGACAAGCCTTCTGACATTGCAGCGAACATTTGCCACGGTCCCCCCCCAAGCAGCTGCTGCCTGGGCTTGCTGAGCAACAGCCAGGCGTGTCTGTCGCTGTTGGCGGCAATCGGCCGCGATATGCCTCCGGTCCCCGCATGAGTAATAACGTCTCTGGCTTCTGTAGTCGGGCACGATAACGAGTCAGCCATCATTCGGAGAAATATTGGTATCCGCGGAGGAATAGAAGCGTCTCGATAACTGCAAGCTGATGCTCCAATCCTTTTCCCAGAGACTCATTGAAGTGATTATCTCTTCTTTGGCGCTCGGAGGTTGAGGCATTGCTCCTAGGTTTGCTTTGGTTAATTCTTCAACTGTGATCTCGATCTTGGGCGGGTCCTCTAAGTTCAAATATGACAAAAGGAAATGCTCACTCGAAATGTGATTCCATCTGTGTATTATTCTCGACGGCATGGAGGGAGGGGGGTTAGAATCGGGCGTCGATGCAATCAATGGCGCGGACGCAGGTGGATTCAATGGTTCGCGAATGACTGGTGCTGATGTAGGTGGAATTGGAGGTCCAACGATGAGTAACAGTGCGACTTCTTCGCGAGAAGCGGATCCCCGCGGAGATAATCCAAGTCGTCCTGAGATACCCTAATTGGGTTTCGAATCGACGGTTGAGGATGTTCAGGTCTCGTAGCGCCCTGTCAAGTCCTGCGAGGACTTCCATCACGGTCGAAAAGAGGACAAAAACAGTCATCGGAGCAAAAGGCTCGATCTTGAAAAAGGCCTCTGCTACAAACTGGCAAGGGTCTTTGTATACCCAACGTCCCATCCTGTCCTCCCTCGTGAGTAGTTGAGTCATTGGGGTCAAGCAGTATGGGTTTTGTGCCCTTTCCATGAACAGGTATGATTGCACCCGCGGCGGGTTGCGCCATATTGCCCGTGCTATACCATGATACAAAGCTTTGGTTGCGATATGTACGTCTCCCAACAGATGGGGAGAGGCGACGTGCCTCCATCCTGATAGGCCTCTACAGGCGGTAGGCATGAAGGCGTAGATAATGTCCTTTATTTCTTGAGGTAGATCGAAATATACATGGTGATATAATAATAGGTATCGAAAATGTCGATTGTTGGGTGAAGGGGCATGCAGCGTACCACTTATCACGTATCATTCACATTTGTTACTAACAAGAACAACAAATAAGTAGGAAGGAAAGATGAAATAATTTGGTGCGGCTTTACCTGCTCGCTCTTTCTTTGAGCCCCCATCTAGGGCCAGGCACTTGATTGGGATTTTCATAGCACGATAGACATTTAGAGCAATGGGGACTTTGGCCGCTTTGGAATTTTACTGCCAGAAAGTAGTTTCAACGCATATGCCTTTCAGGTCTTCGATGCAGTGATAGCTTGCTCGAGAAAATTCACAGGAGACGAGGACCATATTGTAATTTTGCGTTAGAAGCTCGTGGGAAGGTAAAGGGAACTTTTCGAAGTAGAGTTCATGTATCTCCAAAGCCGTTGCAAGCAGTGCTTCTAGCGCACAGGATGGTGATACGTTATTGTGCAATGAGAAACCCCATGTGGGAGTCTAGTCAATGTGTAGTCTCCTTTCACTTCGAGGTCAATGAATACATCGATATTCCGTTGAGAATTCGGACCATCACATTAAGATATGGCCCTAAATGCAAGACCTCAAGTGACTTATCAGCGCGGATGATATAAGGGAGGAGCTCGAACTTGAAAGACATGGTAAGCGGAAAATTGGAATGAGGCTTCCGCCTCCATGGCGATTGACAGACTTTTGAAAAACCCATCAATGAGAAGTATCCTGCTCTTCTTCTGTGAGCAATATTGCTAAGAACCTAGCATTGTTTTCCGGCCCCATTCGGTCAGCTCAGAATGTGCATCAAGGGGGCGTACAGAAGCTATGATGGGCTTCAACTATGCCCCTGAACAGGCACGCCCAGGACATGCTTGTGAAAGCCTTGCAGGTTGTGGCAGATGTATGTATTAATAGAGAATAGTAACAATATATGGAAAGTTGAGGGGAACGATGATGGATGGGTGAGAGAGAAGTGTCTAGACAAGGTGAAATATGTAGAAACTTTACAATGCGTTAAAGATCGACTCATAGCTACAAGACGAAGCCTTAAAGCCGGATGTGGGGCTCTTCACGGTCGGTGGGCTCCTCGTTATGCCCAACTTTGAGAACACTAGATGCCATCGATTCCCATGAAACTAGCGGATAGATTTACAAAGGCGACAGATAGGTAAATTTCTACAAACAGATTGAGCTTTTTCGGTCTAGTAGAGTGTTCGCAATCAACAAGATGTAAGAGAGAGAGTACTTGGAGAGCATTGGAGAAGGACATGGTCCAGGGTGGAGTAATGGAGATGAATGGTAGTGTTTGGCCCATACTTTGACGATGTGGAAGGGGATGTGACATGGAGGGGAGTGAATGATGCTTGAGCTCCCTTCACATTCTCTCTGGCTTCCATGTGACAGCTGTGAGCCTTCAACAGCGCAAACCTTTTCGAACCAATGATGTAAGGCGAAGGCATTTCAACAGAGTTGCCAGATAAAACAGTAATTGTGACCTGCTATGATTCCAATCGCTCAGAGAGTTGCAAGCAGAAGTAAACAAGAATGGTCATTGAAATGCAGAGCCTCTTCATTGCTCGCGAACTTGTCCTGGTAGAGATGTTTTCAATCTCCAGCGTCGAGGACAGTAAGGATTACAGTTCGAATCCAATAGAACCCAAATGATACACATTGTGTTTACCAGAGGAGAAGATGTCAAAAACATATGTGTTGATTTGCTTTCCTCTGTGCCGTGACAGTCTGTCATGTGGGACGTGGGTTATAAAATATTGGAAATCGAGGGTGTAGATGCAGGAAATACAATTGGTCTTGTCAGACTGCCCCGATGTGAGCCAAGAGCCCAAACCTTGGGCTGAAGCGAGGGGGGAGAGGGTCTAATGGTTAGGATCGGCAAGTAATGCCAACAGTCGAGATGTTTAGCGTCGCTGGCCCATGGCTTGATCCAGAGAGGTTCAGATGGGGCACGAGACGAGGGTAGAGCCGTCTTATCACTTTTAGCAACTCACACCCCGTCCTCCCCGGACCCTTAAGTCTGGCGTAGTTGCGGCGTTGACCCTGTACCACGCGAGCTGCAGCTGTCAACAAAATCAGACTACCAATAATGTTGCTGCCACGATGACACCTCAGCTGTAGTAGTATTTGTAGTACTGAGTAGTGAGGTATTAACTCGCAAGAAGGGACTGAGGGACTTTGCTCATGGAGACGGATGTTTAGCGAAGACCTGAAACGCGCTAATTAAGCCATAGGGTTGCTACCAAATCGTCTGAAACAGAACAGGAGGATCACTTCGAACGCTTTCGTTCTGTATATGCAACTCATCATCTCCACCAACGTCGACCGCCTCAGCGGGCAAGACGCTTTCCTTCTTACCATCTCTGTCATCATTTGACCACCAATCTTGTCAGCTCCTGTGCAACAACTCATTCTTATCTCTCATTATTCACTGATTCCGGAATCCTGACCAACATTCAAGCCGCCTATTCCTCCTCGATCAGCCACCAACATCTTGACCCGCAATTTCAGCCTCATCTTTCCTTACCTACATCCGTTGCTTCAGCTTATCCCGGCCCAATCCGCTGTGACGGTCAAGTCTGAAGATTCTGTGGAATCAACCTCAGCTCCGCAGAAGCTGCGAGTAAATAGAGGCGCTTTCCAGTGCCGTCAGAAGGATCCTTGGCCGGAAGCTCTGAGTCCGTAAGTATCCCCGCTCCTTTTCACAACAGAGCCTGGATCGGTGGAAAACTGCACTTCAGCTTTGGCTGTATCTCTACAGCTCCCACAGCTCACAGTTTATAGGGCAAAGCATACCGTATAAATGGTGTTCAACATGTGCTTTCCAAAGTCAGGAGGAAATGCGCTCGCGCGTTCCACGAGTGAGGAAAGAAAGAAGAACATGGAGATCGAGAAGATGATCCGCAAAGACAAGAAGACGCAGGCGAGACAGGTCAAGATTCTGCTACTCGGGGCCGGTGAGTCTGGCAAGTCGACAATCCTGAAACAGATGCGTATCATCTACTCAGAAGGCTTCCGTCTCGATGAGCGCAAGGAAGTTCGTCAAGTCATTTTCTCAAACATGATTGTTGCGTTCAAGATCATTGCGGAAGAAATGAGAGAACTTGGCCTTGACTACGAGAACGCTCAGTCTGCGGTATGACTACCTCTTAACATAATGAAAGTACTGCATACTCATTGACCCAAAGGAGTTTGAGCGTGTGATCGCTTCAGCTGCAGACATTGGCCCAGACGACGTATTTCCTGCACAATGCCAAGTAGCCATGAAAGGGCTGTGGGAGGATCAAGCTGTGCAAAAGTGCATCAAGCGTGGCAATGAATATGCATTGCATGACAACATCCAATAGTATAGTACTTCCTGATCTATTTGTACGTCTCGACGCTGATTCGTCAAGCTACTACTCTAACATCGACCGACTCTTCGCCCCAAACTACCTCCCTAGCGATCAAGACGTCCTACGCTCTCGGCTTCGTACTACCGGCATCACCGAGACTCTCTTTGAGCTTGGTCAACTCAACTATCACATGTTTGACGTTGGAGGTCAGCGTTCCGAGCGCAAGAAATGGGTTCATTGCTTTGAAGGAGTGCACTGTCTTATGTTTGTCGCTGCCCTCAGCGGATACGATCAATGCCTTGTAGAGGACAAGACAGCGGTAGGTATCTTTCCCTGGAACTAGATGATGTATGCTAACGTGTTGTGAATTGACAGAATCAAATGCAGGAAGCTTTGCTGCTGTTCGAGTCCATCATGAGCTTGACGTGGTTCAAGAGCTCATCAATCATCCTCTTCCTCAACAAGACCGATCTCTTCAAAGAGAAGATCGCCGAGAAACCAGTCAGCGACTACTTCCCCGACTACACCGGAGCAGCCAACGATTTCCAAGCCGCAGCAAACTACTTCGCCAACAAATTCAAGAGTCTCAATCGAACCGTAGATCGCGAGATCTATGTACATTTTACGAATGCAACCGACACGAACCTCCTCAAGCTTACCATGTCGAGCGTGCAGGATACCATCATCCAATGCAATCTTCACACATTGATCCTGTAAAGTGCCGCGCTTCTCCCCTGATAACTTACGACTTACGCTCATGAGGAACGGGAACGGACGGAGCAACGGTTGATACGCCTACTCGGATTACCGCACATCGCTGACCCCCCTCGGGATACTGCGATGTACGTGGCTCGACGTTGTGTTTCTACGATCAAAGTATGCTATTCGTGAAATGATCAGTGAATACTCACGACCTTACGAGGTGTGTTGGTGTGGTGGATGTGGAGGCAGATGGAAGGTGACACGCAGGGAAGGAAGGGTGATATTCGAAGCCTTGCGATCCTATATCCAACAATTGAGCATAGAAGCAGCAAAAGCGTAAAACTCTATAGCATGTGCAACCATGAGATGACAAGAAATCTGTGACCATCATGCTTATCTTTCGCTTTAGATCTTCATGTTGTGCTTGTCTTTCCCATGATAAACTGCACACCTGTCTAGATCGCCTGCCGTATCCTTCAACCGCTAGTATCTGCCCCATTCTGATGGCAGACAACCGCACCTCAACAAACATTTGATTACGCTCAAGAGGGGGAGACACAGAACACCGTCATGATGTCTCTCTACTATAGCGAGGTCGCTCGCAGAAGCACCTGGACCTGCGTATCATGCTCCTGCCTTAGTCGAGCTTCTCAGGCAATAGTAGCAAGCCCACCACGCACGTCATCCGCACCCCTACACCAACGCAAACACTCTTCCTCGAAAGCTTCCAGCGCCTCGAAAGACGAACCAAGAGCCATCACCACGGCCTCGGAGACTCCAGCCAAAGGAACCGAGTCGACGTCTGCAGAGGAAGTGGTGGTGAAACGCCCTCGAGCCAGCAAACGAAAAACCAAAGAGACCTCCCAAGAGACCCCGAGCAAAAACAACAACACCACGCAACTAAATCTGCCAAGCGTACCCTCAACCCAGCACTTAAATCAGCACGGTTAGAACCCCCACCTCATCGGACTTCCCAATCCATAGCCGCTCAGCTAACCTCCCCAGACATCCACATCGCCTCCTTCTTCTCCCAACACCGTCCCATCTCAGTCTCCACCACCATCCCCCCCCCAACAACCTCCACCGCCTTCGCCTCAATCTTCGCCCCCACCCTCAAAAAACACTCAGACGTGATCTCCACCCTCTCCACCACAATCTCCCACCTCCAAGGCCACGCACCCGAAGAACTCGACCTCCGGACCGCCATCGCCGCCGCCGCCTCTTCCAACTCCAACAACCCCTCCAATCAGCCATCAGAGCAGCTCCCAGCCAAAACCCTCCACCTCAACCTCGCCGAACTAGCCAAGAAATTCCGACCGTTTGCACCGCCCCCGCCACCGGTACCGTTGGAGGCAATGCAGGAGGCCGCAATGAAGATGAAAGGGGAGCAGCGCGTCCGGAGGAAGCGGTACACAACCACCTTAACCGTGGTGGAGAGCACCTACGAGAACGGACGGCGAATATACAAAACGCACGCAAGCCCCACAATCGAAGAACCCACCTCCACCTCCCCCCACCTAGACGAGCCGTCCATGGAGGGCGAAGAGGTCTTCGAGATGTCAGTGCTGAAGGAGGAAGGGACAACGGGGTTTGGGCAGCGGATGAGGGAGAGGAGGGTAGGGTATGCGGAGCGCTTGGGGGAGAGAGTGGGGGGGTGGATGGCTATTAGTGTTAAGAGGCAGCGGAAGCTGAAGATGAAGAAGCATAAGTATAAGAAGTTGATGAAGCGGACGAAGAATTTGAGGAGGAGGTTGGATCGGTTGTGAGGGGTTCTAGAGGGGAAGTGGGGGTTGGGGAAGGGAAGGGGATGGGGAGGATGAGGATGGGTTGGGGATGGGGAGGGTGAGGAGGGGGGGGATTGAGACGGTTGGAGGT
>JAABUQ010001070.1_pt1 | contig 61638 bp, 58 predicted proteins | sample 5560001 | NCBI WGS metagenome assembly JAABUQ01 (sample SAMN10711888, study PRJNA513371) | rock metagenome | isolation source: Antarctica rocks | place: Antarctica: Victoria Land, Finger Mt nord | collected 2015-12-18
ACGCGGCTACCGTGATCTTCTCGATCTCGACAAACCTCTTGCGCTCAAGCGAGCAGCGTGAGATACTAAGGTTACATACAAGTTGCATCGTCGTCATTTCCCCGCAAATTGAAACGACCTCTGTACGCGCTTCCGTACGCTAGGTCGCTATAATGGTCCATAGCGAACCGTGCGAACGAATAAGCGGCGCTGCGCGCCGCAACGCAGGAAGCGTCGCAGCGTCCTGCGCCGGCGATCAGTACGCGCAAGCCGTTCTTAATCGAGCCGCGCGGTCCGGTGGCCCCTTCGATCGGAGGCACAACAATTGTTGTCGAGAAACCTCGTCGCCTTATTTCGGGTTTGCAAGCAAAGCCGTGCCTTTGGGTTCTCTAAGCCTGATAGCAGATGCGAATATCCAACGTGCTCTTTGTAGTGGATGCGGAGAGGCAGCGGTCGAGTGCAGCATGGACAGGTCGGCTAAAGGTGGGTGCTCCGCCGCATCAGCAATGTGCGGCGTGACCAGCGCGGAAATGAAGATGGCGCAGAAGCAAGCATGGACAAACTGGACGATCGTTCGCGTGCCGAGCACTACCAGTGTGCTGTTTGCATCCGCGCAACGTCGCGCTTCGCGCGATCACCGGTCTGCTCGTACCAGCCGGAATGTTGCATATGCTGTGCGGCTGACTGAAAATCACCCTGTTCAATCGCGCGAATCGTGCCCTTGAACTGTGCAAACTGTCCTGGGCCGAGATTGAAGATCATATCGGTCACGACGCCCTTCCTTGCAGGAGCGAGTTGGTCGTAATTTTTCACGAGCCTGCGAGCGTCGTGCTCCGCTCCAGCGAGGTCCCAGGAAAAAAATGCGTCGATCTGCTTTTCGTTGAGGGAAGCTTTGCCTGAGCGGACTGCGTCGTAATTGGCGCCGACAGATGTCAGTTTTGCCCGAGCATCAGAGCGGTCGAGATTAAAGCCGATGCCGACGGTGGGATGGCCCTGCGTGTCAGTATAGACGTGGGGCCGATGCCCTTCATTGTCCGTCACGATTTTCCGGACGTGCGCCTCGAACGTCGCATCGTTGTGTGGTTGGTTCGTGTGCTGCACGTACTTGCCAAGAGGGTCGGGTTGCTCGCCCGACACCGCGAGCGTGATCCGATCGCCCGGCGACGCTGCCGCCGAGACAGCATCGCGCGGCGTCGGCAGTGATTTTGGGTCGGCTCGCTGGAGCTGATTGAGCGGTGCCACATGCAGCGGTGCCGGAGTGGCGAGGTCGAGCGATCCTCCAACGTTACTAGCCATGCGCGCTGCCTGTCCTCCGGAAACAGAAATCTGCACCCTACTAATCACGGATAAAGGCCGGTTTCGCTAGCGGGTCTAGAATATATTTGCAGACGGCGCGACGTAGCTTAGTAAACGACGGTCGCTCAACCCGTCTCGTCTCCCGAACGCGAACTGGGCGGTTCGTCAGCTCCCCCGATCACGAGAAACGTCACGACGTCCCACGCATTGCGAATGCCCATGAAGATCAGGAGCACGACGCTGCTCGCGAGCGCGAATAGCGCCGACACCGGGACGACGGGAAGTGCGATAGCGCCTGCGAAAATCGCGCCGTACGCGACGAACGGCAGCACCGCGTACGATATCCAGTCCTCGAGATCGGGACGGTATGTACTCAGTCGCTTCGCCCGGTATATCACACGTAGCACGTGCACCACGCCATAGAGCCCGGCGAGAGCGAGTAACGTCGCTGGCGCAAACAGCGAATGCCACGGAGCGACGAGAATCGCGGAGACGAGCAATGCGCCGCAGAAGTGCAGTACCGTCGGCGTGGTGAACGTATCGAGTCCGTCCTTAATTCGCGAGCGGTCCTGCCGGTTCACGAGTGTGATCACAACGAACATCAGACCGTCAAGGTGGCTGCTGCCGAACCGGTCATGATGTAGAAATTCGACCATGGCTTGAGGCTCGATAGTAGCATCTCAGGCATCGTGCAATCCGTAGGCAGGGCGCGAAGCGGCACCGAGTGAGATTGCCGCTTCTCGGGCTGCGCGCTCGCCGCTTTCAAGCGCGCCGTTTACCGTGCCGCCTTGACCGTTGACTGACGTCGCCTCGCCCGCGAAAAACAGCGTGTCGTCGATGGGTGCGCCGAGCACGGTTCGTGCATCGCCTCCGCCGACGGCAACGTAACTGTACGCACCGCGTGCGAACGGGTCGTGCGCCCAATCGTGCATGATGCCGCCCCGGTACTCTGCGCGAGCCAGTTCGGGTTCGCCCAACATCGAGCCAAAATCGTTCAGCGCTCGGTCGATGAGGTCGGTCTGCGAGGCGCCGCTCAACGCGACCGCTTTCGGGCCGCCGGCCCACGCGACGATCAGTTCGCTACGCACCGGGAATTGTGTCCAATACGCAGCAAACGGCTGTCCTTCGCAGCGAAAGAACGCGCCGTCACGGTAACGTTCGTCGCGGATTTGCGTCCAGAAGGCGGTGCGAAATTGGAGCACCACCTTGACGACATGACCCATCTCAATGTATCGAAGCGCTTCGCGCTTCGCTGTGGGCAAGCGCGGCTCGAAAACGATCTCCGTTTCGTCGCCGCTATGGCGCAAGACGCCCACGGGAAGGGTCAAGATGGCAACTCGTGCACGAATCGTCAGCGGTTCGCCGGATTGCATGGTTATCTCGACTGCGACCGCGCCTGCACGCCACGTTATTCGCCGTACGACTGTCGCCAGGCTCATCTGCACGCCGGCGGCGGCGCAGGCGTCTTGCAGACGCTCGAACATCGGAGGGTAGCCGCCGAGCGGACGCGCGATCGTGCGGTCCACGCCCGATCTCCACTCGTCCGCGATCGCGCGCGCACTCGCGATCGTGGGATCGGCGGCATCGAACCCCTCGACGAATGCGCGAGCGTCCTTCGCCGTCTGTCGCATCGCCTCGTTCCTGTCGAAGCGCTTTAAAAATCGATCGACGCTTTCGTCATCCGCGAGCGAGCGAGACCCCTCGAAGATTCCCGCGCCCCACGCGGCGTCGTTGGACTCGCGTTGCAGGCCGCCGTCGCACATGTCCACGACTCGCCGGCCGAATCGATGGCCGCCGTTCCCGCGTCGCGGAGCAGCGACATCGTTTCTTCGGCCGGGCCATGAATGAACTCTGCGCCGAGTTCGGCCGGAACGGCAGCCCTTCCGAACGGCTGTGACAAGACGCGTCCGCCGACGCGGTCGCGCGCTTCCACGATCATCACGCGCAGTGACCGCGCGCTCAGGCTCTGGGCAGCCGCCAATCCGGCCGCGCCGGCACCAATTACGATCGCGTCCGCATCCATGCATAAGACTACACCGCGGTTGTTGAGATTAGCTGCAAATGGATCGCGTGTGTTCATGTCGCCTTTGTGAGAGGCGACAGGAGGCTTCGATCCCGCATGGGTCCATGACGATATCGACGGCGAAAACGAAATCATATGATACAGCGCGAGCGCCGGCGATACGCGCGATCACAACTCCACGCCGTGGCAACAACGAAAATCGATGTCTCTACCAGATAGCGCAGGCAGAGCGACGATCAGTGGATACGACGGCTGTGAACGTAAATGGGTCGCCTGCGACGCCAGACGAAATAGCCGCTCCGACGCGCCGGTGTTTCGCGTTGAGGCGCAGCCGCGAGAGGTTCACGCGCTCGCGGTACGCGCAGCCGCCAGCACCGCGGCCAACAATCCGGGAAATCGCTCCTCCAGACAGTCGTAGCGAAGCTTCACGTAGCGTTCAACCCCGTCGAGACGCGTCGAGGTCACGCCTGCTTCGCGTAGCACGCGTAGGTGATGCGAGCGTGTCGACTTCACGATGTCGAGATGGAGGCTTCCGCAACAGACCTCGCCGCGGCTATGAATCTCGGCCACAATGGCCAGCCGGATCGGATCGCTCAACGCGGCAAGGATCTCCGCGAGTTGAATCGCCTCCGGGTTCGGGTGAAAGAGAGTGGTCATAGCAATTCCATGGTAAGTTCGAAAACGATCGAACAAGCCGACCTTTGTCGTATAGTTCGACGAATATCGAACTGTAGGATGGAGCCATGAACCAGCGGAGCGTCGGGCTGAGCGCGGCCCTTATCGCGACCATCCTTTGGGGCCTCCAGTTTCCCGTGCTTGCCGTCGTCCTGCCGGACCTCGATCCGTTTTGGCTAACCCTGATCCGCTATGCGTGCGCGACGGCGATCCTCGCCGCGATCGTCGCACTGCGCGAGGGGAGCGCGGCCTTTTCACTGGCTGGCCGCGGCTGGACCGTCGCCCTGCTCGGCATCCTCGGCTTTTCGGTTTTCAATGTTGCGCTCCTGATCGGAATCCGTATCAGCGGTCCGCAGCACGGATCGCTCATCATGGCGACGACGCCGCTGCTCGCCGTCCTCATCGGCTGGATGCGCGGCGGGGTCGCGCCGACGCTGCGAACGTTCGGTTTCATCGCGCTCGCGTTTCTCGGCGTTGCGCTCGTCGTCACTAAAGGTAGCCCCGCTAGCGTGCTCGCCACCGGCACGTGGACCGGCGATGTGCTGATGCTCGCTGGTGCGACGTGCTGGGCTACCTACACCTCGTTCGTGCCGTCGTTCCGCACGTGGTCACCAATTCGCTATACGATGATGGGCGCGTTTTTCGGAACGTGTTCGACGCTCGTCTTCGCGCTCGTCGCGACGGCGTTCGGCTTCTCGCACATCCCGACGCTGACTGGAGTCGCGCATGCGCTCCCCGGGATGACGTTCCTCGTGGTCTTCGGTGCCGTCGTCGCGCTCGTCGCGTGGAACATAGGCATCGCAAAGCTCGGCAGTTCGACGGCCGTTCTCTTCATGAACGTCGTGCCGATCACGGCGTTCACGGTGGCGGTCGCCTTCGGTGCGCGCTACCCGGCAATCGAATACGTCGGCGCGGCGCTCACGATTTGCGCGCTTCTCTTCAACAACGTGATTGGACGCGCACCGGTAGCCGAATCGATCGTAGGCGATAGGGCGCTTCGCTCCGCGTAGGTCGGTCATATCTTTTGCGATAGCGGACGTGGCGCTAATTCTGTCGCGTTCGCGGGTGGGGCGAGAGCGTCTTCCTTGGCGTTTTTCGTCAAGTACAGGACGAGCGCGACGATAACGGTGAAGAAAATGGCGCTCGTGACGGTCGTCCCGAGGCCGAGCCCTCCTGCTTTGTGGGTCTGCGAGAGCAAATCGCCGGTTGAAGCTCCGAGCGGTCGCGTCAAGATGTACGCGATCCAAAACGCCAGGATGCCGTTAAGCTTGAAGACGTAGTACGCAACCGCGGCGAGTGCGATCAGCGACGCGAAGATGAGCGCCGCGAGCGCGTATCCCGCGCCGGACTTCTCGGCAATCAAATCGCCGGCGGACGTGCCGAGCGCGAACGTGAACAGGATCGCAGCCCAGTAGAAGAGTTCTCGTTTCGTCGTGGCGATCCAATGGACCGAGAGCGTCTTCTCGCTCAAATACCACAGCCCGAACACCGCCGCCAACGCGCAGCTAAAAGCTATCGACGTCGTTTGCAAGCCGAATCCGAGTTTATCGACGAGCGTATCGGAAACGAGCGTGCCGACGACGCTGACCAACACGACAACGGTCCAATACACTGCCGGGATGTACCGTTTGCGCGTGAGCTGAACGACGAGCGCAATGAGAAACAGACCGCTCATGATGTACGACGTCGTTATCAAGCCGAAGCCGAGATTGGTCGCGAGAAAATCAGCGAAGGTCTCGCCGACGGTGGTCGAGAGAACCTTGATGATCCAAAAGATGAATACGATCTGGGGAACCTTGTTCAGCATATTCGTCAACGTCGGTCTGCTTTCGATGGTTTATAAGGCGCAAGGAGCGAGACGTTGCCGTCTCACTCCATCGCAGCGTGGACGTTACCCGTTGTCAGGGCCGTCGGCGGTCTCTTTGTCGGCCGTTTCGGCCGTGTCGGCCTTCTCGGGCATATCGGCTTGGTCCGAGTTTCCGGGGCCTGCTTGGACGTTATCGGTGTCCGGGCCGTCGTTTGTTTCGACGTCGTTTTCGGCTTGCGCCGCGTTCGCCTGGGCGACGGTCGCGACGTGAGGCGAACTCTGCGCGAAGGCGATCGATCCGGCGACAATACCGGTTGGGATCGTGAGGGCCGCTGCAAGTGCGGCGAGGCGGGTTTGTTTGCGGTTCATATGTGCTCCAGATGGATGGTGTTGCGCCGAGTGGCGTAGGTCTAGCGTAGGCGATGGACCTGACCGGAAGCTGACGTCCTGGATGGTGTTGCGCCGCGGCGGCGTAATCCAAGCTCGTGGATCATCCTGAACGCAAGCTGACGTGCGCGCTTTAATCGTCGAGGACGATCTCGCTATTCGGGACGTTATCGCACGCGCGCTTCAGGGCGGCGGCTATGAAGTCGTCGCGGCCGCGTCGGGCATCGAAGGCGACGAGCAGGCCGCGGGTGGGATGTTCGATGTGGCCGTGGTCGATTGGAATCTGCCCGGTCTTGCGGGCGTCGACATCATCCGGCGGCTGCGCGAGGCGGGCAGCGATATCGCGGTCCTCATGGTCACCGCGCGTGACGACGTTGACGATCGCGTCGTCGGACTCGACGCGGGCGCCGACGATTATCTCGTCAAGCCGTTTTTCGTCGACGAACTGCTCGCGCGCGTTCGCTCCGTCGTGCGACGCAAAGGCATGCGCAGTGCCGCGCATGTCGTCGAGGGCGCGATCTCGCTAGACGGCGCAGCGCGCTCGGCGTCGGTTGCCGGTCGACCGATCGTGCTTTCCTTACGCGAGTATGCGCTTCTTGAACATCTTCTGCGCAATGCGGGAATCGCGCTCGCACGCGAGGATATCGAAGAGCGCGTCTGGGGAAACGCCTTCGAGGCTAGCTCCAATGTACTCGAAGTCATGATTGGACGGCTGCGCAAAAAACTTGGCGTGCATGCCGGTGCGATCGAGACGATGCGCGGACACGGCTACCGTTTCAAGCGCGCGACGGCAGACGAACGGTAAGGCGCGCACCTCCTAGCGGCGCGTCGCTGACGGCAATCGTGCCGTTCACGATCGCGGCGATCGCTGAGGCGATGGCGAGCCCCAAACCCGTTCCGGCACCTCGCGCATTCGCGCCACGTTCGAATCGCCGGAAGACGCGCTCGCGCGCATCGATGGGAATACCGGGACCGTCGTCGTCAACCGTCACGACGGCATCGTCGCCGTCAGCCGTGACGCGCACGGCGATGCCTGCGCGCGCGACTTGCGCGGCGTTGCGCATGAGATTGGTAAATAAGTGCACCGCAAGCGGTCCCGGCAGGCCGACAACGATCGGATCGGGTTGCAATTCGACCATGAGTGCGATCGTCGGGAACTGCGTGCGGATTGCGTTTGCGGCATCTGCGACGATCTCGCCGATCTCGCTCACACCGCTGCCAAGCACGCCCGCGTCGGCGCGTGCAAGCACGAGGAGGTCGTCGATGACGCTGCGCAACGCGCGAGCTTGGCTGTCGATCCGGAGCAGTGCATCTCGGTGCGCTTCCGAATCGTCGCTTTTTTTGAGCGCAAGCTGCGCCTCACCGGCGATCGCCGTCATCGGTCCACGGAGTTCATGCGAGACGTCACCGATGAAGGCTCGTTCGCGTTCGTAGGTTTCCTCGAGATTGTCGAGCATTGCGTTAAACGTGGCACCCAGACGGCCGAGTTCGTCGAGGGTCGTTACGGCGAAGCGTGTTGAAAAACGTCGTGAGTTCGCGACATCGGCAGCGGTGCGCGTGAGGCGATCGATCGGCGAAAGTGAACGGCGTGCAAGAAAAAAGCCCAACACGATCGCAACCGCGGCAAGCGGGAGGCCGACGGCAAACAGCGTCCGCCGCATGCGCGCGACTTCGTCGTTCACCGGATCCTCCGAGGCAAACGCGGCGACCCGTAAGGGCGAGGACTCCTTGATTCGATGGATGACGACGCGGTAATATTCGTGGCCCACGATCGTGGCCGGAAGATCGGGTGCAATAGACGCCGCGAGCCGTAGGGAGCGGGCCGGAGGCCTTTCTCCAATGATCTGAACTGGGCTAGAACCGCGGAATAAGACCAGGGCCGAATCGGCGAGTGCGACCCGTGGAAGATCTCCGTCGATCGTTGCAGACCCGCTGTCGACACTCGTCGACGCACCGGCCGCCTCGGCCAGGAGTCGCTGATCGAGCGCGTTCTGCGCGCTGCGCGCATCGAATGTCGTTGCGAGCGCGGCGAAGAGAATAAGTGCCGATACGAAAAGCGCGCTCCAAAGAGCGGTGAGCCGCTGCGTTACGCTCAGTGGCATTAGTGTGGGTCACGCCTTCTCAGAACGATACGGTGCCTGGTGAAAGATTCGCGTAGCGCTGCGAGCGAGAAGTCGCGCGAGGACGCCGGCGCGCGAAATCGATACTCGCAACTGACATGAACGACGTTCATTGCGACGCTCGCGCCAGCCCTTGCACGCGGGCCCGCCGCCGCGTCACCCTGACGGCATAGCTCGTATATCGTCACGGTGACAAGATATGCTTTGTCTCGTCACCGTGACTTGCAGAAGGTATGCGTCGTCACCGTGACAATCTATCGAAGGCGATATCGAGATGAATAACCCGTTCAACCCGGCGCCGGGAGCGCCGCCAGCGCGCATCATCGGTCGTGAGGCGGAGCTAGCCGCGCTACGCGAATCGGTTCGACGTGCTAAATTACGCCAGGCCCCGACTCCTGCCGTTTTCCTTGGCCAGCGCGGCATGGGGAAGACCGTTCTCTTAGGATTTCTCCGCGAGTTTGGAAACCGGGAGACGCTTTCCGTTGCGATCGAGATCCTCCCGGACCGAACGATCGCTGCGCGGCTTCGCGATAAAATCGACGCTCTTCTTGCGAGTGTTGAGCCGCTGCCGGCGCGGGCCGGGCACGTCCTGAAACGAGCGCTCAAAGCACTCCCGAAGGTCAGCTACGAGCTCCCACACCAGGGCGGCGCGATCGCGCTCGGAGCCGCGTCGGATTCGGAGGAGCAGCGTCACGATCACGACTCACTCATCGCGATGCTGACCGCGCTGCAAGACGCCTCGCGCATCGCGAAGCGCTACCTCACGATCACCATCGACGAAGTCCAGGACGCCGACGTGCGGTCGATGCAAACGCTCGCGAGCTTCGTGCACGAGAGCGCTCAAAGCGACCGCCCAATTCTGCTCGCCGCTGCGGGGCTCAGCGAAACACGCGATCTGATCGACAAGCTGCGCACCTACGTGCAGCGGTGGGATATGTTCGATCTTCGGCTGTTGACGCTGCCGGAAACGGTCGAGGCAATCCGCGAGCCGATTATCGACGAGGGTGCTTCGATCGACGAAGACGCGCTGTACGCGCTCGCGGCCGAGAGCGGCGGCTACCCCTTCTTCGTTCAAGCATACGCAAGTGCAGCTTGGACAGCGCACGCCGGCAAGGCGATCACCCTAGCCGACGTCGAGCGAACTCTTCCGGACGTGCGACGGCGTAACGAAATGAGTTTTTATATTCGTCCGCTAGCAAGACTCACTTCACGCGAGATGGCGCTAGCGTTAATCCTTGCCGAGCTCGGGCCAGGCGCCCATAGCTTCGGCGATGTCGCGCGCGCACTTGGGCGCGACGCGCGCGACGTCAGTTCGACCCGCGGCTCACTTATAAAAAAGGAAATCATCTCGTCGCCTGTACCGGGACTGGTCGAATTTCGAATCCCCTTCACCGACCGATTTCTGCGCGAGCATGCCGACGAGTATCGTAGCGCCGATGTCCAAGCCTCCATCGAAGACATTTCTCGTCAACGCAACGACCAAAAACATGCTCCAAAGCGCTAATCAATACCGGAGTCGCGAACGCTCGGGATGAGGGGCGCTGCAATCCGCCGCTCCTCGCAAAGCCGCCTAACCATATCGCTTATTAGCGGAAGGGTCGATAATAGGACTTGTACGAGTTCACGTGAGCGCGCGCATTACGCCGCTCTTCAGGCGTCGGCGCATTGCGAGCAAAGGCGGCGAGAAGTCCCAAGTCGGCCCTGGTCGGGAGAATGAGCGCATCGAGAGCCGCCGATCGTACCCGGACGTCCGCATCTCGAAGACCGATCTCGAAAAGCGCGCTGTTGGCAGCGGTAGATACCATGCGATGGGTGAGTGCCTCGATCGCCCCGGCGCGAACGACCGGATCGCGGTTCCGCGCGTAAGCGAGGAGCGTCAAATCCGCTGAAGCCTCATGCAGACCTGCGTACGCCGCGAGCCCGGCTACGGCCGCTCAGATCGCCCCACGCCGCCCGAGCACCGACGAGCTGATCGCGTACATGATTCGAGGTAAGCATTTGCGTCCTGAAGATCTTCGAGAGCCCGAACATAGGCGAGCGAAGGCTTCATGTGAACGACGATTACTACTCTTTCGACGGGCTGGCGTAGACCGGCATCCACTCCGTGCCTTCGCCGTCGCGTTGTATGGGCATCCAGCCGACGATCGCCGCAGCCGCTGGTTGCGGTGACGTCGTCCTCTTCACGCGCTGAGCGCCCGCACGACGATGGCTGACGCGCTCGCGAAGAAGCGCTACCGCGACATACAGGACCGGAACGAAGACGAGATTGAGGACCGTCGAGACGATCATGCCGCCGGCGACGGCGGTGCCGAGCGAATTGCGACTCGCGCTGCCGGCCCCGGTCGCCCAGACCAGCGGCAGAATGCCGAAGATAAACGCGAGCGACGTCATGATGATCGGGCGCAGGCGCGTCTCGGCCGCGCGCGCAACGGCCGTTGCCGCGCTCAACCCGCTCTCTTGCAGTTGATTGGCAAACTCGACGATGAGAATCGCATTTTTGCTTGCAAGGCCGATCAACATGATGAGTCCGACTTGCACGAAAATATCACTTGGCAGACCGCGCAGGCCGATCGCCCAGAATGCCCCGAGTAGCGCGAGCGGTACGGAGAGCAGAATGACGAAGGGGTCCCAGAAATTTTCGTATTGCGCCGCAAGCACGAGGAACACGAAGACGACGCCGAGTGCGAACACGAGCGCGGCGAGGTTCCCGCCCTCGATCTGGTCGCGGGTAAGACCGAACCACGCATAGCTCATCCCCGTCGGCAGTGCATGCGTCGCCAGGTTTTGCATCGCTGCGATAACGTCGCCGGATCCGACGCCCGGTTTCGGCGCTCCGTCGATTTCGATCGACCGGAAGAGGTTGAAGTGCGTAATTTCGGTGGGAACCTTGACCGCAGATGCGGTAACCAAGGTCGAGAGTGGAATAAGGCCGCCTTGCGGTGAGCGGACATACATGGCGTCGAGTCCCGCGAGGTCCGATCGATATGCTGCATCAGCCTGAACGTAGACGCGATATGAGCGATTACGGAAATCGAAGTCGTTGACATATTGTGAACCTTCGAAGACGCCGAGGGTTTGAGCGAGCGTTGCGAACGGTACGCCGAGCGCCTCCGTTTTATCGCGGTCGACGGCGAGATTGAACTGCGGCGCGTCGTTACGGAAGCTCGTGAAGGCCGCGGCGAAGCGCGGATCGCCATTTACGGCGCCGATCAGCTTGTGCGCAGCGGCCGTTTCGGTCGGGAAGCCCAAGTCGTTCTGATCGAGAACCTGGAACTGGAAGCCGCCGAAGTTGCCGATGCCTTGCACCGACGGCGGATTGAAGGCGAATACTTGGGCTTCGGGTTCGGAAGCGATGATCGGATATAAACGGGCCAAGATCGATTTAAACGTGTGCGCCGAGCCTTTGCGCTCGTCCCACGGTTTGAGCGGCAGGAACGCGATGCCGCGATTCGATGCGTTTCCGGTAAAGCCGAAGCCGTCGACGGCGAAGACGCCTTCGGCCTCCGGGACGGCTTGACGAATGCGTTGTGCGACCCGGGCCGCTACGCGGTGCTCGTAGTCGGTGGACGTGCCGACGGGAGCCTGCAAGACCACGATAAGATAGCCTTGGTCTTCATCGGGAATGAATGCCGTCGGTGTGTGCACGTAGGTGAGTGCCGTCGTTGCGAGCGCGAGCATGAACACGCCAAGTACCGCGACGCGAAAGCGAAGCAGCGTGGGCAGCAATCCGTGATACCCGCCTCGGAACCCCGCAATCGCACGATTGATCAGCCGAAAGACTCGTGACGTTGGCGCGTGGTCGTCCTTCAAGAGTGCAGCCGAGAGCGGCGGGGCCAAGGTCAGCGCCGTAAAGAGCGAGATCGCAATCGAACAAGCGATCGTGACCGCGAACTGTTGGTAGAGCAGGCCGGTGGAGCCCGGGAAGAACGCGACCGGAATAAAGACGGCGAGCAAGACGAGCGACGTCGCAACGACCGCGCCCGAAATTTCACGCATCGCTGCCTCGGCGGCGGCGAAGGGCGACATGTGCTTCTCTTGCACGAAGCGAGCGATGTTTTCGATGACGACGATCGCGTCGTCGACGACGAGCCCGGTCGCGAGCGTCAAGCCGAACAGCGTCAGCGTATTGATCGAGAAGCCCAGGAGCTTCATTAACGCGAACGTGCCGATCAGCGAGACGGGAATCGTAATCATAGGGACAAGGGTCATCTTCCAGTCTTGAATGAACGCGTAGATGACGAGCACGACGAGCAAGATAGCGATTCCGAGCGTTATCGCGACTTCTTTGATCGATTCGCGAACGAAAAGCGTTGCGTCGAACGGGATCACGTAGGACACGCCGGATGGGAAAGTCGTGGACATGTCGGCAAGCGTCGCACGCACTTTGGTCGCGACGTCAAGGGCGTTTGCGTTCTGCGCTTGAATGACTCCGAAGCCGACACAGTCGTGTCCATTCCAATGCGCCGCGCTTGAATAATTTTCAGCACCGAGCTCCGCACGCCCGACGTCGGAAACGCGAACGTAGCCGCCGTCGGGGTTGCGCCGGATAACGATATTGTCAAACTGTGCTGGTGTCGTTAGTCGACCGCCGGCATTGAGTCCAATTTGATACAGCTGGCCGCCCGTGGTCGGTGGCGCTCCAAGCGAGCCCGAAGCGACTTGCTGATTTTGGCTTTGTAGCGCGGTGATGACGTCGCTTGCGGTGAGGCCCTGGTGTTGAAGACGGCGTGGGTCGAGCCAAAGCCGCATCGCGTAGCGCCGCAAGCCAAAAATGCGAACGTCGGAAACGCCGGGCACGCGCTTGAGCGCGTCGATGACGTGATGCTCTGCAAAGTCGCTTAAAGCGTTTTGGGTGAGACGCCTGTCGGATTGGATGCCGACGCCGAGAATGATGGCGGCCGAAGATTTCTTGACCACGACGCCCGTCTGCTGCACGACTTGCGGGAGACGTCCTGTGGCGGTAAGCACCGCATTTTGGACGTCCGATTGAGCCGCGTCTATGTCGCGACCGAGGTTGAAGGTAACGGTAATCGTCGACGAGCCGTCATTGCTGCTGACGGATGTCATGTAGCGTAGCCCTTCGACGCCGTTAATCGCTTCTTCAAGTGGCGTCGTCACCGCGCTTTCGACGGCACCAGCGTTCGCGCCGATATACGTCGAGGTCACGCTGACTTCGGGGGGCGCGACCTTCGGATACTGCGCGATCGGCAAGGATGGCAGCGCGACGAGCCCGGCAATGAGCACGACCATCGACGCGACGCCCGCTAAAACCGGACGTTGGAGAAAAAAGCGCGTCATGCCGCAACTCCCGAAGCGAGCGCGCTGCGCAGTGCACGGCGTGCGCGAAAAAGATGTGTTCGAACGGTGTGATAGGGAAGACTTCTGCGGGACGCGATCTCGTGACTCGAGAGGCCGAACATGTCGTGCAGGACGATGGCGTCGCGGTAGGCCGGCGCAGGAGTGCGAATTGCCGTACCGAGCGAGGACGCCATTTCACGGCGTAGCACGGTCGTCTCCGGCATATCGTCCGTCGCGCGCGGTTCGGCAGTCGCGTCCGAGCCTGTGTCGAGACGGCGCGCCCGAAGGAGATCGTAGGCGGTGCTTCGGGTGATTGCGGCGAGCCACGGCCCCGCTTCAGCGTTTGAAGCAAAGCGGTCGCGCAAGCGCCAGGCGCGCTCCATCGCGTCCTGGACGACGTCGTCGGCATCGGCTTCATGCCGGACGAGCCGTCGCGCGTGAGAACGGAGGCGCCGGTAATTCGCGGCGAAGTTCGCCTGTGTCAGGCCGCCCTCGAAATGTCCACCGGTCACTGGTTTAATCATAATTAATGATCGTCAGCATTACTGATCACCTCAAATGCTGACGATCCGCGAAGGGTTGCACCCGTTCGAAGAAAAAAGTCAGCGGCGGAGTTCGATGTATGTGAAGATGGCCCGGAAGACCGAGAACGAGGATGCCGCCACCTATTCCGATGCGCTGATCGCGTGTCCGGACTTCCTTCTGAGCACGTTGTCACTGACGGTTTCGGAACTCATCGAGCAGGCGTTAGTGCCGCTCGGTCTCCGCTTGCGCGACTATCGCGTCTTAAGACTGTTGTATTTCGACGGACCGCAGCTGCAAGTCGGTCTGGGGCCGGCGTTGCGCGTCGATCGAACGACGGTCGTCGCATTGGTTGATAAGCTCGAGCAGAAGAAGCTCGCGAAACGCACTCGCTGCACCGACGACCGGCGCGCCTATCGCGTAAGCTTGACCCCGAAGGGCGAACGTCTGACTGGGGATGCCACGCGGCTCGTCAATGCAGTGGAAGAAACTTTGTTCGCTCCACTTGACCAAAGCGAACGCAGCATGTTGCGCACTTTGTCGACGCGGCTGCTATCGGAGCCGGGCTTAATCGCGCAAGCGCACGCAGCTACGCCACGCGAGCACGCGCCGATCGCGCCCGAGGGCGCTTCTCGCCCGACCCCGAGCATTCGCCACAGCCCGTAGCATCTGCGCGAACCGAAACAATGGAGACAAGGACCCTCTCGTTTCGGCGGCAACGGTCGCAGACAACATGCGAAGTCCGATTCGCTCGCTATGGTGCCGCTGGTGCATTCGCCAATTCGGGAACGCGAGGCCTACTTCGACGCCTGATCGCCGACGTGCTTCGCTCGCACGCGAACCCGAGCACGCACGCGCGCGTCGCCGAGATCCGCGTAGACCGATTGAGACAGCGTAATAAGATCGGTCCGGTCCACATCGAAGGTCTTACTGACGAAGCGGGCCGGCATGACGTCCAAACGGTGATCCCGCGTCTAATCGACATCGGCCGATTGCGCCACGCGACCCGATGCGAGGTCGATGAACACTGGGACTGCTTTGCAGCCCTTTTCCGCATACACCGACTCGATGGCGAGATACCGATCGCGTCTGGTCAGGGCTTCGGTCGCAGTGCAGCGGTCACTCGCACGTTCCGGCAGATCGATGTGGTGTTCGCGAATCGGGAGGACGTTCGCTACATCGTAGCTATGACGTCGACCGTTTGCGGTGAACGTAAGCGTTCCCGTCGAGACCGACGGCGACGCCGCAGCCTCGCCCGTGTCGTGATCTCGATCGTGCGCGATGCGATAGACGATCTCCGCGCGTACATCGCGATCGGCAAACGTCTTGTGCTGGATCGGCCCGGGCGATGCGAACGCTATGGTCGCCAAAAATAGAGCTAACATGTCGCCTCGTGTCATGGCCTACGGGAAGTCGCACGACGTTAGCACTTAACCGAACAAAATCCAGCGGTAGCGGATAGCAGAGCGATCCCGATTTTCAGGCTCTGGAAATAACCGCCGGCACGTCAGGTTCCGTGAAGCTTTCGCAGACGACATCGTATTTGTGGGCGAGATGCTCGCGGAGCAAGCGTCCGAGCGTGGCGCCATCGCGTGCGCGCAGTGTTGCGAGAATCTCCCAATGTTCATGCATCGCTTCATCCCAGCGCGGGCGCGGAACGTTGGCGAGATAGCGCGCGCGGCGCATGCGACGCGAAAGCACGCCGTACATCTCGGTGAGTTGCGGATTTCCCGCAGCATGCACGATTGCTTGGTGTATGAGCTGATTGCACGCGAAATAGTTGCTGCGTTCGGCGGCGGCGTGGTGCCCGCTCATCGTCTCGGTCAGTGCCGCGATCTCAGCAATGGCGGTATCGTCGATGCGCACGCACGCGAGCTCGCCGGCAAGGGCTTCGAGGGCGCCCGTGAGTTCGAAGCTATGCCGCAAATCTTCGGCCGAAAGCCGCGTGACGCGGGCGCCGCGGTGCGGCAGCAGATCGACGAGCCCTTCGGCCGCAAGGACTTTGAGCGCCTCGCGCAGCGGGGTTCGTGAGATCGCAAAGCGTTCGCAGAGTTCGCGTTCGCCCAGACGCTCGCCGGGCATCAGCACCCCGTCCGCGATCATCGTCCGCAGCCGACCGGTCGTCTCATCGTGGAGCGATATCCGTACGATCTCGTTCGTGGACATCGTTGCACCGTTCGCGGTCGAGCCGAAAGGCGCCCGTTAGTATTGCATGCAATATGCGATCGGTCACGGAGGGCGACCATGGCGAAACCATTCCGCAGCGGCATCCACTTTTTGCAAATCCCCGGGCCCACCAACGTGCCCGAGCGGATCCTGCGGGCGATGGATCGAGCGACGATCGATCACCGCGGCCCCGACTTTGCGCCGCTCACTCACCAGATCGCGGCTTTGCTCGGACCGGTCTTCGGCACGGCGGGGCCGGTCGTGATCTTCCCGGCCTCGGGCACCGGCGCGTGGGAAGCGGCGCTGGTAAACACGCTCTCGCCCGGCGATCGCGTTTTGATGGTCGAGACCGGTCACTTCGCGACACTCTGGTGCCAGATGGCCGCGCGACTCGGCATCGAGGTCGACTATGTGCCCGGCGATTGGCGTCACGGCGTCGATCCCGCCAGTATCGGCGAACGCCTCGCCGCAGATACTGGCGAGCGCATCCGCGCCGTTGCCGTCGTGCACAACGAGACGTCCACCGGCGTCACCAGTCGTATCCCCGACGTCCGTGAAGCGATCGACCGCGCGGGTCATCCGGCGTTGCTCTTCGTCGATACGATTTCGTCGCTCGCCTCGTTGCCCTACGCGCACGACGCGTGGGGCGTCGACGTTACCGTCGGCGGCTCGCAAAAGGGGTTGATGCTCCCGCCGGGATTGAGTTTCAACGCGGTGAGCGACAAGGCATTAGCCGCTGCCCGCAACGCGAGCTTCCCGCGCGCGTATTGGAACTGGGACGAGATGCTCGGCGCAAATCGCGCCGGTTTCTTCCCGTACACGCCCGCGACGAACATGCTCTACGGTTTGCGTGAAGCGCTCGCGATGCTGCACGAAGAAGGCCTCGACGCGGTGTACGCGCGTCATGCACGGCACGGCGAAGCAACGCGCGCGGCGGTGCACGGTTGGGGTCTTGAGATTCTCGCTGCCGAGCCGCGCGAATATTCCAATTCGCTCACCGCGGTCGTCGTGCCGGATGATGCCGATGCCGATGCATTACGCGCGATCATCTTGGACCGGTTCGACATGTCGCTCGGGACGGGTCTGGGACGCATGAAAGGGCGTGTGTTTCGGATCGGGCATCTGGGGTCGCTCAACGATTTGATGCTCGGCGGAGCGCTGTGCGGCGTGCAGATGGGCCTCAAGCTGGCCGGTATCCCGCACGGCGACGGCGTGACGCCGGCGCTCGCGTCGCTTTCCCGCAGCGGCGTTGCGCCGAGCCTTGCTGCCGTTTAAGGTGAGCGTCGCTACGCCCGATCGCAACGGCGCGCCGCGGCCGGCGCGCGAACCCGTGCTCGCAGATCGAGTCGCGGCACGCTTGCGCGCGGCCGTGCGCGGCGACGTGCTTTTCGACCGAACCACGCGCGGCATGTACGCGACCGACGCCTCGATTTATCAGATCGTACCGCTCGGCGTTGTCGTCCCGCGCACGCCGGAAGATATCGAGGCGACGATCGCCATCGCACGAGAAGAAGGCATCTCGGTCACTGCGCGCGGCGGCGGGACGTCGCAGTGCGGCCAGACCGTCGGCGCGGGGCTGATCGTCGACGTGAGCCGGTATTTGCGCGAGATCGTTTCGCTCGACGTCGCGGCGCGGCGGGTTCGCGTGCAGCCCGGCATCGTGCTCGACGCGCTCAATGCGGCGTTGAAAACGCATGGGCTGTTCTTCCCGGTCGATCCCTCGACCGCCAGCCGCGCGACGATCGGCGGCATGGCGGCCAATAACTCCTCCGGCGCGCGTTCCATTCGCTACGGCAACATGGTGCACAACGTCGCGGCGATCGACGCGGTGCTCGCCGACGGGACGCGCGCAACGTTTGGACCTGTCGGCGTGAACGGCGCCGCTGCCGAGCCCAAGCGTTACGCGCAATTGATCGAACGCGTCCGTGCGATCGCCGAGCGCGAGCGCGACGAGATCGCGACACGCATTCCGAAAGTCTTGCGTCATGTCGGCGGCTACGCCATTCAAAGCGTCAACCCGCACGCGCCGTTCAACATGGCGAACCTGCTTGTCGGCTCCGAAGGAACGCTCGGCTTCTTCACCGAGATCGACCTCGCGTTGCAACCGCTGCCGCGTGCGAAAGCACTCGGCATCTGTCACTTTCCGCGCTTCGCCGATGCGATGCGCTCGACGCAGGCGCTCGTCGCGCTGGAACCGGTCGCAGTCGAACTCGTCGATCGCACGATGATCGAGCTCTCGCGCGGCATCGCGGCGTTCGCGCCGACGATGCACGCGTATGTGCGCGGCGAACCGGATGCGCTACTGCTGGTCGAATTTGCGGGCGACGATGCTTTGGCGGTCGCAGCCAAGCTCGACGATCTCGTCGCCTGCATGGCCGAGCTCGGCTTCCCGCATGCCGTCGTGCCGGTACCCGATGCCGCCGGACAGAGCGACGTCTGGGCCGTGCGGTCCGCAGGCCTCAACATCATGACCTCGACGATCGGCGATGAAAAGCCGGTCTCGATCATCGAAGATTGCGCCGTTCCGCTCGAGCACCTTGCCGACTACACCGCCGCGTTGACCGACGTGTTCGCGAAGTATGGGACGGTCGGCACGTGGTACGCCCATGCCTCCGTCGGCTGCCTGCATGTACGGCCGATTCTCAATGTGAAACGCGACGCCGATGTCGGCAAGCTACGCGCGATCGCCGACGAGGCGTTCGCGCTCGTTGCAAAATACGGCGGCGCGCATTCGGGCGAACACGGCGACGGCATCGTGCGCTCGGAGTTTCACGAGCGTATGTTCGGTGCGCGTATCGTCGCTGCGTTCGGTGACGTGAAACGTGCCTTCGATCCGGCCGGCACGCTCAATCCCGGCAAGATCGTCGACGCGCCACGTATGGACGACCGCACGCTCTTCCGCTACGGGCCCGCTTACGCGCCGCTGCCGATCGCGACGCATCTCGATTGGTCGCCATGGAACGGCCTGACGGGCGCCGTCGAGATGTGCAATAACAACGGTGCCTGTCGCAAGGACGATGCCGGCGTCATGTGCCCCTCGTATCGCGCAACGGGCGACGAACATCACACGACGCGCGGGCGCGCAAACGCATTGCGGCTAGCGCTCACCGGACAACTGGGTCCCGAGGCATTTACCTCGGACAAACTTTACGACGCGCTCGACTTGTGTGTCGGCTGTAAAGCGTGCCGGCGTGAATGTCCGGCCGGTGTCGATATGGCGCGCATGAAAATCGAGTTTCTCGGTGCGTATCGGGCGCGCCACGGAATGCGGCTCAAGGATCGCGTCGTCGCGGCGCTGCCGCGGCTGGCGTATCGCCTTGGACCGCTGCGCGCGCTCGCCAACATCGCGCAGGCAGCACCGGGCGCGCGGCAGCTCGTCGAACGCGTCGCCGGCTTCACCGCGCGCCGGCCGCTGCCGCGCTTCAGCCTGCGTCCGTTCCGCGATCGCAGGTTGCCGGTAGCGCGCGGTGCGTCGCCGCGTGAGGTCGTGCTGTTCGTCGATACGTTCAACCGCTATTTCGAGCCCGCGGTCGCCCGCGCGGCGGTGCGCGTCTTGCGGGCGGCGGGTTATACGGTCGGATTCGCGCAGGCGCGCGACGGTGCGCGGCCGCTGTGCTGCGGGCGCACGTACCTCAGCGCCGGCGCGATCGACGAAGCGCGTGCGGAGGCGGAGCGGACGATCGCGGCGCTCGCGCCGTACGCGCGCCGCGGTGTTGCGATCGTCGGCCTCGAGCCGTCGTGCCTCCTAACGTTGCGCGACGAATTTTTGGCGCTCGTCCCGACCGACGAAGCCCGCGCAGTCGCTGCGGCCGCGCTGCTCTTTGAAGAGTTCGTCGCTCGCGAACACGCGACGGGTGCGTTCGCGCCATCGCTGCACGCGCTCGACGCGCGCGTCTTGCTGCACGGCCATTGTCATCAAAAGGCGTTCGGTGCGATGCCTGCGGTAACGCGAGCGCTCGCGCTGGTTCCGGGGCTCGACGTTACTGCGGTTGCGTCGTCGTGTTGCGGCATGGCGGGAACGTTCGGCTACGAACGCGAGCATTACGCCATTTCGATGCGCATGGCAGAGGCCGCACTGTTGCCCGCCGTGCGCAATGCGCCGCCGGAAACGCTGATCGTTACCGACGGAATGAGTTGCAAACACCAAATCGCGCACGGCGCCGCGCGTGTTACGCTGCACGCGGCGCAAGTTCTGGACCGGGCGCTCGGACACTAAACGTCGTTATCGAAAGAATTTTTTTGCACGGAACACTGGAGGTGGAAAAGTCATGAGCACACGTTCGCGATTCGTCCAAATGGGCGTAGCTGCCCTCGGCGCTGGGGCGCTGGCCGGTTCGCCGTTCGCTGCGAGCGCACGACGGAGCGGGCTGAACGATGCCGACGTCTCGAAACTCTACGACGCGGCGAAAAAAGAAGGCAACGTCGTCTGGTGGACGGGCCATTACGCGCAGGACGCCGCCGAGCGCGTGCGCGACGCGTTCAAAACGAAATATCCGGGAATCGAGGTGACGTTCATCCGCCAGACGGGGCAAGTGCTCTTCCAACGCTTGAGCCAAAATTTGAAATCGGGCGTGAAAGAAGTCGACGTGTTCGCGTCGACCGACGAAGCGCATTATCCGGCGCTCAAGAAACAGAACGCGCTCGCGAGCTTCGTGCCGGCCGATCTCGATAAGATTGCCTCGGCTTACCGTCAGCTCGACCCCGACGAAACATACCAACTCGGTGCTTACGCACTCATGCTGTTCAACTACAATCCGAAGAAAACGGGCGCGCCTAAACGCTGGACCGATCTGCTCGACCCCAAGTACAAAGGCCAACTCACGACCGGCCATCCCGGCTTCAGCGGATTTGTCGGCAACTGGGTGCTGGCGATGAACGACAAGTACGGCTGGGATAATTACTTCAAGAAGTTCGCGGCGAATGATCCGAAGATCGGGCGTTCGGTTTTCGACGCGACGAGCGACATCGTGGGCGGCGAACGTGTCGTGGGCCCGGGCGCCGACAGTCTGGCGGCGGAGCGGCACGCATCGGGGAGTTCAATCGATATCGCTTTCCCAGAAGATGATACGATCGTCGTGATCAATCCGGTCGCCGTGCTGCGCGAAGCACCGCATCCGAACGCCGCGCGACTGTTCATGAATTTCTACTATTCGCGCGAATATTCGAAAGCATTGCTGAAGTCGTTCGTGATTCCGCTGCGGACCGACGTGCCCTCGGCGGGCAACGTGCACCTCGAACGCCTCAAACTATATCGCACCAAGGTCGATCGTTTGAGCAGCGGCATCCCGGAGGTCGTCGCCAAGTGGCGGGAGACGTTCGGAGTTTAGATGCTCGTGCGCGCCGGCCGCCGCTTCGATGCGAGCGTGCCGCTGTTCATCATCGCGACAGCGTTGCTCTTTCTCCTTGTCGTCGTGCCGCTGGGCCGGCTTTTCGGCATTAGCCTACAGCACGGCGACGGCACGCCGGGACTCGGCTTCGGAAATTACGTCGAAGCGTTCAGCCGTTCTATTTATTTGCGGCCGATCCTCAATTCGCTGGTGCTCGCGGTTTCGGTGGCGACGCTCGCGACGGCGATCGGCGCACCGCTCGCGTGGCTGGTCGCCCGCACGGATCTTCCGGTACGCGGGCTCGTGCGCGGACTCGTCACCGCGGCATTCGTCACGCCGTCGTTCGTCGGCGCGCAAGCGTGGATCACGCTTGCCGCGCCGAACAGCGGCTGGATCAATCGCGGCATCGTCGCGCTGACGCACGCCGACCACGGCCCCTTCAATATCTTTTCGCTGGCCGGTGCGATCTTCGTGATGGCGCTCTACAACGTTCCTTATGCGTTCACGTTTACCGCCGGGGCGCTCGACCTCATGTCCGCCGATCTCGAAGATGCATCGGCGACGCTCGGCGCATCGCGGCGGCGCACGGCGCTCTCGATCACCTTGCCGCTCGCCGCACCGGCGATTCTGGCCGGCTTCATCATGGCGTTTCTCGAAGCGATCGCCGAGTTCGGTGCGCCGGCGTTTCTCTTGATCCCCGCGCGCACGCAGGTCGTCACGACGCAGCTCTATCTCTTTTTCCAATTTCCCGTTCGCACCGAGCTCGCCGCAGCGTATGCGATGCCGCTGCTTGTAGTAACGATTGCACTGCTGGCCCTGCAGCGGCGCGTGCTCGGCCGGCGTGCATATACGACCGTCGGAGGCAAGGGCGGGAAGCGGCGCCTCGTCGCACTCGGCCGGTGGCGCTATCCGGTCCTCGCGCTCGCGCTCGTCGTCCCCGGACTCTCGGTCGCCGTGCCGTATCTCGCGCTGCTTGCAACCTCGCTCTCACGCTCCTGGGGTAACGGTCCCGTGCCGGGCAATCTCACGTTCTACTGGTATCACTGGGCATTTGTGGAGAATCCGACCACCACGGCGGCGATAGGGCACAGTCTCACATACGGCTCGATCGCCGCGACGATCGCCGTCGCGGTCGCCGTCGCAATTGCGTACGCGACAAACCGGAAACTTTTCCGCGGTGCGGGGTTGCTCGGTTTCGTGTGCACGGCGCCATTCGTCGTTCCCGGCATTGTGCTCGCGATCGGCGTGTACGCAGCGTACTCGCGGCCGCCGCTCGTGCTCTACGGGACCGCGTGGATTTTGATACTTGCATTTGCAGCCCGGTTTTTGCCGATCGCGTTCTCGAATCTCAACACGCTGCTTGCCGGCGTTCACGCAGATCTCGAAAACGCCGCGCGCACGCTCGGCGCCACGCGTTTGCGCACGATCGCCACGATCACCGCGCCGCTCTTGCGACGCGGCCTGCTTGCGAGTTGGCTCTTGGTCTTCATTCCGGCGATCCGGGAGCTCAGCTCCGCGATTTTTTTGTTCACGCCCGGGACGGCGACGATGACGACGCAAATTTTCGACTTCTCCGATGCGGGAAACTACGAAGCCGTCGCGGCCCTGGCCGTCATCATTCTGATCATCACGTTCGCCGTGATTAGCGTCGCGTATCGGTTGCTCGGGCGCGACTTCACGACCAGTCGGGGGGCCTGATGGCGGCTATCGGTATCGCGGGTTTGCGTAAGACGTATCCGGGTTCGAATCTGTGGGCGGTCGACGGTATCGATCTCGACATCCGCGACGGTGAAGTAATGGCGCTCGTCGGGCCGTCGGGATGTGGCAAGACGACGACCCTGCAACTGCTGGCCGGTTTTCTGACGCCCGACGCGGGGACGATCGCCGTCGGCGGCAAGGTCGTTTCGTCCGCGCGCGCGACGGTACCGCCGGAGAAGCGCCGCATGTCGCTGATTTTCCAAAGCTATGCGGTCTGGCCGCATAAGACCGTGTTCGAGAACGTCGCCTACGGGCTGCACGTGCTGCGCTGCGGCCGCTCCGAAATCGAAGATCGCGTCAAAGGCGTCTTGGGCTCCGTTCATTTGACGGAGCTCGCGCAGCGCTATCCGGGCGAACTCTCGGGCGGACAACAGCAACGCGTCGCGCTGGCCCGTGCGATCGTCGTCGAACCCGAAACGCTGCTGCTCGACGAACCGCTCTCCAACCTCGATGCGAATCTGCGCGAAGAGATGCGCTTCGAAATTCGCCGGCTGCACGATGCGACCGGGATTACGATGGTCTACGTCACGCACGACCGTTCGGAAGCGATGGTCACCTCCGATCGGATCGCGATCATGCAGGCCGGCCGCGTCGCGCAAGTCGGTGCCCCGGGCGACGTGTACTTGCGCCCCGCGACGAGCTTCATCGCAAATTTCATGGGGCTCACGAATACGCTCGATGGGACGCTGATCGAGCCGGGGACCATTTCGTGGAGCGGCTTGCGACTGCGTGCGCTCGACGACTCCGGCGCGCGGAGCGGCGAGGCGGTGACGCTTTGCGTGCGACCGCACGAGTTGCGTTTCGTCGAGTCCGATGGGGCACCGGCCGGTTATTGCGGGAACGGGCACAACCGGCTCGCCGGCCGCATCGTGCGACAAACCTATCTCGGCGACGCCCGTGACTACCTCATCGACCTCGGTTCCGCGCAGGTGCGCGTCTCGACGCATCCCTCGGCGAACATGGCACCGGGCAGCGCGGTCGTGCTCGACGTGCCGATCGACGGCTGCCGAATCGTACCGCATACATGACCGATGTTCGTTCGCTCTTCGTCATCGGCCGCAATTACGGGAAGTCCGGTGATGTGCCGAGCGGCGATCCCGTCGTGACCTTGAAGCCGGTCTCGTCGCTGGCGTGGCCGGGCATGCCGCTGCGGCTGCCGCCGTTTTCACGGGAAGTCCATCACGAAATCGAATTGACGGTGCTGATCGGGCGGCGCGTTCGGGACATTTCCGAGCGCGATGCGCTCGATGCCGTCGCCGGCTACGGCGTCGGCCTCGATCTCACCGCGTTCGACGTGCAACAACACGCGAAGGCGAACGGCCTGCCATGGACGGTGTCGAAGGGATTCGACACCGCGGGCGCGCTTGCACCGTTCGTTGCGCCTGCAGAAGCGGGCGACCCCGCCGCGCTCCGCTTCGCACTCGATGTCAATGGCGAGCGGCGACAAAGCGGCAACGCTTCGATGATGACGCATTCGTTCGCTCGCATCGTCGCGTATCTGAGTACGGTCTTCACGCTTGACCGTGGCGACGTGATCTACACCGGCACGCCGGCGGGTGCACGGGCGCTGGCGCCCGGCGACGAACTCGTGCTTTGGATGAACGATCGCGAACGCGCGCGTTTCACCGTCGCGCGATGAGCGCGCCGGCGTTGGATGGCGTGCGCGTCGTCGAAGTCGGCAACTTCATGGCCGTACCGTTTTGCGGCTTGCAACTCGCGGATCTCGGCGCCGACGTGATCAAGGTCGAGAATCCGCGCGGCGGCGACTTGACGCGTGGCACCGGTCCCTTCATCGATGGCGAGAGTTCGCCGTTCGTTCGCTTGAACCGTGGCAAACGCAGCGTCGCGCTGGACCTCAAATCAGTGGCCGGCAAAGCGTTATTCCGGCGGCTCGTCGCGACCGCCGACGTGCTGATCGAGAATTTGCGCCCGGGGACGATGCGCGGTCTCGAGCTCGGGTACGAATCGCTCGCGTCCGAGCGGCCGGAGCTGATCTATCTCGCCGCCACCGGATTCGGTAGCGACGGACCATACGCGCAGCGGGCCGGGCTCGACATCATCGCGCAAGGAATGTCGGGCCTGATGAGCGTCACGGGCGAGCCCGGCGGTGCGCCGGTGAAAGTCGGCGTGCCGATCGCCGATCTAAGCTGCGGTTTATACGCCACGATCGCGGTGCTCGCGGCGCTGCGCGCACGCGAGCGCGACGGTCACGGCCAATTCATCGACATTTCGCTGCTCGAATCGGCCGTCTCGTTTGGCGTGTGGGAAGCAGGGCGTTATTTTGCGACCGGCGAGGTGCCGCAGGCTGCGGGTTCCGCGCACGGTTCGATCGCGCCGTACCAAGCCGTGCGCGCTTCCGACGGCTGGTTTACGTTCGGCGCGAATTCACCCGAGCATTGGCGCCGCGCGTGCGTCGTGCTCGCAGCGCTTCCGCTCCTGGGTGACGCGCGCTTCGCGACGAACGAACTGCGCATGGAGAATCGGACCGCGCTCGTCGCCGCGATCGAAGCGCTGACGACGATGCGGCCGGCCGCCGTGTGGATCGAGCGGTTCGAGGCGGCGGGTATTCCGTGCGGGCCGATTTGGAGCTTCGACCGTGTCTTCGCCGACGAACACCTTCAGGCGCGCGGCTTTTTCGTCGACGCTGCGCACGCAACGCTCGGCCCGGTACGACAGCTCGGCTCGCCGATGCGTCTTTCGCAAACGCCGGTGCGCATCGAACGCGCGGGCCCCGTACTCGGCGCCGATACGTCGGATGTGCTGCGCGAGATCGGCGCGACGGCCAACGAAATCGCGGAGGTTGCGGGATGATTCGCCTCGAGCGCGTGGAGAACGGCATCGCGCTCGTCACGTTTGATCGTCCCGAAGCGCGCAACGCGTTGACGTTCGCGATGTGGGAACAACTCCGCGCGTATGCGGCGGAGCTCGCTGCCGACGATGCGCTGCGCTGCGTGGTGTTCACCGGGGCCGGTGATTCGGCATTCGTCTCGGGGACCGACATCGGTGCCTTTACGGCGTTCGCGAGTGGTGATGACGGGCTCGCGTACGAAGCGCGCGTCGAAGCGGTGATCGTCGCGCTCTCGCGCATACGCGTTCCGGCGATCGCGGCGATTCGCGGCGCATGCACGGGCGGCGGTGCGAGTATCGCGGGCACATGCGACCTACGGATCGGTGGCCCCGGCACGCGGATCGGGATCCCGATCGCGCGTACGCTCGGCAACACCATCTCGCTGCGCAACATAGCGCGCCTCGCCGCGCTTATTGGCGTGGATGCGGCGCGGGCACTGCTGCTGACCGGGACCTTGCTCACCGCCTCGGATGCCTATCGGCTTGGCTTTCTGAGCGAGATTGTCGCGAGTGATACTGCGATTCTGCCGCGCGCGCTGGAAGCCGCCCGCGCGATCGCACGACTTGCGCCGCTGACCGTTCGCGCGAGTAAAGCGATGGTGCTGCGGCTCCTCGAAGCGCAAGCGTTCCCCGACGACGCCGACCTGTTGCACGAATGCTATGGCAGCCGCGACTTCCGCGAAGGTGTCGCCGCATTCGTGAGCCGCCGTTCGCCGCACTGGACCGGTACTTAGGATTCCGCGAGCCGTCGCTTTTCGATTTTGCCGAGCGCGTTACGGGGCAACGCGTCGACTCGATGCACGCGCTTTGGCAGTTTAAAGCTCGCTAAACGTTCGGTGAGATACGCGAGCAGCGCATCCGTGTCGAGATCGTCCGCTTCGATGAAAGCGACGGGAACTTCACCGCGAGCGGGATCGGCGGCGCCGACGAGCGCGCTCGCGCGCACGCCCGGGAAACGGTCGATCTCGCTCTCGACCTCGCGCGGATACACGTTGAAGCCGCCGGAGATGATGAGTTCTTTCTTGCGTCCGACGATGTGATAGACGTCGCGCTCGCTGTCGTAGCGCGCAAGGTCGCCACTGCGATACCAGCGGCGTCCGTCGTTACCGGTGGCAAACGCCGCCGCCGTCTGGTGTGGATCGCGCCAATAGCCGGTAAAGACGTTTGGTCCGTGGATCAGTAATTCACCGGTATCACCCGGCGCGACGTCGCTCCCGGTGTCGTCGACGACGCGCGCCGAGACGCCGGCGAACGGGATGCCGACGCTGCCCGCAACGCGTGCGCCGCCATACCGGTTCGTGAGTGCGAAACCGAATTCGGTCGCGCCGTAGCGCTCGAGGATCTCGATGCCGAATCGTTTGCGAAACGTCTCGAACGTCGCGGCGGCGAGCGGCGCCGAGCCCGAAATGCAGAGGCGCAAGCTTGGTGCGGGCGCGGTGCAGAGCGTTTCGAGTAAGCGCACGTACATCGTCGGGACGCCGAAGAACATGCTCACGTCGTCGCGGCGTAGGATGTCGAGCGTTCGCATGGCGTCGAAGCGCGCGTCGATGATGATGCGGCCGCCCGCGGCGATATTACCGTTGAGTGCCGCACACAATCCATGAACGTGAAAGAGCGGCAGCGCGATGTAGAGCGTATCGGCGCAAGTCCAGCGCCAGGCACTCGCGACCTGCGTCGCGATTGCCGCAATCGCGCCGTGGTGCAGCATCGCACCCTTGCTGCGACCGGTCGTGCCGCTCGTGTAGACGACGACGGCGATCTCGTCTTCGCGTATCCGTACGCCGGGATGTTGCGCGCCGTCGCCGTCGGCCCACGCCTCGATGCTCGCGATGTCGACGATCGGCGGCGGATCGTCGAGCATGGTAACGTGAGCGCGCTGCGCCGCGCTTGCGACGACCAGCTTCGCAGCGGCATCGCGCAGGACGTGGCCGAGGTCGGCGCTGCGATAGAGGACGTTCGTGGGGACCACGATCGCGCCGAGCCGGAGCGCGCCCAGATACGCGTCGACGAAGCCTTGGCGGTTCTCGCTATAGATAGCGATGCGGTCGCCGCGCTCGACGCCGAGAGCCGCGAATCCCGTCGCGACGCGTGCGGCGCGAGCGACGAGTGCGTCGTATGTCACGTCGCCGACGGCGGCCGCGTCGCCTCGATCGTAGCGCGCGGCGTCGAGCAAGTCGAGAATCGTCACGCGTGGCGCTTTCCGAAGAGGCGCAACTCGCTCCCCTTGGTTAGACTTGATCGGTGCGGGGAGGGAAGCGATGAAACGGTGGGTCGATCGCGTCCCGCGATCGACCTGCGGCAGACCGGTCGTATCGCGCGCAAAGGTGCTGCGTTGTGGCTCTTTTACGATGATTAGTCTGCTATCGCGGGGCTCGCCACCTTTCCGCTGCTCGCCTTCGTCACTGGCGATTCTGCCGCTTGCGATCGTGTTGCTCGATAGGTTGTCCGGCAGCACCGCGTGGTATGCACAAAACGTTGCGAAGCGCGGCGGCCTACGCGACGATCGGCTCGCGCGCTCGACATGAGGCGCATCGTCGTCGCCGACGATCTGACCGGAGCGAGTGACGCCGGCGCTGCGTTTGCGAAGCGCGGAGCGCGCACGACCGTGTGGCTCGATGCAAGCGCCTCACTGCGGGAGGTCGAGTCGTCGGACGTCGTGGTCGTGGATATGGATTCGCGTGCCGCGCACCCTGAGGCCGCATACCGTCGCATGCGCGCGTTTCTCGACGGTCTTGAAGAAGCGCTGCGTGCGACGATCGTCAAGAAAATGGACTCGACGTTGCGCGGCAACCTCGGGCCGGAGTTGCGAGCGCTGCTCGAAGCACGGCCGAGCGCGACGGCCATCGTATGTCCGGCATATCCGAAGAACCAGCGCACGGTGGTCGACGGCCGGGTTTTCGTCGCCGGCGTTGCGGTCGATCGCACCGACTTCGCGCGCGATTTATTCTCTCCGGTGCGCGATGCGCGCGTTGCCGCGCAGATCGATGAAGCCGCGACGTCGCTGCCGCTCGCAACGGTGCGTGCCGGAACGGCCGCACTCCAAGCGGCGCTTGCACAGGCACGTCGTGCGAACGTGCGCGTTATGGTCGCCGACGCGCAAACCGATGATGATCTCCATGCGATCGCTGCGCTCTCCGGTCCCGACGTGCTTTGGGTCGGGTCCGCCGGATTGCTCGAAGAGCTCGACATCATGGCTGATGTTGGCGTCGCGACTGCTCCGGCGCTTCCCGCCGCGCGCGGTCCGGTCGTGCTGCTGATCGGAAGCCGGAGCGAGATGAGCCAGCGCCAAATTCATGACTACGCCGCGCACGGCGTCGCGGTCGTCCTCGATCCCGCCGCACTGTTGCATTCGGATCGGACCGTCGACATCGCTCTCGAACCTGCGCGCAGCGCATTCGCAGCCGGCGCCGACGTGCTTGTCGCGTTGGCGAGCGATGCTGCGGCCGTTTCGGCGGGATCCGCCGGCATTCTCGATACGAGCCATCGCTTGCGCGCGGCATTCGTCGCTGCGACCGAGGCGTTTTGGCACGGTCGCCGAGGAGCGACCATCGTGCTGAGCGGCGGCGATATCGCGCGCACGTGTTGTGAAAGCTCCGGCATTCGCGGCATGACGATCCTCTCGGAAACCGCGCCGGGCATTCCGCTCTCACGCGCGATCGGGGCCGATCTGTTTCTGGTCACGAAGGCCGGGGGCTTCGGACATCCCGGTACCTACCGCGACATCCTTGCCACCCTTCATCCACAGGTACGTACATGAGCCAGCCAACCATTGGAATCACGATGGGCGACGCCGCCGGCGTCGGTCCGGAAATCATCGCCAAAACACTCGCCGATGCGGCGTACTCTACGACGTGCCGCCCGATCGTGATCGGCGATGCATCGATCATGCAGCGGGCGATAGCGCTCGTCGGCTCGACGCAGATGCTGCGGACCATCGACGATATCGACCGCTGGCAGCCCGACGCCGCGAAGCTCGATGTCATCGACCTGCATCTGCTTACGCCGGAGAGCGTTCCGTTCGGTAAGCTCTCGGCGAAAGCGGGCGATGCGGCGTTCCGTTACCTCGAACGCGCAAATCAACTCGCGCTCGATGGCAAGATCGATGCAGTCTGCACGGCGCCGCTCAACAAAGAAGCGTTGCACGCGGGCGGACACCTGTATCCCGGCCATACGGAAATCTTGGCGGAGCTCTCGCATACGAAAGAATTTGCGATGATGTTGACGGCACCGAAGCTGCGCGTCATCCACGTCACGACGCACATGGGCTTGCTCGATGCGATCGAACGGATCACGCCCGAACGCGTATACACGGTCATCCGGCTTGCACATGATACGCTCGTGCGCGCGAGGATCGAGCGTCCGCATATCGGCGTTTGCGGCATCAACCCGCATGCGGGCGAGCACGGGCTCTTCGGGCGTGGTGAGGAAGAAAAGCAGATCGCACCCGGTGTCGTTCGCGCTCAAACCGAAGGAATCGATGTCGAGGGACCGCTTCCCGCCGACACGCTGTTCTTTCGCGCGGCGCGAGGCGATTTCGATATCGTCGTCGCGATGTATCACGATCAAGGCCACGGCCCGATCAAAGTGATGGGACTCGAAGCCGGCGTCAATATCACCGTCGGTTTACCGTACATTCGCACCAGCGTCGACCATGGCACGGCGTTCGATATTGCCGGGACGGGAAAAGCCGAAGACGGCTCGATGCGCGCCGCTCTTGACGCTGCGATCGAGCTTGCGCCAAAACCCGCGCGTGCCTAGAGCCGTTACGAATTTGGATTGGTCGTGCGCCGGTCGCCAACCGTATGTAAGAACGATTCGTAGAGCGTTCTCGTGCTCGTCGGTAACGTCCGATAATAGTACGTGTCGGAGATCAACGGTTTCTCCGTTACGTCGATGACCTCGCGTCGCTGCGCTGCGAATGCCGCTAGAGCGGCCGCCACCGGCTTCTCGGTGCCATCGTTTCGAATGATACCGAAGCTCATTTCGTGCGGTGCGCGGTCGAACGGCGGCTCGCCCGCGAGGGCTTCGTCGTAGTCGGCCCAGCACCACCAATACGCGCCTAAACGACCATCGGCGTGAAGCCGCTCCAAGACATTCGTTGCGTAGGCCGCGTTCTCGCCCTCACGCAGACATGCATATGTCGCGAAGAGCGGGTCGCCCGGCGAGATCGTGCGGTTCGGTGGTTCGTCGGGAAGCGCGACGCGTTCGTAGGGCGAAAGCTTCCCGGGCGGGCACGTCGGATTACCGAATTCGCTGAAGAGAACCGGCTTATAGGAGAACGCCGCCGTGAGCCGAGCGAGAAATGGCACGACTTCGTCGTCGAGCCGATTCTTCGCAAAGCCGCTATACACGCTGTAGCCATGCATCGTTGCAAATGCGAACGGCGCGCAGAGCGGCCCGAAGCGAAGGTTACGATCGCGCGTAAGATCTTCGCCGTGCGTGCCGGCCGTAGTGGGCAGTGACGACGCCTCCTTCAAGGCGCGCGTCAGACGGCGGCTCCAGTCCGCTGCGACGTATTCGCTTGCGGGTTCGCGCAGATTGCTAAATTCGTTGCCGAGATCCCAGGCGACGATTCCCGGATGCGAGCGCAAACGCTCCCCGACGGCGCGAGCGAAAAACATTTGCGCATCGAGCAGCGGTCCCGCATACATATCGCCGATCCCGAGCGGAAATTCTGTCTCGCCCGCGATCGTACGGAAACGTCCGTGCGGCGCATGCGGATCGAGACTCCAGGCGGGGAGCCAATTCACGCCGCTCATGTGCCCGCAGAAAAGGGTGGGCATCGTCCGCAGACCGGCCTCGGATGCGAGGTCGACCACGCTTTCGAGCCGTTCCAGCATGTCGGCATCCATCGTATCGGGCCGGGGTTGGAAATCATCCCAGCGTAAAAAGAAGCGCACGGTATCGAGACCGAGTCCCGCGATGCGCGCGAAATCTTCGGCGATCTCGCCCGGGTCGAAGCGGCGCCACATCGCCATCGCACTGCGACGCGGCCAGTAGTTCACGCCTAGGGAAAATCGCATCGAGTCTATCCGTGCCCGCGCGCGTGGAAGGCGGAGCGCCGAACGTTCCAGCTGAACTTCACGACAGATTCGCTACGGCGCTTGCGATAAGGATGTTGCGGCTTGAATAAAATCAATACCGATGAGCTCGAGGAATTCGCGTGGTCCTCACCGCGCGGGCGCTTCGCGGGTTCGGGCAAGGAAATCTCCGAAGCGCTCGGTCGCGATCCGGCTTCAACCGATCTCATGCGTCGCCATCCCTTCGATGTCGAGATCGCGCGCATACCACCGGGTAAGGCGCTGTGTCCCTTCCATTCCCATAGCATGCAATGGGAGTTTTATCACGTTATCTCCGGCACGGGCCAAGTCCGGCATGACAACGGCTCGACGCCGATCGAACCGGGCGACGCATTCTTATTCAAGCCCGGTCAAGCGCATCAAATCCTCAACGACGGGATCATCGATTTGGTCCTCTACGTCGTGGCCGACAATCCGCTCGGTGAATCGTGCCATTATCCCGATAGCGGGAAGTGGATGGTTCGTTCGCCCGAGCCGAGGTTGATTCGTTCGAATTCGCTCGATTACTACGACGCTGAAGAGTGAACTGCGTCGTGTGTCAGGCCTTCGATTCGGAAGCCGCTTGCTTGCGTTGAAAATCACCGCTTCCGCCGGGATTCGGGCCGCCGCTCGTCGCGTAGTCGTGAAGTGCTTTGCTATAAATCTGATTCTGCTGAGCCTTCGTGAGCTGCGACCAGGGTCGGTCCAGACGGGGCTTGGGCGGAGCGATTTTACGTTTGGCGGCCATAGCGGTGTCGTGCGTCGGGGAGCGAGGATATCCTCGCGCCGCAAGCGCCCTGGGCCCGGCGGGTGTGATGAAAAGCAATCTATCGGCCATTGCTATCCGTCTTCAGTGATGTCATACGTTCGCCGAAGCTATCTGTGAGAGGCGTTGTTTGGGACTTCGATTCGAACTGACGAAGAGGCCCCGCGACGCCACCACACTCATCCAGGAAGCACTTAATTTGCAAAACTTTGTACAGCGACTCCTCGCCGGTACCGCCGGTGCGGCCCTCGTGGCGGTACTCGGCATGTACGGCGCGCGCGCGCTCGTTGCATCCGATCACCAAGATTCTCCCTTGACGGTCAGCCGCCCCGGCATCGATATTACCGATGTCTTCGTCTATCCCAGCCCCCACGATCCGAGTGCGGTCGTCCTCGCGATGGACGTTTCGCCGTTGATCCCGACCGGTATGGGTAATTCGCGCTCCTTCGATCCGGGCGCGATGTATCAATTCAAAATCGGTACGGGGAACAATTTCAACGAAGATCTGGTCGTGCAGTTCAAAGCCTCCGGTGTCGGACCAGCCCAAAAATTGACGATGTACGGTCCCGCGAAGCCGAACACGCAGGGCGTGCTCTCGACGTTCGTCGCGCCGACCGGTACCTTCAACTACAACGCGCCCACGGCACTCCCGAACGGCATTCACGTCTTTGCCGGGCCGCGCGAAGATCCGTTCTACTTCGATCTTACACAGTTCTTCAAAATCATTCCGGATAGGGATTTCCACAATCAGCCGAGTCCGCCGCCGCCGAGTGCGACCTGCTTCCGCAAGGACGCGCAGGATTTTCTTGCGGGCTTCAACGTCTTGCAGATCGCTGTGGAAATGCCGCGCCGCCTGCTTGCCGATCCGACCGGCGACGTCGGACGTATCAACGTTTGGACGACGACGTCGCTGCCGACGATCGATACGAGCGCTTCGGAAAACTCTCCGTTCGCGTCGTTGCAGAACGTCAAGAATAACGTCAATAAGCTGCTCGGCATCGAATCCGCCGCGAACGTAACCTACACGCAGGTCGAACGCCTCGCGCGCCCTGCCGTCAAAGAAGCGACGGAAAACTTCGCGGATCACGATAAGACCAACCGCAGCCCGATCACCAACGACACGTTGCTCGCGAGTTCGATTCATAACTTCATGATCAACGTGGCGCATCGCTCGCCGCAAATTGCGGATGCCGCGGTAAAAATTCTCATTCCCGATGCGATTGAAGCCGATCTTTCGGCGCCTGGACCCGCGCGCTATCTGGCGGTCGAAACCAACGGAAAGAGCGGTCTACCGGTCGCCGTCGTGCGTGCGGTTCCCCCGTTCGGCATTTACGGTGTGAAGCGCGCGCTCGGCGATCCGTACCGTCATTTCGGCGGACGCGATTTGCGCAGCCCCGTCATCGATCTCTCCCTCGGTTCGCTTTTCGGAAGCCTTATTCCAAAACTCGGCTTCGCTCAAGACGACGGTAAGGAAACCCCCTGCTTGAACAGCGACAACGTCACCCCCGCCGCAAAGCATTATCAGAACGACTTCCCGTACGCGGGAGCGGCCCGCTGATGCGCGGCTTTCGTATCGGCGCTTCCCTCGCCGCTCTTCCGGCACTGCTGACGTTGAGCGCGCTTGCCGCCGTCGCGCAAACGCCCCCTCTTGCGACGTCCACACCCGTTCCGATCGGGCCCTCGGGTTCGAATCTCAATAACGATCAGAACGGCCACCAGACGTTCCGGCAATCGCTCGAGACGATTGCGCTCGGCGACTATCTGATCAACCCGAAAGTCGCGAACGAATTCAGTCCCGGGAACCACGGGCGCCAATCGTTTCGCGCGCTCGGCGAACATGAGTTCACGTTGCATAACTTGCAACTTTTGATCGGCGCGGAATACCGCACGTACACCTATCCGCACAATCAATCGATTCCCGGGGTCACTGGCGCTTGCCCGGGCGATACCGGCTGCGTCACGACCATCGGACCTACCGGGCAGCAATTCGTGCCGCAAACGGCCATTACCGACGAGCAATACGATGGACGTTTGGGGATCAAGCTCCTCGACCCACGCGTTTATCTCGGCGTCAGCTACCTCGAGAAGTACAATAGCGTCGGTTATCCGCGCGTTCGTGGGCTTGGGCTCGGACTCGAGAAATTGCCCGATAAAGAAGGGCCCATCTCGCTATACTTCAGCACGTACTACTACCCCAATCTCACGGGGGCGTACCGGAATATCAGCGGCGATCCCGGGTCACTCGGCCTGACGTATCGGTTGTTTAAGTATGATGTTGGTCTCGCGCTCGCGCCCAAGAGAAGCCCGATCTTCATCAACGCAGGTCTCCTTGGTGACCGGACGACGGCGCGCAATAGCGCTCCTTCGAACGAGTCGCACCTCTCGCCCTATGTCGGCATCGGCTTCCAACTCCACTAACGCGACGTAACCGTCGAAACGGGCCGGAGATGACGAAGTCGCCGGCCTGTTTCTTGTTCGGCAGTCTAAAACTGATTCCAAAGATATTGATTGTAGACTTCGTGATGGTATTGCACTTCTTGGGACTTCACGACCGTGCCCAGGAGCCGCGGGCAGCGGTCGGCACTGGCTTGTTTGAGCTCGGCGTAGCGCTCTTTGACATCCGCGCCGAGTAACGTCGTCGTCCAGCTGGATGCGCGGAAGTTTTCGATCGCATCGTAGATATTGTCGGGCAGGTAGCGCGCGGCCTGACGCAGGTTGGTCTCCTTGCTGATCGTTCCTTCGAGTCCCGTCTTGAAGACGCCGAGCATGACCATGTACGGGTTTGCATCGGGCGCAACCGAGCGTACTTCGACCCGCGCGCTGCGCTCGTTCCCGAACGGAATGCGAATCATCGAGCCGCGGTCGATCGCCGACGCTTTTATCTGATTGGGCGCTTCGAAATGCGGATCGAGACGCCGGTACGCGTTGACGCTCGCGTTGAGCAAGAGACAGATGTCGTTTGCGTGCGTGAGGATTCGGTCGACGAATTGCCAAGCGAACGGGCTCAAACGCTCTTCACCGGCGGCATCCCAGAAGATATTCTTGCCGCCTTTGCTGATGGAGACATTTGTATGCATGCCGCTGCCGTTGACGCTGACGACGGGCTTGGGCAAAAAGCTCACCGACATGCCCATACGCGTGGCGACTTGGCGGCAGATGAGCTTGTAGATTTGGATTTGATCCGCCGCGGCGACGACTTCGCCGTAGCTGTAGTTGATCTCGAACTGCGACGGCGCGACTTCGGGATGGTCTTTCTCGTTCTGGAAGCCCATGGCGCGCTGCACTTCCGCCACCGAATCGATGAAGCTGCGTAGCGGGTCGCCGGGAAGCGAATGATAGTAGCCCCCCGTGTTGACGTGTTCAAACTTGCCGGTCTCGTGGTAACGTCGTTCGGCATCGAGGCCGGCGAAGACGAAGCCTTCGATCTCGTTGGCGGCGTTGAGCGTATAGCCTTCGCGCTCATGGAAATCGTTCGAAAGCTGCTTGAGATTGCCCCGGATATCGGCGCCGTACGGCGTTCCGTCGCGCGCTAGGACATCCCCGAAGACAAGTACCTTACCCGAGCCGAACACGTCGCCCGGAGCCCAGTAAAAGGCGCTCCAGTCCAGCGCAAGGCGAAGGTCGCTTTCATTTTGCTGACTGAAGCCGCGGATCGACGAGCCGTCGAAGGTTAGGTTATCAAAGGACTTCAGCAGAAATTTCTTATCGTAGTCCAGCATGTGCAGGCGGCCTTCGAGGTCGCTGAAGAGGACCGTAACGGCCTTGACGCGAGTCTCGTCGCTGAGGTATTTGAGCCGTTGCTCCTGAATTTGATGAGACGGCACACGATTGCTGCGCTGTTCCTTGGCCGCGAGGTTGAGGTCCTCGAGCTCGCCGTACGGGAGCATGAGGAAATCGCGCAGTTCGATGGGCATTCGTTGTGTTGCACTCCTTGACGCGCCGCAGACCTCGCGGCCCGTCACTCGTGCGTGGGGCGGGGCGCAATTCTTTCGGCCATTTGTGACAAGGAATGATGCTGGGGCTAGCGCCCGGCGGGCGGGCTAGGGAAGGGCGTTGGTAGCGTTGCTCAGCGAGTTATTGCTTTTGCCGCCGAGCAGGCTGAGCCCAGCGATCGCAACGATTGCAACGAGCGCTATGATCAGGGCATATTCCACCAAACCTTGACCGGAATCGTCGAGCAATAGACCTGTAACGTCCCTCATGCTCGATTCTTCGGCCTCGCGCGGAAACAACTGCAGATGTCGGGGCGCGACAGGTTGATGGTGGCTCCTGTCACGCCTGTTCACGACGCTACCGAGCATGGAACCAATAGGAGGCTTCGTGACCCCTGCTAGACGCGCGAGGCGCTTTGCGATAGACTTAGCGTTCGTGACCCCGGAGGCGTAACGTCTCCCAAATCCGGGCTTCGTCTCGGTCGTGGCGTTTTTCGTCACGTTATGTAGGGCTGCCGCGCGGGCGACCGGTACAGCCGTCTCCACCTACATCGAGGATGATCCATGGCTTCCACCAGCACATCGAAGAAACGAAACGCGGCCAAAAAAGAACGCCGGCCGAAGCGGAAGATCTGCAATTTTTGCGCCGATAAGCAGCCCGACATCAACTATAAAGACGTCACCCGACTGCGCAAATACATCTCGGAGCGGGGCAAAATACTTCCTCGCCGGATCAGCGGCAATTGTGCGAAGCATCAGCGTTTGCTGACGGTCGCCGTCAAGCGCGCCCGCGTCATCGCTTTCCTGCCCTTCGTCACCGAGTAACGCATGAAGATTATTTTGATGAGCGACGTGAAGTCGCTCGGCACCACCGGCACCGTCCTTGAAGTCGCCGACGGCTACGCACGCAATTTCTTGCTCCCGCGCGGCTTAGCGGCCGAAGCGTCGAAAGGTTCGCTTGCACTTCTCGAGCAGCAGCGCAAAGCAACTGCTCGGCGCGATGCCGAGGCGGTCGCAAACGCTGAAGCGCTCGGAAAGCAGCTCGAAGGCCTACAGCTCAGCGTTCCGGCAAAGGCGGGCGGTAACGGGAGGTTATTCGGGGCCGTGACCAACGCGAACGTCGCGGATGCGATTCATACGGCACTCGGAGTCGAGATCGATCGCCACAAGATCGAAGTGCCGGAAAACATCAAGTCGCTCGGGAGTTATCCCGTCGAAATTCGCCTCGGCAAGAGTATCGTCGCAAAGGCCACGGTCAAAGTCGTCGCTTCGACGAATTAGACTCGCATGGCGCAAGGGGCGGATCCCGCGTTCGTAGCCCGCATTCGTCGAAAGTATGGCGGCGATGACGGCGTACGCCGCTACGTCGCTGCCCTGTACGAAATTCTATCGAATACCATCGGGGCCGATAAGATGGTGTTGCGTGCCGGTAAGCTCAATGCGCTGAAATTCATGCGTTCGAACGCATTGCCGGAGCGTATCCTCGCCCTGCAGCGACTCGTCTTCGAAGACCCGACGCTTGATCGGCTCCCGCAACCTGGGAAATTCCGCGACGCTATCGCGGAGATCGAAGACGGTCTCGCGGATTTGGTCGCGCAGCGTTCGGTCGAAGATAAGATCGAGATGAAGGTCAACCTCAAGATGGCGGAACGCCATCTCGAGTATCTCAAAGATCTCAAGCTCGAGGCGATTCGCGAAGACGGCGGCCCCGAGACGGCCGCCACACAGAAGAAATTCGACGAGCTCGTTGCGCTGGATAATCGAAAGCTTTCGGAGTCCGCGCTGCACGTATTGCGCCCGAGCGCGCTGGCCGATGTCGTTGGGCAGAAATCGGCAATTGCGTCGCTTCTTGCGAAAATCTCGTCGCCCTTTCCCCAGCACGTTATTCTCTATGGGCCGCCCGGCGTCGGGAAGACGACCGTCGCGCGGCTGGCGCTCGAAGTCGCGAAGTCGCGCGCGTATGCGCCGTTCGCCCTCGACGCGCCGTTCGTCGAAGCCAGTGGTGCGACGTTGCGATGGGATCCGCGCGAGACGACCAATCCGTTGTTGGGGAGCGTTCACGATCCGATCTATCAAGGCTCACGCCGGGAATTCGCCGAGAGCGGCATCCCTGAGCCCAAGCTCGGCCTCGTGACCAAGGCGCACGGTGGCGTCCTCTTCATCGATGAGATCGGCGAGATGGATGCGATTCTCCAAACGAAATTGCTCAAGGTGCTCGAGGATAAGCGCTTTACGTTCGAGTCGTCGTATTACGACGCGACCGATCCGAGCGTGCCGGCGTACGTCAAGAAATTATTTGCCGACGGCGCGCCCGCGGATTTCGTGATGATCGGCGCGACGACGCGCGACCCAAGTGAGATCGATCCCGCGATCCGCTCGCGTTGTGCGGAGGTCTATTTCGAACCGCTGACCGAGTCGCAGATTCGTGAGATCGTGATCGGTGCCGCGAAGCGACTAGGCGTCAAACTTGCGGCGGCCCTTCCGGGCCTCATAGCGTCCTACACCGTCGAGGGTCGTAAGGCCGTGCAGATCGTCGCGGACGCACACGGCCACGCCCTCTTTCGCGACGCGCAGACCGTGTCGCCCGCCGTGCGGCGATCGCGCACGACGACGCGGCGCAAAGCGAGCGTTACGACGATCGTCGAAGCCGACGTGACCACCGTCGTGCAAACAGGCCGTCTCGTGCAGCACACGCCGGTTCGCGCGCGTCGCGGCCGCGAGACCGGGAAGACCCTCGGGCTCGGTGTCTTACACCACGTGGGAAGTTTAATCGAGATCGAGGCCGTCGGGTTCGTAGCTTCCGAGCTCCACAAAGGGACCGTACGTTTCAACGATACGGCGGGCTCGATGGCGAAGGATAGCGTGTTCAACGCGACCGCCGTCGTACGTCGCGTCGCCGGCATCGATCCGCTCGACTACGACCTACACGTCAACGTCGTCGGCGGCGGAAACATCGACGGGCCCTCGGCGGGTCTGCCGATTTTTCTGGCGCTCTACAGCGCGATTCTAAAGATCCCGTTGCCGCGCGACGTCGCGATGACGGGTGAAGTATCGATATCGGGCCTCGTCCGCCCGGTCGGCGGTATCGTCGAAAAATTACACGCCGCGCGCCAGGCCGGCATGCGCCGCGTTCTTGTTCCGCGCGAGAACGCACGCGATGTCGACCATTCGATCGGCGGCATCGATGTCGTCCTGGTACGAAACGTCCGCGACGCATTCGACGCGCTCGATATGGCCCGGCCGCGCAAGCTGGAAAAACGATGACGGTCGCCGCGGCGGGGCTCGGAGGCGTCGATCGTATCCCGCCAAACAATCTCGAAGCCGAGATGGCCGTCATCGGGTCGATCCTCGTGGATCGCGAAATGATGTCGGCGGTGAGTGAAATTCTCTCGCCGGCGGACTTCTACGCCCACGTGCACGAGACGATCTTTCTCGCACTTGTACAACTCTACGAGCGCGGCGAACCGCTCGATAAGATTACGCTCGGTGAAGAGCTGCGGCGCCGCACTCTGCTCGATCGCGTTGGCGGATTGCCGTATTTGACGTCGCTCATGGATACCGTGCCGACGGCGGCGTCGGCCGAATATTACGCCCACATCGTGCGTGAGAAATCATCGCTGCGCGGCTTGATTCATGCCGGCAGCGAGATCACCAAGATCGGCTTCGAAAATGAAGAGGACGTTGAAGGCGCGCTCGATCGCAGCGAGCAGATCGTCTACGACGTCGGCCGGCGCCAAAGCCGCTCCGAATTCGCTCCGATTCATAAGCTGCTCAAGGGTGCCTTCGAGCAGATCGATCGTGCGTATCATACGCGCGGCGACCGGACGGGACTCACGTCGGGCTTTCGCGATATCGACGAATACACAGCCGGATTTCAGCCCGGCAACTTCGTCATTCTCGCCGCGCGGCCGGCGATGGGCAAGACCTCGCTGGCGCTCACGATGGCTGCCGCGGTCGCCAAAGAAGAGCAGAAGCCGGTCGCCTTTTTCTCACTTGAGATGACCAATGAAGAACTGGTCACGCGGTTGCTGTGTGCCGAGGCACGCATCAACTCTCAAAATCTCAAGCGCGGAAACATTCGCGACCCCGAGTGGGAGAAAATCTCGAGCGGGATGAGCGTGCTCTCTCAGCTGCCGATCTACATCGACGACTCCGGCACGTTGACCGTCACGGAGATTCGCAGCCGCTGCCGGCGCTTACAGTCGGGTGACGGTCTCTCGGCCGTGTTCATCGATTATTTGCAGCTCGTGCGCCCATCGACGTCGTCTCGGCCGCAGAATCGCAACGACGAACTCTCCGAGATCTGCCGAACGCTCAAAGCGACGGCGAAGGATCTTCAGATTCCGATCTTCGCCCTCGCGCAGCTCAATCGCGGCGTCGAGTCGCGCAACGATAAACGCCCCATGCTCTCAGATTTACGCGATTCGGGCGCTATCGAACAAGAAGCGGATCTGGTTTCGTTTCTCTACCGCGACGCGTACTACAATCCCGAGAGCGCGCCCGAACCCGATCTCACGGAGTTCATCATCGCCAAGAGCCGCAGCGGGCCGACGGGGACCGTGAAGTTACGTTTTCTCAAGGAGCACACGCTCTTCGTGCCCTACGCGGACGGCGCGCATTATGCCGGTCCGTAGCGGCGAAGCGTGAGCTAGACGGCCTTTGCTTCGGCGAGTTCGTGCATGTCGGGGTCGCCGAGCCCGTGCTCGAGGTATGCACGCGAAAGCGCCACATATTCGGGACCGGCGTGATCGACCCACGCGAAGCCGGCGCCTTCGAGTTTTTTCTTGACGACGGCCGGTGCTCCCGCCACGAGCACTTCGTCGGGTATCGTTGCGCCTGCCGCAACGACGCTGCCGGCTGCGACGAGGCTCCGCCTCCCCACCGTTGCGTCGTTGAGCACGACGGCATTGCTGCCGACGAGCGCTCCGTCACCGATGCTGCAGTCTTCCAACGTGGCGCCGTGGCCGATGGTCACGTCCTCGCCGATCGTCGTGCGGTTATGTTCCGAAACGTGGATGACGGAATTGTCTTGAACGTTCGAACGTGCCCCAATTCGAATCGGACCGTTATCGCCGCGGACGACGACCCCGAACCAGATGCTCGCCGATTCACCAACCTCGACATCGCCAATCAAGACCGCGGTTGGCGCTACGAAGGCCCTCGGATGGACAGCGGGCATCTTGCCGCGGTATTCGATGAACATGGGCGCTCCTTGAAGAACCAGCGGGTCGTGGCACTTCTCAACGCACCGGAGCTTCCCTCGTGAGCGACCATCGTCATAAGACGCCTTTGCGCGGAGCGAAAGCCATCCCGCATCCCCGCGACGGTGAAGCACATTACACCGCGCTGAATTATCGCTACGCCGGGCAGACCGGCCACATTCATGAAGTGGTCGAGATCGGCGGCCGGCAACTCGCGAAAGTCGGCTTCGACGACCGCAGGATCGTGTACTACTTACTCGACGACCTCGAACTCGATGTCGCCGCGCCGCGCGGGACGTTTCACGACACCGAACCGAAGTAGCGCCTAATACGGTATGCGCTGACGCAACGAGAATGTGAAGGTGAACGGCGTCAGGCCGAAACGCTCGGAACCTTGCGTGATTGGGTTGCCAGCATCGCCGCCGAATCGATTTTGGGGCTGAAAAATGCCGTAACCGATCCGGCCGTAGGTGTCGGCGTGTGTGCTGAAGAGATTCTGAATTCCGAGATTGAAGCTCGTGAATTTCGACACGATTTGCCCAAACGAGGCGTTGAATTGCGTGAGGCCGGGAAGATTTTGCGGGTTGTTGACGCTTGTGTAGATGCCGTCGACATGTGCTTCGAATCCGCTGTCGGTGCGATAGTTTAGGCCGACTGTCGCCTTATGCATCGGGATATTGACCAGTTGTCCGCCGTCCACGAGCGTCAAGTTATTGACGAGCGCCGTCTTCGGGATATCGTAGACGGCGACTTGTTGAACGTCGTACGCGCCATCGATGAAGAAGTTCGGATTGACGCGTAAGCGACCCGTCACTTCGAGACCGCGCGAGCGCGCGCGCGCAGCGTTGAGGGAGGTGTTGACTAGAAGCGCCCTTCCGAAGTAGTTTGGATCGCTCGGATTGTTGCTGATCGTACCGGCGCCGCACGCGTTATTAACGACATTGACGTATTGCGTTGGATCGAACTGGCCAAGAAAAGGGCTCGACGGCACTGCGAAAGCGAGAATCCGGTCGGTTTCATTCGTATCGTACAGCGTCGCATTGATTGCCGTGTCGGCAGAAAACCGATGGCCGTACGCGATTTCGATGTCAGTCGCCTTCTCCGGCGTCAGGCTCGGATTGGCAACACTGCCGACCGTGAATTGCTTGACGCCATTGACGCCCGATTGTCCGCAATTGGGTGTCAAAGCGCCCGGCGCCGTCAGCGCGATCGCGCCGAAGGCTGGCGCCGGTTCGCCGTCGGATTTGCCGCCCGTTAGGCGCACGACGTCGTTGCTCGTCGGACGAAAGACCAAGGAAAGCCGCGGGTCAAACGAGTTGGCGCCCTTGAGCGACGAATTGCGATACCAAGCGTTTAGGAACACTTGGAGCTGTGGGGTCGCGGAGAATACATCGCGCACGAAGTAGTTGTTGTTGTTGCGGGTTTGATCCGGCGGCGAGATGAACGTCGTTCCGTCTTGCGACGACTGGCCGCCGCGAACGCGATATTGTTGCGTATAGAAGCCGAAGCCGAGGTCGTTGGTATTCGTGACGATGTCGTCGCTTACGAGAAAGCCGTTGGTCCGTGAGTAGCGCGACTGCAAAAACAGATTGCCTTGAATTTGGGAAGGCTGACGCGTGTAGTCGAGCGCGTACGAATCGATGAAATCATCGACGATGAACTGATTGTTCTTGAGATTCGTCGAGAGGCGTGCGTGGTAATCTTGGTTGCGAATCGTTTGATACGCGCCCGGACCGCCACCAGCGGGACCGGATGCGAGACGCGCCCACGCTGATGGAGTAAGGCAAGCATTTGGGTTGGCGTCGGTTTGCGCGGCAACGAGATCAGCCGGGCATGTGCCGCCCAGCTTCCCCTGCGCGGTTGCGAGGGCATTTTCGTAGGTCACAAAATCGTTGTCGCCGTTGCCCGTCTTATCGTCCGCCGAAGTGGCCGAATAGCCGGTAAACGTCAACGACGTAGCGGGAGAAAAACTGTACTGGAATTTTCCCAGATCGTTGCGTAATGCATAGTTGCCCGTCACGGCGTACGCGAATCCCGCATACGTCGCTGAAGTAAAATCGCCATTGGACCGCGTGCCGGTTTGCGCGATTGGCGATCCCTGGAAGTAGCCGTAGCTGCCCTGAACGCCGTGAAGGAGGACGTAGCCGAGTTTATCGATGGTGCCGGTCGTTGAAAACGATGATGAAAGTTTCCCGAGATCGCCGACTCCCTGTTCGTATCGGACTTCGCGCGAGCGCGTCGGATTGAGCGTTTGCAGGTCGATCGTGCCGCCGACCGAGTCGGTGCCGTATAAGCCGGTTGCGCCGGAACCGAAGGTGACTTGCACGTTGCGTAACGCGAACAGCGGCGAATCCTGGAAGTTGAAACCGTCGTAACGGCCCGATTGATTCGCCGTGACGCCGATCGGGCCGAGCGGATGGCCGTCAAGGAGCGTCTGCGATTCGCTCTGCTTAAGCCCGCGAATATCGACCTGGATATCGTCGCCGAGGGCGGCGCTCGTATTGTGCAAGTTCACGCCCGGTAAGGTTCCCAGCGCTTCGCCGACGCGCTGGTAGCCCTCGCGTTGCAGCAGTTCCGGCGCAACTTCGCGGATGATCGTCGTGGTGGTTTGCAGTGCACCGCGCGTGGTCGTCGCGCTCACCCGTCCGATTTCACGGAGGTTCGCGCCGCTCCCGATGGAGGCGCGCGCAACGGCGAGACGCACGGAAACGGTCTGCCCGGCGACGACGACGACGGTATCGGAACGCGAGGCCGCAAATCCGTTCGCCGTAATGACCACCGTGTACAGACCCGCTGACTGGTTCACAAATGTGAACGAACCGGAGCGATCGGTCCTCGTCGTTGCGACTCGGGTCTGGTCGCGGTCGAGTTCGACTGCGGCGTTGCTGACGGCGAGGCCGCCGTTCTGGTCGACGACCGATCCGACGATCGTCGCGGGCGCTGCTGGGAGCGTTTGTGCCGAGACCGACGCGATGTTGGCGAGCATCGTGAACGAGCAAAGAAGCGCTGCAGCACGCGATGCTGAAAAGAGACGCATACGGAGTTCCTCTATTTGCTGGAGAGCGTGTACGTGAACGTCACGGTGCGGTTCGGCAGGCCGAAGCGTTCGCTCGAGCGCGGCGTGCCGTTCGCGAAACTGTTGGTGGCTTGCGGAACGCCCAGGTTTACGAAGCCTTCGTAATAGGCATTGCTATTGAAGAGATTATTGACCGCGATCGCAAGCCGCCCGGGGCCGGCGGGCGCGGCGACGAGAGCGTCGGCGTAACCGTACGGCGGCAGATTCTTCGTATTGTTATCCGAGACGTGATGGTATGCGATATGGAAGTTCGCATTTCGGATAAACTCGTAATTCAGCCCGAGATTATACTGGTGGAGTGGAACGGAGGGAAGCTGCGATCCGAGTATCTGGGTTGAATTGAACGCGAGCAGCGATGTCGGCGCGCTGACGAGTTTTACCGAATCGATGCCGTAATCGTAGTCTAGCGAGAGGTGCTGGACGAGTCGCTGACGTCCCGTCAGTTCAAGTCCCTGTGCGCGGATGTGGCCGAGATTGACCGGCGATCTAATCCCCAGACCCGTGTTCACGTCGAAGTTTTGGCCGCAGATGACGCGGACCAAGCTTTCCACTTGTGTGAGGTACGCGGGATTGATGAAACCGGTGCCGGTGATCGACAGCGGTGTTCTCGAACTGTAGATTTTGTCGAAGATGTTGGTGTTGTAGAACGTTGCCTGAATCGTCGAATCGCCGCCGAAGCGGTGCCCATAACTCGCCTCGGTATCGATGCCGCGTTCGGGCCGCAGAAACGATCCGCCGCCGCCGTTTCCGACGGAGATCGGGCTTGACGCAGCCGACCCGCAGGATCCGCCGGGGCCACTGGTGACACTGCCCGCGAGTGCGCCGGTCGAACCCTGCTGGAACGGAGAGTTGATCGCGGCGATGTACGGCTGCGTGGTCGATTCTCCGGCACTCAGCCGGAAGACGTCATTCTTCAACGTGATGACGGCAGCCGCGCGCGGATCGACGAATGAAGTGTTCGTCTCGCCAGCATTTTTAAGCCACACGTTGCCGTACAGCGTTACGGGCAGCGTGGGAAATCTGTACGATTGACGTAGAAACGCCGAGAAGTCACTCTTCGTCGCAGCTGTGATCGCGATCGGCCCGGGGCTCGAGTACGTCGAATAGGCGGCGTTATTGTAAAAGAAGCCGAGCCCCGTCGAACTGAAGTCGGACGTGAACGTTGTTCCGAGCGTCAGTCCCGAATTGACAACGCCTTCATAATACGAGTTCGGGTTGTCACCCGGTACGACGTTATACGGGAGCTGGTTATCGCGGTCGTAATGGTGCGTGTAGTTATCGACGTACGCGTCGACATAAGACTCTTGTTTTCCGTTGGTTTGGGTGATGCGCGCATGGTAATCCTGAAGGTTGTACGTTTGAAACGCGGGGCCGGCACCATTTAGACCGGAACTGTTCGCGGCATATTGCTGCGGTGTAACGCACGCCGTGTGCGCATTGGAGCCCGGATACAGCGTACCGATGGTGTTATTCGTGTACGTGCCGGAGGGAATGCCGTTACCGTTGCTAAGCGGCAACGTGCCGTTCGGACAAGCGATGTCGCTGCCGCCCGACGCCCCGTATGCGGCACTGCCTTTCACCGGCGTGTACGTCACCGGCGCCGCATCGGTGCTTATGCCGGCTAAAGCCGACTGGAGCGCGACGGAATACGGTAGGAAGTCAAGGTCGCCGTTGCCCGTCTTATCGTCATAAAAGGATTCCGTCAACGCCGAGATCAGCGCGGTCGTATTCTTCGCGATCGGGAACGTTAACTTGCCGAGTAACGTGTGCGTCGCGGTTGCGGTGTCGACTTGATAAAAACCGTTCTGACGAAATCGATCGGTGGCGCCGGGATCCTGCGCCGCCGAATAAGCGAAAATATCGTTCCGGTGTTTGACGGGACCATCGGTGCCTTGACCGCTGGCCGCGAACGCATAGCCAATTTTATCGACCGTACCGGTAGCGGTAAAAATGCTCGTCGCTTGCCCGAACGTCCCGAACTGCTGCGACAGCAAGACGTGACTCTTCGCGGTCGGGTTGAGCGTCTGAAAGTCGAAGACGCCGCCGATAGCGTTGATTGGGTAGAGTTGATCGGCGCCCGAACCATAGACGGCCAGGACGTTACCGAACAGTGGCGCGGGCGAAATATCGGCATTATACGGGTTCTGTAGGCCGTAGCCGACGGGATGGCCGTCGAACAGCGTCAGCGTCTCGAGATTGCCGATCCCACGGAAATTGAGGTTGATATCGTCGGCTGGCGCCGCCGTGTCGCTGCCGCCGTTGATGACGCCGGGAAGTTGGCGTAAGGCGTCGCCGAGACGGTACAACCCCTGTTCGGTGACGGCCTCCGGGCTGATTTGCTGATACAACACCGATGCTTTTTGAAGCGATGAGCTCGCGCGCACCGAAGTCGACCCGATCGTTTTGAGGTTCGATGAACCGGAGACGCGTTGCAGATTGAGCGTTACACTCTGCGATGCACCGGTGAAAATCGTAACCTGATCGGACTGCGCCGGCTGGTACCCGTTTGCACTGGCCGTCAGCGTGTACAGCCCTGGTTCAAGCGGCGCAAAGGTAAAGCGTCCGTCGCGGTTGGTCGTCGCATTCGCGGACTTCGGCCCACTCGCAACGACGGTAGCGCTTGCGACGGGAAGTCCGGTCGATGAATCGATGACCGCACCGAACAACGGGATCGCCGGTGATTGGGCGCGAGCCGGCATGGTCATTGCAAGCACGATTGCGAAGATCGCGAGCGCGCGCGACGTTGCGCCAAGGCGTAAATGTATCATCGTTCCTCAGGAAAGGCGAAAAAGGCGAATCGGAAAGAGGCCCCGATAATAGCGGCTCCCGCGTTCTGGGCCTCATGAACGATAGGCCAGGTGCGCTAACGCAAGGTTATCAAAGACTTAACTCTTCCTGACGACATCTTAATGTGGTTGCTGCCGCGCAGCGTAGGAGAACCAGGGGTTGCCAGGCGTATCTGCCGCTCATGCCACTGATTCCAATCTCGCAGCCACAGCCCGTTCCGATTCGAAGCGGGTTCGATTACGTGACCGTCGATGCGCAGCGTCGGCGCGTCTATGCCGCACATACCGCGAGCCAAGCGCTCACGATCGTCGACGCTGATACCGGTAAGGTCACCGGGCAGGTGCGCGTCGGCCCCCTGCACGGCATCGCCGTCGATCCCGAAAACGGTCACGTTTTCACCGGCAACGGGACGGATAATTCCGTTTCCGAAGTCGACCCCGTGACGAAAACCGTGTTACGCTCCGCCGATGTCGCCGGCGCCGTCGATGCAATTGCATACGATCCGAGCAACGGTCACATCTACGCCGATGAAGACGACGGTACGCACATCTTCGTCGTCGATGCGAAGACGATGAAGAACGTCGGCACGGTCGATCTGCCGGGCCACAAGCCCGAGTATCTCGCGGTCGATCCCAAGACGCACGACGTTTACCAGAATATTGCGAACCTCAGCGAATACGTGATCGTTGATGGCGCCTCACTCAAAGTCAAGAAGACGATTGCAACGCCCGACGTGACCGGCAATCATCCGCTGCAATTCGATGCCGCCCACGGTCATGTGCTCATCGGCGGAACAAACGCGACGATCGTCGCCTACGACGCCACGGGAAAGCTGATCGGGAAGACGACCGTCCAAAAAACCGTCGATCAATGCAGTCTCGATCAGCACTCGCATCTGCTGGCGTGTGCCGGAAGCGGCATGCTCACGCTCCTGCGCGATAACCCGAGCGGCGCGCCGACGATCGTTTCCCAGCTACCCGCGGAGCGTGGCGCGCATACGGTCGGCATCGACGAAAAGACGGGCAATGTGTGGCTTGTCTGGGCGCAGGCGTCCGGCGATTTCGTCCAGGCGTTCTCGACGAAATCTTAGCTGCGCAGGAGCACGTACGAAGCGTGCCCGCGCGCGCGTAGTAGCCGGCGTGGCGGCGCCGTGGGCGACGTGCCGGCGAGCGCCTCACGAGCGTCGCGCGCGATGCGCGGCGCGAGGACCGGCGCGCCGCCGTCGCGTGCAGCGAACGTTGCTGCATCGACGGCGATCGTATCGACGTCGGCACACCAAGTCCCGAGCCGTGCGGCGGGCATATAGATCGTCACCGCTGCCGCGTCGCGCGTCGCGCGCGCGCGCCGCGGGCAAAGATGCGCTGCCTGCAGTCTTCTGCGTAGCGCGTCGCGCGCGATCTCCGGCGCTACGAAAACGGCGCGGTCGAAGCAGCGCGGGCAATCGCGTCCGCGCACGATACCGATACCGGACGTTGCGAATCGTGCACCGACGCCAATCCCAACGAACGAGATCGGCGTGCGCGGAAAATGCCGTTCGAGATCGCTCAGGAAGCTGTTGAAATGCGCGGCGGACCAGCTTGCGTTGCGGGTCTCGAGGCCGTACGCGGGCCTCGCCGTCACGGTCGCGGGCCACGAATAGAGGACGACGGCGCCAGGAAAATGCGTCGCGCGTTTGAGCGCTAGCGCGGCGCTCGCGGCATGCACGAACGACGTATAGTAGCCGTGCACGTAGACCAGTACGCGGCGGCCGTGACCGCGCGCGAAGCGGTGTTGAATCGCTCGATAGAACGCAAGCGGCGATGTACAGCCACGCGTCGCAGCGAGCCGTGGCGCGGTCAAGGTGCCCGTCGTCAGGGCGTCGTCACCGTCTCCGCGGGCGCGTTCGCCGCCGAAGATGCGGCCGTCGGCGACCGGGTCGCGGTCGGTAACAAAGACGATCCCCCGGCCGTATGCGAAGCGGGCAAAACAATCGGCTCGCGCCTCGCGCGCTGTGCCGAGCGCGACGGCGAGCGCAAAGACCAGCGCGACACCGCTACGCAATCCCGGCATGGCAGGGGGATTCGAATGGGCCGCCGCGGCGGCCTTTTGGAGCTGCCTGACGAATCGGCACGCAATGATCGACGTGACGCGCTATCGCAAGCGGTTCGAAGCGGAGCTCGCGAACGTCGTCTTGCCCGAACTCGCCTTGATCGAACGTGCGATGCCGACGCCGCCGCCGCTCCGCGACATTGTTCGCGCCGTCGACGATGCGCTCGCGGAGATCGCCCTGCCGTGCGGACGCGTGGCAATTGCCGTTGGCAGCCGCGGTATTGCGCACCTCGGCGATATCGTCGCCGCCGTCGTCGCAGCATTACGTCGCAACGGTGCGGAGCCGTTCGTCGTTCCGGCGATGGGCTCGCACGGCGCATCGACGGCTCAGGGACAAGCCGATGTTCTCGCCCATCTCGGCGTGAGCGAAGCAAGCGTCGGCGCCCCGATTCGCGCGACGATGGAGACGCTCGAAATCGGACGGACGCCAAGCGGTCTCTCGGTCTACATGGACGCACTTGCGCATGCGGCCGATGCCGTCGTTGCGATCAATCGCATCAAGCCGCACACGTCGTTCCGCGGACCGATCGAAAGTGGTCCCGCGAAGATGCTTGCGATCGGGCTCGGGAAACAAGACGGCGCGCGCTCGGTGCATTCGCTCGGTTGGGGCGGCATGCGCGAAAGCGTTCCGGCTGCAGCGCGCGTTGCAATCGCGACCGGCAAGGTCGCATTCGCGCTCGCTATTCTGGAAAACGCAAACGAAGAACCGTGCCGCCTCGAAGCGATGGCAGCCAACATCATTCTCGAGCGCGAGCCGGCGCTGCTGGTCGAAGCGCTCGCGAATCTGGCCCGTCTCCCGCTCGATCGCATCGACGTGCTGGTCGTCGATCGCATCGGTAAAGCGATTAGCGGCGGCGGCGGAGATCCGAACGTCACGGGCCGTTTCCCGAGTGAATATATCTCGGGCGGACCGAAGGTAACGCGCTTGGTCTATTGCGCCATGGCTGCGAACGGCGACGGAAACGCGAACGGTGTTGGCCTCGCGGATGTCGTTACGAGCGAGCTTGCGGCCCACGTCGATCCGTTACCCACGTATTTGAACGCATTGACGACTACGGCCGCCGGCAACGTACGGCTGCCGATGGTAATGCCGACGAAGGAACTTGCGGTCGCCGCCGCTTTACGCATGTGTCCTGGTCTCGATCCGGCACGGGCCGTGCTCGTGCGCGTGCTCGATACGTTGCATCTGCGTCGCCTCTGGCTCTCGCGAGCTGCGCTCGCAAGCGTGGAAGAATCATATGAGATGCTCGTCGATTTCGGTCCGGCCCAGCTCGACGCGCCCTTCGTTCGTTTGTAAGCTCGTCGTGCCGGGTAGCGACCAGAGATCATGGATCGCGCGAACGATAGCGAGGCGACGCTGCGCCTGCAGGCCGAAAAGCTCGTAACGCGCACGTCGAGCGTGCCCGATCGAGACGTATCCGTGGCGCGCGATGTGGTCGAGACGAATGTTCGTTTGGATGTGACGTTGCTTGCCGAAGGCGTGCGGATCGCCGAAGGCCCCGTTACACAACGGTATGCCGACGTGCCGGTGATCGGCGAACCGCAGCGGCTTGTCGTCCGACTTTCGCGTGAACTCGCACACCTCGCCATTCGCGTCTTCGAGTACGAGCGGGTCGCCGTCGGCACGCGCAAAGCGACGGACACCGCGCATATTTCCGCATCGCTGAGGCATGAAGAGCTCGCCGTCGACCGTAGCGAAGGTGAGCTTCCTTGAACACGCGTGTCGATGCGCTCGCCGCGCTGTTCGCCGATGACGACAGCTCGAGTCAAGCCATCACGGAGCTTGCGCGTTTAGGCGTCTTACGGAGTGCGGTCGCGATCGGGGTGCGCTCCGCACGAAGGCTCGACACGCTTACCGAGCGCAACGGCACGTCTCGCATTGAATCGGCCGTCCGACACACCGGCGTATTTGCCGAACTGGCTCGCGTGACGGGCGCTCGCGATGCCGCGCCCGCCGACGCCTTTTCCAACGACCTGATCGCGCGAGGCATCGACGACGAACGTGCCCGCTATTTTGCCGAGGCGCTGGACGAGCAACGCGTTCTTGTGCTTCTCGACGCCGAAGCCGTGGACGCTGCGCGAACGTCGGCCCTAGTCGCGTTCGGGGCCGATTTCGGGCTGGAGAACCGCGCCGGAATCTCCGAAACCTTGCCGCTTCGGCGAGAAGTGCTCGACGTGTCCAAACGGGTCGTCGTGACCGCGGAGGTGACCGTGCGCACGGAGATCGTATCCGAGCGGCGCGTTGTCGAACTCGATCTCGAACGCGAAGAATTCGTCATCGAGCAGCGCGATGTGTTAAACCCCCACGCGCCGGTCACCGTTACGCGCATTCCCTTGCGGCACGAGGAAGCAAGCATTACGAAGAGCACGATCGTCACGGGCGAGGTCAGCGTTCGCACCGAGACTGCGGTGGATCACTCCCGCATCGAAGAGGTTATCAAGCATGAAGTGCTCCGCGTGGACGATCCACGCGAGGGCCCTTCGTAAAGTTTAACCACCGCCGTGTGAGTGAATCGTCCTTACGGGGTAAGCGCCGAGAGCACGCATGACGGCCCTGGCTGTCGTCCCGTGACATGCGGAGAGTCTGTTCGAAGGATGGCGCGATGAATGCTACGACCATCACCGATTGGTCTGCGGGGTTCCTGACCGGGCTCACGGCCGGTCTTAGTCGTTTTTTCGGCGCGATTCCGAATATCATCGGTGCGGTGCTGGTTCTCATTATCGGATGGGTGGTGGCCGGCATTCTGGCAGCGATCGTGGTGCGGCTCGCCTGGGCGATTCATGTGGATACCGTGGCCGACCGGGTTGGCGCGAATTCGTTCCTTTCACGAAGCGGGACGAAACTCAAGACGAGCGATGTGTTCGGCGAAGTCGTCAAGTGGGTAATCCGGCTCGTCTTCGTCGAGATGGCAGCGGAGCAACTCGGAATGCCGCAAGTCTCGCAGATTATCAATGCGATCCTGGCCTTCATCCCCAATATCATCGTGGCAGCGATTATTCTGGGTATCGGCGCCTTCTTCGGACAGCTGCTCGGGGGCCTCGTGCGAGGCAGCGCGAGCGAGGCCGGGCTCGGCAATGCAAACCTGCTCGGACGCTTGACGTCGGGTGCGGTCCTCGCCTTCGCCATCATCGCGGCGCTCAACGAACTCAATATCGCGCCTGTGGTCGTGAACACACTCTACATCGGTCTCGTCGCCGCGGTCTCACTCGCGCTCGGTCTCGCTTTTGGGCTCGGCGGTCGTGACACGGCCGCGCGTTATACTGAACGCTGGATGGGTAATGCCGACGCTGCCGTTAACAAACTTCAGAAATCGGCAGCGCCCGACCCCGCGCTGAGCGTTCGTTCGACACTCTAAGCTTTCAGTAAGGAACCATACTATGTACGATAATGCCGATACGGCCCCGCAGGATTCCGCTCTCGTCGCGACGTTTCCCGACCGCGAAAGCGCCCATCAAGCCGTTCATCGCCTGCACGACGAAGGCTTCCACAATACCTGGATCGGGCTAACGCGCTCGATGACGGACAGCACGTCCAGCATGGGCTCGACGGCTCAGACGCGCGTCGAAGACGACAACGCGCTCGCGCGTTTCTTTGGTGGCGATGAGTCGCTACACGATGCCTTGCGCCGGCACGGCGTCAGTGAAGCCGATGCGGGGCGCGTCGATACGACGTTGCCGGCAAATAGCGCAATCCTGACGGTGCACGGTTCGAATCATCCCGAGCTCGCGGCGCAGGTGGTCGAGGAGTGCGGCGGACACATGGTCACGTCGGCGGCATATTCCCGCTTGGCGGAAACGTACGCCGAACGCATGACGCCCGGTCGTAAGGACACGCCGAAGCCTTTCGAAGATCTCGGAATGTATGCCGGCGGCGAGAAGCTCGATCAGGAGCGGCGCCTACAACTCCGCGAGGAGCGCCTTTCGGTCGACAAGCATCGCGTCAGCGCGGGTGAAGCGGTCATCGGCAAGAAAGTCGTTACCGAAGAAACGAACGTCGATGTGCCGTTGGTACACGAAGAGCTCTTCATCGAGCGACGTCCGGCGACGGGCGAATACGCGGGCGCCATGGGCACGATCGGTGACGGTGAGGCGATTCATATTCCGCTGTCACGTGAGGAGGTCGATGTCAAGAAGCGGACCGTTGTGACAGAAGAAGTCGCGGTCGGTCAGCGACGCGTCGAAGAGACGAAGCGTGTCTCGGAGACTTTGCGAAAAGAAGAACTCGACGTTGATAGGGGCGTTAGCGGAACAACCGGCCTTCAGACCGATCCGTTGAAGCGCGGCATCGATCCAAGCGACCGTCTCTAGCAGGGATTGCGCGGGAGCCACGACGCACCGTGCCTCCCGCGCAACGCGCCTTCCCGTGAAACCGGCTCGCCAGCCGACCTTTTGTAAGACTTGGTATTTTTGGTACCTCGCTGAGGCAAAAAGGCTATGGAAACCCACGTTCATAATCGGCACGATCACGCGCACGGCGATCACTGCGGTCATTTAGCGGTTCATCACGGCGATCACGTCGACTACGTTCACGATGGACATTTGCATCATCCGCACGGCGACCACGTGGACGAACACGAACTTGGACCGGCCGACATTTTTCCATGCGATCCGGCGCACGCCTGTGGTGCGCATGCAAGCGATCATATACACGGCGTCGGCTGTGAGCATACTGCGATCCCGCATGCCGGCCACATCGATTACGTTGTCGGCGGTCACATCCACCGGCAACATGGGGAACATTGCGACGATCATGGCCAATTACGCCTGGCGTAAACGCTGCGCGCCCCGGTTTCCCCATACGCGAGCAAAACCGTATTGCAGCGACGTAATCGCGGCAATATAGAAACCTATCGGCCAGTCGGTAACGTAGGCGAGCGCGATGCCGACAACAACCGCCGATGTCCCGAATGCGATCGCGACTGCAATGACCACGAGCGGTCGCGAAGCGAGCCGCGAGGCCGCGGCCGCGGGACCGATCGTTAAGCTAAACACGAGCAGGGTGCCGACGACCGGTACGGTCACCGCGCATGCGAGTGCGACGATTGCAAGAAACGCGAGATCGAGGACTGCGACGGGCACGCCCACACTTGCCGCCGCTTCACGCGCTATCGTTGCGAAAAGCAGCGGCCTTGCGATCGTGCCGAGTGCGACAAGTGCGATGAGTGCGACGACGGCCGTGATGATAACCTGCGCGTGGTCGACGCCGACGATGGTTCCGAAGAGCAAGCTGAAGGCGTTGGAGGCATAGTTTTGCTGCAGCGCGAGAAAAAGCGCTCCGGTTCCGAGCGCGGTGACGAGAATGAGCGCCGTGCTAACGTCGCTTGTTCTTGTCCGCGAGGCAAGGAGCGCAAGCAGTGCCGCGCCGATCAGGGCGAAGACGATGAGCCCGACGATCGGTGCAACGCCGGCGAGCACCGCGCCCGCCGCACCGGCGAAGCCGATCTGGGAGAGTGCGTGCGTCGTAAACGATGCGCCGCGTATGACGACGAAGTAGCCCACGAAGGCCGTGAGAACGGCAACCACGAGTCCTCCCAGCAGCGCATTTTGCAGATACGACTGAGCGAGGCCGTTCAAAAGGTTCGGCACCTTACGATTTCTGAGCGATGCGAACGGCACGCGCCGCCACGAAAGCGCCCAGCGCGAGCGTCGCGACGAAGAAACTAACGGGCCAAGCCCGACCGCCTTGCGACCAGCCGAAGCTGCTGTAAGCGAGTGCGATCGCAAGCCACGCTTCGCTGATTCCGACAGCAACCGCGAGCGCGATACCGCGCAGAGGATCGCGCACCAGCGCAATTGCCGTCGCGGGCGGACCGACAAGCAGCGCCGTACTCACCAGCACGCCAACGATTTGCGCGGTCTCGGCAACCGCGACCGCCATGACGATGAGAAAGGCGAAGGCGAGCGTGCGGACCGCGACGCCGGCGGCGCGAGCGACGTCGGGCGCGACGCTCGCGAACAGTAGCGGCCGATACATCGTGCTCAGTGCGCCCAGGGCGACGACACCAACGAGCGCGACGACGCGCAAAAGTGCCGGATCGGTGTCGAAGATCGAACCGAAGAGTAATGCACTCTGCGCGTTCGCATAACGCGTTTGGATGTGCAGGAAGAGCGCCCCGAGCCCGAGTGCGAGTGAGAGCGTGAGACCCGTCGCGAGATCGCGTTCGCGCGCGCGTTCGCCCAGCGCGCCGACGATCACCGCTGCGCCGACGGAAAAGACGATCAACCCGACGAGCGGGTCGAAGCCCGCCAGGAGCGCGCCCGCACCTCCGGTAAGGCCGATGTCGGTTACCGCGTGGCCTGTAAACGAGAGGCCACGCAGGACGACGAAATATCCGATCGCCGCCGAGAGCGCCGCGACGATTGCGCTTGCGAGCAACGCCGTTTGCACGTTCGGGCTTGCGAAGAATGCGCTCACGCCACCTCGCCCGCAGCCACGATGATCCGGCCGCGCACGTGAAGCACGTCGACGGGCCGGTCGTACAGCCGGCTGAGCGTATCTTCATTGATGATCTGCTCCACGGTGCCGATGGCGGCGCGACCATCGACGAGATATAACACGCGATCCATGACGGGCAAGAGCGGGTTGACGTCGTGTGCGACGAGCAGCACCGTCATCGCTCGTTCGCGGCTGAGCCGCGCGACGAGCGCGACGATCTCCGCCGCTGCGCGCAAGTCGAGATTGGCGAGCGGTTCATCCAGGAAGAGCAACTTCGGGCGACCGACGATTGCTTGTGCGATGGCGAGCCGCTGTTGCTCCCCGCCGGAGAGACGGCCGACGGGTGCTCCGGCAAACGCGAGCGCATCGACATCGGCAAGCGCGGTATCGATGCGCCGCCGGCGGTCGCGGTTCGGAAGCGGTATTCCAAAGCGAGCGCCGTCGACGCCGAGTCCGACGAAATCACTCGCGCGCAACGGCAAATCGGGATCGAGTTCCACCCGTTGTGGAACGTAACCAACGGAGCCGTGCGTCCTGCGCGGCGCGTTGCCGAAAATGGAAATTTCGCCTTCGGTCGGCGTGAGCAGGCCGAGGGCGAGGTGCAGCAACGTCGATTTGCCGGCACCATTGCCGCCGATGAGGGCGACGAATTCTCCCGGCGCGATCGCGAAGGAGATGCGGCGCAAAATCGTGCGTTGCGAACGTATAAAGGTAACGTTATCGAAGGAGACTGCCGATGTCATAGCACGGGCGAAGGCGCGCCGCTTCGCCACGCGAATCCGCCGGCGCGACGAGCCCGGGAGAGAGAGCTGATTCTCATTACCGCCGGAGTTGGCCACGTCGCCGCTGGTTTCCGGCGCCCATCGGTGGAAGGGAGGGACGCGAGTCGAAACCGGGAACGGCCATCGCTGCGGATAAGGGGCGTGCCGACGTAGCTCAGTTGGTAGAGCAGCTGATTCGTAATCAGCAGGTCGTCCGTTCAAATCGGATCGTCGGCTCCAGAAACCCCCTGTGCCGCAGGGGTTTTCCTTTTCGTTCTTCTGTCCCGGATCGCGAGTGGCCCACAATTGGCCCACGTGGGTTTGCAATCACGCCGCACGTGGGTTTGCAATCACGCCGACAGATGGCTGCCCCAATAGAGCCAGTATTCCGATCGGAAGGAAAGACTTCAAGAAACTCATCCAGATCGCCAGTTTAACCGCAAACTTTGAACCAAGAAACGCAACGTCGTATCATACCAGACTTCAGGCGCCAATTCGGCGGCTTGCCAGAGCACTCCGGCGGGACCATAACGTACGCACTCCGAAGCCTCCATGATTGCATCGCGGGCGCGCGTGGGGGCCGCAACGTTGAAGATCGCAGCGAGGTCAATGTGTTCGATGTGTCCCCACCGCTCATCAAGATCATCGACCATGAGCTGCAACATGAATTTTTCAGCCCACTCTTTTGCAAAATAGCGCTGGAGCATGAACGCGCCTGAGCCGACGCAGAAGATCGTCACTTCGAAAATCAAGGATCGATAGAAGTTCTTCGCGGAAGAAACGGACGACTAAGTTCGGGCTCGCTATGTGTCATTATTATCGTGCTCGGCGTTCAAAAGCTGCTACCCCGGCTTCTGGTCCATTCCCATCGTTTCGTAAACGCGGACGCTGCTTATCATCGGGCATGCCTTCGCAATCGCTTCCCATCCGCAAAGCTGTCAGCGTTCACAACGCAGTAGCCGGTTAAGGAGTCGAGGCCCATCGGCAGATCTTTAGTTCCAGAATGCGAGATCTCTTTACCGGCTCCAAATGGGCCGCCCATGTCGACCATATTGTCTCCGATTGATTGGAACCATTTGCCCCAGGCTTTCATGATCTCGTCGGTCGGCGGTTCGAAACCATAAGTAAAAATGACAAACTTGCTCATGTGGTCTCCATTTCGTCGTAGTGAAGTGTCGGTGTATCCTGTGCGCTAACGTGCCGTGCGCAGATGCTTAGAAAGCGCGGTATGACCACACTCCAACCAATCGCGTTCTTGTCACGTCTTTCGACGCCGGGAAGACCCAGGCGCTCGAAACCGCGTTGTTCAACGTAGATCTGCGCGGTGCAATCGCCGCAATTGGCGAAACGCACCGTTACCTCTGTCGCGTTTTCTCGAGTCGTTGCAAGAACCACAAATACTTGAATTGATGCGGAGGTTCCCAAAGAATGACCTTACCCCAGTCGAACTCGCGTCCATCGCTCGTCCGCTCGAAAATTCGCCCGCCGCTTCGAGGCTCGATAACGATCGCGAGACCACGTTCTGCCGTAACCGTGTGGCTCATGGGCCACCACATCGATATTTTTGACGTCCAGATATCGAATGCGTGATGCGCGTCGCACGCTACCGAAAAAGTGAGGCTGATCGGTTCGATCAACGCGTGCGCTTCCGCTGAACGGTATTTTCCGCGGCTAAACGAAAACGTCCAGCCGCATCTCCCCAGACCTTTTCCATGTAGGACCGCACGACTTCCGCGCCAGCATCGTGTAGTTGGTACAGATTTTCCGCACCTTGCGTTTCTTCGATCACGAGGCCAGCCTTTTTGAGGAGCGCGAGGTGACGAGAAACCGCAGGCCGAGTGATCGGCAATTGATCGGCGATAACATGAACCGGTTGACGGCCGTGCCGCAAGAACTCAATGATCGCACGACGATTTGGATCGCCAAGCGCATCGAAGGGATCTCCCTTCGCCTTCGCTCTTCCCATGACGATGCTATCGTAACAGAAATGTTACGCGAAGGCAAGCCCCTTATTACGCTCAAACATTGTGGTTGTAGAACCAAGGAATCTTGATGACACCTGTGAGACCTCAAAGGCGCGCAATGGCTGGTACCGACATCGTGCATAGCGCGAGATTAGTGATCGCTATGCGCGTGGCCCGCGAGCCACTTTGCGCGGAGTGATCCAGAAAGCGCATAGTGAACAGAGATCTAGTCGCCTGCATTGCCGCCCGTCTACAGTTCGAATCGGATTGGCGAATTTGGCATCCACCGGCGCTCAATCCGAATTCCGCTCGACGTGCGACTTCAGACCAACGAAAAACACCTTAACGCCCTTGTCCGATTGAGCCCGGATCACCATAACGTCGAGCAACAGTCCGATAGGGCCAAACTTCACCGTATAGTTCATTTCTTGGCAGACCTTCGTCCGCTCCCCGACGGTTTGAAGACAATATCGGTGCGTTAGCTTTTCTATCGGAAACGAACATTCGGTGAGGGCAAACGTCAAGGTATGGTTGATAGCGTACTCGATCGTCGTTTCCTCGAACCAGTTTTTTCCATCGTTCATCTCAACTCTGCGACTTGCGCCAATCCCAGATTTCGCGTCGGAGGTCGAGACTGAGCGTTTTACCCCGGGATCGTATCGATCGAGTTCCTCGATGCTTGCGAGCACGCGCCATACGCGCTCGACCGGCGCGTCGATAATGATTTCATTAAGTATCCGAGCCATGCTCGGAGTCTAGCATGATTTTGCTTGCATATTGCAAGTGTGTTACCGTGCGATCATGACGCAGACGGCGCGACGTTCGAACTGCCCGATTAGTTTTGGGCTCGACATCTTCGGTGATAGATGGTCGCTCTTGGTTATCCGAGATCTAATGTTTAAGCACAAGCGCTACTTCGGCGAGTTTTTGGCCTCGGAAGAAAAAATAGCAACGAACATTTTGTCGAGCCGATTGCGCCTACTCGAGGACGCCGGCCTCGTTTCGAAGCGCTCTGTTGCAAAGGCGAAAAATAAAAACATCTACGAGTTGACAGCTAAGGGGTTCGACCTTGCACCAATGCTGATCGAGATGATCTTGTGGAGTGCAAAGCACGATCCCGAGACGGAAGCGACGAAATCATTTTTGGCGCAGGCGCGCCGGGATAGGTCAAAGCTTCTTGCCGAAATCAGACGCAAAGCCGGCTAGCAAACTTGAAAGGTGTAGCATAAACGTTGGATTTGGTCACGAGCAAGAAGTGCTAAATTCCCTCACCGTCATTAATGCGTATCCGGACCGCAAGCCAGTGGAAGCCCAATGTTCAGACTACGCCGTGTTTGGCGGTCATGAATCTGAAAGAGCTGAGCCCACACGGCTACTATCGTGGCTCGCGCTTATGCCCGGCGACAGAGTGCGGGAATGATGTCCAAACTCGGAAGCGCCCCAAGCCCGGTCGCCCTCGGGCTTCGCGCGCTCCGCGGAGGCGCCGTGATCGTTGGCGTCGCCGTTGAGGCGGACCAACCCCGCGTTGTGCTTTCATCATTCATTGCCACGGCCATAGAGGTTGCCGCCGAGTTCAAACGCGGCACCGACGGCAACGCATCAATCGAAGCCGTGACGGCCGTCACCGAGGGGCGCAAGCGTCAGGACCAGCTCGCCGCGAAGGGCCTTATCAATATCGTCGGCAAGCTGCGGCACGCGAGATACGATCCGGTCGTCGCGGCGCTGCTCGTCAATCGCGCCAGCTGGATCGCCGACCTCCTTGAATATAGTTTGTTCGCGCCGGAGCATCCGGCTGTCGCCGAAGGGCTTGCCGTGCGCGACGCTCTACGGTTCGCGTTCCTCCGCGTAAGTGTCGCAGCCGTCGAATTGGCGTAGTCGATTGTTTAGCCGAACAGCGAGCGCCTTTTCCAGCTCAAAGTTTTTGAAGCTGCTGAAACTGCTGAGAGAATTCGACACCGTCAATTACGAGTCAATAATTTGGCTGCTGAAAAGTTCGCCTTTGGAAATCCGGGAGACTTATGGCCTCAAAGGCATTCTTGAGGCGAAGCGTCTACCGTGGGACATTTATTACGATGTGATCTTGGATCGGCAATGCGGCGCCATGGGCTACTACGCGCGTCTGCCAATTCCAGCTGAGCGTCTGATGTCAGCGTGGGGCGCATGGTGCGCGAAAAAGCCACAGGTACATACTGACCCGATCCTATACGCCATCTGGGCAACGTCCGAAAACGCGAAGATAGCTGACGACAACTACCCTGGCCGGTCGACGACAACTATCCTGGCCGGTTGAGGGCCGCTGCCGGACGGCCGTGAAGCGGGGCCGTGGGGCGTTCGAGAAGCTCGAATGCCTGCGGAATGCCCGG